>ERZ808037.213-NODE-213-length-61655-cov-14.605525_pt1 | contig 61655 bp, 52 predicted proteins | sample MGYA00380190_ERZ808037 | MGnify/ENA primary metagenome ERZ808037 (study PRJEB31490, sample SAMN06133399) | mouse gut metagenome | isolation source: J9 | host: mice | place: China: Chengdu | collected 2015-05 ... | reverse complement strand
GAGATACGCGCCTTTAACTGCCGTAACTTCTGGTTAGTCACTTCGATTTCGCGGTTAAGGTCGCCGCGCTCGGTGCGTATCAACCATCCCGCAGAAAGCGGCATATTCGTTCCTCTTCCTGCCGGGCTGGACCACGAGGTTGGTGAACCTGCGGTCGAGGATGGAATAAAAGGCATTGATGTGAACCTGGTTGAAGCCCCTTGTAGATTTGCCGTTAGGTTCAAAGAAAGTGTCGGCATCGTCCGGATTGCGGAAGATGTCGGCAGCAGACCCGTCACAGGCAATGAACTGGTATTTCCCATTGTAAAGGTTCTTTTGTAGCCTGCTGTTAAAGGTGAAGAGAAGTTTGGCGAGGGCATCGCCGGTAAGCTTCCGGCGCTGCCTGTAAAAAGCAGCCTTTGATGGGGCCTGTGTGGTGCGGCCGAAATAACGGTAAAGTTCCTCTTTGATACAGTCAGCCTCCATGGTGAGGAGCATCATCAGGGTGTCATGGAACCCCATTTTCCGGTTTCTGGTGAAGTCCCTGCCGGGGTTGACGGCATACTTCCCAGGATTGGCGGCGATTTCGTTGACTGCCGCCAGGAGCAAAGCTTTGATGACATCAGAATTTTTCATAAATTTTAGGCGGCTTGTCAAGTCTTTGATGAAAAATATATTTTAGATATTTTTTTGGTTAGGAGTAGAAAAAAGCAGGGTGGGGAATTCAAGTTTATTTATGCTCTCTGCCAGTATGTTAAAAGTTTTACTGCATCGCCACTCAGGAACCGAGCAGCATACAGCTGTTGAAAAGATTTTCAACCTCCTTTCCCGATAAATACAAAGCATCAAGGTTTGCCAGTCCGGTAATTTTTTTGACTTTTTCGTTCACGGCCTGATCTCTGGAAATGTTGATGTAGGAACCATCCCCTTTATTTACAATCCTGAAATCACGCATGAAGCGGATCAGGTCATAGGAATTGATTTTGTTTTGAAAGACTTTGATTTCCAGCACCCTTAAAAGGAACAGACTAAGGTAGCAGATCAGGAAATGCCCGTAGATGGTTTCCTTTTTCTGCACATAGACAGGGCGCGCATCCAGGAAAGATTTCGTGATCCGGAAGGATTCCTCAATCTTCCACAGGCCGTGGTAGGTATGATAAATCTGAAGCGGATCCATGGAAAGCTCCGACGTGACCAGGAGGTTATAGCCTGCATATTTCAGGTCTTCATCGATTTTATCCTGGTCGATCCCAATCAGGGGTTCTATTTTCTTCCCGTCTTTGTCTTTATTGGTTACTTTGATATATTTTGCAGAATCCCCCAGATCTTCCCGGGCCATCTTCTTGCAGGTAGTATAACTCAGGGCTTTGTCCGCCATTTTCATGATCTCTGCTTTCTGTTTTTTTGGCCAGGGCCGGGTTGTAAGAAACAATCCGTTTTTCCTTTACCGAAAAAGCAGTGGTGACCTCTTTTCCTGTTTCAGGATCCGTCTCTTTGAACTGGTAAGGAAATGTGTCCACACAGGACTTTAAACGGAACAGGAGCCCGCCTTTTTCATCGGTGTAATCCGTAAATACATTTGCGTCATTTTCCAGTAAAACCCACTTTTTCTCTTTCCCGCTCAGATTTGTCCCATGTATGGATTTTGAGAAAATGTAGCCGTCATCAGCCTTACGGACGGCAGCATAGATGTTCCTGGCACAGTTAAGCCCTTTATCTGCAACCTGCACGGTCTTTCCTGAGACCTTATAACGCTGCTTCATTTCCTCAATGGTTCTTCTGATATAAGGCTTCTCCGACTCGTTCCCCGGATACATCTGCATGGCCAGGGGGACAAGGTCTGCATCCAAGAGAAGCGCCTGTCCGATAATCGGGTCATGCCTGTTCTCCTTGGAGGGACCTTTCTGCCTGTCTTCGGCCGGCAGGTCAATTTCAAAGTAATAATTGGTGCAGTCAAAAAAGACACTGCCAAAATCCCTTTTATAATGCTGCCCATAGCAGTGGTTAAAGAGTTTAATGTATTTTTTGTAAGATGCCCCAATAAAGGAGCAGCCGTCATAAACCTGGTCTTCCGAAATGGGCACGCTGTGATAGAGATGCGGGAAGACAGAGGAAACCGTTTTAGATTTTGAGCATGGGGAGATTACCCTGGCATAAATCAGTTGGGAGAGCATATCGTAAACGCTGAACTGGAAACGCATCTGGGATGCCAGGATATCGATGGTTTCTTTCACATTCAATTCAGTGATAAGGGAGTGGAGGAGGAAATGGCCGGCATTCTTTTCCATGATGGAAGAAAAGGGACGGGGCCGTGTTTCCTGCGCAAGGGATGCCGCCCGCGCTTCATTCTTCTTTGCAACAAAGTCTTTATAATAGGCGACGGGATCCGGGATTTCATCAGAAATAAGCTCTTCTGTATACCCGAAGGCCATGACGCTTTTTGTGCGTGATTCTTTCTTCTCCTTATCCCAATAGGAATCATACATCTGCAGATAGGTTCCCTTTTTCTTCTTTTCCTGTCTTAAAAAATATGCCATAACTGCCTCCTGAACAAAGTACCATGAAGTACCATATTATAACATAGACAAAAAATATTTTCAACCAAAAAAGCCCTAAAAGGGCAATAAAATATCCAGTAAAAATGGGCTTTTTAGGAGTATTGAGGCAGACGATAAGAAAGGGCTAACCAGAAACTACGGAATTTTCCTAGTACTTTGTCGGAAGACGGGGCAGACCCTGTTTTTTGCAGCTTCACGGGGCATTAAAAATCTGATATATCAGATTTTTAATCCGTTATCAGGTTGAGTTTTGCCGGAAAACGTAGTATAATGATAAGGTACTCGTGCCAGTAGGCAATTCTGACAGACGGGAGGACAAAACATGGCAGTTAGCTATAAAAAATTATGGAAACTACTCATCGATAGGAATATGAAAAAGAAAGACCTTAGAACGGCAGCGAATATCAGTACAACGACTCTTGCCCGGCTCGGTAAAGATGAAAACGTAAGTACAGAGATTTTATCCAAAATATGTACCGCCCTCAACTGCGATGTGGGCGACATTATGGAAATGGTACCTGACGACACAATGGGTTCAGTAAATGAGTGAAAATACACAGACAAGGAGTTTTTTTAAACATGAAGCAGTCAACTTACAATGCCTTGAAATCTTTTATCTGGGGAATCGCTAACGATTGCCTGGTTGATGTATATGATGTCGGCGACTACAGAAAAGTCATCCTTCCCATGCTGGTTATCCGGCGTTTTGATGCCGTGCTTGAACCGACGCATGATGCTGTTGTCGCGGCAAAGAAGAAGTTCGTCGCGGATGGCATTACGGTTGACATAGACCCGGCGCTCTGTGGTATTGCAAATCAGGCTTTTGTGAACAAGTCTGATTTCACCTTGCGCGACCTGAAATCCAGAACTAATCAGCAGCAGCTCAGAAGAGACTTCATCGATTACCTCGATGGATTTTCCAGGAATGTGCAGGAAATCATCAACAAGTTCCATTTCCGTGAGCAGATCTCTCGCCTGTCAGAGCAGGACAGACTTGGGCTTCTTATAGAGAAGTTTGTCGATCCGAGCATCAATCTCAGCAGCAAACCTGTTCTGAACGAGGACGGCACGGAAAAGTTGGAGGCTCTTGATAACCATACGATGGGTACACTTTTCGAGGAAGTCATCCGTATGTTTAACGAGCAGACGAATGTAACCGATGCTGGACGTCACTTTACACCAAGAGACATCATTGAGCTTATGGCTGACCTTGCCTTCATTCCGATTCAAGACAAGATTCAGAGTACCACCTATCGGATTTATGACGGGGCCTGTGGCACGGGTGGAATGCTCACGGTTGGTGAGTCCTGCATTATGCAGCTTGCGGAACGCCGTGGGAAGAAAGTCTCCATTAACCTTTTCGGCCAGGAGAACTTTGACGAGACCTATGCCATCGCCTGTGCAGATATGCTGCTGAAGGGAGAAGGTACACAGGCTGATAACATCTTCTTTGGCTCCACTATCTCTAATGACGGTTTTTCGAAGGAGGAGTTTGACTTCATGCTCTCCAATCCTCCGTTCGGAACGTCCTGGAAAGCGGAACTCAAGGCATGGGGAGATATTAAGAAAGACGAAATAACAGACCCACGGTTTATCATCGATTATGATGGCGATCCAGAGTTTACTCTGTTGCCTGATATCGGCGATCCACAGATGCTGTTTCTTGCCAATAATATAAGCAAAATGAAAAGGAATACACAACTTGGGAGCCGGATAATTGAGGTGCATAATGGTTCTTCATTATTTGCAGGAAAATCAGGAAGCGGTACCAGCAATCTGAGACGCTACATTATAGAAAACGATATGCTTGAAGCAATCGTTGCCTTACCAGAAAAAATGTTTTACAACACCGGGATTGGCACATATTTATGGATTTTAACCAACAAGAAGGACGCTCCTCGTAAAGGCAAAATTCAGTTAATCGATGCAACATCTATGGGAACTGAACTTAGAAAGAACATCGGTGAAAAAAGTGTTGAGATTACTCCCGCTATAAGGAAAAGGATTCTCGAATATTATGTGGCATATGATAAGGCAGATTCCAGATATAGCAAGGTGTTTGCAAACGAGGAATTCGGATACTATGTCGTTAATATTATGCGGCCTTTGCGACTGAGGGTTATTCTCAATCCCACAAGTCTGAATGAACTGAAAACTAAGAGCAAGGATGATGAACTTGTTTCTGTGATTGATGAGTATAGGAAGGAAAAGCGGCAGGAAATTGTTGATGATTTCAATGTGTTTATTGCCGATGTTCAAGCTATTGCTGATAAACATGGTCTTAAAATGACCGCAAAGAGGAAGAAAGTTATTCAGGAAACATTAACGGAGAAATGCACAGATGCTCTGCCTGTTTTGGATGCTTCAGGAAATACAATGTTCGACAAGGATTTATGTGACACAGAACAAGTGCCGATGACGTATGCGGGTGGTGCTGAACAGTACTTCGAAGATGAAATTAAGCCTTATTCAGAGGATGCTTGGCTTGACTTAGATTCCGTAGGAATCGGATATGAAATTAGTATCCTCAAGTATTTTTATCAGCCTGCACAGTTAAGGAGCATGGATAGTATCGTACAGGATATTTATGAAATTGAAAAAAAGACTGATGGTTTAGTTTCCTCAGTTCTTGGGGAGGAAAATCATGCAAAGGTATGAAAACTACAGACCTGTAGAGGATCAATGGCTTGGTGAGATTCCCGCCCATTGGAATGTGGCGTTTTTATCGGCGCTGTTCGATGAGCATAAGGAAAAGAACATTGGGCTGAAGTGTACGAATTTATTGTCACTTAGCTACGGACGGGTAAAAAGGAAGGATATTAATACGACGTCTGGGTTGCTACCAGCTTCTTTTGAAACATATAACATTATTAGTACAGGAGACATCGTATTACGATTGACGGATCTGCAAAACGATCAGCGAAGCCTCAGAACGGGTTTGTGCAAACAAGATGGCATTATCACATCAGCCTATGTAACTCTAAGAAAGAGAAATGAAGAAATTAACACCGATTATTTTCATTACTTTCTCCACTCATTTGACACACATAAATGTTTCTATGGAATGGGTGAAGGAGTAAGGCAAAACCTATCGTATGATGGGATTAGTAAATTAACGTTAATAGTCCCTCCGGCGAAGGAACAAGAGCAGATTGTTAAATACCTTGATTGGAAAACAAGTCAGATTAACGAACTCATTACTGCTAACAAAAGGCAGATTGACTTGCTTGTTGAATATATGAATGCGGCTTTTGCAAAGGCAAGAAGCAAGGCAAAGAAGTTTGTAAAATTAAAAAATCTCGTTCAATTGGAGCAAGATTATATTTCGCCAGAGCCAGATGAATATTATCAAAAGGCTGGAATGTATAACCGTGGACGAGGCATTTTCGCAAGAGAAGCAGTAAAAGGAAGAGACCTGGGGGATTCTAAATTTCAAAAGGTACTGAGCGACCATGTAATGATAAGCGGACAGTTTGCATGGGAAGATGCCACATATGTGACGTCTAAAGAAGATGAGGTCGCGATAGCATCTCATAGGTACTATTTACTAAAGGTCTTATCAGCTGAATTGAGACCAGAATATATCTGGGCATATTTCATGTCTGATGAGGGTTTTATGCAGCTTAACATTTGTTCGCACGGCTCAGCTGGTAGAAACAGACCGCTTAATATAAACGAATTGTTGAATAGCGTAGAAATACCTATGCCAGATTCTGAAGATGATTTAAGAAGCGTTGTTTATGCTGCAAGATTAGTAATGGCTTTCCGCATGGTCGACAAACAAAAAACTGCATTGTGGGATGAATATAAAACCGTACTGATTTCGGATGTCGTTACTGGAAAAATAGATGTAAGACACATAGAGGCGCCTTCATACGATTTTGTTAGCGAATCTGATGACAATGAAGAGGAAAATGAAAGCGAGGAGGTCGATGAATAATGCCAAGCAATACGAAGGAAAACGGCTTTGAGACCCTCATCGTTAACTGGCTTGTAAATGAGAACGGATACGAGCAGGGAACAAACGAGGATTATAACAAGGACTATGCCATCGACGAGACTTGCCTGTTTCGCTATTTGGAAGCCACACAGCCACGGGAGATGGCGGAGCTGCGCATACTCGATACTCCTGCGGAAAAGAAAAAATTCCTTGATCGGCTCAGCAGAAAGCTGTCCGACCAGGGTGTTATTGAGATACTCAGGAAAGGCTTCAAGTACAAAAACAAAACGCTCGAATTCTACCAGGTGCTTCCAAGTGAGGGCAATCAGAATGCCCAGAGGCTGTATAAGGAAAATATATTCAGCGTTACGAGACAGCTCCAGTATTCCAAGGAGTACGGGCGTCTTGCGCTCGATCTCTGTATTTTCCTAAACGGTCTACCCATCATCACGATGGAGCTTAAGAATCAGTTTATGCTGCAAAATACGGCGGATGCTGTCAGGCAGTATTTGAATGACAGAGACCCGGCGGAGAGGCTTTTCAGCTTTAAGAGGTGCATCGTTCATTTTGCCGTGGATGACAATGAAATCATGATGTGTACCGAATTGAAAAAGGACGCATCCTATTTCATGCCGTTCAACAAAGGCTATAACGATGGCGCGGGTAATCCTCCGAACGGCAGCGGGATAAGAACCGATTACCTGTGGAAGGATATTCTGACAAAGCATGAGTTGTCGAATATTCTGGAGAATTATGTTCAGATTATAGCGGACAAGGATGAGGACACCGGAAAGATAAGCTACAAGCAGATTTTTCCAAGGTATCATCAGCTGAAGGTCGTGACCATGCTTCTTGACCGTGCGCAGAGAGAAGGCTCCGGTCAGCGTTATCTGATTCAGCACAGTGCGGGCAGCGGCAAGTCAAATTCAATCGCATGGCTGGCGCATCAGCTTGTCGGCATCAAAAGTAACGGCAGAAATGTATTTGATACGGTCATTGTTGTTACCGACCGCATCAACCTTGATAAGCAGATAAAAAATACCATCAGGCAGTTTACGCAGGTGTCCTCCACGGTGGGCTGGGCGAAGTCTGCCTCCGATCTTCATACCCTTTTGGATGAGGGCAAGAAGATCATTATTACGATTGTCCACAAATTCCAGTTCATCCTGAACGACATCTCTACAGATTATAAGAACAGGACTTTCGCAATCATCATTGACGAGGCGCATTCCAGTCAGAATGGCAGTCTTGCGGCGAAGATGAACATTGCCATATCCGGCAGCGTTTATGAAGATGATGATGAGCTTGAGGACAAAATCAACACAATCATCGAAGGTAAAAAGATGGCGAATAACGCCAGCTATTTTGCGTTTACGGCTACGCCGAAGAATAAAACTCTGGAGATGTTCGGCGAGGTACTTACGGACGAAAACGGGAATCCCATTCTGAATGAGGACGGGACGAAAAAGGCAAAGCCTCACGATGTCTATACCATGAAGCAGGCTATTGAGGAGAAGTTCATTCTTGATGTCCTAAAATATTACACACCGTATCAGAGCTACTATCATCTTACGAAAACCGTGAGTGATGATCCACTCTTTGATAAGAAACGGGCAAACAAGATTCTGCGCTCTTATGTGGAAAGCGATGAACACGCCATTGAAGAAAAGGCGGCTATTATTGTCGAGCATTTCTACAATAACGTCCGCATGAAAATCAAGGGCATGGCTCGTGCTATGGTCGTTACCCATCAGATTCAGAGAGCCATAGAATATTACTTTGCAATCAAGAAGGAACTGGAAGAACGCAAGAGTCAGTACAAACCGATGATTGCATTCTCTGGAGAGGTTCGGTACAAAGGCGAAACATACACCGAGGCGAAAATAAACGGATTCCCCAGTGCGAAAATCGAGAAGGAATTCCGTAAGGACCCGTATCGGATTTTGGTGGTAGCGGACAAATTCCAGACCGGGTATGACGAACCGCTTCTTCAGACCATGTATGTCGATAAGAAGCTGTTCGATATCAAGGCTGTGCAGACGCTTTCCAGGCTGAATCGCTGTGCGCAGTATAAGACCGATACATTCGTGCTGGACTTCATCAATAATCCTGCGGATATACAGAAGTCCTTCGAGCGTTATTATAAGACGACCGTCCTTTCGGGCGAGACCGATGCCAACAAGCTAAACGACCTGGTTGACAACATGGAGCCGATGCAGGTCTACACGGATGAGGATGTAGATACCTTTGTGGAACTTTATCTCAATAATGCCGACCGTGAGCGGCTCGATCCGATAATTGATAAGTGTGTCGAACTGTTTAAGGAACTGGAATATGACGATAAAGTCGAGTTTAAGAAGAGTGCCAAGGCGTTTGTGCGTACCTATAATTTCCTGTCGTCAATCCTTCCGTATGGCTCTCCTGATTGGGAGAAGCTGTCGATATTCCTGACTTTGTTAGTGCCAAAGCTGCCGAAGGTCGGCGATGAGAATGATGACTACAAAAAGATTATTGAGAGCGTTGATTTGGACAGCTATCGAGTTGTCGCACAGCAAACGATGTCTATTTCTCTTGCCAACGAAGATGCAGAGGTAAAGCCGGTGCCCGTTCAGACTGATATTGGCATATCGGTTCCGGAACTGGATACCTTGACTCACATTCTTGAGTCGTTCCACGATGTATGGGGTAACTGCGACTGGACTGATGAGGACAAGATAAAGAAGCAGATTCAGGAAATCGCCGAGGAAGTCAAAAAGGACGAGCGTTATCGGAATGCCATGCAGTTTTCTGATATCCAGAATGCCCGCGACGAAAGTGAACGCGCCACGTGGGAAGCTATCCTGCGCAATATGTCCAGCGGTATGGAGCTTTACACAGCTTATCAGGGAGATACTCGCAGCAGGAGAAATCAGACGTTCCGCGATTGGCTGCTTGACCTTATATTTAACGCTACCTACGAAAAACCATCATCGGGTGCAACGGGAGGTGCGGGATACAGATACCCTGAGTATGAGCAGCCGCTTTCGATGGTAGCCGAGGACACGGTGCCGTATGGAACTACGACACCGAAAGATGAATAAAAACGATGTGAGGAGCAGATGACATGATAAAACAGGTAGCACATCCCACGGTGTCCGATATTTTTGCGATAAATAGTAATGTCGTATATCGGATACCGAAATATCAACGGGAATACACGTGGGGGATCAATGACTGGGATGCATTGTTCAATGACGTGACCGAGAATGATTTCGGGTATTTTCTCGGCTCTTATATCTGCGTCAACAGCGGTTCAATTAACGGAACCACTCTTGAGGTGATTGACGGACAGCAGAGATTTACTACGATTATGTTGCTTCTCACGGCACTGTATGAAAAGCTGAATGCCTTGAAAGAACAGATGGATGAGGACCGAAGGAGAAAACATCCCGGATGCATGGGTTGATATGATCGCTGGCGGCGATAAGGACCGTGCAAGGCAGTACCGTTCTGATTATGTCCATACCCTCGGAAATCTAACCATCACGGGATATAACCAGAACTTGTCCAATATGTCCTTTGAGCAGAAGAAAGACCGAAAGTCGAAAGACAAGACAAAGGATATGGGATACCGAAACGGTCTCTACCTTAATCAGACTGTCGTAAACGAGAATTCATGGACGATAGATAAGATTAAAGCCAGAACCGATATGCTCGTGCAAACGCTGAAAGATATGTATAAGTGGTAAACCTTTCAGCGTTTACACACTTTTCAGCGATAGCAGTACATTTTAGCGATAGTGTGGGTTTCTTGTGAGGACAAAAAAGCAGCGAGGTGATATGGAGTGAATAAAGATCCGTTTAAAGAATACATCAAAGAGTCTGAGCCGGACAAGCGAGACAAAAGCTATGCGTGGCATACGGCCATCGGCCTGCAGGCGGTTGACGGGTTGAAAACATCGGAATATTTGGTGCATACTGCCGTTCGGAATATCGAGGGTGAGATTTCCTTTGAAGAGGCAAATGCACTTTTACAGACTTATTATGAGGAAAATCCTGTCAGTGATGCATCAGATCGTACTGAGGAGGCTGACAAGGTTTCTGCGCGGATCGCTGCGCTTCTTTCTGAGCGTGCCTTTAGCTTTACACCAAACGAGTATCTTTCTATTCACAGGAAGCTGTTTACCGGCATTTATTCTTATGCCGGACGCATTCGGGATTATAACGTCACGAAGAAGGAATGGGTGCTGAACGGAGCAACCGTTCTATATGGCAGCGCTACGGAGTTGCGTGCGACGCTTGACTATGATTTCTCGGAGGAGAAGAAGTTTTCCTATAAGAATCTCACGATAGATGAAATCATCCACCACTTTGCCGTATTCCTATCCAGACTATGGCAGATTCATGTGTTTGGCGAAGGCAACACCAGAACGACGGCAGTGTTCTTCATCAAGTATTTGCGAACGCTGGGGTTTGACGTGACAAATGACATTTTTGCCGAGAATGCATGGTATTTCCGTAATTCGCTCGTTCGGGCAAACTATAACGATCTGAAAAATGGCGTTCACGAAACAACAGAGTACCTTGAATTGTTCCTTCGCAATCTCCTTTTGAATGAAAGCAATCCTCTTCATAACCGGACATTGCATATCAGCGGTACTTTCAAAGAACCAGCAAAAGTGAACATTGACTCAAAAAAAACGAACATTGGAGAAGAAAAAACGAACATTGAAGATGTTTTCACAGCCAAAACCGCTTTTCATATTCAAGTATTACAAGAGGCATTGGGATCGGAGTTGGCATTTGGAAGATCGGATGTTCTGCGGGTGCTCGGACTGAAACCGACAAGAAGCTCTGCACTGCTGCGTGAAATGGTAGAACATGGAATCATTGAGCCAGTGTCCGGACACGGAAAAGGCAAGTATCGATTCCGGCATCAGGAAAGCTGAGGCGATGGGATTTCAGACTTGTTCCGTCAGAGCGAAGTCTTGAAGCGGTCGGCAAATCTGTTCGTTTGCATATAATAAGCAGGAGCAAGGTTTTTGAAGAAAGACGGCAAGCCGATTACTGTCAAAGGCAGAAAAACTGGATATTCTTAAAAGCGCTGTAAACAAAGAATAAAAAAACTGTTTTCATACGTGTCTGAAAATTCATTCCCGTCATCTGTATGCCCCACTTTGTGTGATATTTGCCCCAAATTCAGGTTGCATAGCCCGCTATGCAGCCTTCATTCGGCGCAAATCTCCCACAAATTGTGACACACATCTGTCAGAAAGCAATTTCCAAACATACTCTTGGCTCAAATAAAAATGTTTAATGAAGTTTTGATCATTTGCGGAAAATGATTCGTTATTATATGTATATAGTTATTTCAAGGAGAGGAGCTGATAGCGTTTGGGTACGGAAGAAATGCATTCCGATGATTATCTGGTAGAACAGATAAGGCTCGGTGACGAAAAGGCGGCTGAAGAATTGATAAAGCGCTATTATACATCTATCCTGCGATATTGTAAAAGCCATGCTTTTGATCTGGAGAAAGCAGAAGATTTGACGCAGGAAACCTTCCTGAAACTGTTTAAAAGCTTATCAGGGGATAAAGGGAAAAGGAAATTTAAGGCGTATTTATACACGATCGCAAATCATCTGTGTATTGACGAAAGCCGAAAAACAAAAGTCTATTCATTGGAAAGTGAAAGCGAAATCAGGTGTGAATGTGATGAGATGAGCAGGATAGAGGATAGAACAGAAATAGATTATCTCCTAAATGTACTATCGCCGGAGCAGAGGGAAGCAATCATTTTGCGGTTTGGAGAGGAACTTTCGTTTTGGGAGATTGCAAGAGTAATGGGATGCAATATGCGGACAGCACAGAGCAGGGTCAGGAATGCCCTGAAAATTATGAGAAAGGAGCGGGAAAATGGGAGATAGAGAGTTAAAGAAATATCTGCAGCAGTCTTTACAGCAGAGTGCAGAGCCGGAAAGGGAGTTTAACGGAAACGGGATCAGGCTGGAAGAAACGATAAGCTTATGTACCGAAATGATGCGGGAACAAAAATCGCAGGAAGAACCGCGAACCGGTTTTGTTCAGTATTTATCAGATATTTTTCGTTTTGAGGGGATACAGATTTTTGGATTGCAGGCGCTTGTATTATTTGTCGTATGTCTGAAAATTTCCACAATGGCAGATATTCCAAAGTACATTCCGGTTTTTATGCCTTTATTTGTACTGGCGCTCATACCTGCTATATTCAGATGTCAGTATTATGGGATGAGTGAGATTGAAGCAGTGACAAGGGCTTCCGGTTCGCAGGTCATAGTAGCAAAGCTGATCCTGGCAGGAGCCGCAAATCTTGTATGTATGACGGTTCTGATTTCCGTAGAAGTACATCTTAAAAATTCATATGGGGAAATCGGGCAGATGGTTTTATACTGTCTGGTTCCCTATTTGCTCTGTATGGTCAGTATGCTGCACCTGTTCCGTCTGCGTAAGAAAGAAAATATGCAAATATGTACGGCTGCGGTGTTTGGTTCCTGTGGGCTTTGGGGGGTGCTGGCAAGAAATCTGCCATGGCTGTATGAAGCTTCTGCCTTGGGGATATGGATGGTTGCTTTTCTATTTTTTGCGTTTTTTTTCATAAAGGAAATTTATTTCATCATAACAATGGGGAAGGAAGGGAAGATATATGGAGTTATCAGTTGAGCGTTTGACAAAGCATTACGGAAGGAAGATAGCGGTAGATTGCGTCAGTGCAACTTTAAAGCCCGGAGTATACGGGCTTTTAGGAGCCAATGGCGCCGGAAAGACAACGCTGATGCGGATGATGTGTGCCACTTTGGAATCAACATCGGGAGAGGTGCTTTTGGATGGAAAGGAAATAACCTCTATGGGCGCCGATTATAGAAATGTATTGGGGTATCTTCCGCAGGATTTCGGATATTATCCGGGCTATACTGCACAGGAGTTTTTACTGTATGTTTCTGCCCTTAAGGGGATACCAAAGAACATTGCCAAAAAGCGGGCGGCAGAATTATTGGATGAAGTAGGCCTGGGAGATGTTGCGAATAAGAAAATAAGGACTTTTTCCGGCGGTATGAAGCAGAGAGCAGGGATTGCACAGGCGTTACTTAATAATCCGGAGATTCTGATTCTGGACGAGCCAACAGCCGGATTAGACCCGAAAGAGAGGGTGCGTTTGCGGAATCTGCTTTCTGATTATGCCGAAGATAAAATTGTCATTCTCTCTACACACATCGTTTCTGATATTGAGGCAATAGCGGATGAAGTCCTGCTTATGAAAAAAGGAAAATTTGTATTACAGGGCAGTGTCCCTGATTTGACAAAAAAAGCGGAGGAAAAAGTGTGGGAGCTTACGGTGCCGCAGGAAGAGACAAGAAAGTGGCAGGCGAAGGGGGCGGTTGCAAATTTAAGGCATGAGGGACGGCAGGTGGTGCTTCGTATCATTTCAGATCATAAGCCAGGTGAGATGGCTGTTCCATGTGAAGCAACCTTAGAAGACTTATATCTGTATTATTTTCCGACAGAGCAGGAAGGAGCGTAGTAATAATGGAACTATTTTTACTGGAACATAAAAAATTATGGAGCAGAGCGGGCACAAAGATCAGTGTTTTTTGTGTTTTGTATATCTGGTAGTATTCGGGAGCATCCTTTCTTTCCAGTGGTTTAATTTTGGAAGCAAGGTTGATTTTACAGGCTCTGATTTCAGGAGAAATTTCGATGGATATGCCGCTATAAGAAACCGGCAGGAGTATGCGCTTTCATTTGGGGGAGACCTGACTGACGAGACCTTGCAGCAATCAGTACGGGCTTACCAGCAGATGGAAGCGGCTGACAGCAAAAGGGCATGGGATTTAACGGACTGGATTATTCTCAATGATTGGCTTAAAAATTTGTGGCCTGAATTTCATGAGCCCGGAAGCGATCAGGCAGCTATCAGTTATTTTGAACCGGAAAAACTGACCGATTTTTATGGAAGAAGGAAACTGGTTCTTGAAAAATATCTGGAAAACAATAATCAGACGGGGAAAGAAAAGGAATATTTACTGCAAATAGATGAAAGGGTAAGCAAACCATTTTATTATGGATGGATACAAGGCTGGCAAAATCTTTTGAGTAAGACGATTGACTTATCGGCTAATACAATGGCGCTGTTTCTTGCGATTGTTTTGTCCACGCTGTTTGCCGGAGAATGGCATGACAATACAAGTTCTTTAGTATTGACAACAAAAAACGGTTGGAAAAAAATTGCTTTTGCCAAAATTGTTACCGGTATTGCGTTTGCAGTGGAATTATTTGCAATAATTGCAATTGGCGATATTGTATCGCAGCTTTTCTTTATGGGAACTACAGGGTGGGACATGCCGGTTCAGATGATTAAGCTTACTGCAATTGCTCCTGTGAATATGCTGCAGGCAGAAATATATGAATGGGCGTTTACATTGCTTGGGATGATTGGATATGCCGGGATTGTTATGCTGATCTCTTCGGCTGTAAAGAGTAACGTACTGGCATTGATCCTCAGCCTTGCGGTTGTATATGTTCCGACGCTGATTGACCCCTATCTTCCCTTCGTACTGCAGAAAACCTTAAGCTTAATTCCCTTAGTGGGAAGTGGGACTGATATTTTCCGGACGTATACGTTTCATATCTTTGGAAATTATATCTGGTCGCCTTATCTGATGATTATTGTTCCGGTGCTGATTGGGATTGTGTGTGTGCCGTTTGCCATAAAGAAATGGTCGAGAATGATTAAGGTATAGAAAATGTCAAAAAGCAGAGATTTAAGAATAAAAACAAGAAGAAGGCGAATAAGGATTGCCTCGTTATAATTTACACGTTGCGTAGTTACTTGGCTCATGCTATAATAATTACGCAACGTGTGTTTTTTTGTTTATGGAGAGGATACAATGGACTGCAAGACCAAGATAAAGGAACTGCGGGAAATGACCGGTATGAACCGCAAGGACTTTTGCAACTATTTCAATATCCCCTATCGGACAGTGACGGAATGGGAATTGGATAACCGTCATGCACCGGAATATGTATTGCGTCTTTTGGAGTATTATATCCGGCACGAGAATATCTGTAAGGAGCGTGAGGAAAATTTGGTTTCAATGGTTAAAAAAGATCCCATACACGGAGCTAAGAAGGAGGAGTGACGATAGATGAAGGGTTCAGAATGTAAATTTGTTAAATATATGGAGGGCTCCGACAAGCGGTTTGTTATTCCGGTTTACCAGAGAAATTATGACTGGAAGACCGAAAACTGTAAGCAGTTGTACGATGATCTCGTAAAAATTATTAAGGGACACCGCAAGAGTCACTTCTTCGGGAGCCTTGTTTCTGTATATAATCCGGACGGTCATAATGAGGAGTTCCTGATTATTGACGGGCAGCAACGTCTTACTACGGTATCGTTACTGTTCCTTGCCATGTATAACTTGATTGACAAGGGGATCATTGTGCCGGAGACAGCCAATCTTAAACAACGCATTTTCGAGGAATACCTCGTCGATAAATGGAAACCAGAGGATACCCGTATCAAGCTTAAGCCGGTCAAAAACGATCAGACGGCTTTCGGAAAACTGTTCTCTGATCCGGCCGAACATATCCGCGGGTCTAATTTGACCGTAAACTACGACTATTTCTATGGCCGGATTCAGAAGCAGGAAATCACCATCGACCAGCTTTACGATGCGATTTGCTGTCTGGAGGTCATCAATATCCGGTTGGATATGGATGACAATCCCCAGCTTATTTTTGAAAGCCTGAACTCGACTGGCCTCGACCTTAGCGAAGGCGACAAGATCAGGAACTTCATCCTGATGGGATTGCCGCCCAAGGAACAAGAGGACTATTACGAGAAATACTGGAACAGGATTGAGGTCTGCACGAAATATGATGTCAGCGCTTTCATCAGGGATTACCTGAGCGTGAAGCAACAGGCCATTCCGCAGCAGAAGAAAATCTACATCAATTTTAAGGATTTTTTGGAGCCCGGAAAGATCGAGACGAAACCGTTGCTCGCTGAGATGCTGGCCTACGCAAGACGCTATCAAATACTCCTTGACGGTAATTCCGGCAGCGCTGCACTTGACGCATGCATCGACCGGTTGAATCGTTTAGAGACTACGGTAACAAGGCCGTACTTCCTTGAAGTGCTGCGCCTTTATAACGAAAATAAGCTGACGCTGGCACAGGTCACAGAGATTTTCCTGACCACAGAGAATTACCTTTTCCGCAGGACAATGTGTGACCTGCCAACAAATGCCCTTAATAAAATTTTTCTCATGCTTCACCGGGAGATTATCCGCTACGACGGCACCGAGGATAACTATGTCGAGAAGCTGAAATATGCGCTGCTTTCAAAGAAGGAGCGTGCCCGCTTCCCGGATGACGGGGAATTTAAGGCGGCATTTGAGGAGCGCCCGGTTTATCTGATGAACAGTAAAAATAAGATTTATATTCTCGAGCGGTTTGAGAACTTCGGCACTTCGGAGGACAAGGATGTATACCGACATTGCGATGATGGCACATATTCAATTGAGCATATCATGCCGCAGCATCTTACGCCGATCTGGCAGAAGGAACTGGGCGGTGACTATGAGCAGATACATGATCTGTGGCTGCATCGTATGGCAAATCTGACGCTGACCGCATATAACTCGAAGTATGGCAACAGCTCGTTTGCCGAAAAGAAAACCATGCAGAATGGTTTCGACGATAGCGGCATCCGCATGAATACTTGGATCGCCAAAAAGGATAAGTGGACGCTGGCAGAGCTGGAAGAACGCAGCGAATATCTCATGGGCAGAGCACTGATGATCTGGGCGGCGCCTGTCACAGATTATAAACCGGAAGAAAAGCAACTGGAGACCTATACCCTTGAGGACGAAGGAGAACTGACCGGGCGCCTGATTGCCAGGTTTGCTTTTAAGAATACAGAGCAGCCGGTAACGAGCTGGGGCGAAATGTTCCAGAAGGTTATTCAGATTCTTTATGCGGAGGACAAGGCCATCATAACAAAACTGGCTATGTCGGAGGAAGAGAATGTCGCGCTTCATTTCAACACCAATCCGGATGCGTTTACAAAATCGTTGGAGATCGGCGATGGCATCTATGTGTGGACAAATACCAGCACCCAGAGCAAGCTGTCCGTTTTGAGTCGTCTGTTTAAGCTGTACGATGAAGAACCGGCAGATTTGGTGTTCTACCTGCGGGATGAAAATGAAGCTAATGTCGACGAGCCGGGCAGCCGTTATGAGCGCCGGAGGAAATACTGGACGTATGCACTTGCGATTATCCAGAAAGCACATGGCGAGAGCGGTTCCTTCTCCAATGTCAATCCGTCGAGGGATAACTGGATTAATGGCTTCTTTGGTATTGGCGGCTTCTATCTGTGCTGCGTAGCGAACTATGATGCAGCGCGGGCAGAGGTCGTATTTGGCAGAGGGAATAAGCAGGAAAACAAGGATGCTTTCGACAGCCTTTACACGCATAAAGCCGAAATCGAAGCGGCTCTGGGCGCCGCGCTGCAATGGAACCGGGGCGATGACATCAAATCGTCCAAGATTTTCATCCAGTTGAATAATGTCAGTATTGAGAACGAGACTGACTGGCTCCAAATGGCTCACTTCCACGCTGACTGGACAAAGAAGTTCTATGATGTGATTGTGCCATATATTCAACAGGCAAGCGAACCTTGCTAATTAGTACATAATGCTGTGGGGCCTGCCGGGAATGATGTCGATGCTGTGTCCGCGGCACTTTATGCAAAGAGCAGATCCCAGATCAAGCCGCGGCAGCACCCCAAATTATAGTGATAAACAGACAGGTGGAAGGGAAAAATAATATATGGCAAAAGATTTATCTCAGAATACCCCCAAAAACGCGAGGATAGATTCCGGCGAAGGAAGACGGCGGAACAAAAAGAGAGGGAACCGCATCATCTCTATAGCCCTGCTTAGTCTGGTGCTTGCGGCCTGCGGGACGCCGTCAGAAAGAGCGCAAGAAACGCAAAATACTGAAACAAAGGAAGAACCGAAAGAGTGGCCGCAGGAGCATGATCGCTGCGAGGTGCAGGAGCTTAGCGGGCGCCTGTATGAATATACTTCCGTAAGCCCCTATGCAAGCGCGGAAATTACGATAAAGGATTATGAAGGGGAAAAGCTGGAAACCGAGTGGAATGCGCCGGCTGCTTTTCGGTTCGGGGGAGAAGCGGACGTGACATGGCGGTTTTACAATTCCCTTGCGGAAATGGAGGCGGCGCTGAACGGGGCGGCCATGCAAAAGATGGATGGAGAGTCCCTTCATTTTCTGTACTATACCTTCCCTATGGAAAAGGAGGATCATGCCCTTGATCTGTACCATATTCTGAAAAGAAAATTTGACGCAGAGGAGCATCCTCTGACAGCATGGAGCGCAGACAACGGGAAGCTGTTTTACTATATGCAGGAAACCCTGAAAGAGGAGGACGGCTATGAGATTTCTTATCTGATCAGCCGTAGCTCGAGGGTTAATCTTTATGTGAAGGACCGGACGGCATACGGACTTACTCTGCTGAATGGGCCGTCGGAGGAAGACGGCGAAACTCTGGAATATGTGTTTGTGGATGTTTTCCAGCGCTATGGCAATTTGGGGAGCGGCTGGGGGCTGGATGAGGAAGCATTGTACTGGATCGACCATGATGAGCGGCTGACTGAGCTGGAGAACCCAAAGCGCAGCTTTCTGGAAGTGCGTGGAATTGACGAGAACTGGGAATCTGCCGGGGAGGAAGGGATTATGCGGTATTTCGGCCTGCTTGCGGAGGCCGATTATGAGCTACCGCTTACGGAGGACGGAGAGATGCTTTCCCTGCACTTCTCACTTGCCAGTGAGGAGGGGGAAGAGGAAGCTTCTTTTTCCGATAAGATAAATGATTTCAGGAAGGATGCCATTATTTCCGCCGCCAGATCTCTGGAGGAAAGGGAGGACGGGACTTTTGCGGATGAAAGGGAAACGTTTGAGGCGGAAGAGAATGGAGAACTTCGCTACTATCTCCTGAACGGCTTTTGTATGGACAAACCCTACGACATGACAGTGACGGATATGGAGACCGGCGAAGTGCTGCAGGAGTGCAGGGTATCTCTGAGTATTGAACTGCCGGATACGGTTACTTATCCGGACTTAAACGGCGACGGCTGGGCAGATATGCGGATTGGCGCGCCGGTTCATGGGAGTGGGGCAAAGGCTGTGGAGGAGTATTATTCGCCGCCCTCTTATATGCTCTGGAATCCGCAGACGCGGCAGTTTGTGCGCAAGACGGAAAAAGAGGTGGAAAACAGCAGGCAGGCGGTGGCAAACGGCTTGACGGAGGAAGAACAGGAGGATAAGACAAAGCGGGAAAGGAGAGATCCTTTTGCATTGGTTAAGAAGCTGCCGCAGGGGGCTGAGCAGGAGGATTATATTAAACTTACAGGCGATACGATGCTGGAATACAGAGTGCAGGAAGGAGACAGTCTCTGGCGTATTAGCGAAGATTTTTACGGAACCGGATACAAATGGACGGCGATTGTGAGAAGCGCAGATGCGCCGAAAAATCCGAATTATCTGCCTGCAGGCGAGGTTGTATTTATACCGGAGATTCTTTATATCCGCAAGGATCCGAATTCCAGGGGAGGCCTGTGCTCTGAGGGGAGCTTTAGGATTGAACAGCCGGCCGGGTTTGCCCATTATTTCCTGGCCGGAGATGTGACTTATCGGTTTTGGGAGGAGGAGAACCAGATTCATAGTCTGCCGGTAACGAATCCTGTGGGGGAAAATCCGTTCCGTGAACCGCAGGAGTGGGAGGCGTTTCAGGCGGAGGTGATACGGTGCAGCGAAGAGCTTTGCCCGGGAAGAGTGTCGAATCTCACCTTTGAAAAGAGCCATATGGAGGACGGCTGCGATTTGTATGGATACTATTTCGAATATGATACCGGGGAAGAAATTCTGGAGTATGTGGATTTCTTTAAGTTTGGCAAGGCCAATATGTCGGAAGTAATCGGGGTGCGCGAGCAGGAGCCGAACACGGTACTGGTAAATACCGTCCGCTATATGGCGGCCAGCTTCACCGATTACGGCGGCAAGCCGGGAATGGGCTGGGGCGATGACGCAGCCCCCAACGCAGGTGCGGATAAATGGGAGTACCCTTACCTTCACAATCTGTTTGAGGCGGCGAGAGAGCAATTTGAGACAGATAATTAAAGAAGCGGCAAAAGGAATTATTCTTATACATGATACGCGTGTTTACAAAAGATGGCAGAAAAAGAGAGGAAATATAAATCGGATCAGGTTATTCTTAACCCCGGGGAGGTAAAAGGATGGAATGGTTGAAAAAGCTTGGAGCAGCCATTGATTATATGCATGCGGACATTCCGGAGTATGGAATGCAATCAGTAAGGAGGATGATTAAGAGGTGTATCATTTAAGGTTAAAGGGCGGCCATTATGAAATGGGTGTAAAGCGCGGCAAAATCTTTAAAAAATGCAGGATTTCTTTTCCGCTCCGGTTAGATGAATTTCAACTGGAACACGGAAAACAGAGCGAAGCGGTATTGAAAAAATATTTTCCGGAAGTATGCGAGGAAATCAGAGGGGTGAGCGAGACTATAGGGGAAGACTATATGTATTTTGCCTCTTGGATGCTATGTATGGGATGCTGTATGTATAATTTGGAAAAGAATATTCCCACTGAGGTTCGGGGGTGTACGGCTTTCGCATATGAAAGGGGCGGCAGGCTCCTATATGGCAGAAACAATGATTTGCCGCCTTATCTGCAAAAAGGGAGTAAAAGCGAAATTTACGCGCCGGAGAACGGGAACAGATTTTATATTACCACCTCCTCCTTCATCAACGGAGAGGAAGGACTAAATGAGCACGGGCTTGCCGTTTGCATGACCTTTGTAATGACCCGCCTTGATCAGATACGGGCGGGATTCAATTCCTGTTTCATCGTGCGGTATCTGCTTGAAAAAGCGGATAACACAGAGCAGGCCGTTTCCCTGCTCATGAAGCTTCCGGTTGCTTCCAACTGTAATATTCTGCTTGCAGATCAAAGCGGTAATATGGAGGTGGTTGAATGTACGTCGTCAATGAAAAAAATCCGGGATGCGCAAAGCTTTGACAGCGGCAGGATTATTTGTACCGTCAACAGCTTTACATCCCAGGAAATGAAACCGTATGATGATGCAAAGGGGAATGACTACGATTCACAAAAACGGTATCAGGTTGTTATGGACAGCTTTGCTTCGGGGCGGATCAGGGAGGATTATGTGGAAACAACCAGACAGCTTTTAAGGGGCGATTATGGTTTTATGTGCCAGTACGACAGGGAGCCCGATTTTGAAACGGTTTGGAGCTCCGTATTTGATTTAGAGAGCTTAATTATATACCGTGCAGAGGGCGATCCGAGAAAAAAGAGCTTTGTGAGGGACAGCCGGCTGCACGACTTAAGATGAAAGAAAAACGTATCGCACAAGGAGAGCGGCATGAAAAAATTATTTTTGGTGGAAGACGACAGAGCAATTTCCAAAAACCTTCTCCTGCTGCTTGCGTCGGAAGGGTTTGTCTGCAGCCATGCCTCCACCCGCAGAGAGGCGGTCAGGATGCTTGCAGAGAACAGGTTTGACATCGCCCTGGTGGACATTTCCCTGCCTGACGGAAACGGCTTTGCGCTCTGCACGGAGATTAAACAGGCCCAGAGCATTCCCGTGATCTTTCTGACTGCCTCCGGCGATGAGGCCAGTGTTGTGACAGGGCTGAATATGGGAGCGGACGACTATATTACGAAGCCCTTCAGGCCCCGGGAGCTGATTGCAAGAATCGGCGCCGCCCTGCGCAAGGCCCAGAGGCTTCCGGCGGTTTTTGTAAGGGACGGGCTGAGTGTGGATGTTTTTGGCGGTATTGTAAAAAAGAATGGAAAAGAGGTGTTTCTCTCAGCCCTGGAGTATCGGCTTTTGCTGGTCTTTATCAATCACCCCAAAATCATTATCACGCGGGAGCAGCTTTTGGACGAGCTGTGGGATGCCGCAGGGGAATTTGTCAATAATAATACTCTGACGGTTTATATTAAGAGGCTGCGGGAAAAGATCGAGGAGGATCCGGCAAGGCCGCAGCTTATTTTGACGGTTCACGGTACGGGCTACCGGCTGGGAGGCAGTGATGTTTCGGAATAAAGAAATCAGGCAGGCTGTTCTGGTATTTTTGGCTATTGCAGGCAGCTTTGCGGCAGCAGGATTTATGGTATGCCGGCAGGCCGGGCTTTTGGTGCTTATATCGTCCGGCCTTTTGGGGACGGTGTTTTTGATCTTTACAAAGCTGCGCTATCGAAGGATTGCGCAGCTTTCGGAGGAGATTGATATGGTGCTTCACAATGCCGACCATTTGTGTGTCAGCCAGGCCCGTGAGGGGGAGCTCGCCGTTTTGCAGAGCGAGATCGTTAAGATGACTTTGCGTATCCGGCAGCAGAATGATGCGCTGAGGAAGGAGAAGGAGCGCCTTGCCGATTCGCTTGCGGATTTGTCCCACCAACTGCGCACTCCGCTGACCTCAGTGAATATTATCCTGTCGCTGCTGGAAAAAGATACGGATAAAAAAGAGCAGAAGGCATTGATCAGGGAAGCAGGGGAATTGTCCGGCCAGATGGATTTTTTACTTTCTTCCCTGTTAAAATTGTCCCGTCTGGATGCGGGGATTGTGGTTTTTAAAAAGGAGCCTGTTCAGATCAGGGATCTGGTCTCGCAGGCCCTTCGCCCTTTCCTGATTTTGGCGGAGCTGCATGATATTCAGATCCGGACGGATATACCACAGAGGGCGGAAATTTCAGGTGATTTCAGGTGGCTTTCAGAGGCATTCCAGAACATCCTCAAAAACTGTATCGAGAGCGTGAAGGATAAGGGGACAATCCAAATTTCCTGCGAGGACAACCCTTTGTTTACGGAGATTACATTTCACGACGACGGGGCCGGATTTGAAAAAGAGGATTTGCCCTGTCTGTTTGAGCGCTTTTACCGCGGGAAGGGCTCCAAGGCCGCAGGGTACGGAATCGGCCTTGCCCTGTGCAGAACCGTCATCCTGGGGCAGGGCGGGACTGTGACGGCAAAAAATCACCTCCGGGGCGGCGCTGTGTTTTCTGTCCGGTTTCCGAAGTGAGCCTGCTGCCGGCGGATCGTGACCCGTCCCTGACGCAAATGTGACGAAACAGTCACTGAAAAGTCACAAAAATGTAAGCCCGGAATTCTATAATATGAGTAGAAAAGATAAAGGAGGCTCATAAAATGGAGTTTTTAAAAATCGAAGATTTGTGTAAAGTCTACGGTAAGGATGAAAACAGGATTACGGCATTAGATCACGTTTTTCTGAATATTGAGAAGGGCGATTTCACCGCGATCACCGGGACCTCCGGTTCCGGGAAATCCACCCTGCTTCATGCGATTGCCGGTGTGGACGTTCCCACAAGCGGAAAAATATATCTGGACGGACAGGACATCTATGCTCAGAGCAGCGATAAGCTCGCCATATTCCGCAGGCGGCAGGTGGGGCTGATATATCAGTTTCACAATCTGATCCCTACCCTAAACGTGGTGGAAAATATTACCCTGCCGGTTCTCATGGACAAAAGAAGAGTCAATCAAAGGCGGCTGGACGAGCTGTTGGAGCTTTTGGGGCTGCAGGAGAGGAGGACGCATCTGCCCAACCAGCTTTCCGGCGGGCAGCAGCAGAGGGTTGCCATAGGGCGCGCCCTGATGAACGCGCCGGCAGTCATGCTGGCGGACGAGCCTACGGGCAGTCTGGACAGCCGCAATGGGCAGGAGATCATCCGTCTCCTGAAGGAAAGCCACCGCAAATATCATCAGTCGCTGATTATCGTCACCCATGACGAAAACATTGCTTTGCAGGCGGACCGCATCATCAGCATTGCGGATGGAAAGGTGGTACGTGACGAGAGGCAGGTGGCGGGGCTGTGAATATTTTTCATAAGGTTGCCCTGCAGGGGCTTAGGAAAAACCGTACCCGTACTTTGGTGACGGTGATCGGCGTGATGCTCTCAGCCGCCCTGTTCACCGCGGTGGCGGCTTTTGGGACATCGCTGTTACAGTATATGATTAACAGCTCTATAGCCAAATGCGGCGGCTGGCATATTGGCTTTGCGGATGTGGATGCGGACTTTGCGCAGGAGAGGATGCGGGATTCTCAGGTGATCCGGGCGGCCGCCTTTGAAAACAGGGGTTACGCCCTCTTAGACGGCGCCAAAAGCGCCGAAAAGCCCTATCTGTTTCTTGCAGGCTTCACAGAGGAAGCTTTTGAACAATTACCGGTTACGCTTATTTCCGGCAGGCTTCCCCAAAACGGAAAGGAGGTAATCGTTCCCAATCATGTGTCCGTTAAAGCCGGAGTGCGGATACCGGCAGAGGAGCCTTTAAGCCTTCTGCTGGGCAGACGGGAAATGGACGGGAGCGTACTGAATCAGCATGATCCCTATCGAGAAGGGGAAGCGCTGAAGGGGGCGGCGCAGGAAACCTACAGGGTGGTGGGAACCTATGAAAGAGCCGGATTTGAGGAGCATGATTCGCCGGGCTATACGTTAATCACGAGGGCAGAGCCGGCGGATACCGTAAAAGCAAATACACCGGGAGCCGATGCCGCAGAAAGCTACAGCCTGTTCCTTACGCTGAAGCAGCCGCGGAGAGCGAATGCCTATATAAAGGAATCGGCAGATTCGGTTTCCTTTTTCCTGAATGAGGATGTACTGCGTTTTTACGGCGTATCTGAGAACCCTCTGTTTCAGGCGGTTATGTTTGCGGTTGGGGGAACGCTGACGGCAATCATTATGATCGGCTCCGTTTTCCTGATTTATAATTCGTTCCATATTTCCTTAAACGAGCGGACCCACCAGTTCGGCATCCTGATGTCGGCAGGGGCAACAGCCAGACAGCTTCGAGGCTCTGTCCTGTTTGAAGGGCTCTGCATCGGGCTGCTTGGGATTCCTCTTGGCGCGGCCGCCGGGCTGGGATGTGTTGCGCTTGCGCTTCCGGTGGTCGAAAAAAATTTTGCCACCATAGCGGCCAGCAGCGCGGAGCTTGAACTGTCTGTGTCTGCGCCGGCTCTTGGGTTGGCCATAGCGGTCAGTCTGGTTACGATTTTGATCTCGGCGTACATTCCGGCAAGAAAAGCCGCCGGGATTCCCGTTATGGAATGCATCCGCCAGACAGGGGAGATCAAGACCGAGACAGGCAAAAGCAGGCTTGGGGGCTTTTATTCTTCCCGGTTTGCCCTGCAGCTTTTGGGGCTGGAAGGGCTGCTTGCCCTTAAAAACTTCCGGCGCAACAAAGGGCGTTACCGCAGCGTAGTTCTTTCCCTGACCTTAAGCGTTGTGCTGTTTGTAACGGGCAGCGCCTTCGCAAGCTCCCTAAAGGGGATTGCAAAGGAACTGACGGTGGAGGCCGACGGCGATCTTTCCTTTTACGCGCAGGATATGCCGGGAGAAGAGCTGCTTATGCTTTATGACAGGCTGAAAAATACGGATGGCGTCAGAAAAGGTACATGGCAGGCCAACCTGCGTTTTTGCGGCAGGGCCGGCGGGATTTCTGATGACTTTGTTAAGGGCCGGATGCCGGATGCAGATAAGAGCGGCCCGCAGGCGGGTGGGGAAATTCCGATCTTTGCCCAGTTTCTTGAGGACGCCGTCTATTATGGGTTTATAGAAGACCTGGGATTTGCCAGGGAAGCGTACGAAGGAGAGGACGGGAAAGTCCTTGCTCTTGCCCTGGACACCTCGGAGCATGAGATTTTCTTCACAGGCCGGGAGGCAGAGTTTATCCTTCATGCCCCTGAGGGCGGGCAGACCAAAACAGTGTGCGCAACGATGGTGGACAGTTATCCTCTGGATCTGCTTCCCTTTGATTCCATGCCCCGGTATATGTATCTGCTGGTGGTTCCATGGTCGGAGAAAGCCTCCTTTGCCGGACTGGAGAGAGAGTCCAGAGCAGGGCTGACCTTCTGGAGCGATACGCCGGCCCAGACGATGGCTGCGCTTCAGTCTGAAATTATAGCTTCAGGAATTACACGCGATTACACATTGATCAATCTGTCCTCCGCTCTGGATTTGTTCCGCAGCCTGACCTTTGTTGTGGATGTTTTTACTTATTCATTTACCGTGATGATCTCACTGATCGGAGTCGCAAATGTGTTCAATACCATCTCAACCAATATCCGGCTCCGGCGCCGGGAACTTGCCATGCTGCGCTCGGTGGGCATGTCGGAGCGGGACTTTAACCGGATGATGAATTTTGAGTGCTTCTTTTACGGACTGCGGACCCTTTTGCTTGGCGTACCTATCGGGGGCGCTTTCTCCTGGCTGATCTACAGGGCAATGGCGGCCAGCGAGCAGCTTGAAGGATTTGCCTGGCATTTCCCCTGGGAGAACCTGACGGTCAGTGTGGCCGGCGTATTTTGTATTGTATTTGTGACCATGCTCTATGCCACCGGTAAGGTCAGGAAAGAAAATATCATTGATGCGCTCAGGGATGATATGGCCTGAGAAGCAGAGCACCGGTTATTTTTCACGAAAGGAGAGCGGAAGGCCGCCCTGTGGGAAATAACCGGTACTTCTATTTCTAAAATAATTATAAATTCTCCCCGCCCCATTGACATTCTCCCTTCCATCTGTTAATGTAATTTTACTTTCTTGGAAAGATCATTTATATCTGACAATCTGGTTCTAATAAGATTTGCTTATCTGCAATTAAAATTCAACGTTTTCCCACAAGAAGAATAGACAAACAGGAAGAGAGGGGGGAGTGTTTTTGCCTTTAGAAAAATCACATACGGAGGGGTTCGGCAAAATGCTGTTTATTTTCAGCCGGTTCACCTGTATCTGCAGGCACTTGCCGGAGCCGTTTTCCGGTATATACCGCCTGTGGTTATCCCGGGAGGATACGGGGCTGGCGGCAGATGTGACGCTTATCCTGCAGAAAAAGGACGGCCTTTGGCAAGTTGACGGGAAGGAGTTAAACGGCGGGAGCCCATTCTATTTTTTCACCAAAGAAAAGGAAAAGCTTTTGCTTTTATTGACCCAAAGGCCGCAGCAGCTACACCCGGCGGAAAAAATCCATTTAAAGAAAGGAGAGAACATAAGGATCGGAAGCGCCTTCCGGAATCAGATTTTTTATGAGTGCTGTTCTCTGGTTGCGGAGAGCCACGGACAGATCCGTTATGAGGAACAGGGATTTACGGTTTCCAATCTGGCCGAAACCGGAATTTATGTGAATGGTCGGGTCCTGAAGGAGAAAAAAGTCCTTCATTCAGGGGACAAAATACAAATTTACGCCCTTTGCCTTGTGCTGCTGGAAGAAACCTTAGTGTGCGTGTCGTTTGCAGGTATCTGCCGCGCCGCTAAGAGCAGGGGAAGCGAATGGGAAAAGAGACAGGTCTTAGCCGGTCTCAGAGGAGCCGGCCAAAAGGGCGGACTGGTTGAGCGCAGGTGCAGACAGGAGGAGAGGCTCTGCAGGGGAGAGGTGGAGCTTATTTTACCGGAAAAGCCCGCCCCATGGCAGGAGCAGCCGCTTTTACTGACGCTGGGGCCCTCTGTTACCATGGTGCTTCCCATGCTTCTTATGGCGGAGCTGGGCAGCCGCTATATGGGGGAAGGGGGCGGCGGCTTCTATTACCTGTCTGTGGCCATGAGCGGGTGCAGCGCAGTACTTGCCCTTTTCTGGGGAATAGCAGGACATGGCTACCGAAAGCGCAGGGGCAGGAAGGAAGGGCGGGAAAAGGAGCGTCAGTACAGAGAGTATCTGAGGGAAACAGAGCAATATCTTACTGCCTGTCAGGAGAAAAACCGCGGCATCCTCATGGAGAAATATCCGCAGATTTCCGTTTTTATGGGAGAGGCGCAGGACGGGGAAGGAAAGCCGCCGCAGGTTTTGTGGGACCGTTATTACCGGCAAAGGGACTTTTTGTTTCTCCGTCTGGGGTCTGGGGACATCCCTTTTCAGATAAAGATCAGGCTCTGCGAAAATCGAAAAAATATTGTGGAGGGAAAGCAGGCGGCCTGGGCCAGGGAACTGGCGGAGAAATATTTCTGGCTCAAGCAGGTTCCGGTGGGAATTGACTTTTATGAAAGCAGGCAATTGGGGGTTATTACCTCATCCCACAGAGAAGGCGCCTGTGAAATGCTTCTCGGGCTTCTTTTGCAGATTGCAGCCTGCCACTGCTATACGGAGGTAAAAATCGCCTGCTTTTACCAGAAGCAGCGGCATTTGGATTACAGCCTTGCAGAGAGTCTGAGATGGATGCCTCATGCATGGACGGAGGATGGAAGGACGCGGCTTCTGGCCGGGGACGAAAAGGAGGCCGGAGAAATCCTTCCCGTGCTGACAAGGGCAGTCGCGCAGAAGGGACAGGAAGCAGAGAAAGAGAAAGAGAAAGAGATTTCCCTTCCCTGGTATCTTGTGCTGGTGCTTGCGCCGGAGCTGATCCGTGGGGAGCCTCTCTACCAATATCTCACGGAACCGGAAAGCTCCCATCCGGTCAGCGCGGTCTTTGTGGGAGAGAACAGGGAGGAGCTGCCCAAGAGCTGCCGGGTTTTTGTGACCGGAACCGGAAACGAGGGAGAAATTCTGTATCTCGAGGAGGAGGCGGCACGGCGGCAGGCCTTTTTGCCGGAGGGCTGCACGGTGAGTAAGGCGCAGCAGTATGCCCGCCGGATAGCAGGGCTTCGGGTAAGGGAGCCGGCCGGAAGCGGCCAGCTTCCGCAGCAGGTGGATTTTCTGGAGCTTTTTGGCTGTGACCGTGTGGAAAACCTAGAAAGCGGCAGGCGTTGGATGAATGCCAGAACCGGGGAGAGACTAAAAGCCCCCGTAGGCTTTGGGGCGGGGGGAAATCTCATCAGTCTGGATGTACATGAAAAATTCCACGGCCCTCACGGCCTGGTCGCCGGGACTACCGGCTCGGGCAAAAGCGAGCTTTTGCAGACCTATCTGCTTTCTATGGCGGTATCCTACAGTCCCTGGGACGTCAATTTTTTTATGATTGATTACAAGGGCGGCGGAACCGGAAATCTGTTAAAGCATCTTCCCCATTGTGCGGGAGTCATATCGAACTTGTCGGGAAGACAAATCAGACGGGCCATGTCGGCCATTACCAGTGAAAATAAAAGAAGACAAAAGCTCCTTAACAGTTGTCAGGTAAATCATATCGACGCCTACACCAGGCTGTACAGAGAGGGAGCAGTCACACAGGCAATGCCTCATCTTCTGCTTGTGGTGGATGAGTTTGCAGAGCTGAAAAAGGAGGAGCCGGAGTTTATGCAGGAGATCATCTCCCTCGCGCAGGTGGGCAGGAGTCTTGGGATGCATTTGATTCTGGCAACCCAAAAGCCGGCAGGGACAGTGGACGACAAGATATGGAGCAATGCCAGATTCCGTCTGTGCCTTCGGGTGCAGGACGGACAGGACAGCATGGATATGCTCCATAATAAGGACGCGGCCTATCTTACCGCCCCCGGGCAATGCTATCTGCAGATCGGAAACCATGAGTATTATGAGCTTTTTCAGGCGGGCTACTGCGGCGGAAGCTATCAGGCAGGCGGCAAAGAGCACAGGAAGGCAGCCCTTGTGTCAAATACGGGGAAACGTACGGAACGGGCAAGGGAGAAAGATAAGGCAGGGACGCGCAGCCAGATGGAAGTTTTGACGGAGTATCTTATTCGGACGGCAGAGGAGCTTGGCTATGCCGGGGCAGAGGCTTTGTGGCTTCCGGAGCTTCCCTCAGAGGTTTTCCTAAAGGATCTCTCAGAGCCGGCGGGACTTTTGGGGCAAAGCGGCCCCGGACAAGCCGTTTCGGAGCAAAACGATGTGGAAGCAAACAGCTTAGGGCAAAATAATCCGAAGCAAAACGAGCCGGGAGAAGAGCCCCTGCTTTACCTGGGGCTTTGCGATGATCCGGGGAATCAGCGCCGGTTTGTGCTGACCTATCAGCCGGCTGCCCAGGGGCATTTGGCTCTTTGTGCAGGGCCGGCTACCGGGAAAACCACCTTTTTGCAGATGCTTCTCTGGCAGCTTTGCGAAAACTATGACCCCTGGGAGGTACAGATTTTGGCAGTGGATATAGGACAGGAAAATCTGGCGGATTTTTCTGATATGCCTCATTGCCTTGGGGTCCTGAAGGAAAAAGAGGGGAAAAACATTTTCTTTTACCATTTAGAGAGCTTGATGGAGGAGAGAAAGGCGCTGCTGTCAGGGCTTAGCTGCACCCAGTATAACAAATCCGGGAAGGGAAAGCTCCCCTATCTCTTTTTGGCCGTGGACAATTTAGGCGGGCTCAAAAAAATCTGGGAAGAAAAGCAGGAGGAATTGTTTCAAAAGCTTGTGGCAGAAGGGCTTTCTCTGGGGATTTATCTGATTTTAACTTCCTGCGGAGCCGGAGAAATAGGGGGAAGGCTTTTTGAAAAAATCAGAACCACGCTGACCCTGGAAATGAGCGACCGTTTCCAGTACGCAGACGTGCTCAGGCAGTATTATCTTCCTGTGCTGCCGCAGGAGAACGCCAAGGGCAGAGGACTTTGCAGGGTGGAAGGAAGAGTGCTGGAATTTCAGGCGGCAGTCATCGGGCAGGGACAGGAGGATTATGCTTACTGCGGCAAAATAAAAGAGCAGGGCATAAAGAAAACACAGGAAATAAGAAAAGAAGGAGGGCCGCTGCTTTTGAAATTCCCGGTACTGCCCAAGCAGGTAGATTTTGAGAGGCTTACAAGGGATTTTGACTGGAAGCAGGGAAAAATTCCCCTGGGGTACAGCCTTACTACCGGGCAGGTTAAGGGGATCATACCGGAGCAGGCCGTGTGCTTTCTGGTATCGGGAAGAGAAAGGACAGGCCGAGCCATGCTTTTAAGTACGCTGGTAAGAGGAGCTCTGTATCTGGGCAGAGCGGTTGTGGTGGTGGACGAGAGGGGCTCTCTGGCCTGTCTGCGGGAGGAACCGGGTGTGATCTATTTACAGGACGAGGCGCAGGCCGAGGACTGGCGCAGGGCCTATGAGAGGAGCGGGCCGGAACAGGGCGCAGGCATGGGAGTCCATGTGTTTATCGGGAATTTGGGTGGCTTTTGCCGCTTCCTTTACGGAAATTCCCCGGAGAGAGAGGAAAGGATCAGGTTTTGGGAACAGGCGGCTATGGGAAAGGGGCCGGTTAGCTTTTTGGCGGGAATTTATCACCCTGAAAGAGATTATGAGGCGGCAGGAACCGGATTTTTCCGGGAAATGATCGCATGGCAGCAGGGGATTCATCTGGGGGGAAATGCGGCGGATCAAAGAGCCTTTTCCTTTGATGACTTAAGCTATGCCCTGCAAAACCAGATCGAGGCTCCCGGAACCGGATATTTGAAGGAAGGGCCCGGAAGCAATACCTGCAGGGTAAGGGTGCCCGGAAAGGAAAGAGAGTAGCGTGAAACGGAAGATTCACAGCCTTTGATATTTGTGCCCGCTCAGGCGGCAGAAGGGAGTCAGAAATGATTTTAGTGGATATTCAAAGTCCTGTGATGGATCAGGTCTATGAATTTGAACTGGATGAGGAGACGAAGATAAGGGAGATCCTTAAGGAAATTGTCCTGCTGATTGCGCAGAAGGAGAAGGTATCCCGAAAGGAGGAAGAGGGTATGCAGCTCTATGCACTGCGCAGGGAAAGCCTTTTGGATAAAGAAGGCACATTAAAGGGGCAGGGAGTGGAGGCGGGAGACCGGCTGATCTTGATCTGACCGAAGGCAAAAGGGAAAGGGAAATTCTATGGCAGAGAAAATACAGTTAATGTCTGCGGGCTTTTGCAGTTGGATGGAGGAAACGCAGGTAAGGCTTACAAAGGCAAGGGATGAGCTCTCATGCCTGGAGGCCGGGCAGAGGCGGCTTTCGGGGATATGGGAGAGCGGGGCAAAGGAGCAGTGGGAAGCGCAGTTTTTCAAGGAGCTTTCGGCCATCGCAGAGGGCATGGAGGTGATGACAGGGCTGCTTCAAAAGACCCAGCAGGAGGCGGAGGCGCTGTTTAAAATCGAAAACGGGCTGATTGGGGAGGCTGAGCGGCTATAGCAGACCGCAGGGTAATTTGCCAGTTACTATATAAAAAGCGAAAGGAGAGGAAAGGCGGGAGAGAGTGGCAGGGGAAATTACGGTTACATCTAAGGAGCTGCTTGCAAGGCAGCAGGAGTGGACAGCCATGCTGATTACGGCCCGGGAGGAGTTCTTGGGGGCGGTCATGGAAACAGAAAAGCTTTCCCGGCATTTTGCGGGGGAGCCGGTGGAAAAACTGCAGAAGGAATTTATTGCGCTGGGCAGGGAGCAGACACAGGCCTTTCGCAGGCTCCAGGCCCATATAGGAAAGCTTGGCGAAATTGCAGCTATTTACGAAGAAGCAGAAAGGAATAACACAAATGTCACCGCAGACAATTGAAATGCATTTTGCGGAGATGATGCAATTGTCCGAAAGCCTGACCGATCTGGCAAAAAGCCTGAAGGTGTTGGGGGAGCAGGATATGATGCAGGTAATCCGTGGAAATAGAGCATGCTGGATAAGCAGATGCGCGGAGATTCTGGGCGAAAAGGAGGGGAGAATAGGAAGCAGCCTTTGCGCGGAAGCAGAGAGGATTTCCAAAATAGCACAGGAAATGGAAAACAGGGCTAAAAGGATGTATCAGTCAGAAATGATGAATATCCGGCTTGCGGCAACAAGAATTTATATATGAACAGACAAGGGATTAGGGAAAGGAGATTTTACATGTCATTTTTTCAGGTAACACCCAGAGAACTCAGAAATAAGGCCGCGAAAATATCGGAGCTAAACAGCCGGTTCAAGGCAAAGCAGCAGGAGCTGACCGAGCAGGAGAGCGCCCTTTGCAGTATGTGGGAGGGCGGAGCCAGGGATACGTTCCACCAGGCGTTTACAAGGGACAGGCAGCAGATGGATGTGTTTCATCATCTGATTAGCCAGTATGTGCAGGCGCTTGTGGAGATTGCCGTGAGATATGAGCAGGCAGAGGAGCGAAACAGGGAAATTGCATCCGCCAGAAGCTACTAAAAATATTGCAGGAGCAGTCCGGCTTTGCCGGCTGCCCGGAAAGGAAGGAAACTATGGAAGGTATTTTAAAAGTCACACCGGAAAAATTAATTCAGACTTCAGGCGCTTTTGCCACAACAGGAAATCAAATCAAAAATCTTACCAGTGAAATGATCTCCCAGGTTCAGAGCATGAAAGGGGTCTGGCAGGGAGAAGCGGCCATGTCCTACGGCAATAAATTTCAATCCCTGCAGTCGGATATGGACAGGCTCTACCGCATGGTTCAGGAGCATGTAAAGGATCTCCAGGAAATGGCAGGTCAGTACCAGAAGGCAGAAGCCGGCAATGCCCAGCAGGGAGGCAGCCTGAATTCCAATGTTGTGGTATAGCAGAAAGGGTCTGATATTTGGACTGTGCCTGCTTTTGACAGGGGCTTTGTGGGGAAGTTTGTTTTTTGGCCGGGAGAAAGAGACGGAGCGTATGCTGGATTATATGAAGAAAAAGTATGGAGAGGACTTTGCAGATGAACAGGCTTATGCCGGACAGACCGGAAAAGCCTATGCGATGCGAAGCGTGCATAGCCAAAGCCGGCCGGGGGAAAGCGTTTTGGTACGCGCCATGGGCCGCAAGGAGGTCGTTTTCCAGGATAACTATCTTGCGCATCTCCTAAAAGAGGAGATTGAAAAAACCATAGGAGAGATTGCCGGAGAGATTTTCGGAGAATGTAAGGCTTTTTACAAGATCCCGGAACTGGTTTTCCCGCCTGAGTTCCCGGCAGATATGGAGGTGGATGCCTTTTTGCGGCATCCCCTGTCCATGGTAAAGATTTATGTCTATGTGAGAAACAGCCCTTTGGACAGACAAAAGCAGATAGACGCATTTTTGGCGGCTTTGTCCCGGAAAGGTTATGTGATCGGAGGGGCGGTCAGCTATCCGGCAGGGGATGAGATGTACGAAATGATCACGGCGGAGCATTTTGCGGGAGATATTTATCAGGGGTATCAGAGCGTGGCGGAGGTTGTCTTTTCCATGAAGGAGGAAGGCGTTCTTTCTTATTTGAGGTGGAAGGAAAGCATTGGGACGGACCGGTGAAAAGGGGGGATCGAAGATCGGCGAAAAAATTTCGGATGAGGAAATCAGCATGATTCTGGATACTTATATGTATCTGGATTATAAAGAGGAAAGAGAAGGGCTTACCATCAATGAGATTTTGAAGGAGCTGCAGGAGCACCCGGATTATGGGGGAGGAGGCATACATCAGGGAGAATATACCGTACTTAAGGAGGCGGCCCGCAATCCTTGGATCGGGGAGATGGTTCTTTACTGCCAGAGCGGCAATATGGGCTATGATTCGGGGACGGCGGCCTGTACCTTTAAAAGCCCTGGGGAAAACAGCTATTATGTAGTTTACCGGGGGACAGGGGACGGGGAATGGCCGGATAACGGAATTGGCATGACAAGCGCTTCCACTATGCAGCAGGAGCGGGCCCTTTCTTATTTTGAAGAGGTGGTGGAGGCGTTAGAGCTTGGAAGGCAGGATCATCTGGTGGTAACGGGGCACTCGAAAGGGGGCAACAAGGCCCAGTTTGTCACCATGGAGACCAGATATGACGATCTTGTGGATGTCTGTTATTCTGTGGACGGCCAGGGGTTTTCGGAGGAGGCCATTGACAGGTGGCGGGAAAGGTATGGGGAGGAGGACTATGAAAAGCGGCGCAGGAAGCTTCACGGGATACACGGAGAAAACGATTATGTCAGTGTGCTGGGCAATTCGGTGATTCCGAAGGATCAGATCCGATATGTAAAAACTCCCGTGGAAAAGAGCAACTTTGCCGGATACCACGATATTAAGTATATGTTTGCCGCCCTTATTTATGATAAAGGGACAAAAAGCTATATCACCACTTTTAATGGAAGAAAGAACAGTGATACAAAAGGGCAGGGGGAGCTGGGCAGATATGCATCCGCACTCTCTGCAAAGGTTATGGAGCTTGATACAGAGCAAAGAGACGGCTGCGCCGCGGTCATTATGCAGATGATGGAAGCCTTTGGCGGTGAGCGCAAAAGCGGGCTGAACGGGGAGAAGCTCAGCTTATCGGATCTTAAGGATTTTACCTTTCAGGGAATCCCGCTGATTGCAGGGAGCCTGATAAGGGGGGAAGAAGGAAAAGCGCTTTTACAGGCCCTTGGCCGGGAGGATTCTTTTTTGACAGGGCTTGCCGGAAATTCGGAGCTTTGGGTTGATTATGATCTGCTTATGGGACAGGCTCTGGCGGTGGAGAGGGTTTGCGGTTCCTTAAAGGAGCTGACAGAGAACATCCGCGGGCTGGCAGAGCGCATCCCTTTTTATATGAAGGGACATGATGCGATCTACCACAGTATTAAGCTTTCTGCAAGGGAGCTGGATAAATACAGAAAAGACTTGCAGAAAACGGAAGCATTTGTAAGATATGCGGCAAAGAGCTACAAATCCTGGGATAAGCAGTGTTAAGCCGTGATAAAAAGATATAGTTGATTTTTTGGTGGAAGTTCGTTAAAATAAGGGTATAAAACGAGGATAGGAGAAACTCATATGGACGAAAAGCGGACAGCATCCTTCGCGGACTATCCTTATGGAAAGGAATGGGGAGATTCAAACCGTATTACGAGGGAGTATTTCGACTCATTGCTTTTGGAAATGCGGCATCTGGATGGCAGGGAGTCGGATACGGCATTTACTTTGTATGGAGAAAACTTTGCTACGCCTGTTATGACGGCAGCTTTATCCCATTTAGATCATGTGCGTGAGAACGCAATGGTTGAGCTGGCAAAGGGAGCGGCAGAGGCCGGCGCAGTCAATTGGGTTGGTATGGGAGACGGGGAAGAGCTTTCAGAGATTACAAAAACAGGCGCCAAAACCATCAAGATTATCAAGCCATACGCCGATAATAATTTAATCTTCGAAAAAATTGCTTTTGCACAGGATTGCGGCGTACTTGCAGTGGGGATGGATATAGACCATGCCTTTGATTCTCATGGAAGCTATGACAAAGTCCATGGATATGAAATGAAGCCCAAAAGCATGGAAGAAATCCGGGAATTTGTACGTGCATCCTCTGTTCCCTTTGTGGTAAAAGGAGTTTTAAGCCAGCAGGACGCGCATAAATCTTTAGAGGCGGGAGCACAGGGAATTGTGGTCTCCCATCATCATGGAATAATGGATTATGCCGTGCCCCCTCTTATGATCCTGCCGGACATATTGAAGGTGACAGCAGGTCAGATACCTGTATTTGTGGACTGTGGGGTTACAACGGGAGCGGATGCTTTTAAGGCATTGGCTCTTGGAGCTACGGCAGTGTGTGCAGGACGTGTGTTATTAAAATTTTTAGAGAGAGAGGGAGGAGAAGGAGTCTGCAAAGGAATCAGACAGATGAACGGCGAATTAAAGGGTATCATGGCAAAGACAGGATGCTGTGATCTTTCCCATATGGATAAGACGGTAATTCGGAGAAAATTTGATTAACAAAGAGTAGGAAGTGGAGATTTGTGATGAAAAAAAATACAATACTTATCGTGGAAGATGTGTTAATCAACCGCATGATGCTGGCAGAGATTTTTAATGATGAGTATGAGATTCTTGAGGCCGAAAACGGCGAAGAAGGCCTGAAGCTTCTGACAGAGAATTTCTCATCTATCGTGGCGGTGCTGCTCGATATAGTGATGCCCGTTATGGATGGATTCCAGGTACTGGAGGAGTTAAACAGACAAAACCTGATTTCAAAGGTGCCGATCATTATGATTACGGGTGAAAATTCGGTGGAGTATGAGCGCCGGGGCTATGAGTACGGTGTGGTGGACTATATACATAAGCCTTATTATGCGCCTGTGGTGAAACAGATGATCAAAAACAATATCAACCTGTATGCGTATAAGGCGGATTTGGAATCTCTGGTCAAGATACAGACTGCGGAACTGCAGGAGCAGAATAAGCTGCTCAAGGAGCAGGCCGAAAAGCTGCGCAAGACCAACGACGTTATGATAGATGCCATGAGTAACGTGGTGGAATTCAGGAATATGGAATCCGGACAGCATGTCAAGAGGATCCGTGTGTTTACCAAGGCTCTGGCAGAAGAAATCATGAAGCGTTTTCCGGAGTATGAGCTGACGCCCCATAAGATTGAGATCATCAATCAGGCGGCGGCCATGCATGACATAGGAAAGATTACGGTGCCGGATAATATCCTTCTAAAGCCGGGCAGACTCACTGCGGAGGAATTTGAAGTTATGAAGGCCCATACCTCAAGGGGCTCCGAGATGATTGCTACTTTTGTCCATCTGGAGGATGAAGAGTATTACAATTACTGTTATGACATCTGCAGGCATCATCATGAAAGGTTTGACGGAAGAGGCTATCCCGACGGACTGAAGGGGGATGAGATTGGAATCGCGCCCCAGATTGTGTCGGTTGCCGATGTTTTTGACGCACTGGTGACGGAACGGGTTTATAAGAAGGCTTTTGACAGAGAGACCGCTTATCAGATGATTCTCAATGGAGAGTGCGGATGCTTTTCGCCTAAGCTTTTAGAGGCCTTTGAGGCTGTGAAAGAAGAATTTTACAGACTTATTGATAATCATAAATAAAACAGGAGGCAGCCGCTTTTGGCGGCCGCCTCAGCTTTTGGTATGGCGTTGTGCCTTACCGGTGTTCCAGGATATAGTCCAGCAGGCGGTCAGCGACTTCCTCTTTGCTTAGGATGGGAAGCTGAACCGTGTCTGTGGGGGATAAAAGGGTGACGATATTGGTATCGGTTCCAAATCCTGCCCCCTGTTCTTTCAGATTGTTGGCAACAATCAGATCCAGATTCTTTTTCTTTAGCTTTTCCCGGGAATTTTCAATCATATTTTCTGTTTCCATGGAAAATCCGCACAGGAATTGCCCCTGCTTTTTGTGGGCTCCCAGAAATCCGAGAATGTCCTCCGTGCGCTCCAGCTCAATGCTTAAGCCGGAGCCGGATTTTTTGATTTTCTCATCGGCTGTGTATTTCGGACGGTAATCGGCCACGGCCGCGGCCTTGATGATAATATCCTGGCTGTCGGCGTGTTCTTTCACGGCGTCAGCCATATGGGCGGCGGAGGTGATTTCAATTGTATGGACTGCGGCGGGAGGTGTCAGGCTGGTCTTACCGGTCACCAGGGTGACGTCTGCGCCCCGCATCATGGCAGCCTTTGCAATGGCGTAGCCCATTTTTCCGGTGGAATGGTTGCTCAGGTATCTTACAGGATCGATTTTTTCCCTGGTAGGGCCAGCCGTTACCAGTACCTTAACTCCCTTCATGTCCTTGGGCTTAAGGGCCTGCAGGATGGATTCGTACAAAAGCTCCGGCTCGGGCATTTTGCCTTCCCCTGTATCGCCGCAGGCCAGATAGCCGGTGGCAGGGGCGATCACCTGCATTCCATAATGGGTAAGAAGCTTAAGGTTATCCTGAAGAACAGGGTTATGATACATCCGGGTATTCATGGCGGGAGCAATGATCTTGGGACATTCACAGGCAAGCAGGGTGGTGGTCAGCATATCGTCGGCCAGGCCGTGGGCGGCTTTTGCAATCACGTTGGCGGAAGCGGGAGCCACCAGAAACACATCCGTCTGTTTGGCGAGGGATACATGCTCCACACTGTGCTTGAAATTGCGGTCAAAGGTGTCCACCAGGCATTTGTTTCCCGTCAGGGACTCGAAGGTAATGGGATTGATAAAATTGGTGGCATTTCTGGTCATGATCACGGTGACGTCGGCGGATTGCTTTTTCAGCATACTTGCCAGGGACGCGATCTTATAGGCGGCAATGCCTCCGGAAACGCCAAGGACAATATGTTTTTCACGCAGCATCTTAAATTTCCTCCTTCTTTCGATGGGCATCGGTTTGGACAGGCCTGCTGAATCAGCCTTGTTCCGTATTTTTACGGTAAATAATATCAAGCCCCTTTAAGGTCAGCTCATTGTCATAGATAACGTTCTCCTTACAGTGAGGCACGATACAGCCGGCAAGGCCGCCGGTGGCCACAGCGTTTACGGGATAGCCCAGCTCCTCCCGGATCCGGCTGATCATACCGTCCAGACAGGAGGCCTGCCCCAGGATAATACCGCTTTTCATACAGTCAATGGTATTCTTGCCGATGATCTTTTTGGGGGCTTCCAGGCTGATTCTGGGAAGCTGGGAGGTACGGCTGGCCAAAGCGTCCAGGGAGATTTTCGCACCGGGAAGAATCATGCCGCCCACATAGTTTTTCTTTTCATCCACCACGCTGATGGTGGTGGCGGTGCCCATATCAATGATTATGATGGGAGCTTTGTAGTATTTCAGCGCGGATACCGCGTTGACAATTAAGTCGGCGCCTACCTGGGCGGGGTTATCCATCAGGATATTCAGGCCGGTTTTCAGGCCCGGCCCCACCACCATGGGACAGATCCGAAGAAGCTTTTGCATCGCAGCTTTCACAATGTTGGTAAGAGGAGGCACCACGGAAGAAATAATGCATCCGGTGATTTCCTTTGTCTTAATTTGGTAGAGATCAAAGAGAATCTTAAACTCGACCACGTACTCCAATTCGGTTTTGGAGATGTTGGTGGAAACTCTTTCCACAAAATGCACCCTCTCCTCCTGGGTACAGCCGATTACGATATTTGTGTTTCCAATATCAATTGCCAGAATCATTTTAGATTGCTCCTTTCAAAAATAGTAGAAGATATATACCCGTGAAAGGGTCGTTTATTTATGCTTTGATGGGTTTTATATGAAGGAGCGCAAGGCCGATTCCCGATACAAGGATAGCGGCCACTACGGCTTCCACAATCCCGTTAAAGCTGATCACGCCCAGAATTACATCAATTACGGTATCGCCGGCAATGCCGAGGGCATTGGCATAGGCGTCCTTATACAGGATAAAAATACCGCTCATAACGAACAGGGTGTTGGTAAAAGCGCCTGTCAGCCCGGCATAGGCAAGAGCGATGCTGGCCGTTTCCTTTTTTCCTGCATTCAGGGTGAGGATAACAAAGAGAATGATTCCGCAGGCAAGGCCGGCGACGGTACTGATCAGAGCGTTTTTGCCGCCTGATAAATTCTCTGCAAAAGCCCTGACGGAAACAAATAAGATCACGGCGGCTGCCCCGTGGATCAGGATATGCCATATTTTCTGTTCCCTTCTGAGAAGATTCCGGATAAGCAGATAGATGAAATAAGGGATGATTCCAACCAGGATCCGCGGCACAAAGCAGATATACATACTTTTAAATACGCCGGATATACCGATTACATCCGCAGCCAGAACGGGTGAAAAGACGAAGGCCGAGGCAGTGGCAGCCTTAAAGGTGTTGTTGATAAAGCTTGTCAGGCCGAATACAAAGCCCAGGAATGCACCTTTTTTTGGTCCTAAAAATAGCGCTCCCAAAATCACCGGGATATGGATTACGGTTGCGTTGATTACAACCAGAGGGATATACCCCAGCGGCGTGAATGCCATTATAACGATAATGGCGGTGAACAGTGCGGTCAGCACAAGTTCATAGGTTTTTTCATTTTTCATGGTTTTCTTCCTCCTGTTATTATTCTCCATGCAATAAGCGGGGCCGCAGCACGGCGGCTTTTGCTGAGATACAATACAGCGCCATCATAGCACACGGACTATTTTTTGACAACCGGTTACAGTATTATCCAGTCGAAAATAATTGACAATCAATCTGAAAAATGGTAATTTAAGTTGTAGAGAATTACCAGTAAGATGAGGGGAGCAGCAGCGTAGAATAGTTCAGTGTCCGTCAGGGATGTGATGGAAGCGGCAGCAAAAAGAGGAGAAGATTCTTTGCTGCCTTTCTTGTGGTAAAAGGCGCAGTATTCAAAATGCGGCCTGTGATACGCAGAGGTATAAGATGGAACCATATGAATACGGTGTATTTCCCGTGAAGGATGCCTTGGAGCTTATCCTCATTTTTGAAAAGTCAGGGAAGATTTTGTACGCCAATACGGAAGCAGAGAAGAATCTGGAATACCATGGGGATTTATGCGGCAGAAAAATCAGCGATATATTTCCGGGGGAATTTAAGGAAGCAGAGGGCGGGATGGTCACAGACTATCCGTTCGGCCTGGAGCTGCGTAAGCTGGTTGCATATCGTAAGAATTTAACCTGCTTTCCGGTACGGACAAGAATGATTCAGGCTAAAGACCGGGAAGGAATCTACATATGCATGGCCGATGTTATTCTGGAGGAGGAATACCTGGGCAGAGAGATCCTTCAGAGTAAGCAGGAGGCGGAAGAGGCCCTTAAGGTGAAATCCGAATTTGTAGCCAATGTTACCCATGAGCTCCGAACTCCGGTAAACGGGGTGCTCGGCCATGTAAAAGAGCTGACTGACTTAGAGACAGACGCGGCGAAGCTGCGCACCTTAAAGGTGATTGAACGCTGCTGCGGGGATATGAACAAGATCATCAACAATATTCTGGATTTCTCCAAGCTTGAAGCGGGGAAGTTTGTATTAGAGCCCCGGAGATTTCACGTAAGAGATATGCTGAATTATGTGAAATCCAACCATATCAATAAAATGACCGAAAAAGGACTGGATTTTTTCATGACAGTCTCGCCTCAGGTGCCGGAATTTATTATAGGCGATGAGCTTAGGATTGCGCAGATACTAAATAACCTTTTGTCTAATGCCCTGAAATTCACTTCGGTGGGGAAGATTAGCCTTGAGGTGTTTAAGACCGCCCAGGTGGGGAAAAAAATAGAACTCTTTTTTCTGGTGATTGATTCCGGAATCGGTATTGATGAAGGAGACAGGGATAAATTATTTCAAAGCTTTTCCCAGGTAGACGCCTCCATTTCAAGAAAATATGGGGGAACCGGCCTCGGCCTGAATATCTGTAAGCAGTTAGTAGAGCTTATGGGGGGAAGGATCGGAGTGGAAAGCGAGAAAAACAAGGGCAGCGCCTTTTCCTTTTCCATCTGGGCAGAGGCTGAGAGTGCAGGAAAAGAAAATATCCCCGGGCCGGAATCCTTTGTGGAGAAGTCCTTTTTATCTTCCGGTTCCTTTTTGGAGGAAGGCCGGGATGTTCTGAAGCAGTACGGCACCCGGGAGAACACAGAGGCTCTAAACAGAAATCTTTCCAAATTGATTCTCTGTGTGGAGATGGATAACTGGGAGAAGGCAGAAATGTTTATGGATACCATAAGACAGCTTTCCGAAGGAGCTCCCCGGGAGATCGGCAGGGTAATCCTGCGGCTTAAGATGGCGGTTCAGAAAGAAAATTACGAGAAAACGGCCGCCGGTGTGGAGGAGTTAAAGACGCTTTTGCAGTTTGAGGGAGGATAAGGGTTCTGCTGGGTAAAACGGCTATGGTGGAGGATCATCTATGTTTGGAATAGAAAAAGATAGAGACAAGGCTGTGGTTTTCGTTGTGGATGATATGGAAATTAACAGAATTGTTCTGGAAGAGATCATCCGCCATATGGGATGCGAGCCGGTTCTTTTCGAGAGCGGGGAGGAAACCCTGAAAGAGATTATCCGCAGATGGAAAGAAGGCGGGATCAGGCCTGAGCTGATACTGACGGATATTTCCATGCCGGGGATGAACGGCTATGAGCTTTGCAGGATTTTGAAGGGATACGAAAACACCAGAAATATTCCAATTATTTTTATTTCGGCATATAATGAATCCAAGGACATTGTGGAGGGGTTTTCCCACGGCTGCGAGGATTATATTACCAAGCCCTTTATAGCGGAGGAGGTACAGGCGCGGGTGGGTCTGCATTTAAAGCTGCATGCGGTGACCCGTGAGCTGAAGGAGATGAACAGGCATCTGCAGGTTTCCGTCAGGGAGCAGCTTCGGCAGATGGAGCTTGAAAAGAAGAACTTCCTGCAGGTCCTTGCAAAGATTGCCGCACGAAATGCGGGCTATGATGAGAATTACATGAGCCGCCTTAAGAATAATTGCAGGACATTAGCCCAGGGGATGCAGCTTTCGCCCCTGTTTGAAGAGAAAATTTCAGATACTTACATAGATGCCATTGAATTGTCGGCAGCCCTTTGTGATATTGGAAACATTGGGATTCCCCGAGACATCCTTCAGAAGAAGGAGGCGCTCAGCGGGGAGGAGGAGAATATTCTAAGAAGCCATACGCTGATTGGAGCGGAGCTCTTAGAGGAGATTCAGGGCGGCAGTGATTTCAATGATTTTATCACCATTGCCCGGGAGATTGTCCGCTGCCATCATGAAAACTGGGACGGAAGCGGTTATCCGCAGGGCCTTAAAGGGGAAGAAATTCCCTTATCGGCACGGATTGTTTCCCTGATGAGCAGGTACAGTTCCCTGACTGCCGATGGGAATGCAGGCGCAGCCCAGGCGCTTTCCATCCTGGAAAAGGAAGCAGGAGTCCGGTTTGAACCGGATATTTACAAGATATGCTGCAAAATATCACGTCAATTACGATAACTGAAATAGATGGGATTAAAACAGCGAAGGGGGATGAGGTTTTTGATAACCAATGAGGAGTTCCAAAGAATTTCAGTTTACATGAAACAGAACTATGGCATAGACCTGACCCAGAAGAAAGTCATAGTAAATGGCCGGCTGCAAAAGCATATGCGCACTGGCGGCTGGAAGAGTGTGAATGATTTCATGGACGCTGTGGAAAGAGACCGCAGCGGTGTGGAAGAAAAGATACTGGTCAATCTGCTTACAACCAATCATACCTATTTTATGAGGGAGTTTGAGCATTTTGAGTATTTTAAGAAGGTAGTTTTGCCCTGGCTGAAAACAAAGGAACAACGGACAAAGGATCTGCGGATCTGGTGCGGCGCCGCTTCCACAGGAGAGGAGCCCTATATGATTGCCATGGTTCTGGCGGATTTCTTTGGACTGGAGAAGGATAGCTGGGATACCAAAATTCTTGCCACCGATATTTCCACAAAGGTGCTCAAACAGGCAATGGCAGGAGTTTACACTGCAGAGCAGCTTCAAAAGGTGCCGGAGTCCTGGAAAAAGAAATTTTTTGGCCCCATTGCGGGAGGCAGCCAGTACAAGGTTAAGGATGAGCTGAAGGCAGAAGTAATTTTCAGACAGTTCAATCTGATGGAGCCTTTTCCTTTCAGGAAAAAAATGCATACTATATTTTTGCGCAATGTTATGATATATTTTGATGAGAACACAAAGCGGGAGCTGGTCAAAAAGGTGTGCAATGCGTTGGAGCCGGGGGGATACCTGTTTATCGGTACGACGGAAACCCTCGACAGAAACAGTACGCCTCTTGACATTATACAGCCGTCCATATTCAGAAAAAGAGAGGGGTAGGGAATGCAGAGAATCAGAGTTTTGGTCGTAGATGATTCCATTGTATTTAGGGAGTTGTTGGTTCAGAATCTGAGTAAGGATCCGGCGATCCAAATTGTCGGGACTGCGAAGGATCCTTTTGAGGCCCGGGATAAGATCCTGGAATGTAAGCCCGACGTTATGACTCTGGATATAGAACTCCCCAGAATGAACGGAATCGAGTTTTTGAGGAAGCTTATGCCCCAATACCCGCTCCGGGTAGTAGTAATCAGCTCGCTCAGTGATAAGGTGTTTGACGCAATGCAGGCGGGAGCGGTGGATTTTGTTGCGAAGCCTTCGGTTTCAAACCGGGTGCAGTTGGAGGAGTTTGTCAAAAACGAGCTTCTGGTTAAGATTAAGATTGCCTCCACCGCCAAAATCGGCAGTATCAAAAAGAAGGTTATGGAACAGACCGAAAACCGTCTTTCCGTACAGAGCAATGACCTGCTTGTAGCCATAGGCGCCTCCACCGGCGGTACTGAGGCCATTTTGGAGGTGGTAAAGGGATACGGCCCGGATATTCCGGGAATTGTCGTGGTTCAGCATATGCCGCCGGGCTTTACGGCAATGTATGCCAAAAGGGTGAACGATATATGCCGCGTACAGGTGAAGGAAGCAGAGACAGGCGACAGGGTCATGCCGGGACATATGCTGATCGCCCCCGGCGGGGACAGACATATGCAGCTTGTAAAGGTGAACGGCGTCTATCAGGTAGAATGCAAAAAGGGGCCGAAGGTCAATGGACATTGTCCTTCTGTGGATGTGCTGTTTGATTCGGTGGCAAGAGTGGCGGGCGCCAAAGCGGTGGGGATCATCCTTACCGGAATGGGAGGCGACGGCGCAAAAGGGCTTTTGGCTATGCGAAAGGCCGGGGCAAAAACCATCGGACAGGATGAGTCTACCTGCGTGGTTTACGGAATGCCGAAGGTTGCCTATGACTTAGGGGCTGTGGAGCATCAGGAAAAGCTTTCCGATATTGCGGGAAGAACCTATGCTTTGCTGAATAAAATGAGGTAGTTGCCTAATAAAAAGTAAAGGAGAAATGGCATGAAGATACTATTAGCAGAAGATGATTTTGCAACACGGAAGTTTATGTTGAGTTTCCTTTCAAAGTACGGAGAGTGTGATGTGACTGTGGACGGTATGGAAGCAGTGGATGCATATCTGATGGCTTTGGAAGACGGGGAACCCTATGATTTGGTCTGCCTTGACATTATGATGCCGGTTATGGACGGCTATCAGGCGCTAGTGGGAATCCGTAATCTGGAAAAGGAGAGGGATATTCCCCAGGAAAAGGCAGTGAAGGTTATTATGACCACCGCCTTAAATGATGAGAGCAATGTTAAAATGGCATTTGAACTGGGCTGTACCGTATATTCCGGCAAGCCCATTGATCAGGAGAGGTTTGAGCAGGCTATGAAAAAGCTCGGCCTGATCTGACAAATGAATAGATTTAAGTAAATGAGGAAAGGAGAAGAATATGGCTGAAGAATTTAGCACAGACGGCATGCTGGACATATACCTTTTTGAAAATGAGCAGCTTCTGGAGCAGCTTCAGGAAAGAGTTCTGGAACAGAAGGATGCGGATTGCTTTGATGAAGAGAGCATCAATGAGATATTCAGAACCATGCATACCATTAAAGGCTCTTCCGGTATCATGATGTTTGATAATATAACGGCAGTATCTCATAAGCTCGAGGATGTCTTTTATTTCCTAAGAGAATCCCATCCCGAAAATGTACCGCATCTGCAGCTTGTGGAGCATGTGTTGGAGGTGGAGGATTTTATTTCCGGCGAGCTGGAAAAAATCCGAAACGGCGACACGGCAGATGGGGATGCCAGCGGTATTGTGGCGGATCTGGACAAATTTTTGGAGCAGATCAAAAACGGTGGAGTACAGGAGGGGGTTGAACCGCCTCCGGAAAATGTGCATGAGGAACCAAAGCAGTTTTATATTGCGCCTGTGGCCACCAGCGATAGTCGTTTTTATAAGATTTATATCACCTTTTATCCGGAAACGGAGATGGCGAATGTCCATGCCTATAAGACGGTGTATGCACTGAAAGAGATTGCCGAGGATTTACTTTACTCTCCGGAGGATATTATCTCAGATGAAAGCAGTGCGGAAACCATTGTCAAGGAAGGGTTCCGGATTCTTTTGCAGGCGCAATGCACCGAGGAGGATATCCGCCGGATTATCGGCGTAGGATACGATATTAAAGAGGTGGACGTCTATGAGTGCAAGGCCGAGGAGTTCCTCCAGGGCTTTGACTTTGGCGAGAACGGTCCTTCTGCGGCTGAAAGTGCAGTGATTGATTTAAACGCCAGCGTGGAGGAGATTGAGAGCAAAGCGGAGGCGGCAGCGGCGAAAGCGGGAGAAGGGCAGGAGAACAAAGAGCCTGCCAAGCCCAAGATCGCGCCGGGAGATTTTGTCATTAAATCCAAGGAACCCGGCAAGCGCAAGACTCTTGCAAAGGATAAGAAAAATGATAAGGCATCCTTTATCAGCGTAAACGTAAGCAAGATGGATCAGCTTATGGAACTGATCGGGGAGCTGGTAATTTCAGAGTCGGTGGTGCTTCAGAGCCCGGATTTAAATGTGCCGGGGCTTAATCTTGACAACTTCAAGAAAGAGGCGGCGCAGCTTACCAAGGTTTCCACAGATTTGCAGGATGTAATCATGTCCATGCGAATGGTGCCGCTGACCAATACCTTCCAGAAGATGAACCGTATTGTATTTGACGTGTCAAGGAAGCTGGGCAAGGAAATTGAATTTGTCATGGTAGGAGAGCAGACAGAGGTGGATAAGAATATCATTGAGCATATTTCGGATCCGCTGATGCATATTGTGAGAAACTCCGTAGATCATGGAATCGAATCCAAGGAAGCCAGAATAGAGAGCGGCAAGTCTGAAAAAGGAAAGGTCATCTTATCCGCTAAGACGGAAGCCGGCAAGGTTTGGATCAGCGTTGAGGACGACGGTACAGGTCTTGACAGGGAAAAGATCATTGCAAAGGCCAGAAAGCAGGGGCTTCTCGATGAGACGAAACCGGATTCCGCATATTCCGATAAGGAAGTGTACCAATTCATTACGCTGCCGGGCTTTTCTACCAATGAGCAGGTAACGGAATATTCGGGAAGAGGCGTCGGTATGGACGTGGTAATCCAGAATATCCAGACTATTGGAGGCACTCTTGATATTGAGAGCCGTCCTGGACTGGGAAGTACCATGATTTTGAAGATTCCGTTAACACTTGCAATCATCGATGGTATTGTCATGGAAGTAGGCGGATCCTCCTTTGTTATGGAGACGGGCGTAATCAAACAGTTCATCCGGGTGAAGGAAGATATGATGATCCATGAACCCAATGGGGATGAGTACATTATGATCCGCGGAGAGGCCTATCCGGTGCTTCGTCTGGGCAGATGGTATGGTCTTGATCAGTATGAGGAAGACGTTGAAAACGGAATCATGATGATTCTGGAGGTAGAGGAAAAGAAGCTGTGCCTGATGGTTGACAAACTGGTAGGCGAGCGGGAGATTGTAGTGAAGCCTATTCCCTCTTACATCAAGAAGGTTAAGGGACTTTCCGGCTGTACCCAGCTTGGCGATGGCAGCATTGCCCTGATTCTGGATGCCGCTGGATTAATAGAATAATTCTACAGAAAGGAACAGGTATTTATATGGGTGAAACAAGTGACTTGAAGGGAAATTCCAATGGGCGCGATGAACAAAAAGGAAAGTATATGACCTTCAAATCCGGGAACGAGTATTTTGGATTGGAAATTCGATATGTAAATACGATTATCCAGCTTCAGTCGGTTACAAAGATTCCCGAGACAGAAGATTATATCAAAGGCCTTATCAACCTGCGCGGCAAGGTGATTCCTGTTATTGACGTAAGGCTGAGGTTTAAACAGCCGGAGCTTGATTACAATGACAGAACCTGTATTATCGTAATTAATGTCAAATCAATGATGGTGGGATTGATTGTAGAGCAGATCGCAGAGGTAGTGGAGATTGCCGACGATAACATCCTGCCGCCGCCAACAATTGGACGCGGTGACAAGGGACACAATAAGTATGTCTATGGCATCGGCAAGGTGGGAGATACGGTGAAATTGCTCCTCGATCCCGATAAGCTCCTGAACGATGAAGATCTGTCAATTGTTGAAAGTGCAAATGATATGGACATGGATGAAGAATGAGAGGTAGAAGACAATGAAAAACATAACAATGAAAACAAAATTAATAGCCGGATTTTTGATCCCCAGTTTTCTTCTGATCGTTAATATTTTGTTGAGCGACGCGACAACAAAGGCGGCAGTTAAATTCACCGATCCCGTAGCCCAGACAAGATATGTGGAGAAGGCGGAGATTTTTACTGCTGTAATGGCAGTTGTGTCAATGATTATTACCTTTGTGATTGCATTGAAATTGATCAGGGCAATTGAAAAGTCTGTAGCTCAGTTATCTGATGCTGCCGGAGAGATCGCACTGGGCCACGTGAACGGTATTGAGCTTGTCAAATATAATAATGACGAGTTCGGCAAAATGGTAGATGAATATACCAAAGTAATTGACAATATTAAATATCAGGCAAGTATCGCAGAAGAGATTTCAAACGGTAATCTTACGGTTACGGTGAAACCCAGTTCTCCCGAGGATATACTGGGTAATTCCTTAAAGAAACTGGTTGAGGATAATCTGCATGCACTTTCCAACATCAGTGATGCCGGTTCCCAGGTAACCATCAGCTCCTCACAGGTGGCAAGCGCCAGCCAGGCACTGGCACAGGGCTCTACCCAGCAGGCAAGCGCGATTGAGCAGATCACCGCATCCATTGACGAGATCGCAGAGAAGACCAAGCAGAACGCAGAGCAGGCTAATGATGCGGCTCAGTTGGTAGGAAAGGCAATTGATGATGTGAAGAACGGGAATGCCCAGATGAAGCAGATGACAGTTGCCATGCAGGGAATCAACAAGGCATCCTCCAGTATTTCCAACATTATTAAGACAATTGATGATATTGCATTCCAGACCAATATCCTTGCGTTAAACGCAGCGGTTGAGGCGGCAAGAGCCGGTGAGGCAGGCAAGGGCTTTGCAGTTGTTGCAGAAGAGGTTAGAAGCCTTGCTGCTAAGAGTGCGGAAGCGGCTAAGGAAACCGCAGAGCTCATTGAGGATTCCATTAACCAGGTAAATTCCGGTTCCAGGATTGTGGATGATACCGCAAAGGCTATGGAAGAGATTACCAAGGTGGTACAGGAGAGTGAAGTGATTATCAACGGCATCGCAGAATCATCCAACTACCAGGCAACGGCAGTGGCTCAGATTGAACAGGCAATTTCTCAGGTATCTCAGGTGGTACAGACAAACTCTGCTACCAGCCAGGAGTGTGCGGCTGCCAGTGAAGAGCTGTCTAACCAGGCCTCCAGGATGAGAGATATGCTTTCCATTTACCGTTTAGAGGGCGGAAGCACAGGTTCCTCTTCTTCCTCCTCTTCTTCTTATAGAGGTTCCTCCTCCAGCAGCGCTGACAATGAGCAGGTAATTTCCTTGGGAGACGGCTACGGAAAATATTAACAGATAGTTTTGGAGCTGATAGACGGACTACAGTTCCTGATCAAACAGGCACAGGAGAGTTGCTCCCTGTGCCTGTTTTGGCTCAAAGAAAGGAGTATAGATGAAGAATTATTCGGAAGATGCAAGCAGGCAGTATCATATACAGGCAGCAAGCGGTGAAGTGGGGCGCTATGTAATCATGCCGGGAGATCCCAAGAGATGCGCCAAGATCGCACAGTATTTTGAAAATCCGGTTCTGGTTGCGGACAACAGGGAATACGTGACCTATACAGGGACTTTGGACGGCGTGAAGGTCAGTGTAACTTCTACCGGAATAGGAGGTCCTTCTGCGGCAATCGCGATGGAGGAGCTGGTCAGATGCGGCGCCGATACCTTTGTCCGTATCGGAACCTGCGGCGGTATGCAGCCGGAGGTAAAAAGCGGCGATGTGGTGATTGCCACAGGAGCCATCCGCATGGAAGGAACCAGCAGAGAATATGCCCCCATCGAGTTTCCGGCCGTGGCCGATCTTTGTGTGACCAACGCCTTAAGGGAAGCGGCGGGGAAAAGGGAATATCCCTTCCATACAGGGGTGGTACAGTGTAAGGACTCTTTTTACGGGCAGCACGAGCCGGAGACGAAGCCGGTGAGCTACGAACTGATGAATAAGTGGGAAGCCTGGAAAAGGCTCGGATGCCTGGCCTCCGAGATGGAATCCGCCGCTTTGTTTGTGGTGGCAGGTTATCTGCATGTGAGAGCGGGCTCCTGTTTCCTTGTGGTGGCGAACCAGGAGAGGGAAAGACTGGGAATGGAAAATCCGGTAGTCCATGATACGGACAGGGCGATTCAAGTGGCGGTAGAGGCCATCCGCAGGCTGATCCGGGAAGACGGGGAGGTGCGTTCATGAGTAAATATAACCGTATTTTTGTGATTGTTCTTGACTCTCTGGGGATCGGAGCCATGCCGGATTCCCCCGGATTCGGAGATGAGGGAGTAGACACCTTTGGACATATTCTTGATCAGATGAGGACGCTGGAGATACCGAACCTTGCAGGGCTGGGAATGCTTAACCTTCACAGCGGGGGAGAAATGCAGGGAGTATCAGAGCCTAAAGGGCGCTATATGCGTATGGGAGAGGCCAGCAACGGTAAGGATACGATGACAGGGCACTGGGAAATGATGGGGATTAAAACCGAAAAGCCCTTTCAGACTTTTACCGACACCGGATTTCCGCCGGAGCTGATTGCGGAGCTGGAGAGACGCTGCGGAAAAAGAGTGATCGGAAACAGGAGCGCAAGCGGCACGCAGATTATCGAGGAGCTGGGAGAGGAAGAGATAAACACCGGGGCGATGATTGTTTATACTTCCGCCGATTCCGTGCTCCAGATTTGCGGAAATGAGGAAACCTTCGACCTTGAAAATCTCTACCGCTGCTGTGAGATTGCAAGGGAACTCACCCTAAAGGATGAGTGGAGAGTGGGAAGGGTGATTGCAAGGCCTTATGTAGGAAAAAGAAAAGGGGAATTTAAGCGCACCAGTAACCGCCATGACTATGCCCTTAAGCCTACCGGCCCTACTGCCCTGAATGCCTTGAAGGATGCAGGATACGATGTGATCGGTGTGGGAAAGATCAATGACATTTTCTGCGGGGAGGGAATCACACAGACCTACCACTCGGACAGCTCTGTCCATGGAATGGAGCAGACCATTGCAATTGCAAAAGAGGATTTCCACGGCCTTTGTTTTGTGAATCTGGTAGATTTTGACGCGCTTTGGGGCCACCGCAGAAATGTGGAGGGATATGGAAGGGAGATTGAAAGGTTTGATCAGAAATTAGGCCTGCTCTTAGAGGAGCTAAGGGAGGATGATCTTTTGATTCTTACCGCAGACCACGGCAACGATCCCGCCTACAGCGGAACGGATCATACCAGGGAGTATGTGCCCTTTTTGGCATATGCAAAGGGGATGAAGGCAGGAAGGGCGCTGGAGAATGAGGATACCTTTGCAGTGGTTGGAGCTACCGTGGCGGATAATTTTGATGTTCCCATGCCGCAGGGGACTATTGGAAGGTCCATTTTGAGGGAGCTGAGCATAGAGTAAAATAATAAATTCTTGAAGTAACCGGAGAGATTTCATGGCAAATCAAAAGTTAGAGCTGCTGCTGAATCTTGCCCTTGAAATAGAGGAGGCAGAACGGCAAAAATCGGATCAATTGGGAGTCGGATTCTCGGAAAGCGCTGGCACATGGGAGCTGATTGTAAAGTACAATGGGGATATAAGGAGATTACAGAGTAATGTGATCCAGGTGGAGGAGCTGATTGCCGGATATGCAATTGTGACTATACCGGAAAGTCTGATCGAGACATTCACCCAACTGGATGAGGTGGAATATGTGGAAAAACCCAAACGGCTTTACTTTTCCATGCAAAGCGGGAAATTGAACTCCTGTATTTATCCGGTTACTTCCAGAGAACCTTATCTGACGGGGCGGGGAGTTTTGGTTGCCGTGATTGATTCGGGGATTGATTATGAAAGCCCGGAATTCAGAGATGCACAGGGAAACACCCGGATCCAGTTTTTGTGGGATCAGACCTTAAATGCCGGGCAGGTGAACGGCCAACTGCCGGAGGAAGCCGTGGAATTTGCGGGAAAGGCGGCGCCTCCCGACGGCTTTGGCACTGGTGTGGAGTTTTCCAAATACCGGATCGACGCAGCGCTGAAAAGCCGCTTTACGAAACAGATTGTCCCCAGTACCGATACGTCGGGGCATGGGACGGCGGTCGCCGCCATAGCTGCGGCAGGAGGAAGGCTTCTGGAAGGGCAGTACCAGGGAGTGGCGCCGGAGAGTGAGCTGTTGATTGTCAAAATGGGAACGCCTATGCCCAATTCCTTTCCCAAGACCACAGAGCTGATGCGGGCTATGACGTATGTCATTAAGAAGGCTGTGGAAATGGGAAAACCTCTTGCCATTAATCTCAGCTTTGGAAACACATACGGTTCTCATGAGGGAACCTCTCTGGTAGAGCGCTTTCTGGACAATGCGGCGGAAATCGGAAGAAATGTGGTCTGTGTGGGAAGCGGCAATGAAGGGGCTGCCGGGGGCCATGTGTCCGGGAGCTTCGGGCCTGATACCGGCGCTTTTCAGAAACGGCAGATTGAGTTTGGGGTCGGAAACTATCAAACCGCGTTCAGTGTCCAGCTATGGAAGGAATATGTGGATCTTCTGGGCATAGAGCTGATTTCCCCGGGCGGAAGAAGCGCGGTGGTTGATATGCAGATAACAGGGGGGAGGAGTGTTGTTTTAGAGGAAACCCGTATTTTGATTTATGTGGGTGAGCCTTCTCCTTACAGCATTAATCAGGAGGTTTATTTTGATTTTCTGCCGGTAAACGGCTATGTGGATCCGGGAGTATGGACGATCAGCCTCTCCCCCATAAAAACCGTGACGGGAAATTATGATCTGTATTTACCCAGCAACGCCGTGCTCAGTGCGGCTACCCGGTTCGTCACCCCCATGCCGGCTAAGACACTGACGATCCCCTCCACGGCCTCCAAGGTGATTACCGTAGGCGCCTACGATGCCGCCTATGAATCCTATGCAGATTTTTCCGGGAGGGGCTATCCGCTCATGAGTGTGCTGGGGGAAAGAATCGCCCAGCGGGGGGTGAAGCCTGATTTGGCCGCTCCGGGAGTAAATATCGGAACCATAGGACCGAATAATGCCTTTGTAGAGGTTTCGGGAACCTCCTTTGCCACGCCCTTTGTGACGGGAAGCGCGGCGCTTATGATGGAGTGGGGGATTGTGCGGGGGAATGATCCGTTTTTGTATGGGGAGAAGGTGAAGGCGTACCTGCGCAGAGGCGCCCGGCCGCTCCGGGGGGAGAGGGAGTATCCGAATGAGAAGGTGGGGTATGGGGCGTTGTGTGTCGAAAATAGTCTGCCGCGGTAGAATGGAGTAGATTTTTAGGGGAATAAGCACTTTGTTTTGGCATATATATTGTCTAATAAAGTGTTGTTATGTACTGACTAAAATTTTGCTGGGCAAACTAGCGGGATTTGTTTAGATTTTTAATATAAATGGATATAATGCATATTGCGTAAAAATCAGCATATAATTTTGGATTTTATTTAAATTAGATGTTGATTTTTGCTTAATATAGGATATAATATAATAAAGTTTGATAAAGAATGAGGAGATTATTATGCTGATACAGTTTAACTTTAAAAATTACAAATCATTTCGGGATGAAGTATCACTAGATTTATCAGCTACTAAGATCACGGAACATGAAAGCCATGTGGTGGATATTGCCAATGACAAACTACTAAAGGTTGCTGCAATTTACGGAGCCAATGCGAGTGGAAAGTCTAATGTATATGATGCATTTGATTATATGACTTACTATGTGTCAGAATCCTTTAACTTTGGAGGAGAGGAAGACGGTCGCCGGAAAACAGAGAATAATTATATGAAAGTTACTCCTTTTTTGTTTGATAGAAGAAGTTGTGACGAGGAAACTACATTTGAGGTATTTTATGTAGATAATGCTGAAAATAGCGGAAAAATTTATCAATATGGATTTTCGTTGAAAGGCGATGAAGTGGTAGAGGAATGGCTGTATTCCAAAGCAAAAACATCAAGAAACAACTATAGAACAATTTTTTACCGAAAAAAAGGTGAAGAATTGGAAATGAATGGTTTCTCTAAAAGCCATATAGAAAATATCAAAGCATCCTTAAATAAAGAAACACTTATTGTTTCTTTAGGAACAAAATTGCGGATCGATAAGTTAAAAAAGGTAAGAGATTGGTTTTTGAATAATGAGATTCTTGATTTTGGAGATCCGGCAGAAAATTACTTTCGATCAAGAGTGCTTCCGGAAGATTTTGTAGACAGCAAGGAAGTACAAGGGAATGTAGTGAAGTATTTTGCATCGTTTGATGAGGCAATTCAGGATTTTCATGTAGAAGAGTTGCGGCAGGACGATGAGAAAGATACAGGAAAAGGTTATAAGATTGATGCGCTTCACAAAATGGTGGACAGTCAGGAACTGGCTTCTATTCCTTTAAAATTGGAGTCCAGCGGTACGCTAAAAATGTTTGCGCTCTATCCTTCCTTAAAAGATGTGCTGGATCATGGGGGTACACTGTTTATTGATGAGTTAAATGCCAGACTGCACCCGTTGTTGGTACGGAATATTATATTGACCTTTTTGTCCCCAGAAATCAATACGCAGAATGCACAGTTGATTTTTACGACACATGATGTTTGGCAGTTTTCTAATGAATTGCTTCGTCGAGATGAAATTTGGCTGGTCAATAAAAACAGGGATGGAGTTTCTGAATTATATTCTCTGGCTGATTTTAAAGATGAAGAAGGCAATAAGGTACGTAGAGACGAGGCTTTGTCTAAAAAATATCTGACAGGCATTTATGGGGCCATTCCTGCCTTGAAGCCCATGGAAATGCTGACTGGGAGGACTTTGGATGACGAGTAAGGGGAATGGAAAATCCAGCGACCGCAGGGCTGGGAAACGAAAAGACCGGAATAAGCGGGTAGGGACAAGGATACCTGAATTAGGGTATTACCTGATTGTAACTGATACGGAGGAAACAGAGAAGAATTATTTTGAAGGCTTGAGAGATAGTATTCCCGTGGAGCTAAAAAACCATCTGGTAATAAAGGTGGAAAAGGCGAAGACCGCAGAACTGGTGAAGCGGGCGATGGAACTTACCGATGCAGAATCACAGTATCGTATTCCATGGATTGTTTTTGACAGGGATCAGATAAAGGATTTTGATGAGATTATAAGGCTGGCAGAGAAAAATGATATTAATGCCGGATGGTCTAACCCGGGCTTTGAAATATGGATGTTTGCATACTTTGGTGAGATGCCCACTATCAGGGAATCTTATATATGTTGTGAACGGTTTGCGGAGAAGTTTGAGAAGGTAACAAGGCAAAAGTATTCTAAGAATGATAGAGATATTTATCGGAAACTGGTGCAGAATGGGGATGAAGAAAAAGCGATTTAGATAGCAAAGCGATGTTACAAAAAATGTATGGAAGATGAGAAAATAAAGCCATCGGAGATGTGGCCGGCGAGTATAGTACAACAGTTGGTGAAAGAAATACGAAGAAAAGTTGGGAGATAATGAAATGAAAGATAGGAATGCAGTTAGTACTTTGAAAGGGTATTTTTATCAGTTTGATTTTTCGATTTTACAACTTTTGTCTTTGGCTAGTATGACAGATAAGGTTACAATAGAAGGCATTGAAGATGTTGATATAACAACAATAGATAATAAATTGGCGATACAATGCAAATATTATGAAGGAACCGAATATAATCACTCTGAAATATCAGAGGCTATAAAATTTTTGTTAATGGATTTTGCGGAAAGAAAAAATAATGGTAGTAAAAAGATAAAATATATGTTGTATGGATATTATTCAAAAGGGAAGGAAAAATTACCTGATGTAATAGATGTTTCATTCCTTAAATCAAAATTTCTAACACATAAGCGAAAGGAGAAAAATACGGATAAGTTTGTGATTGTCAAAGAATATGAATTATTGGAACTGACAGATAAAGATTTAGAAGAATTTCTTGAACTAGTAAAGATAGATATTAATGCAAAAAGACTAGAACAGCAATTAGAAGATATTTATGAGAAAATAAGGACTATTTTTGAATGCACAGCATTTGAAGCGGAACATTATTACTATAACAATGCTTTAAAAATAATAAAAAATATTTCAATACATAAAGAAATTTCAGAGAGGGAAATATCAAAAAGGGATTTTTTAAGCGAAATTGATAATAGGGAAATACTTTTTAATCAATGGTTCTATTTATATAGGACGCAAAAAGAAATTTTTAGAAAAATCAGAAAAGAATTTTTTACAGCATTGAATATAGCACCTTTTGAGAGGTTCTTTCTGTTGGATGTTGACCAAAGAGACTTCGATATAGTTGTGATAAAAGATTTAATATATCTTATCATAAAAAAATGGACAAAATGTACGCAAAGAGAGCCACACCCTTTTTGCCCGTATTTATATTTACATAACATTTCATATGAGCAGTTAGCTGTACTAAAAAATGAGTTATATAAAGAAAGTGTAAATTTTAGTGATGGTTTTCCTTTTTTAGGTGCTGATTTTTATGCGGACACATTAGCTTTACCAGTAAATCATAAAAATATGTTACAGATAAAAATCATTAATGAAATGGATATGATAAATAGTGTTATAGAGAGTGTTCGTAATAGAATTGAAATATATCAATTTTATAAGAAAAAGGTGTTTTACAAGAGTGTTGGGAATGTGAAACATATAAAAATACAAATTGAGAAATTGGAAAATATAAAGGAGATTATATGATGGAAAAGAAAATCAATGCAGAAGTAATATCAGTGTACCCGAATAGAGTTAAAATTGCAGTGGATGATTTATCAGAGTTTCAGCCAGAAACAGAATCTTTAAAAGTTGGTTCTTATTTACGAATAGCAGATAATGAGAATGCTATTATGATTGCAATAATTGAGAATTTTTCAATAGAAGTTAAAGAAAACGGTGAACGTTCATATAACATTGAAGCATTACCTTTAGGGATGATAATTGGTGATGAATTTGTTCGAGGAGGGGATACGATTGCTATTCCGCCTAAAAAAGTTGAGCCTGCAACTAAAGAGGATATTAAGAAGATATTTATGGAATCAGTAGGAGAGGATGAGAAATTCCTGTTTTCAAAATTATCATCGGATCAAGAAATATCTATTCCAGTAAATGGAAATAAATTCTTTAATAAGCACATAGCAATTGTTGGATCAACCGGATCTGGCAAATCACATACAGTATGCAAAATAATTCAAAATGCGATAAAAGAAAAAAGTGGAAATTTTGCACTTAATAATTCTCATATAATTATTTTTGATATTCATTCAGAATATAGAAGTGCGTTCCCGAATGCTAACTTCCTTAGTATTGACAATTTGACGTTGCCATATTGGTTGATGAACAGTGAAGAATTAGAAGAAATATTGTTAGATACAGGTGAACGTGACAATTATAATCAATCATCAATATTTAGAACTTTAGTTACAGAAAATAAGATAATGCATAATCGGGAAGAGAGAAAAATATTTTACGATACTCCAGTGTTTTTTGATATTGACGAAATAACAAATGCTGTAAATAATCTAAAAAATGAAACATATAATGCAAAAAATAATTCTCGGTATATGATTAATGATGGATCTTATAAATTACCTTCAGACAGAAAAACGGAGGAGACATCGGGTATTGAATTAACAGAAGAAGAAAGAATTAAAAAGTATTTTCAGAAAGAGTTAAAATTTTATCCTATAAAGGCTCAAAACATTACAAAGGGAGATTATAACGATGGAACATTAGATAAATTTTCCGTAAGATTAAGAGCAAAGGTGACTGATAAGAGATTAGATTTCCTGTTTGGGAATAAGACAAAGGAAATAACGTTTGAAGAAGTTTTAAAGCAATTGATGGGATATGGTAATGAGGAAAAGACTAATGTTACTATTATAGATTTGAGTAGTGTCCCTTTTGAGGTTTTAAGTATTACAGTGTCTTTAATATCAAGATTGATTTTTGAATACGGATACTATTATAAGAGATATAGATGCAATATTGATAAAGATGAGAATATAAATAATGATATTCCTTTTTTATTAGTCTATGAGGAGGCTCATAAATATGTTCCTAAAAGTGAATTAACAAAGTATAGATCATCCCAAAAAGCAATTGAGCGTATAGCAAAAGAAGGCAGAAAATATGGTATAACATTGATGCTTGCAAGTCAAAGACCATCAGAGATTTCGGAAACTATTTTTTCGCAGTGTAATAATTTTATTGCTATGAGACTTACTAACCCAAATGATCAAGGATATGTAAAACGACTGTTGCCTGATACGCTTGGAAATTTAATAGAAAAACTACCATCACTTTCAGCTGGTGAAGCGTTATTGATTGGAGAAGCAATAGTTATGCCATCAGTAGTTCAAATTGATGAATGTAAAGAAAATAAACCATCCTCTAACGATATCCCATATTGGTATTTATGGAAAGAGGAATGGAAACCTCTTGATTTTGAACAGTTGCGAAAAGAGTGGCATCAGTAAGTTATAGAGATTAAAGAAGCACGATTGAGTTTAAACAGTTCAATCGTGCTGCATCCGGGTGATACGATTATGACCAAGCCGCATTCTACCGTGCTTGAGTGGAAGAAGTAAAGTGAGAGGAACGGATAATGAAAATACAATATGAAAATCTGATAATCCGTCAAGCCGAGGCTGCCGATGCAAAGCCGCTTGCGGACTGGTGGAATGATGGTGCTGTAATGGCACACGCAGGCTTTCCCAACGGTTTAGGAACGACCGAGGAAGAAGTTATCGAAGGACTCAGCAACGGGCTGATGGTCATTGAGGAAAGAGGCCGTCTGATCGGTGAGTGCAATTACCGTAATGTAGAGGACGGCGTTGCAGAAATCGGTATTAAAATCTGTGAAATCGATTGTCAGAACCGTGGTATCGGAAGAAAGGTTTTGAGTATGCTGATTGGTTGGCTGTTCAGAAACGGCTGTTCCAGAATTATTCTCGACACCAACTTAACAAACACAAGAGCACAGCACGTTTATGAAGCGCTTGGTTTCCGCAAGGTGCGAACTAACATTGATTCCTGGAAAGATCAGCTTGGCCGGCTTCAGTCATCGGTCGATTATGAGTTGGTTGAACCGGATTTTAACAGTTACATTTAGAAATTGTCGAATCTGCATTATCACAAATGCGATAATAAGCATATATCCATATTTATTGATTAATTTGTAACCCTGTAGCTTTTGCAGTGCTTGATATAATTAGTAGCCAGATAGGGATTCATGAAAGGGGATTTTCCGGTTCATCCTGCTGTCATTGTGTCGGATCATGGAAGCAGGATGCAGAAATCCGTGTAACTTTTTCCATCGCTTTTTACATTGATCTGCCCTTTATGATTCTTAACAATGGATTCTGCGATGGAAAGCCCCAGACCGTAGCCGCCGGACTGCCGGCTCCTGGAACTGTCGATTCTGTAAAAACGTTCAAAAATATGTTTCAGATCCCTTTTTTCTATTCCATTCCCGGTATTGTGGACGATAAGCAGTTTTTTATCTGCAGACCGGGTGAGGGATATGGTTACAACCCCCTTTACATCCGAATATTTGAACGCATTGTCTAAAAGAATCGTGACAAGCTGTTTTACATTTTCTTCGTTTCCGTATAAAGACAGACCGTCAGCAATATCCCAGGCGTATTTTTTCTTATATTCATAGGCCAGGCTCTCAAAGGAAAGGGCGGTTCTCCTTACAGTTTTGCTTAAGTCGAAGTTTTGGAAAGCGTATTTTTCAGTTCCGGAATCCAAACGTGCCAGATCGAGAAGGCTGTTGATCAGTATCTTCATTCGTGTACTCTGTTCAAGGATATAATGCAGCCATTTATTATCAGGCAGGGTGCTTTCCAGAACTTCTGCATTAGTTGTAATGATTGTTAAAGGAGTCTTTAATTCATGGGAAGCGTCGGCAATAAATTGTTTCTGTCGGTCGAACGCAAGCTGTACCGGTTTCGCGATCCATCGTGAGAGGAAAATAACCGGTATCAGAATGATCAGCATCCCGGCAAGCGCGACCCACAGGCATACTCTCCAAAGCTGCATACACTACCTCTACAATTCAGCGTTCATAGCTGTCTCTTTTTTTGTTCTTGGCATATCCAGAGAGCTTGTCAACAGCAAGGGAATCGGTAGGCTGAAAGTAAATATCCTTTCCTTTATTGCTCTCATACATAAAATCCTTTAACGACTTACTCGTATATTTTGAAAAATCCCCGTATATGGCAAACCTCATGCCATAGTTGATGAATTTCTGCAATATTTCTCCTGCCAGGCAAGTACTCAATACAAAGAAATCATTTATGATAGCACCCTTGTTTACAGCAATATTTGTGCAGCCCGTTTCGTATTTTACTGTCATAATCAAGTCTAACGCCGACTGAACATCTGTAATCAGCAGTTCATTACTGCTCACAACGGCAACCTCTGTATTATTTTTCTTTATAACTTCTGTTTTCATTTTAACTTACATTCCTTTCGCTTCGCTCAGGCACAAATCGGCAATGAAACAGCAAGCTTTGTGCCTTCTTTTACTTTG
>ERZ808037.212-NODE-212-length-61676-cov-33.719866_pt1 | contig 61676 bp, 50 predicted proteins | sample MGYA00380190_ERZ808037 | MGnify/ENA primary metagenome ERZ808037 (study PRJEB31490, sample SAMN06133399) | mouse gut metagenome | isolation source: J9 | host: mice | place: China: Chengdu | collected 2015-05 ... | reverse complement strand
AGTCGCTTAAAATATCAAAACCTCATAGGTCAAAAAAAGAGAGGCTGCGACGTAAACCTTAATTACGACACAGCCCCATTAATATTGTTACAATTCAGTCAGATATCTTTCACATATCACACGCCCTTGAATGGAGGGGGTGTGACATCCGAGGATGATCTGTCATCACTCGTATCAGCCTCTTCATCAGGTTTGATCTCAACAGCCTCCACATCCTCGGGGGCACTTTCGTTCTTGGCTGAATCGTCAGTAGTCCCGGCCTGGGCGGATTTTTCTTCTGCGGCCTTAGCAGCTTCGCGGGCTGCATCCCTCTCGGCCTGAAGCTGCATGATCTCCTCGGTGCGCGATCGCCATTGACGTTCCCCGAATATCTCCTTGAGATCCTCAGAGTACATCACCTCCTTGGTGAGAAGGGTCTCCGCAAGTCTGGCATGTCCATCCTTATGCTCGCTTATGATCCTCTTGGCACGCTCATACTGTTCTCCAATGATGCGTGACACCTCATCATCAATCTGCTTCGCACGCTCCCCGCCATAAGGCTTTGAGAAACCGTAGGCCTGGCCGGTTGAGTCGTAATAACATACATTAGGCAGCTTCTCGCTCATGCCGTAGTACACTACTATGGCATAAGCCATTTTGGTGACCTTCTCAAGATCGTTAAGCGCGCCGGTAGAGATCTCACCGAGAGCAAGCTCCTCGGCAGCACGGCCGCCCAAAGTCATGCACATCTGGTCAAGCAGAGCCTGAAGAGGTGTGATCTGACGTTCCTCCGGCATATACCATGCGGCACCGAGAGCCATGCCTCTCGGAACTATAGAGACCTTGACCATCTCGTTGGAGTATTCAAGGAACCACGACACGGTGGCATGACCGGCCTCATGAATCGCTATCGCCTTCTTTTCCTCCGGAGATATTATCTTGGAGCTATGTTCCAGACCGCAGATTATGCGGTCAATCGCAGCCATAAAGCTGTCACGATCGACAGTTTTCTTATTATTACGGGCGGCTATAAGAGCTGCCTCGTTGCACACATTCGCAATATCCGCACCTGAAAATCCTGCCGTCTGACGGGCCATGACCTCGACATCGACCGTATCATCCTTCTTTATGTTGCGCAGATGCACATTGAATATCTCGACACGGTCCTTCAACTCAGGCAGATCCACCGTGATCTGACGGTCAAAACGTCCGGCACGCAGGAGAGCCTTATCGAGGATATCGGCACGATTGGTCGCAGCAAGGATAATCACACCGCTGTTGGTCCCGAAGCCATCCATTTCAGTAAGCAGCTGATTGAGAGTATTCTCACGCTCATCATTAGCTCCCATATTGGGATTTTTGCCTCGTGCACGTCCGACAGCGTCAATCTCGTCAATGAACACAATGCACGGAGCCTTCTCCTTAGCCTGGCGGAACAGGTCTCTGACTCGCGAAGCACCTACACCGACAAACATCTCGACAAAATCCGAACCTGACATAGAGAAGAAAGGCACATTGGCCTCACCGGCCACAGCCTTGGCAAGAAGAGTTTTGCCTGTTCCTGGAGGGCCGACCAAAAGCGCACCCTTGGGTATCTTGCCGCCGAGATCAGTATAACGCTGGGGGTTACGCAGGAACTCGACTATCTCACGGATCTCAGTCTTAGGTTCAGTCAATCCTGCCACATCCTTGAATGTCACATTGGTGGCCTCGCCTTTCTCAAACACCTTGGCCTTTGATTTACCCACATTGAACACACCGCCGGGGCCGCCGCCATTGGCTCCGCCCGACATCCTGCGCATCATAAAGAACCAGAATGCCACCAGAAGGATAATCGGACCGAAAGTCCACAGGATGGAAGTATAATCCGATGATTTCTCATAATTTACCTCCCCCTTGAATTTACCGGCCTCACTCCATGCATCAATCTGGTCCTTCATCTTGTCGGCAGAAGGTATGTCAGTGATGATATGGGCCACAGTGCCGCTACCCGGCTTGAACTGGGCTTCATGGAATATCGTGGCAGCCAATGAATCCGAAACCACAGCCTCAGCCTTATTGGTATTGGTAAACACTGTGATCTTCTTCACGCCGCCCGATTCCACATACTGCTCGAACTTGGAATAGCTGACATCCTTGGTAAGTGAATTGTCATCTATATAGAGCATCCCGAGCAGGAACACTATGATTATGGCATACGCCCAGTACATACTGAAACGTATTCCTGACTTTTTCGGTTTATTATTCGGATTATCCATTTGATGTATATTGGGGATTATTCCTTAATCAAGGTCCGGGATATCAGATATGGCAGCATCACTCCACAAGCCCTCAAGATCATACAGACGGCGCATCTCAGGCACAAAAACATGAACAAGAGTGTCATCATAATCAATCACAATCCATTGGGAATTGCCATAGCCGTCATAATTATAAGGCTTGACATGAGACTTGTCAAAGATATATTCACGTATACTGTCGGCAACCGCTGCTACGTGCTGGGTGGACGTACCCTCACATATCACAAAACGAGAGGCTGCCGCGCTTTCTATGCTGCTTAGATCTACGATCGTTATATTTTTACCCTTGCGCTCCTGGATCCCCTCTATGATCATCGGGAGCAGGTCTTTACTGTTATCGGTCATTTAATAAAGCCGTTGAAACTTTTTAAGTGTGAGAATTAATAGGATGAGGAGATATGGAGTGACAAAGATAGCGATTTTTCAGCAGACCATATGTCAATAAGACTTAAATTCCTCGTTCGATATAGTAACAAAGTTGGCTGTTCAATAGTTTAGGGAGGTTCCTGAAATGCCTTCCAGCCGACCGGAAAACTCATCAAAAATATCTACAGGAAGTGACAAGGTGACAGTGCATGTGTTGTCAAACTCCTGACTTACAATCTTTACACAGTCACGAGCCGGCATCCCCTTGATGACGCGCATCACATCATTCATGGCAAGATACGGAAATGTCACCGACAGAGAAGTCATCTCACGTCCTTCGACCACTCCGGCATCTTCGAGAGCAAGTCGCGCAGCCTCTCTGTAGGCCGATATCAGCCCTGATGTGCCAAGCTTGATTCCTCCGAAATACCGTACCACGATCACTGCCACATTGGTAAGTCCGAGAGAATTGATCTGTCCGAGTATAGGTTTGCCGGCTGTTCCAGAAGGCTCCCCGTTGTCATTGGACATAAAAGTGCGTCTGTCAGCCCCTATCATATAAGCCCAGCACACATGGCGGGCATCATGATATTCGTTTGTATAAAGTGCTATGCACTCCCTGGCGTCATCCACCGATGACACCGGAAGTGCAAATGCGAGGAAACGGCTCATCTTCTCACGATAGATCCCCTCCCCGTTTTTTGGTATTGTAAGGAATTTCGCCAATTATATGATAAGCATTGAATCGCCGTATACGCCAAACTTATACTCCTCTTTTACAGCTTTCTTATAGGCCTCCATGACAAGATCATAGCCCCCGAAAGCAGCCACCATCATCAGCATGGTGGAATACGGAAGATGGAAATTTGACACAAGAGCGTCCGTAACGGTGAAATCATACGGCGGGAATATGAACTTGTTGGTCCATCCTGAATAAGTCTTCATATGTCCGCCCATGCTAACAGCACTCGCTATGCCACGCAACACCTGGGTGCCCACAGCGCATACCTTATGACCGGCATCCTTAGTGGCATTCACCTTATCTACAAGTTCCTGTGACGCCTCCATCTCTTCAGAATCCATACGATGCTTGGTCAGATCCTCGACATCGATCTCCCTGTAGTTGCCAAGGCCGCTGTGTATGGTGATGAAAGCCTCGCCCACTCCCTTGATCTCAAGACGCTTCATAAGTTCACGAGAGAAGTGCAATCCGGCTCCGGAGGCGACTACCGCCCCCTCGTTGCGTGCATATATCGTCTGGTAACGCTCAGTGTCCTCCTTGGCCGAATCACGGTTGATATAGTACGGAAGCGGGGTGGATCCGAGTTTGTACAGTTCCTCCTTGAACTCCTCGTGCGACCCGTCATAGAGGAAACGCAAAGTGCGCCCGCGCGAAGTAGTGTTGTCTATGACCTCGGCGACCATGGACTCATCGTCTCCGAAATAAAGCTTGTTGCCTATGCGTATCTTGCGTGCAGGCTCCACAAGGACATCCCACAGCTTGTTCTCCGCGCTAAGCTCTCTGAGCAGAAACACCTCTATACGCGCTCCGGTCTTCTCCTTATTCCCATACAGGAGAGCTGGAAATACCATTGAATCGTTGTAGACAAACAGGTCCCCGTCGTCAAAATAATTGATGATCTCTTTAAATACGTGGTCCTCAATCGTTCCCTCCTTACGATTCACCACCATCAGTCGAGCATCGTCTCGTTCCCCAACCGGATGCTGCGCTATCAGCTCTTCTGGAAGCTTGAATTTGAATTGTGAAAGTTTCATCCTCTTTCAGTCAGTTATATACGATAAATAGTATTCAGTTATATGATAATTCGGTATTGATCAATCGTCATTGTCCTCATCGGGAATTATGATATCAGTGGTGCGGATAAGTTCCACCGCCTGATCTACGGTGAGACAGTCTTCCACCCTCATATCTCCCACTCGAGTACGGCGCAGAGCTATGAGATGAGCTCCGCTATCCAGAGCCTCTCCTATATCACGCGCAAGAGCACGGATGTAGGTGCCTTTGCTGCACACTATACGCAGACGCAATGTCATTTCCTGTGAATCGAATTCCTCGACCTCGATCTCATCGATCACAAGAACTTTGGGCTTAAGCTCCACATCCTTACCTTTACGGGCCATGTCATAGGCACGCTTACCGTCGATCTTGCAAGCCGAAAAAGCCGGTGGCACCTGCTCGATCCGCCCTTTGAATCTCGGGAGGATCCTATCAATCATCTCCCTCGTTATATGCTCTGTTGGATATTTAGCATCTATCTTCGTTTCAAGGTCGTACGACGGAGTTGTCGAGCCGAGCTGTATTGTGGCTACATATTCCTTGACATCAGCCTGCAACTGCTCTATGAGCTTCGTTGACCGGCCTGTCACCACCACCATAACCCCAGTTGCGAGAGGATCGAGTGTGCCGGCATGCCCGACCTTCATTTTTTTCCGATGCAGACGATGAAGCAAGACTCCGCGTATGCGCTTGACGACATCAAATGAAGTCCACTCAAGCGGCTTGTCGATATAGAGAGTCTCTCCTGTTATGAAATCCATACTCACACCATAGTTTATTTACCATGCCAGACAGAGCACTCCGACACACAGGCAATAGAGCGCGAACCATATAAGTTTGCCCTTCTTTACAAGCTCTATCATCCATTTGCAGGCAATGCAGCCGACTATGAAGGAAGCCATAAACCCTACGACAAGCGGCAACGTCCCCACACTCTCTCCCATTCCTTCACCGGCAATAATATCCTTGACCCCAAGCATAGCCTCGCCGAGAATGGGGATGATGACCATAAAAAATGAGAACTGAGCGATCTTGTCGCGTCTGTCACCAAGCAGCAGACCGGTAGCTATAGTGGTACCGGAGCGGCTTAAGCCAGGCAACACCGCCACAGCCTGCGCACAGCCTATAACAAGTGCATCGAACCAAGTGATATCATGTCCCGACATATGATGCCGGGCTTCACGCTCGGGATTGCGGAAATAATATGCAAAACTCAGCAGACAGGCTGTAATCAGCAAACATATGCCCACAACTGTGAGTCCACTGCCGAAAAAGCTCTCCACAGTATCCTTGAAACATAGCCCTACGATAGCGACCGGGATACATGAAAGCAGGATCTTGCAGACATAGAAAAATCTGTTGTCCCTCGCAACCGTAAAAAACGACTTGCATAACGGCAGGAATTCATTCCAAAGAACCACAATTGTACTCAGTACAGTGGCCACGTGCAGAGTAACATCAAACTCCAATGCATCTTCGCCTGACAGATCAAGCCCAAGAATCTCACGGAATATTTCGAGATGGCCGCTGCTGCTTATGGGTAGATATTCGGCAAGCCCCTGCACTATGCCGAGAATAAGTGCGTCTATCCAGTCCATGTCGATCAATGCCTTCCTTTATGCGAGTACATGATTCCTACCCCCATGAATATGAAGCCAAGAAAAGCTATCGCCGGCCCGACCACAATCCTGCGTGTCGAGAATATATCCGGATTGAACGCGCCCCAGTCACTTGAGCCGCCGGCCATAAGGAGGAAACCTAACACTATCATGACCCCGGCTATCGCCATAAGGATAAAATTGATGCGGAGAAAGGGCATTTCACGCTCGCTCTCTTTGTCGAGGACATCATTCTCTGACTTGCGGCGTTCATTCTTATATGCCATAATACTGATTATAATTATTTATATAGTTCATCGTAGCTTAGAGAGAGGTATCTGTTGCAGGCAAAAACCGCCGCAACAAGACATATCAACATACCTGTGACAACCATGCCTGCCATCACTGTCACAGCGTCACCCCACTCAAGCACAGCCTTTACCGATGGTGCGAACATACGGCAATAATATAACATCACAGCAACCATGCATGATGCAAGAATCCCGGCCACAGCCCCATTGACTATGCTCTCCCTGAGAAAAGGACGGCGTATGAATCCCGGTGTTGCTCCGACAAGCTGCATCGTGTTTATAAGGAATCTTTTGGAATAGACCGACAGGCGCACGGTGTTGAATATCAACACGAATGACACCACAAGCAAAGCCACCGCTATGCCCACAAGAGTGAGCGACACACTGTGAAGCGTGGAATTCACACTGTCGATCATCTGCGCATTGATCTTCACGTCACTCACCTGAGGCATCAGGCTTATGGGAGCGACAAGCATCTCTATGCTGTCAGCACAGGCATACCGCTCAGACACCTTAACATCCAGCTCGGGAGTGAACGGATTTACTCCTGCAAGGCTCATAATATCCTCATCCTCCCCCACCATTTTCTGCCAACGGTCAAGAATCTCTTCCGGTGAGGAATAGGTCGTCGAACTTACGGCATTGTCTTTCTTGAGCCGGTCGGTTATATCCGATATCTCTCCGGCCGTGACTCCTTCATTAAATATTACCACAAACCCCATATTGTCTCTCACTGACTGAGTGAGGCCATGGGCCGCAATACCTACGAGGGATGCTATGCCAAGGATTACAAGCACGAGTGCCACCGACACTGTCGCCGTGGCCCGGGTACTGAACATGGGTATATGATGAAAACGCTTCTTAGGCATATTAAAATAAAAACGCCACAAAATTACTACCATTACACTCTTCTGTCAAGAGTTTTAACCAAACTTTAACAATTGACTGATTCCAATTGTTGAAAATACCATGTATATTTGCACAACAATATATCATACATATTTATAACACGTCATACTTACTTTTCCAGAAATGAATAAATGTGTCACAGCCGCAAGACGCTACATTTACGCGCTAATGCTGGCAGCCGCGGCATCAGTAACACTGAATGCTGAAACCATACGTGTCACCACTCCTGACGGAAGAAATATAGTGGTATCGGCAATCACTCCCGACATAATCCGCGTGGAAAACTTCCCAAAAGGAGAAAAGCCTTCCGACACTCTGTCGACAGACATCACACAAGAAGCATCCGAAAATCCAGTAATGACAGAAGACGGATCAAAAGTGTTTACCACATCCACAGGTGTCTCGGTGAAAGTCAACCCGACAACAGGGGCCGTTGACATAAACGGCGGTTCAAACCGCATAATAAGGGATAACGGGACCCGAGATGTATCCGGCGGCTTACAGACCTTATCGCTATACACTACAGGCCAAGGCTCATTCTACGGAGCCGGCGAACGCGGTTACAGCTTTAATCTCGCCGGAGATACCCTCGTGATGTACAACAAACAGAACTATGGATACACAGCCGATGACAAACGTATCCGGCAGATGAACATCACAATGCCACTGTTCATCAGTTCCAACGGATATGCCGTAGTGTTCGACGACTATGCGGCGGCCACAATGATAATGGCTGACCCCATAAAATACACATCAGAGGCCAATGATCCTGTGTCATACTATTTCATAAATTCCACCGGATCCATCGCATCACTGATACCCCGGCTGTCCTCGCTTACAGGCCGGCAGGAACTGCCTCCGTTATGGTCACTCGGCTACATAACTTCAAAATACGGCTACAGGACCCGGAATGAGACCGTAGGCGTAGTTGACACCCTCAAACGCGCCGGCTATCCTCTTGACGGTATTGTCCTTGATCTATATTGGTACGGAAAAGAGCAGGACATGGGGCGTCTCGAATGGGACCCCACTCAGTGGCCTGACCACCGCGGCATGCTGTCAGAGCTAAAGGATCAAGGAGTTAATACTGTGATAATATCCCAGCCCTACGTGCTTCGCAACGGCAACGGGCTGAAGAACTACAACTATCTGCGCGACAACGGGCTTCTCCTCAAGGACTCCACTGGAGCAGCACAAGAGGTCACGATATGGGTAGGAGAAGGAGGCATGTTCGACATGTCGAATCCAAAGACTCAGGCCTGGCTAAGAGAACGTTACCGCCAGCTCACACTCGATGGAGTCGGGGGATGGTGGGGCGATCTCGGCGAACCTGAAGTGCACCCTGAAAGCGGACTACATGCCAACGGGCTTACAACGCGTCAATATCACAACAGATATGGCAACGACTGGAGCAAAATCATCCATGACCTATATAAAGACGAATTCCCTGATCGCCGCCTCATGACAATGATGCGTGGAGGCACCACCGGACTTCAGCGTTACAGCGTATTCCCGTGGTCGACCGATGTATCCCGCTCATGGGGAGGACTTAAGCCCCAGGTCACAATCATGCTTAATTCCGGACTAAGCGGACTGGGATATATGAGCCACGACGTAGGAGGATTTGCCATTGATGAATCTGCACCCTATGATCCCGAACTTTATGTACGCTGGCTTCAGCTCGGGACCTTTTCACCGGTGCTACGCACACACGCACAACGCACAGCCGAGCCATACAACTACCCCGACCACCAACACATCATACTTCCACTCATAAAAGAGCGTTACCGCTGGCTGCCATACAACTATACGCTTGCATACGAGAACGCGACGGAAGGTCTCCCGTTTGTGCGCCCTCTTAATTTCTACACGACTGGAAGTGCCAGATACGATGACATTGACGACGAATACCTCTGGGGACGCGACGTGCTTGTCGCTCCGGTGCTCACCAAAGGCGCGACACAACGTGAGATAATCTTTCCGGAAGGGGAATGGGTGGACATGGCCGATCCCGAGAAACTATACTCAGTAGGCGACACCATAACATATGCGGCACCGCTCGAAGTCCTCCCGCTGTTCGTAAGGGCAGGATCATTCATCCCTACGGCCGACTATGACATGGAAAACACCGGCGGCTACCGCACAGACCGATATACCATAAATTATTATCCGGCCGAAGGGAAATCAGCCTACACGCTCTATGAAGACAATCCTGCATCCACATCATCGCTCTCCGACAAAAGCTACCGTCTCATGACATTTGAAGGCGATTCCACTCACGGCCGCATAGATATAAAGATATCAGCCACAGGGGACTACCCCGGATCAAAGGATATGAAAGAACTGACATTTGTGGTCCATCGCGTGGATTTTGTACCGACATCCGTAACGATGGATGGCAGAAAGATCGATAATTACACATATGACCGATCAGGAAAGACACTCAGCTTCGATATCGCGTTCGATAGCGGCAAAAAGGCCACGACCGACATAAGGATCCGATAACACAAAAATCATTTAACAAAAATCAGTCCCCCGGTGGCAGTTTTTTTTGCCATTGGGGGAAATTGTTTGTAACTTTGCACCGTTAACAAAATAAACATCCGATACTATAATCATCGACTCTTATTTCGAAATCAACAACCATCATAATACCTGAATACAGTTATGGGATTATTTGAAAAACTTACCGCGAAGGCTAAATCATCACGCCAGCGCATCGTGCTCCCTGAAGGGACCGAACCCCGTACCCTAACAGCAGCTGACCGCATCATTGCTGAAGGCATCGCCGACATCATCCTCATTGGTGACCCCAAAGAGATCATGACAATGGCCTCTGAGCTCAAACTCGCAAACATCGGCAAGGCGACAATCGTCAACCCCACCGACGAAAAGATCATTGACAAGTACGCGCCATTATTCTATGAGCTCCGCAAGAAGAAGGGCATATCTATGGAAGAGGCACGCACAACCACAGCCAATCCATTGTATCTCGGATGCCTCATGATCAAGAGCGGAGATGCCGACGGACAGGTAGCCGGCGCGCTCAACACCACAGGCAATGTGCTCCGCGCAGCATTTCAGGTAATCAAGACCATGCCGGGCATAAACGTTGTGTCAGGTGCATTCGTAATGGTCCTCCCCGAGAACTCACCCTTCGGCACAAACGGACTTCTCATATTTGCCGACTGCGCAGTGATACCCGATCCGACAGCCACCGAACTTGCTCAGATAGCAGTATCCGCAGCCCAGACCGCACGTGATATCGCAGGCATGGAGCCACGTGTTGCCATCCTAAGCTTCTCGACAAAGGGAAGTGCAAAGCACGAGCGCATCGACAAGGTGATCGAAGCCACACAGATAGCACACCGCATGGCCCCCGATCTTCAGCTCGACGGAGAACTTCAGGCCGATGCCGCTCTCGTGCCCAGCGTAGCAAACAGCAAGGCACCCAACAGCCAGCTTGCAGGTCGCGCCAATGTCCTCGTGTTCCCATCGCTCGAAGTTGGCAACATCGCCTACAAGCTCGTTCAGCGTCTTGGCGGAGTTGAAGCCGTAGGCCCGGTACTACAGGGACTTGCAGCACCCGTCAACGACCTCTCACGCGGATGTTTCCCTGAAGATATATACAAGACCATAATCATCACCTGCAATCAGGCAATCGGCCTAAAAGAAAACAAATAAGCCATGAAAATATTAGTTCTTAACTGCGGCAGCAGCTCTGTAAAATACAAACTCATCGACACATCAACCGATGCCGTACTCGCTGAAGGTGGTGTAGAGAAAATCGGTCTCCCCGACGGATTCCTCAAATACAAAAAAGCCGACGGATCAAAAGCCATCCTTGAACTCGGACAGACCGACCACAACGGATCAGTCAAGGCCATCCTCAACCTTCTCACCGATCCGGTGGAAGGATGCATCAAGAGCTATTCTGAGATCGATGCCGTAGGCCACCGCGTGGTGCACGGAGCAGAAAAATTCAGCCAAAGTGTCCTCATCACCGATGAGGTCAAGGACATGATCAAGCAGTGCTACGACCTCGCACCCCTGCACAATCCCGCAAATATGACAGGCATAGAAGCAATCACCGCCCTTATGCCCGAAGTGCCGCAGGTGGCTGTATTCGACACAGCTTTCCATCAGACCATGCCGGCCAAATCGTTCATGTACGCCCTGCCCTATAAATACTATAAAGAGGACGGAGTGCGCCGTTACGGTTTCCACGGCACAAGCCACCGCTATGTGTCACAACGCGTGTGCGAGTTCCTCGGCATATCCCCCAAGGGACAGAAGATCATCACCTGCCATGTAGGCAACGGAGGTTCCATCACAGCGGTAGTCGACGGCAAGAGCGTAGACACATCCATGGGTCTTACACCGACCGAAGGACTGATGATGGGCACACGTGTAGGAGATGTCGATCCGGGCGCACTCGTATACCTGATGCTCAAGCACAACCTCTCAGCAACAGAACTCCAGAAAGTCATTAACAAGGAGAGCGGCATGCTCGGCATAAGCGGAATCTCAAGCGACATGCGTGAGATTGAGGCTGCTGTAAAAGAGGGCAATCAGCGCGCATGCCTCGGCATGGACATGTATGAGCAGCGCATCCTCAAATACATCGGTGCTTATGCCGCCGAAATGGGAGGCGTGGATATCATAGTATTCACAGGAGGCGTCGGCGAGAACCAGTGCTCACTGCGCTCCAATGTATGCGCACCCCTCGCATTTATGGGCGTAGAGATCGATCCCGAAGCCAACAAGACACGTGGCGAAGAGAAAGTGATCTCAACTCCGGCATCCAAGGTCAAGGTTGTAGTCATCCCGACTGACGAGGAACTGATGATCGCCCGTGACACCGAAGCCATAGTCAGAAAATAACGTTTTTTTATAACCAGATTAGCTTATGACAAAAATCCGTGCAGCAGTTATCGGTTATGGCAACATAGGAAAATTCACAATTCAGGCTCTCGAAGCAGCTCCCGATATGGAAATTGCCGGCGTCGTGCGCCGAAACATCGGAGAGAAACCACTCGAACTGACACCCTATCCGGTCGTAACCGATATCCGTGAGCTCAGACATGTAGATGTAGCTATATTATGCACACCCACGCGCGAGGTTGAGAAATATGCTCTCGAATTTCTCGCAATGGGCATCAACACCGTTGACAGCTTCGACATACACACACAGATACCGGCACTGCGGCGCACCCTCAACGAGGCTGCGGTGAAGGCCGGGAAAGTCTCTGTGATATCAGCAGGCTGGGATCCGGGAAGCGACTCTATAGTGCGCACTCTTCTGGAAGCTGCGGCTCCGAAAGGGATCACTTACACTAATTTCGGCCCTGGCATGAGCATGGGGCATACCGTGTGTGTGAAATCCAAGCCCGGCGTAAAGAATGCTCTATCCATGACCATGCCAAAAGGTGACGGAATGCATCGTCGCATGGTATACGTGGAGCTTCTTCCCGGAGCATCTCTTGAAGAAGTGGCAAAGGCTGTAAAGGAGGACCCCTACTTCGCTTCCGACGAGACCCACGTCATGGCTGTGGAAAGCGTGGATGCCGTAAAGGACATGGGACACGGTGTACACATGGTGCGCAAAGGTGTCTCCGGGCAGACTCAGAACCAGCGTTTTGAGTTTACCATGAGCATCAACAATCCCGCACTAACGTCACAGCTCCTTGTCGGAGTGGCACGTGCCGCAATGCGCCTTGCACCAGGTGCATACACCATGGTGGAGATACCGGTCATCGACCTGCTTCCGGGCGACCGCGAATCTCTCATAGCCCATCTGGTGTGAGCTCATAATATTCGCATCTCTTAACAACTGACTGAGGACAGGCTCCAAAAAGCAGAGCTTGTCCTCATTTCTTTTAAAATATTTTACGTACTTTTGCAGAAATAAAATAGTCTGACAATGAAGAATCTGCTTAAACGTTCCCTGACAGGTATCATATACGTCTCTCTCATAATAGCCGCAGTGTTGCACGGCGGATGGTGGTTTGTAGCCCTTTTCACACTTTTCACCATACTCGCTATAAATGAATTCGCCCATCTCACCAATGCTGCCACAGGCGGCGAGAATATCACCACACTTATCACAGACATTGCAGGGGCAATCATCCTGTTTGTAGGGATAAGCAGCGTCAACATAGGGCTTCTCACCCCACACAAGACAGCAGTACTCGGAGGCACATTCTTCACAATGTATCTTCTTTATCTTGTGGTCCGTCTCGTCATGCAGCTCTACAGCCATGAACAGTCGCCTCTGACCAATCTTGCCTACTCATATATGGGACAGCTCTACATAGCTTTGCCGCTCGGAATCATGTCGATGTACTACACGCTTAACGACGGTACGGCACTCCTTCTCGCCATGTTTGTGATGATATGGCTCAGCGACACGGGAGCATTTATAGTAGGGTCACTGCTCGGGAGGCACAAATTATTCCCGCGCATATCTCCGGCCAAAAGCTGGGAAGGATTTTTTGGCGGAATCATCTTCGTGATTGCATCGGCATTCGTCATGAAGTACTGTTTCGGAGCCTACTTTACATCAACCTCACTGGCTGCTCTTTGCGGCATGGGTGTGACGACAGCCGTATTCGCCACCTGGGGCGACCTTGTGGAATCGCTTATAAAGCGTACACTCGGAGTCAAGGACTCAGGCAACATTCTTCCCGGACACGGAGGGATCCTTGACCGAATAGATTCACTGCTTCTCGTAATTCCGGCCACACTCATATATCTTGTCACGATCACACTATATATATAACTATATATAACTTTATATATAAGTGACACATACATATATAAGTGACACATACATATCATACTATTCCACCAACATCATACTTACATAAATTCCACTTATGAAAAAATCTTTATTTCTTGTCATGGCAGGGAGCATTATCATAGCATCCTGCCGGCAGACAACTCCGGCTCCTGAAGCTGACACCAATGATGACGTGATACTCCATGCCTGGTCATGGTCGTTCGACACCATTGCCGCCAACATGAAGGATATCGCAGAAGCCGGCTATGCATATGTACAGACATCCCCCGCCAACACATGCTTCATAGGTGAGGACGGAGGGATGGCTCTCTTCTCCCAGCCCGGAGACTCCGTTAAAGGGAAATGGTACTACTACTATCAGCCCACCGACTGGGAAATAGGCAACTATCTGCTCGGTTCGCGCGACCAGTTCAAATCCATGATGGACAGTGCCGCAAAATATAACGTAAAAGTAATCGTGGACGTGCTGCCTAACCATACAGCTGTCGACCACACAGCCGTATTGCCTGACCTTGACAACGCCGTCGGAGGACACGACAAACTGTTTCACGCCAACGGGATGACCGATATCACTGACTACAACGACCGTTACCAGTGCACCACCGGCAAGATGGGCGGACTGCCTGATGTCAACACAGAGAACCCCGACTTTCAAGCCTACTACATGAACTATGTGAATGATCTGCTCAGCCTTGGAGTCAAAGGGTTCCGTTATGACACAGCCAAACACATCGGACTTCCCTCCGACCCACTTGACTCACTCGCCGAACGCAACAACTTCTGGGACGTAGCGACAGGACGTGAAGAAGTGAAAGGGGTGAGACTATCGGTGCCCCGCGACTCTCTCTTCATATATGGCGAAGTTCTTCAGGACCGCAATGTCAAAGAAGCCGAATACGGCGAATACATGGACCTTGTGGCAAGCAACTACGGACACGCACTGCGCAATGTCCTTGAAAAAGCCGATTTCAATGCCGACTCACTCCTGATATGGCATCATCCTGTAGACGGCAAACACCTGGTGACATGGGTAGAATCGCATGACACCTACTGCAATCAGCATGAATCAGCCGGACTTACTGATGAACAGGTGAGAATGGGCTATGTGTTTCTTACCGCAAGGCAGAACGGCACCCCGCTATTTTACAGCAGGCCTGCAGGCAGCACACGCGACAACTATTGGGGCAACAACCGCGTAGGAGCCCGCGGCAATGACGAATTCAAGCATCCTGAAGTAGTGGCTGTAAACAAATTTCGCCGTGCCATGCACGGACAGCCTGAGAATGTGACTGCTTCCGACAACGGAGCCGTAATAGCCGTGGCACGTGGCAACGCCGGACTCGTACTTATAAACATATCCGGAAAGACACAAACAGTCGACATTCCAACAGCCCTTCCTGACGGCGCATACACCGATGGAATCCATAACACCACATTCAAGGCAAATAACGGTCGAATCAACGGCACACTTGCACCATTTACATCATATATTCTGACATATTAAACTGAAAATTAAAATATTTCAAACATTTTGAACCAAACGTCGGTCTTTTTTGTTTCAAAAATGACCGACGTTTAACAATTTTTTATTAAATTTGCGCGTCGCATTTATTTAACAGCTGATATTTCAGCACTTTTTTATCAATAAGGCGATACATTATTAATCAAATATTTACTTAACTATGAACACTGAAACTATCGGACTGAATGCAGGCCTTGTATGGACAGCTCTTAATGAGGCCGAAACTGTCGACACCAAGCAGCTTAAGAAGATGGCTAAGCTCAAGAACGATAAAGAACTCTATGCCGCACTCGGATGGCTTGCCCGTGAAGGCAAACTCACATTCCAGCCTTCCGAAGATGGCAAGGAGCTACTTGTGTCACTTGCTCAGTAACATCGCATCCCATAAGGCGGCCATTTCATGAACCGTCTGAAAATACCTCCACAATACTCTCGCCAGTAATATGCTTTCCGAGCATCCGGCGAGAGTTTTTTTATATCATACAAATGAGAGGTTGCCTAAAAACATTTTGCCCTGTTTAAGGGTTGTTAAAATAGAATCATCAGTGATGCTTGAGATCATCCCGAGTATCATGTTTTAAGATTACGTACATCAAGTTTCAACTAATAATATTCTCACATTTTGGTCCGTAAGGTTAGCAAAATATTAATTTGGATAATTTTAGTGCCGGTGATTCTTATAGTGCTTGTCCCTGTACTGCTCTATATCCCGCCGATACAGGACTGGGCTGTCGGTTATGCCACCGGAAAAGTCAGCCGCTCCACAGGCATGGACATTCAGATAGAACGCCTGCGCCTGAGCTTCCCCTTGCGACTGAAAGTCGATGGCGTCAACGTTATCCATGCCGGAGGAGACACAATGCTTACCGCACGTCAGGCTTCTCTCTCCGTAGGCATTCTGCCACTGCTCAGAGGACATATCGCGGTCAGCGGCATCAGTCTTGACTCGGCATTCTACCAGTTGGGCAACTCTGATTCCATCATGTGGCTCCGCGCCAACATAGCACACGGCAACATTACAGCGACCGAAATCATACTGAACGGCAATATCATCAATCTCGACCGGGCAGATATCTCCGGAGCCCGCGTGACGTTACGCATGCTGGAGGATACACTCAAGGCTCCGGTCGACACGGCTGCGTCAGCTCCATGGCTCATACGAGCCGGGCTTATCAATATAAGCGATATCGACTACTCCATGAGTATGATGCCGACCATAGACTCCCTCGGATGTTATGTCGGCAACGCCACATTAATGCTCGCAACAGTGGACATGCGATCAAAAAAAATATATGGCAAAAGCCTGAGAGTCGACAGTGTAGCCGCAGCATACATATACCCGAGGACCGACTCGGTCTCCACAGTGTCTCCTGCCGATTCCACAGCATCCCCCCCATCGGAAATGTGGACCATCACCGCAGATACACTACGCCTCACATCCGACTATGCCCTCTATGCCGAACGCGGAGCCGTTCCGTCTCCAGGATTTGATCCATCCTATATCATGGCATCAGGCATATCAATCGACATTGATTCATTTTACAACCGCGGCACCGATATACGTGTGCCGTTACGAAAACTGACCGCCACAGAACGATGCGGCCTACAGCTGCACGCCGACGGAGTGTTCAGCATGGGCTCTACAGCCATGTCAGCCAAAGGCTTCAACATTAATACATTAAGCTCCACTATATCCTTTGACGCGAAAATGGGCATAGGCGATCTCATGTCCGATCCATCACTTCCTGTGTCACTCAAAGGCAACGGACTCATATCTCCTTCAGATATCGTCATGGCATTCCCCGACATGAAAGCCATGCTCTCTCCTATGGGACTGCTCTCATTCTCGACCGACATAGACGGCACTGCGGGCAGTGTCGATGTGCGTGAGTTGAGCATGTCAATGCCCGATGTGTTCCGACTTAAAGGGAAAGGCACTGTCGAAGCTCCGTTCGACCCCGGGAAAATAGGAGGGAATATTTCTCTTGACGGATCACTTGCCACCCTCTCGGACCGTAAATTCTCATTTCTACCGATATCCATAGTCCCGGCCCTTCAGCTTAAAGCCGATGTGAGCTATCATCCGGGGGAAGCTTCAGGAAAACTCGCTGTCAACACACGTGGAGGCCGGCTTGCAGCCAACGGATCGTGGGCGGCACGACCCGAGAAATACGACGCACGCATAGCTCTTGACCGCTTCCCGGTAGACGCATTCATGCCTTCAATCGGCATAGGCAGCGTCACCGGACTCGCCTCGATTAACGGTAAAGGATACAACCCTATGTCGGTCAGGACATCTGTCGACGCCGATGTAAGACTCTCTGAAATAGAATACAACCATGAGACATACAGGGACATAAATCTCAACACTTCTCTGCACGCCGGTGAAGCATCAGGCTCACTTGTGAGCCATAATCCCGAAGCTGACGCGTCCATTATCTTTGACGCACAGCTCGATGGCGATTCTGTACATTACAGCATCAACGGAAATCTCAGTGACATAAACCTCAGAACCCTCCATCTGTCCGATTCAATAAACGAAGGACATCTCGACATAGCATCAGCCGGATTCTATAATACGAGGACAAGAGGCATGGACATAAGAGCCGATGTAAGTTCTCTCGCATGGCAGCTTCCCGGAATGACCATTGAACCCAAAAGACCGATATCACTGACTTCACGCTCGGAGGATACCGGATCACGCACTACACTTGACAACGGCGATCTACATCTGCTACTTACTACTCCCGGATCTCTTTTCTCTATGATATCGGAACTGCCTCACGCAATGGAAGTAATACAGCATCAGGCAGACAGCATGCGCGTAGATGTAATGGCTCTGAATAAAGCGATACCCAGATTCTCATTACAGGCCGATATGGGGAAATCCAATTTCGCAGCCCAGTATCTCGAGTCATCAGGGATAAAACTCGGTGGCGTATCCGCCCTACTGTCCAACGATTCATTAATAAGCCTCAACACCACCGTGACCGATATCGTGTCAGGCTCAACACGTATAGACACAATACGTCTCAATGCCATACAGCATAGAGAGTATCTTGTGTACCATGCGTCCATGAACAACCGACCCGGCACATTTGATGATTTCGCTCATGTCACACTCAACGGCTTTGCCGGCTTCAACCGCGCCTCCGTATTCCTGAAACAGGAAAACATAAAAGGTAAAAAAGGATTCAATCTCGGACTAAACGCCGACATAGCCGACAGCATAGTGACAGTACGGCTTGTGCCTTTAAAGCCGACCATAGCCTACAAACCGTGGACCCTGAACAAGGACAATTTCATCAGTCTTGACCTGACCAACAAGCATATGGATGCCGATCTCGAACTGGCTGGAGACAACAGCTTCATACGCATATTCACTGCTCACAGTGAATCTCACGCCGATCATCCTGTCGACAGTCTGCACAGGCATTACACCGGAGCGCAGGAAGACCTTAAGATACAGATATCGAATATGCGCATACAGGACTGGCTGTCAATCAATCCGTTCGCGCCTCCGGTAAAGGGCAACCTTTCAGCTGATCTAAGCTTCAGGTATGAAAAGCCGACCCTTACAGGAGATGGCTCCGTCTCACTTTCCGACCTATATTATGGCCGGGACCGGGTGGGAGACTTCGATCTTGATGTGAATGTAGCCAACAATCCAGGAGGAAAACTCATGGCAGATGTGGCTCTTATGGTTGACTCCGTACGCACCATCACAGCCAGAGGCGTGCTCAATGACTCGACGCTCGCATCCCCGTTCATGCTCGATTTCAATATGATACGGTTCCCTCTTCATGTAGTAAACCCGTTCATACCAAATAAAATGGCAACTCTTTCCGGTCTTTTGAACGGCACAATGAAGATCACCGGAGACATGGCCCACCCCATCTTTGACGGCTATATCGATTTCGACACAACGGCAGTCAAAGTCACCATGCTTGGCACATCTTTCAGATTTTCTGAAGAGAAGATCCCTGTGGACAGCAACGTGATCACCTTCAAGGATTTCAACATCTTAGGCTGCAACAGCAACCCATTGACAATAAACGGGACTGTTGATGTCCGTTCTCTCTCCGATATGAAACTGGATCTTGACATGGCCGCAAGAAACATACAGATCGTCAAGAGTGACAGGGCGCGAGGCGGAGCTGACGTATACGGCAAGGCGTTCCTTGACCTATTTGCCGGCGTGAAAGGCAACATGCAGATGCTGAACGTTAATGCCGACATATCACTTCTCGAAGGCACCAATGTGACTTATGTCATCCCCGAGCTGGAGCAATCCGTATCATCTCAGTCGACACAGGACATGGTACACTTCGTACAGTTCAACGACACAACTTCCACACAGAAGGCTGATAGTCTGGTGTCAACCGAAATGGCTCTCAACCTCAACGCCGACCTCCATCTGAAAGATGGCGCGACGGTCAATGTCGACCTCTCCTCCAACGGATCCAACCGTGTGCAGGTACTTCCGTCAGGAGACCTTGACTTCACAATGTCGCCACTCAACGGAGAGCGTCTGACAGGCCGGGTAAACATCAACGGCGGATTTGTGCGCTACACTCCCCCGCTCATGAGCGAAAAGAACTTCTCATTCCAGGACGGCTCATACATAGCATTCAACGGCGATATGATGAATCCCGTACTGAATGTACATGCCGTGGATGTGGTAAGAGCCAATGTGACTCAGGACGGACAAAACTCCCGTGTGGTCAACTTCGACGTCATGCTCGCTGTGACAAACACTTTCAGCAACATGAACGTAGCGTTTGACCTCTCCACCAACGACGACATAACTGTACAGAACGAGCTATCCTCCATGTCGGCCGAGCAACGAGCCAACCAGGCAATGAACCTCCTGCTATACAATGTATATACCGGAGCCGGCACAAAAGGCACGTCACTCTCAGGCAACCCGCTCTTCTCTTTCCTGACCTCTCAGCTCAACAGCTGGGCTGCCAACAACATCCGCGGTGTCGACATATCATTCGGCATAGACCAGTATGACCGCACATACGAAGGCAACACCTCCACCGCCACATCATATAGCTATAAGGTATCGAAAAGCCTGTTCAATGACCGTTTCAAGATTGTCGTGGGCGGCAATTACTCTACCGATGCCGACAATGACGAGAACTTCTCGCAAAATCTCATCAACGACATATCGTTTGAATATATGCTCAACAAATCAGGTTCCATGTATATCAAGATATTCCGTCACACAGGATTCGAGAGCATACTTGAAGGAGAGATCACACAGACAGGTGTCGGCTTCGTGCTGAAAAAGAAACTCAACACTCTATGGGAACTGTTCGGAATTAAACGCGATTAAAAATGAAAAGCTACACCATCATACTCTGCGCAACCATTGCCTCAATGCTGTGGAGCTGTTCCACCACCCGCCGCATTCCTGATGACGAAATCCTTTACACCGGGCTCAAAGGAGTGAACATAAACACTCCTGCCCCCGATGAAAAATTCCCGTCGGGAGTCCGTGAATCGCTTACCGAAGCTGTGTCGGTCAAGCCTAACAATCCGCTTCTCGGATCGGCTTCGGTGCGAACACCTTTCCCTGTAGGGCTATGGGTCTACAACAACTGGCCTAATCCCCCTAAAGGGTTCAAACACTGGATCTATAATAAACTTGTATCCGAACCGGTGCTTGTAAGCGACGTGCGTCCCGAAGTGCGCGTCCACATGCTCAACCGCATCCTCGATGACAACGGCTATTTCTCAGGCTCATCATCCTACGAACTGGTACAGAAAAAGAACAAGAAAAAAGCCTCTATCCTGTACACAGTCAATTCAGGCATACCTTATCTGATAGACTCCATCCGACTGTTGCCCGACACCACACACCTGTTTCACATCATTGACTCGGTAGCTATGCGTTCTGCCTATTTCAGACCGGGATCGAGATATTCCACCGACTCACTGTCGACCCTGAGAGTGCAGATTGCCAATGCCGTGCGCAACCGCGGATATTATTACTTCCGGCCGGAATTCATACAGTACCTTGCCGACTCCACCATATCTCACGGCAAAATAGCAATGAGAATGGAACTGGCCGAAAACCTCCATCCATGGGCTCTTGACCGCTTTTCCACAGGCAAAATCACAACTTATGTGAAACGCAATAACGGCGGAGGCACACCCGACACCATCGATACAGCCAAGGGAGACGTCATACAATACAAGCCCTCCAAGCTACGCAAATCCCTGATCCCTTCATGCATAGCATTCCGTCCGGGCAGGACATTCTCCGTAAGGCAGATGGACCTGACACAGTCACGCCTGTCGCGTCTCGGCATATTCAACAACATAAACATGATTGTCAGCCCTGACACCATACATCGTGACAAACGGCTCCTCAACGTCGACATAGAATGCACATTCGACCGCCCATGGGAAGCGTCCGTAGAAGCCAACGTATCCTCCAAATCCAATTCCTATCTTGGACCGGGTATCTCACTCGGGCTTACAAACCACAATATTTTCGGAGGAGGAGAACAGCTCACAATCTCACTGACCGGCACATATGAATGGCAGACAGGCGCAGGCCGCAGCAATCTATTCAATTCCTATGAGGCTGGACTCAACGCCACGCTCGCATTCCCGAGACTGCTTGCTCCGGGATTTATCCCACGCAGCCGGCGGGATCTCAACTGGACCCGCCTGTCACTCGGCATAGATCTGTTGAACCGTCCTCACTATTTCAAGATGGAGCAATTCAACACGGGCATATCATATGACTGGCGTTCCTCCCGATATATCAACAACTCCTTCACACTGTTCAAGCTCACCTATACCAAACTTCAGAACACCACCGAAGTATTCGATTCCATAATGGGAGCCAATCCTGCGATAGCTCTCAGTTTCCAGAATCAGTTCATTCCCCAGATGTCCTATTCCATCACATATGACCGGGCCATGAACCGAGACAACACCATCAACGTACAGGCCACAGTCCAGCAGGCCGGAAACATATTCTGGTCAATATATGAACTATGCGGCAAACATGGCGAGAAAGAATTGTTCGGCACTCCGTTTTCTCAGTTCATCAAGGGATATGCCCAGGTAGTGTACGGCCGCCGGCTCGGAGGCAAGATATGGCTCGTGAATCGTCTGGCAGCCGGAGCGGCATATGCCTATGGGAACTCCAGTCAGGTGCCATACAGCGAGCAGTTCTATGCAGGAGGAGCCAACTCCGTGAGGGCATTCACAGTCCGCTCCATCGGACCGGGATCCTATCGTGCCCCGAGCGATCAGATCAACGGTTATTTCGATCAGACCGGAACATTCATATTTCTCGCCAACAGCGAACTCCGGTTCCCGATCCTCGGGCCGCTTGAAGGCGCAATGTTTCTCGATGCCGGAAACGTATGGACCCTCAAAGCGGAAGAGAGCCGTCCCGGAGGGCAGCTAAAGGCGTCCAGTTTCCTCAGAGACCTCGCCCTCGGCACCGGAGTCGGACTCCGCTTCAATATCTCGATGCTTGTTATCAGGGCCGACCTCGGAATAGGAATACACGCTCCATACAAGACCTCCAAACGTGGATATTACAATATGGAATCATTCCGCAAGTCTCTTGCATTCCATCTCGCCATAGGCTATCCGTTCTGAATTCATAATTCTACACACATAGCATACAGGAGGACAATTCGTGCTGCAAGCCCGCCATCGGGCTGTCACGAATTGTCCTCCATTTTCCTGTAAAGCCGAATGACCGACTAAAAGCCTCTAATTCTTAAGCGAAGAGAATGTCTTTCTATTGCGGATAAAGTAATCAAACAGGATGTTCGTATCCACATTCAATAGATTCTGTTTGGGATGCACGGTGTACATCCTGCGCATACGCCTGAAATCACCATGAGCCCTCAGTATGGCAGATGCATTATCCATGTCTCCCGCAAGCACATATCTGAACCAGGCCACAGCGTCAAGCAGCCGACGCCGGAATATCAATCCGCGGCGCACACCGTCAGGAAGATTCTTATGCAACATCAGAAGATTGTTACGGAAATTCAGATATGTCTTCCGTGGATCGGATGCCGGAAGAGATCCCCCTCCGAGATGATATACATGCCCTGAAGGCACAGCCCATATCTCGCGACCGCTAAGAAGTATGCGCCAGCACAGATCAATCTCCTCCATATGTGCGAAAAACTCCTTGTCAAGCCCCCCGCACTCGAGATACACACTATTGACCACCATAAGTGCCGCACCGCTCGCCCAGAATATCCTCATCGGGGTGTCATACTGTCCGTTGTCAGGCTCAACTGTATCGAATATTCGACCCCGGCAATAAGGATAGCCATGCCTGTCAAGGAAACCGCCGGAAGCACCAGCGTATTCAAACATCTCAGGATCCTTAAGCGAACGCACCGAAGGCTGGCAAGCACCTGCCCGTGGATTGTCCTCCATAAAACGCCATAGAGGTGTAAGCCAGTCATCCTTGACTTTCACATCCGAATTCAGAAGCACACTGTATTTATATTCCTGTGATATCTCAGCTATAGCCCGGTTATACCCTTCGGCAAATCCATAATTCTCGCTGAATTCTATCAACCGCACTCCGGGAAAATCCCGTCGCAACAGATCCACCGATCCGTCAGTCGAACCGTTGTCAGCCACAATAACATCAGCGATCACATGATCGGTATGCTCGACCACCGATGGCAGATAATCTCGTAGAAAATGCTCACCGTTCCAGTTGAGTATAACTACAGCCACACGATCTTCGCGACACTCCATAACTAACAAATTAACTCACCCGTGCACTCTTCCGGATTCTCGGCTGATATGCCGGTGACCCTTACCTGTGCCACAGTATTGGCCAATTCAGGATTCGGGTTAACGAGATTGACACGCAAATAATTATCGGTGAACGCCGACATGGATCCATCCCTGCGGGGATGTTCTATAAGAGCCGGTCGCACCGTCCCCACATATCGTCCTATAAACTCGGCAAGCTTGCGTTCCGACACATCAAGCATCACATGTGTGCGCTGATGTTTCTCCTCCTGGCTCACCACAGGGGTTATCTCGAGAGCCTTTGTGCCGGGACGCTCGCTATAGGTAAAGACGTGCAGACGAGATATAGGAAGACTTTCTACAAAAGCTCTTGACTGCTCGAACAGTTCAGCCGACTCACCTCTCGCGCCCACTATAAGGTCAACGCCTATAAAAGCATCGGGCATCGTCTCGCGTATAAGCTCAATCTTATGACGGAACAGCGAGGTGTCATATCTGCGTCGCATCAACCTGAGCACAGCATCACTGCCATTCTGCAACGGTATGTGGAAATGGGGCATGAATCTGCTGGAATGTGCCACGAAATCTATCAGTTCATCACTCAACAGATTCGGCTCGATCGACGATATCCTGTAGCGTTCTATCCCCTCGATCCCGTCAAGAGCGACACACAGATCATAGAATGTCTCGCCGTTACGTCTGCCGAAATCACCAATGTTCACACCGGTGATCACTATCTCTTTTCCACCCTCATCGGCCACACGGCGTGCCTGACCCACAATATCAGAGATATATCCCGAACGGCTTCGGCCACGAGCCATGGGTATGGTGCAATAAGAGCAAAAGTAGTCACAACCGTCCTGCACCTTAAGGAAATATCTCGTACGGTCACCACGGGAACATGATGGAGAAAATTCACTGATATCTTTGGTGTCCGTGTGATGGACCGACGCGTTCTGAGCTGAAAGCATATTCTCTGACTCTGACTTCGCCTCCTCTTCGCGCAAATAATCCAGAATCTTAAGCTTTCTGTCATTTCCGGCAACAACAAACACCCCGGGAAGAGACGCTGCCTCCCCGGGTTTTAGCTGTGCGTAACATCCGGTAACAATTATACGCGCATGTGGATAGCGACGTGCGAACGAACGTATGGCCTGACGACACTTTTTGTCGGCAATCTCGGTCACACTGCACGTATTGACTACGATATAATCAGGCACTTCGCCCTCATGCACACGACGTATCCCTTCGTCGGCCATGATACGGGCCACAGTGGATGTCTCTGCAAAGTTGAGCTTGCAGCCGAATGTATGGTAAAGGGCTGTACGCCCTCTGAAAATATTGTTGTCTGTCAAGATTTACTGTGATTTCCTATTCAAGGTTCTCCGACACGATAGGCACAGGACGCTTGAACACTTCCTTGAACGAGATCAGAGTCTCAGTGCGTCCGAGGCCGAGGCTCAGCTTCTTATGTATTATATCAAGAAGGTGAGCATTATTGCGGGCATATATCCTTGCAAATATATCATATGTGCCAGTGGTGAAGTGGCAGTCCACCACTTCCGGTATCTCGCGGAGACGAGCTACCACCTCATCAAACTTGGTCGGATCGTTAAGGATGAATCCAATGTAAGCACATGTCTGATATCCCACAGTCGCAGGATCAATCTCAGTCCGGAAACCAAGAATCACACCTGACGAAGTAAGTTTCTGTATACGCTGATGTATGGCTGCTCCGGAAATATGAGCCTCGCGTGCAATCTCCAGGAAAGGCTTGCGAGCATTGTTGGAGAGCATTTCAAGGATTTTAATATCCAATGAGTCAAAATGTTGGCGCGGCATTGGTGTATTAAGATGTAGAGTTTGGTATTAATTAATTCTTTGGTTAAATCCATCTTTGGAGAGAATTCCAGCACAAAATTAGTAAAAAAACCGACACTCGCACTCTTTCATCAACATGTTTTACAACACCCATTTTTATTTTTTTGCACATGCACGCCCCCTTTTTGGCATCATATAAGGCTGATTTCACCAATCTTTGCATAGGCATTATTCCATAAGCACATACTTATTAATACTATTTTTATCATGATGGCTCACGGTTCCCTTTGGCTATTTGACGGGAAAATTATAACTTTGCAGAGAAATACAATCCCCCCGAGCAATAGTTCATCCATTAACTTTCGGGCATATATCTGAAACATTTGAGGCATACTCAACCATATATTATCATAATAGTGCTGCTATGCGCACTCTCGGTAGGCGCATTTTCCAGGCCAGGCACCGGTGACGCGACGCTTCCGCGCACCGCCGGAGAGTCATCTTTGAACGACTCAGCCATAGCCGCCATAGACAGCATCGTTGAAATGACTAACACCAACGCACCGACAGCAGAGCCGGCCAAAATGACATCCATGCCCCATGACTCTGTTACGGCTGTCCCAGCAGTCATACTTCCCGATTCCATTCCGGCCGATTCAGCAAGCATGCTCCAAGATTCCATTCCGGCTGACTCATTGACCGCTACACCTCGCTCTCTGCTTCAGAGACATTCAGTGACATCGTCCGACTCCACCCGCCGTCCGCGTCTCAGCAGGACACGCATCCTTGCCGGTAAAAACGACACCACCAAAATAGTACGAACAAAAGTCGATCTTGACAACCCTGTCGACTTTTCCGCCAAGGACTCCATGGTAATGATAGGCAGGAACAAAGCCTACATGTACGGAGACGGACAAGTCACCTACGGCAACATAAAGCTTGATGCCAATGAGATACAGATGGACATGGACTCAACCACCGTGTATGCGGTTGGCACACCTGACTCCGTAGGCGAGATAAAAGGCAACCCTATATTCGACGACAACGGGACATCCTACGAAGCCAAGACCATGAGGTACAACTTCAAGACTGAAAAAGGCTTCATCACCGACGTCATAACCCAGCAAGGTGAAGGATATCTTACAGGAGGACAGTCTAAGAAAATCGATGAGAACACCATATACGTGCAGAACGCACGTTACACCACCTGTGATGACCACGAATGCCCGCACTTCTACATGCAACTCACAAAAGCAAAAGTGCGACCGGGAAAGGATGCAGTGACAGGACCGGCTTATATGGTGCTTGCCGGATTGCCACTGCCGCTTGCCGTGCCATTCGGATACTTCCCGTTTTCGGAAAAATACTCCTCAGGTATAATATTTCCCACATTCGGTGACGACTACAACAGGGGATACTACCTGAGCAACGGCGGATATTACTTCGCCATAAGCCAGAATATGGACCTCGCGCTCACCGGTGAGATATATACTCTCGGCTCATGGGGCCTGCGCGCACAGTCAGCCTACCTGAAACGATACAAATACTCAGGAAACTTCAACATATCCTACCTGAAGACAATCACGGGCGACAAGGGAATGCCTGACTACTCTAAGTCAACCAACTTCCAGATACTCTGGAGCCACTCTCAGGATTCAAAAGCCAACCCCAACATGAGCCTGTCGGCAAGCGTGAACTTCACCACAAGCGGATACACACGCAACGACCTCAACTCCTACTACTCAAGCGCGTTTACCGAGAACACCAAGAGCTCCACAATCAACATGACCTATCGGTTCCCCAACTCGAAATGGTCACTTTCAACCACGGCCAATGTGTCGCAGAGATCACAGGACTCGACACTCGCCGTATCGTTCCCCAATTTCACGCTCACCATGTCACAGACCTACCCGTTTAAGCGGAAAAAAGCTGTAGGCGACGAGAAATGGTACGAAAAAATCAAGATATCCTATTCGGGGCAATTCAACAACTCACTGACTGCGAAGCAGGATGTCTTCTTCAAGAAAAGCCTTATAAAGGACTGGCGTAACGGCATGAAGCACTCCATACCTGTGTCAGCGACATTCAATGTGTTCAAATACATCAACATAACCCCGTCACTGCGATTTGACGACCGAATGTACACAACTAAGGTGCGCCGCGAATGGGATCCTGTGGCAGGCAATGAAAAGCTCGACACCACCTACAGTTTCTACAATGTATGGGATTTTCAGGGATCCGTATCGCTTGACACCAAGATTTACGGCTTCTTCCAGCCTCTTCCATTCTTAGGAAACAAGGTGAAGATGATACGCCACGTGATAACCCCTACAATATCATTCACCGGGTCTCCCGACTTTGCATCGCCGTTTTTCGGATATTATGGTTCCTACCAGTACACCGACACCCAGGGCCGGCTGCAGAAAAAGGAATACTCCATGTTTCCCAACAGCCTGTTTGGCGTCCCGGGGCGTGGCAAGACCGGATCGGTTTCATTCTCTCTTGCCAACAACCTTGAGATGAAAGTGCGCGATGACAATGACTCCATCGGCGAAAGAAAAATATCACTCATAGAGAACCTGACTCTTTCACAGAGCTACAACTTCGCAGCCGACTCCATGAAATGGTCCAACCTCAACACGTCCATGATGCTGAGGCTTATGAAAAACTTCAATCTTAACCTTTCCGCCACATGGGATGTGTACACCTACGCACTAAACTCATCAGGCAATCCGGTGCGAGTGAACAAACTGCGCATATCACAGGGAAAAGGATGGGGAAAACTCATGAGCACCGGAACATCATTCAGCTACACCTTCAACAACGACACATTCAAAAAATGGTTTGGAGGCGGCAAAGATGACAAGGACAAAAATAAAAAGACCGACAACAATACTCCGGCCGACACACCCACGGATGATGACATGTCGCCACAGCAGGGAGGGCCGCGACGCAACGACAAAAAGAAAAACGGAATACAGATAGGAGAAAACGGTTACATGGCATGGAATGTGCCCTGGAACCTTACATTCAACTATTCTGTCAATTACGGATACGGCGATTTCGATTATCAGAAACTCGAATACAAGGGCAAGATCACCCAGAATCTATCGGTATCAGGCAATATACGTCCCACTTCCAACTGGAATTTCGGATTCTCGGCAAGCTATAACTTTGACCGTCACAAGATCGCCTACATGAACTGTAATATATCGCGAGACATGCACTGCTTCACCATGCGTGCAAGCTTCGTGCCTGTGGGACCCTACAAAAGCTATAATTTCCACATCTCAGTCAAGTCATCCCTGCTTGCCGACCTCAAGTACGACAAGAGATCTTCTATGAGCAACGGTGTACGCTGGTGACACAATGCAGTGAACTATTTCAAAACTTTTAGTGTTTATTAGTTGAAATTCTCATTTTGAACTAAAAAACTATTTAGTTATGAAAAAATTCCTACTTGTCATGTGTGCCGTCATAGGCATGGCTTTCGGAGCCAGCGCACAACGCGCACAATTACAGATCGGATACGGCGGTTACACACAGATGGACGCCTCCGACATGCATGATTACGGTGCTGTCAACAATGCATGGGGCGCAATCACCGCAGGTGTAAATTTCAAGATTCTGCCGTCATTCAGCCTCGGACTCAGTTACACATTCTCCTCCACCTCCTACAAACATGTCGACGATGCCAACGCATACTACCATGTATTCATGCTCAATGGCAAATATGATTACTGGCGCAATTCCGTAGTGCGTCTTTACGCCCACGCAGGAGTAGGTGTCGATGTCACCCACATGGCAGCAGGCGATTGGCACAAGAACAAGACTTACTTCGCATTTCAGGCATCACCGCTCGGAGCTGAAGTAGGATTATCAAGAATTGCAACCATGTTCGGCGAAGTCGGTTATGGCGCACAGGGCCTGCTGCAGGTAGGATTCAGATTAAATCTTTAGTTTACCATGAGCGACCGAATTTCATACGAGGAACGTAAGGAACTGCCCGACAGTGTCTACGGACTCCCGGAACGAAGGGAATATCCAATGCCGGACGCAGCCCACGTACGCGCTGCGGAAGCTTATTTCAGATATTGCCCGGAAGAACTCAAACCTAAACTCGCACGCGCCATCCTCAACCGAGCCAGAGAATATGGCGTAGACGTGGAAAGCCCCACCGTGCTAAATTACGCAAAGCAATAAAGACCATAATATAACTTAGACCGCGCTCCGGAAGTTCTCAATTCTCTTCCGGAGCGCGGTCCTTATTTTATAAGAGCCAAAGCACATTCCCTATCCGGGCCATGCTATATCATAAGCATAGAAGCCGCCATAAGCATCATGCCGAGGATCACACATATTATGGTGACATGATGATGCCCATAGCTCTCTGCCCCGGGAAGCAGCTCGTCGATAGCTATATACACCATCACCCCCGCAACAGCGGCAAGAAGTAAGGCATTGATAACAGGGCTCCACACATTGACCAAAAACAACATGCCTGCTACAGCACCCAGAGGTTCGGCAAATCCTGAAAGCACGCTCCACACCAATGCCTTGCGATGACTGCCCGTAGCATTATAGACCGGGACCGCAACAGCTATCCCCTCCGGAATGTTATGCAGCATTATGGCAATGACTATAGGGACAGCCACCGTAGCACCATCAAGTGCCGACACAAAAGTGGCCATTCCTTCCGGAAAATTATGAATTCCTATGGCAAGCGCAAGCATTAGCCCTGCACGACCCTTACCTGTGGTCTTGGACGGAACTACCTCGACATGATTATACTCATGCGGATTATCATTCTCCGGGACAAGGAAGTCTATCACAGCTATAAGAATGACTCCACAGAAAAATGCTATGATGGAATACAGCTCGGCATAATGCGGATCATAAACTCCCGCCATATCAGACATAGCCTGAGGCATGAGATCAAGAAAGGAGACATACAGCATGACCCCGGCTGAAAAGCCGAGAGCACCCGCCAGAAAACGGCCTTCTCTTGCCTGCGGGAGCACTGACAGAAATGCTCCTATCCCTGTGCCCATTCCCGCAATCACGGTCATCAACAAGGCTACAACCAACGATTGGACAGATATGTCTTCCATACTTCGGCTTTGAATCTCACATTATAATACCGACTTCATTCAGCACGAACCAAGGCCGCACGAAGAGTCTCTGAAAGTGTAGGATGCGCATGCACGGTATCATACACAGCCGAGGCAGGCAGCGATGCCGACATGGCAAGTGCAGCCTCAGTGACAAGATCAGCAGCATGAGGGCCACATATATGGCATCCGAGGATACATCCGGTCACAGCATCGGTTATTATCTTAACCATTCCGTCGGTCTCACCCATTGCCACAGCCTTGCCATTGGACCTGAAGGTGGATCTTCCTATCCTGATGTCGATACCTTTTGCCTTGCATTGTTCTTCGGTCAATCCCACCATGGCACATTCGGGAATAGTGAACACAGCCGAAGGGATCACATCAAGATTCATGTCATGGCCAAGAACTATCTCACCTTGGGCCGATGCCGCATGGGCAAGCATACAACGCCCGTTGACATCACCTATCGCATAGACTGTCACATCCTTGGGAGCATGACCACTCTCCCACTCTACCTCCATAGCATCATTAACCACTATGGCACCGCGATTGATCCTGACACCGGCCTGTTCGAGACCGGCAGGTATGACAGGGCGGCGGCCTACGGCCATAAGCACGGCATCAGCCACGACAGCCTTCTCCTTACCTTTGGCAAGACATTTCACCGTCATACCAGGAGCGACTTCGGTCACTTGAGTGTCAGTAAGTATATTTATACCTCTTCGCTTAAGCGACATGCGCAGACGTTTGGCGACCTCCGCATCAAACGGGGGCAACACCTCCTTGCAATACTCTATCACAGTCACATCGACTCCAAACGCATTTAGAATCGAAGCAAACTCCAGACCTATCACACCGGCTCCAATAATGGCGACCGAGGCGGGAAGCGATTCGAGTGAAAGGAAATCGTCGCTCGTCATGGCAAGTTCCGCTCCGGGGACAGGCAATAACGCCGGACGCGAGCCTGTGGCTATGATGATACGCGGCGCAGTATATATCTCCCCGTTGACCTCTATCTCGCCCGGCGACACAAAACGGGCCTCGCCGGTTATAACGTCAACACCCTTCAGGAGTTCCGCCACACCCTCTCGTAGTTGGGCAACCACAGAGTCCTTGCGGCGTGCCACCGCACTATAATCGATATTTATACCGCCATCGGGAATTGCTACGCCGAAATTTTCGGCCTCGCGTACTGTTAACGCCACTTCCGCACTCCTGCATAGAGCTTTTGTCGGGATGCAGCCACGGTTGAGACATGTACCCCCGAGATGATCACGCTCTATAAGAGCGACTTTTACACCGGAGGAAGCGGCAGCCACAGCGGTCTCATAACCGCCGGGCCCCGCACCTATTATAATAAGTTCATGCGTCATGCCTGAGACAACTGGAAATAAGTCACTACAGGATTTAGAGCGGCTGCTGTGTCGTCAGGCTTACGTACCGGAGTCAGATGCGGAGCATCCTTGACAACATCGGGAGTCTCGCGGGCCTCGCGGGCAATGTCGCGCATGACTGATATGAACTTGTCAAGAGTCTCTATGCTTTCCGTCTCGGTAGGCTCTATCATCAGCGATTCATGGAACAGAAGCGGGAAATAGATGGTAGGAGCATGGAAACCATGGTCAAGCAGACGTTTGGCGATATTGAGAGTGGTGACCCCCGTTGACTTGTCGATCAGTCCGTCAAATACAAACTCATGTTTGCAAACACGGTCGATCGGGAGCAGATAGAGATCGCGCAGTGACTCCTTGACATAGTTGGCATTCAATGTGGCAAGCGGTCCGGCCATCTTAAGCCCCTCGCTTCCAAGCGAAAGTATATAGGCGAGAGCCCTGAGCTCGACAGCAAAATTACCAAGCCAGGAGGACACTCTGCCAAGGGCTGTCTCCTCATCGGTTATGTAATATATCTTCTGCCCCTCATGCTCGGCGACCTTTACACGCGGGTTCGGCAGGAATTCCTCAAGACCAGCGCGTACGCCCACCGGACCTGATCCGGGACCGCCTCCGCCGTGAGGTGTCGAAAAGGTCTTGTGCAGATTGATATGCATGACATCAAATCCCATATCCCCCGGACGTGCTATTCCGAGCATTGGATTGAGGTTTGCACCATCATAATACATAAGTGCGCCACACGCGTGCACCATCTCGGCAATCTCAGGAATATTATGCTCGAATATACCTACTGTGTTGGGATTGGTCATCATGACTGCGGCGACAGTCTCGTCAAGCAACGGACGCAAGGCATCCACATCGACGGTCCCGTCAGGAAGCGACTTCACCTGCAGGACCTGCAGGCCGGCCACAGCAGCTGACGCAGGATTGGTCCCGTGGGCTGAATCAGGGACTATAACCTTGACTCTGGCTTTGTCACCGCGGCTGTCATGATAAGCACGTATGACCATAAGGCCGGTAAGCTCTCCCTGTGCACCTGCATACGGATTAAGAGTAAATTCCGACATTCCGCCGATCTCCGACAGAAGGCCCTGCAACTCATGATAAGCCTTCAGCGCACCCTGTACCGAAAATATGGGCTGGAACGGATGCAGACCGGCAAATTCTCTCAATGACGACATCTCCTCATTAATCTTAGGGTTGTACTTCATCGTACATGACCCAAGCGGATAGAAGCCGGTATCCACACCGAAATTATTGGTGGACATATTCGTGTAATGGCGCACGACTGTAGGCTCGTCGACCTCAGGAAGACGCAACTGACGCTTACGCATAAGGTCAGAGGGTATCGAAGAGAGAGCGTCCTCACATCCTGCCGGTGACAGGTAATAGCCGCGACGTCCTGGCTTGGAAAGATCAAATATCACATTTCCATATAATTCTCTGTTCATGGCGGTATCAGTTTTGTGAGTTGATGTCTTTTAGATCATTATGAGCAGAGACAAAAGCTTCGGCAAGTGTGTCTATCTCATCCATAGTGCGTTTCTCGGTAGCACAAAGCACCACACAATCATCATCAGTCTGCACTCCGGCGAGCATCCCGTAATCCACACAAAGTGTCTGTAACAGGATATCAAGATCCACAGTGCCTTTATACCGCATAGCCACCTCATTAAGATAAGGACGTGACGGGAACATAGTCTCAAACAGGCCTGTCTCCTCAAGCTTGCGAGCAAGATAATGGGTACGCGCACAAGATATCTCGTTCACTTCACGCAATCCCTCCGGCCCCATGAGCGACAGATACACAGCCGCATACAGAGCCATAAGCCCCTGATTGGAACAAATATTGGATGTAGCCTTCTCGCGACGGATATGCTGCTCGCGAGCCTGAAGCGTGAGAACAAAAGTACGCTTGCCGTCAGCATCGGCAGTAGCTCCCACAATACGTCCTGGCAGTTTGCGTATCAGAGCCTTGGTGCAGCACATGTACCCAAGGTTCGGGCCACCGAAACTCAATGGCATACCGAGCGACTGAGCCTCCCCGGCAGCGATATCGGCGTTCCACTCACCGGGACTCTTTATCACACCGAGAGCCGATGCCGGAGCTGTGATAATGAGCAGAGCCTTTGAGGCATGCACCTTGTCAGCTACTCCCGTGTAATCCTCAAGGATTCCGTAGCAATTGGGGCTCGGCAATACCACACCCGCCACATCACCTGCCGCAAGCATCTGCTCCATGGCATCAAGATCCGTGACACCATCCTTCTCAGGTATCATGTCCACCACAATACCATGATAGCGCGCATATGTGTTTATGACATCTACATAGATATAATTCAATGTAGAGCTTACGAGCACCCTGTTACGCTTCCGGGCATTGGCGACAGCCATCATGACGGCCTCGGCCACAGCAGTCGTACCATCATACATGGATGCGTTCGACACATCAAGGCCGGTAAGCTCCGTCATCATAGTCTGATACTCGAAAATGTACTGGAGAGTGCCCTGTGAGATCTCCGGCTGATAAGGAGTATAGGCTGTAAGGAACTCTGAACGAGATATGATATGTGCGATCACCGCAGGCGCATAATGGTCATAGAAACCATAACCTGCAAAACATGTGGCCTGGAGGTTGCTTTCAGCAAGGTCCCTGAAATAACGTCGCACCTCCTCCTCACTCATTTGCGACGGGACATCATAGTCACGGCGCAGACGAAGTGATTCCGGCACATCGGCATAGAGATCTTCAAGACTCTCCATGCCGCACCTCCCGAGCATACATGCTATATCCTCGGGAGTATGCGGAAAATATCTGTGAATCATAGCGGGATTTTCAAGCTACTCTAACCGCAGTTTCAATGAGACTCTGATTCGCAGTAAGCGGCATATGCGGCTTCGTCCATAAGCCCTTCAAGTTCGGAAGGATCGGACAGCTCCACTTCCATGATCCAGTTGCCCATGGGATCCTCATTGAGAAGACGGGGATTGTCGATAAGAGCCTCGTTGATGTTGAGCACAGCTCCGCTTACGGGCGAGAGAAGATCCTCGGCAGCCTTGACACTTTCAACGGCACCGAACTCCTCGCCGGCTGTCACATCGTCACCCTGCTCGGGCATATCGACATAGACAATATTTCCGAGAGCCTTCTGGGCATAGTCGCTGATACCTACATGACCGATGTTTCCGTCGACCATTACATACTCGTGAGAGGGGGCATAATATATCTTGCTCATAATTGTGTTGATTATTGATTGTGAAATTATTTATTTAGTTTTATAGGATTTCTTATAGAATTTTTTGGCAGTCACGCGTGCAGGGAATGTCTTGCGGCGTATACGCACTTTCAGTTCGGTATCCTTTGCATTGTAGGGCACATTGACAAGTGCTGCCGCAATACTCTTGTCGACCGATATGCCGCGATATCCTGTGGTCACATAACCCACCACCTCGTCGGCATCGTTGAGCACCTCATAACCATGGCGCGGTATGGCGCGGTCAGCAAGCTCAAGACCTACAAGTTTGCGTGTCGTTCCTTCTGCCTTCTGACGCTCTACCACTTCCTTGCCTATGAATTCCGGCTTGTCGAGCTTTACAAACATCGACAGCCCGGCCTCAATAGGCGAGATATCTTCAGCAAGCTCATCGCCATAGAGAGGAAGGCCTACCTCAAAACGCAAGGTGTCACGGCATCCGAGGCCGCAAGGCTTGGCCCGCCCGGAATCCATCAGAGCGTCCCACAGAGAGCATATTGTATCATGATCCGCATATACCTCGAATCCGTCCTCACCGGTATATCCCGTACGGCTCACGAGTATATGTTTGCCGTCAAGAAGCGATTCCTTGAATGTATAGAACTCAAGCTCCTTGCAAACGATGCCGAGCACCTGCTCCATGACCGACTCAGCCTCCGGGCCCTGTATGGCAAGCTCTGAAAGCTCATCGCTGAGATTTGATATCTCCACATCGTAACCCTCGGCATTGCCCTTTATCCAGGCTACATCCTTGTCGATATTGGCAGCGTTTATCACCAGAAAGAAATCATTGTCGGCACGCTTGTACACAAGCAGGTCATCCACAGTACCGCCTTTCTCATTAAGCATCATGCCATACAGGATCTTTCCTGCCGGTAGATCGCGCACGTCATTGCAGAATATATGTCCCACATACTTTTCAGCGTCAGGACCGGTGACAAGCACCTCACCCATGTGTGACACGTCAAACACTCCGCACTCATTGCGCACGGCATTGTGCTCTTCGACTATGCCCTCATACTGAATGGGCATGTCGAAACCACCGAAAGGGGTCATCTGCGCGCCCATAGCCACATGGCGGCCGTGCAGACATGTTTTCTTTATCTCTTCCATGATATTAAATTATTATATTCATTAAATCCTTTACAGTCAGACCCGGTATGAGCTTTGACAGATCAACTTCATTCAGAATTCTTTCAATGGAATCACGCTCATACTTGGCACCGGCAAGCGCAGATGAAACGGCTGAGGATGCATCACCCGTCTCAAGATAATCGCCGGTAACGGCCACATCACGTATCACTCCACGCGACACTGTGAGATGGACCGCGACAGTGCCTACTCCATCTATGCGCGAAGTGTTGCTCAGAGTGCCCTTGGGATTCTTCCCCGCAAGCCATTCCGGACGATAATAATCACTCTCGATCTTCTCGATCTCACTGACATCCTCAGGGGTCAGCATGAGCGGATCCGAGCCGTCGGGTATAGTCGCGACAACATGCTTCTTGAAATCCGCCAATGACAATTCCGGGAGCTGTTCACGTATCGTCGTCACTCGCGAGCGCACCGATGCGACACCGTGCGAGCGAAGCTTCACATCAGGAGGCGTAAGAGCATTTGCCATCATATTCTCATCGAAGTCATACAGCATTGTCCCGTGGACTATGCTCCGGCCCGGCATATGGTAATAGGAGTTGCCCGACACCTTACGGTCCCCTATAAGAATATCGTTTCTTGAATTGTCCGATGCGTCCAAGCCGAGCATCCGGAGCGAACGCGCCACCATCGAAGTATATTCCGAGAATGTGGTAGTGACATCGGAGGAAGATGTGATATAGGAGAACATTATATTGTTCATGTCAGCGAGCACAGCCCCTCCCCCGCTCTTACGTCTTACAATCCTTATCTCATTCCTATTGCAATAGTCCACATTGACTTCACTGTTCAGGAGCTGATTGCGTCCTATTATGACAGTAGGTTCCACTTGCCAGATAAAGAAAAAGTCACGATGCGGAAACTTCTCTGCAAGCCACTCCTCCTCGGCAAGATAGAAAGGGAGCGGCTTGACCGCATCATCATATGGCAGGACAATGTCCATGGCTGGTTCAATACAGGTGAAAAAATGATTAACTCGGCTTGTTGCTTAACTATCGCAAAGTAACAATTTAAATGCGAGAATTCCAAGAAAGCCGTCAGCGAAAATAGTATGTTTTTCAACATATTTCCAGCCACACAATCCTGCATTTTTCAACGTGCGAGCACATGGCCCGCGTGCACCATAAGCATGCCGAAAAGGAAGCTCACCGACGCATAAAGAGCCATCTGTAAGAATCGTCCTTCAGTAATCGAGGCATAGTTTTCATGAATGAATGTTGAAAATGTGGTGAACCCTCCACAGAAACCGACAGTGAGAAAAAGCCGCCAATGCTCACTCATGATATTATAACGTTCAAAAATCCCATAGAACAGCCCGATCAAAAAACATCCAATGACATTAGCAGCCATAGTGCCCCAAAATGATGAGACACCTACTAAATCAATCGCTGTTCTCGACAGCCCGTACCGCGCTACGCCACCAAGAAAGCTGCCCAGACCAATAAAAGCGATAATCTTCAGCATCCTGACATATGATTAAGGGGGCGTAAAGACATTATATGCCCAAACGCCCCCCTGAAATCAATACTATTTGACTATACCTTTCTCAAGATACTCCACAAGATTGGTACGGACCTGTTCGCCAGCTCTTTCTATGGCAACCTTAGCCATATCGGCATCCACCATGATGTTGACAAGCTCTTCGAATGATGTCTTTTTGGAAGGGTCCCATCCAAGCTTACCCTTGGCCTTTGTCGGATCCCCCCACAGATTGACCACATCGGTGGGACGATAGAAATCGGAAGAAACCTCTATGACAACCTTGCCGGTAGCAACATCGATTCCCACTTCATCGGCACCTTCCCCCTCGAAACGAAGTTCTATGCCGGCTCGGCGAAATGCCAGAAGACAGAACTCCCGCACGGAATGCTGAACTCCCGTGGCTATGACATAATCTTCAGGTTTGGGCTGCTGCAGTATAAGCCACATGCATTCCACATAGTCCTTGGCATAGCCCCAGTCTCTAAGCGACGACAGATTGCCGAGATAGAGTTTCTCCTGCTTGCCCTGAGCTATACGGGCAGCCGCAAGGGTGATCTTGCGTGTGACAAAAGTCTCCCCCCTGCGCTCGCTCTCATGATTGAACAATATTCCCGAGCAGCAATACATACCATATGCCTCACGATATTCCTTGACAATCCAGAAGCCGTACAGCTTGGCAACGGCATAAGGGGAATAGGGATGAAACGGCGTATTTTCATTCTGCGGCACTTCCTCCACCTTGCCGTAAAGTTCCGATGTGGATGCCTGATAAATGCGGCATGTATGTGTCAGACCGCACTGACGCACAGCCTCAAGGACACGAAGCACACCGGTGGCATCAACATCTGCAGTAAACTCCGGAGCATCAAACGACACCTGCACATGGCTTTGGGCTGCAAGGTTATATATCTCGTCGGGACGCACCTTGCCTATCACCTGTAGTAGCGACATGGAATCCCCGAGATCGGCATAGTGTAGATGAAAATTCTTATGCCCCTCGAGATGGGCTATGCGCTCACGATAGTCTACCGATGAACGGCGTATGGTGCCATGGACATCGTAACCTTTATCCAGAAGCAACTCGGCGAGGAACGATCCGTCCTGTCCGGTTATACCGGTAATCAATGCAGTTTTCATATTATAAATTCTTAATAACAGGGGTACAAAGTTATCACTTATCACCGACTAATACAACACTGTTCTAAACCATACGCATAAAAATTATGTTATTGAGATGTATTCTCACTCAAACTAACAACAACTATGGAATATAGCGAAACTATCAAATCAGCACCCGTGGTACTCGTAGAGTTCTACGCCTCCTGGTGTCCCCATTGCCAGCGCATGGAGCCTATAGTAGCGCAAGTCAGGACCCAGCTCAAGGACCGAGTCCCATTCTATCAGTATGATATCGACAAGAATGAGGCCGAATCATCCGAAGCAGGCATCCAGTCTGTGCCTACGTTCATAATATACCGCAACGGCGTCGAAGAGTGGCGTCACACCGGCGAGATCGACGGCAAGGATCTATTGAGCAAAGTGGAGGCATACGTATAGTCCGTATAACTACTTTTTAAATTCTTTTTTTGGTTAAATTATATTAATCCTATGCTTTTTAGCGTAGGATTTATTAATTTTGTAAATAATTTAGAAAAATAGCAATAGAATATAATATTTAGGTAATGGGCCGTAATTCTTTGTGAAAAGAGTTGCGGTTTTTTAGTTGCCGCAAATTATATATGCGGCATAATATTTTCTCCACTGACGACGTTTCCTAATTGGGTCTCCGCACAGCGGTACCATCATGATATGGGAATATTCAGATTCAAACAGTTTACAGTCGATGACTCACGGTGCGGAATGAAAATCGGCACCGACGGTGTGCTTCTCGGTTCCTGGGCATGCGCCGGAAATGCCTCTTCAGTAATAGATGCCGGCACAGGGTCAGGTCTTATAGCCCTGATGATGGCTCAGAGATACCGGCATGCCCGCATCATCGGGATTGACATAGATGAGTCATCCGCCCTTGATGCAAAATATAATGCTTCGGTCTCGCCATGGTCCGACAGGATAGAGATTATCAACACCGATGTGCTCGGCTGGACACCTGACAATCATACCCCAGAGGTCGGGCATCCATTATGCATAATATCCAATCCTCCATTCTTTACAGAGGCCCTTCATTCCCCCGACAGTTCCCGGTCACTGGCCCGACATGGGTCAGGGTTCGGTATCGGGACACTGATACAGTGGGCTTCCAAAATAATGACTCAAAACGGAGACACACTCTCCTTCATAGCACCTGCCGACCGGGACAGTGAAGTGCAATACCAACTCTCACTTTCACGACTCGCAGCCATCAGAATATCGGATGTAAGACCACGCCATGACAGGAAAGCCATACGCCGACTCTACGAGGTGACACGCGAATGTGATGTCAAATCACCATGCCTGACAGAAACTGTCACACTACGTGAACCCGACGGATCATACACACAACAATATTCCATTCTCACCGGTCAATTCTATCTCGATAAATGATACACCCCATACCACCAACCGCCGACTCTACCTGTCCAATGCCCGTGTTGCGTTACAATTACGCCATGAGGCTGTTCTATTTTCTTCTGATAACGTTTGCCGCGCTCATCATAGCAGTCGTGGCTATGGCAATGATAGTAAGCGGAGGCCAGACCACAGCATCGATCAGAATCGCCACACTGGCACAGGACGTATTACTATTCATTATTCCCTCTATATTATCGGCAATAAAAATGTCGCCGCTACCGGCATCACTGCTCTGTATTGACCGCAGGCCATCCTTTCCGATCACCATTATTGCAATAATCGCGATGATATGCTCCATACCCGCAATGGACATGCTTGTGGAGTGGAACGAAAATATCAGGCTCCCGGAATCGCTGGGAACTTTGGAATCATGGATGCGCTATAGCGAGGATAACGCCGCCGCTCAAGTGGAGATGATGCTTGGCGGAACATCAACAGCCGATCTAATAATCGACATACTCATTGTCGGAGTGCTCGCCGGATTCAGTGAAGAACTTTTCTTCCGCGGGACACTGCAAAGGCTCATATCGTCAGGCAGGGTCAACCATAATGCCGCTATATGGATAACTGCAGTACTGTTCAGCGCATTTCACATGCAGTTTTTCGGATTTTTCCCACGGCTGATCCTCGGAGCCTTCTTCGGATACCTTCTATACTGGTCAGGTTCATTATGGCTACCGGCATTGCTGCACGCGGTCAACAACAGTATAGTGGTATACACACTATGGCATGGCAAGCTGCATCCCGATACGGACATCAATTCATGGGGATCAGACTCGACGGCAATCATAATATGCTCCATCCTGCTTACCGCAGCAGCCATATACATCCTCAAGAATATAAACAAATCCCGAAATGGTGTAACACAATAAATAGCATATCTGCGTAACTTTGTGCTATAGAATCCAATATACCACAAACCGGATATGCAGCTACAATATTTCTTACAATCACTATGGAGCATCATCAACGAAATGTCTCCATACATACTTCTGGGATTTCTGATAGCAGGATTTCTGCACGTGTTCATAAAACCGGCAGCAATGTCCCGGCATCTCGCCGGCAATGGAATCAGACCAGTGATAAAAGCCGCCCTTTTCGGCATACCTCTCCCACTATGCTCCTGCGGTGTGCTGCCCACAGCAGTGGCGTTGCGCAGACAGGGTGCATCAAAAGGTGCGACCACATCATTCCTTATAGCCACCCCTCAGACCGGCGTCGACTCTATTGCAGCCACCTATTCATTGCTCGGACTCCCGCTTGCGATAATACGTCCTATCGCCGCGCTGGTAGGATCGGTAATCGGAGGAGCATCGGTAAGCCGGCTCACCAATGAGGACGCGACACCGGAAACTGCCGGCACGTCATCCTGCACAATTGACCGGGAAAGCAATGAATATGCCGGATTAAACCTGTACCGCAAGACTGTCGAAGCCGTGCGATACGGTCTGGTCGACATGGTGGCGAGCGTAGGCAAATGGCTTGTGATCGGTCTGATAATAGCGGCACTGATCACCGTACTTGTTCCCGACGAACTGTTCGTGAGCCTTAACCGTTATCCGCTGATAGCTATGGTGACAATGGTGCTTGTAGCAGTGCCCATGTATGTGTGTGCCACCGGATCAATACCCATCGCAATGTCCCTGATGCTTAAAGGGCTGAGCCCGGGCGTGGCTTTTGTGCTGCTCATGGCGGGTCCGGCAGCCAACTTCGCATCCATGATGATACTGTCACGCACCATCGGACGCCGGTCCACTATTATATACGTCGGTTCAGTCATAGCGACAGCCATTGGATTCGGACTCATGATTGACTATCTGCTCCCGCAGGAATGGTTCCTGCCGTCTGCCTCACATGTTATGTCATGCCATGACTCTCACAGCGGGACATCAATATTCGCAACCGTATGCTCCGTCGTCCTTTCAATCCTGCTCGTGCACTCGGCCGTCAAATACCGCAAAGGAAACAACATACATCATCATAACACAAACGACAACATCATGAAAAGAGAATACCGTATAGAGGGCATGGCATGTCCCCACTGCCAGGCCACCGTGACCAAAGCCCTGTCTTCACTCAGCGGAGCCGAGAATGTGACAGTAGATCTGTCATCCGGCACAGCCACAGTAATCGGCGACGTATCTCCTGAGGCTGTAAAAGAAGCCGTATACAACGCCGGTTTCACTATCAAGTGAACCATTAGCCCCAATCCCTCCCGATATTTGTTGACTAACTATATTGGGTGGCGTAGTCCTAATCTTCTTTCTGTACGGATGCCGCAAGCTGTTTGGATGATTTTATGCCGAGAGCCTTGAGATCCTGGGCACGCTTTACAAGATTGCCTGTTCCGGTCGACAGCTTGTTCATGGCATCCGTATGGGCTTTGGTGGCAGATGCAAGCCCCGAGGCTATACGGTCCATGTCCTTGGTGAAATCGGCAAACTTGTCATACATCTTACCGGCATCCTCAGCTATCTTTATGGCATTCTTCGTGACTTTGTCACGGCTCCACAGCTGCTCTATCAGACGCAACCCCGACACAAGATGGGTAGGTGACACTATAAGCACTTTCCTGTCATAAGCCTCCTGCCACAGATTTGAGTCAAGACGCATGGCTGCGATATAAGCAGGCTCATTCGGGATAAACATCATCACAAAATCGAGTTTGGCCTCACCTATGTAATCCTGATAGTTCTTGCGTGCAAGCTCGTCGACATGGCTTCTGACCGACTTGACATGACGTGCCGACGCATCATCCTTGCACCTGTCATCCTCAGCATTGATATATTCGACAAACGCGGTAAGCGAGACCTTCGAGTCAATTATGACACATCGTCCGTCGGGATACTTCACCACTACATCAGGACGTAGTTTCACCCCTTCCTCGTTTCTTATGGCACTGCCATTAGGTTCACTGGTCATCTGAAGGAAATACTCCTCACCTTCCTGAAGACCGCTGCGCTCAAGTATCGATTCAAGCACCATCTCACCCCAGTCGCCCTGAACCTGGTTGTTGCCACGCAGAGCCAGTGTGAGCTCGCGCGCCTCACGGGAGATAGTATTGTTCAGGTCCACAAGCTCCCGTATGCGCTCTGTGAGCGAGAACCGCTCGCGCGCCTCATTGCTGTATGTCTCGGTCACAGTCTTGCGAAATTCGTCAAGATTACTGCGCAGAGGTGACAGTATCTCTTCAAGCCTCTGCTCGTTCTGGGCTTTGAAATCTGATGAATTTTGGCGAAGTATATCGTTGGCAAGATTCTTGAACCGCAGTTCGAGCTGCTCCTCACGGGTCTCGCGCTCAGCCTCAATATGCGACAGCGATGTATTCAGTCTTGCATTATCCTCTCGAGCCTTGGCAAGTGACTCCTGCAGGCTTTTCAATTCCGATGTGAGTTCCGCAATCCTCAGTCCGGAAGCCGATTCCGAAAGTCTGAGCTGACGGTATGCCGAATCAAGTTCCTGACGCACGGTGGCAAGCTCCACTGCCGATGAGTTCACGGCCCTTTCTATGTCAAGATTCGCTTTTTCAGCCTCAACCTTCAATAATGTGTTTTCAGCATTGACAGCGTCAAGAGAACGTCTGACAGATATGAACAGACATATTGCCACAATGGCGACAAAAGCCACGGCAAGCATTACAACATAGGACATACGAATATAAAAAATCAGTTGAGTACGAATCCTACGGACCCGGATGAGCAAGGATACGATGTGTACACCCGCGCAAAACGGCGTATGAATTCAAGTGTGACCTCCGAAGGTGTGATTTCAGCTGCCCGTGCCCCACGTTCCGCTACCTGCATAAGGGGCAAATGGGTAGAATTTTTATCCATAGGCAAATGATGACAGATTATGACTTTATAACGCGACAGTATTAAGCCTTATTGCAATACATGCTGAAAAATTATCCCTTCCAGCACTCCGTCTCATCAGCTATGGACGGAATGATATCAGAGCTGTATACAGGATCGATCCCTTTTATACGCTGTGACCGGTAATCGGCAAGCAGCAGCAACGCATATTTGCCAAGCGCGACAATCGCTGCAAGGTTACACAGCGTCATAAGAGCCATAGTTATGTCAGCAAATCCCCACACGACATCAAGCGACGTTATGGCACCGAAATACACTATCGCTCCTACCGACAGGCGATATGCCTTTACAATCCACTCGCTGTTATGAATAAACCGTATATTTGTCTCACCGTAATAGTAATTGGCAATTATACTCGTGAAGGCAAAGAAAAAAATTGCCACACACACGAATATCGACCCGTACTGATGGCCTCCTCCAAGCTCTGCATCTATCGCACGCTGTGTGAGCACTATGCCGTCATGACCCTGATCAAACACACCGCTGCACAATATGATAAAGGCTGTGGCTGTGCACACGAGCAACGTGTCAGTATACACCCCGAGGGTCTGGATAAGCCCTTGCTTGACAGGATGGGTCACTGACGCTGTAGCAGCCGCATTAGGTGTCGACCCCTCTCCGGCCTCGTTGCTGAACAGTCCGCGCTTGACACCCATCACCAAAGCCGCACCAAATGTGCCGCCCAAAGCCGAATCAAATCCGAAAGCGTTACTGAATATCAATGAAAATATATCCGGAATGCGATGAATGTTCATACATATTATCACCATTGCCAGAATCAGATATGCAACCGCCATAACAGGCACAACAATCTCGCTGAAACGTGACACCCTCTGTACACCGCCCCAAATTATAACAAGCGTCATCACAGTCAGTATCACAGCCATCCATTCGGTAGGAAATCCAAAACATGAACGGAATGCCGAGGATATGGTGTTGGATTGCACAGAGTTGAATGCAAAACCGAAAGTCAGCGTGATAAGCACAGCAAATGTGACAGCCCACCAGCGGCAATGCAACCCCTTCTGTATATAGTACGCAGGACCGCCCATAAATGACTTGTCCCCCTTTACTTTAAACAGCTGGGCAAGCGTCGACTCCACAAACGCGCTTGACGCCCCGACCAAAGCTATGACCCACATCCAGAACACCGCTCCCGGACCGCCGAATGCAATAGCTGTTGCAACCCCGGCCATATTTCCGGTTCCCACGCGCGAAGCTATGGATAGGGCAAATGCCTGAAATGAACTGATTGTGCCATGCGCAGGCTCATCCTCCTTGCGGGTGTCATTGTCACGTTTCCCTGACTTTATGAGCAGACGGCACATTTCCCCTATCATCCTGAACTGCACACCTCTGGTAGCAAACGTGAAATATATGGCGATGACAAGAAGCACCGTAACCATGACATAATCAGTGAGCACACCGCTCACCGCACTTATCGCTCCCTCAAGAGTGACATGTAAAGGCAAAATACAAATCATAGGATGAAACATGAAGATATATAAGATAACGTGAAAATATCTTATGTGTTGTACTTGTTTAACAATATGTCCGATATGTAAGTTTTATCTTTCGGCCATTTTCATTAATTTCGCAACATATTCTTTATATGCATATGCAGACATGGAATCCATGGCACGGATGCCACAAGATAAGCGAAGGATGCCGGCATTGTTACGTCTACCGTGAGGATGCCGCATTCGGCTCTGCAATACCATCCGATCAGGTCAGGAAAACCTCTTCGTTCCTTCTTCCGCTCAAGCGCGACCGCAAAAAGAAATGGAAATACCCTTCAGGAACTACATTCGGACTGTGTTTCACCTCAGATCTGCTTATCGAAGAGGCTGACGGATGGCGCGATGACATATGGGACATAATCAGGATCAGACACGACTGCTCGTTCCTGTTCTTCACCAAAAGAATCGACAGGCTACAAAAATGCCTTCCGGCTGACTGGGGTGACGGATACGATAATGTAGCCATAGGATGCACTGTTGAAAACCAGGACCGGGCGGACTACCGTCTACCCATATTCCTAAGCCTTCCAATAAAACACCGCATCATAATCGTCGCACCTATGTTAGGGCGCATCGATCTAAAAAACTATCTTGACCCACGACTCATAGAAGAAGTTTCCGCAGGGGGTGAATCGGGCAAATATGCACGCGCCCTTGATTTTGAATGGGTCAAGGATCTACAGCTGCAATGTGCCGCCAGCAATGTCCCGTTCTCATTTCATCAGACTGGCTCATACCTTATCAAAGACGGCAAAATGTACCATATCCCACGCGACCTCCAGCATTCACAGGCAAAAAAAGCAGGACTTAACTCATCCTTTTAATAAGACAGTTACCGCTTAATAAGACAGTTACTGCCGATGTGACAATGACTCGTATCGTCACATCGGCAGTAAAAGGATTCTTTTTCACTAATGATCATGCCACATAGTATGTGACAACTATAACAGGAATGTCACGAATCACAATGCCGACTCGTAGATCGCAGTTGTGTCCTGAGCAGCAAGAGGCACATAAGCACCGATCACAGCACCCTTGTTCTCATGCAGGCGACGCACCATCTCAGGTATATCCGAAGCTTTCACGCCAAGAGATGTAAGAGTGGCAGGCAGACCGAGAGAAGTAAAGAACTCGCGCAGACGTTCAATCCCTTTAAATGCAGCATCAAGGTCATCAGTCTCAGTGACGCCCAGCACCCTGCGCGCCAACTGAGCCACCTTTGCCGGATTGCGCTTCGCCACATAACTCATCCATGCCGGGACCATTACTGCAAGGCCCGCACCGTGGGCCACTTCCGGATAAAGCGCACTTACCTCGTGCTCCATAAAGTGCGAAGTCCAGTCCTCCGCACGTCCGGTTCCGCACAATCCGTTGTGGGCAAGTGTCCCGCTCCACATAATATTGGCACGAGCTTCATAATCGGTAGGATCGGCCATGACCTTGGGAGCCTCGGTCATAATCGCGGTAATGAGACCTTCAGCCACACGGTCAGTAACCTCTACACATTGTGTGGGGGAGAAATACCGTTCGAATATATGTATCATCATGTCACAGATACCACATGCCGTCTGATACGGAGGCAACGTGAAAGTCAGCTCCGGATTAAGACACGAAAACTTAGGCCGGAGAGACATATCGGTACGGAGCGATATCTTTTTACCGTCATGGCTCGTGATCACCGAATTGCCGCTCCCCTCGCTGCCTGCGGCAGGAATGGTAAGAACCACACCTATGGGAAGAGCCTTTTCCACGATTGTCTTACCGGCATAGAAATCCCAGAAATCACCATCATAAATGATGCCGCCGGCAATGGCTTTGGCCGTGTCGATAGCAGATCCGCCGCCCACAGCGATAACGCCGTCCACATGTTCCCTGCGTCCAAGATCTATACCTTCATAGACCTTAGTGTCAGTCGGATTGGGCTGCACTCCGCCAAGCTCCACATAGCTCACTTCCGCATCGGCAAGAGCAGCCTTGACTCTGTCAAGAAGTCCGCTGCGCACCACACTCCCCTTTCCATACACAAGCAGGACTTTTGACATTCCGTTTGCCACAGCCTGTTTGCCTACCTTATTCTCGGCTCCGCGCCCGAAAATGTAGCGCGTAGGTGTAATATATGAAAAATCGTTCATCTGTACTTTTATATTAAAAATAAAAAAAGAGGACATAAGAAAACCCAAAAGTCTCTTATGTCCCCATTCTGATTGTCTATAAACGGTTTACTCCAAAACGAGACCGATTATTCCCCTTCAAGAATCTCGAGCATCTTGATAGCCGATAGAGGAATACGTGTGCCGGGGCCGAATATGGCCGCTACACCTGCCTTGTAGAGGAAATCATAGTCCTGAGCGGGGATAACACCACCGGCAGTGACAAGGATATCCTCGCGGCCGAGCTTCTTGAGCTCCTCAATCACCTGCGGGATGAGGGTCTTGTGACCGGCAGCAAGTGATGATACACCAAGAATGTGAACGTCATTCTCGACAGCCATGCGGGCAGCTTCGGCCGGAGTCTGGAATAGGGGACCCATATCGACATCGAATCCACAGTCGGCATAACCTGTGGCCACAACTTTGGCACCACGGTCATGACCGTCCTGACCCATCTTGGCAATCATGATACGGGGTTGACGACCCTCACGTTTGGCAAACTCTTCGCACATCTGCTGTGCTTTGATGAAGTCGGGGTCCTGCTTGGTTTCTGATGAGTACACGCCTGATATAGTTCTGATTACTGCTTTATAACGGCCTACGACCTCTTCGCAGGCATCGGAGATTTCACCAAGTGTGGCACGCAGGCCTGCTGCCTTAACTGCAAGGTCAAGCAGATTGCCCTTCTTGGTACGCACACATTCGGTGATGGCTGCAAGAGCTTTCTTGACGGCTTCCTCGTCACGATGGCTCTTGAGATCAACGAGACGTGCCACCTGATCCTTGCGCACCTCAGTATTGTCGATCTCAAGGATATCGATAGGATCCTCATGGTCAAGACGATACTTGTTGATGCCGACAATAGTCTGACGTCCGGAATCGATACGGGCCTGAGTGCGGGCCGAAGCCTCCTCGATGCGCATCTTGGGAAGGCCGCTCTCGATAGCCTTGGCCATTCCGCCGAGTTTTTCGATCTCCTGGATATGAGCCCATGCACGATGAGCGATCTCGTTGGTAAGAGCCTCTACATAATATGAACCGCCCCATGGGTCAACCTGCTTGGTGACCATAGTCTCCTCCTGAATGTAGATCTGAGTGTTACGGGCGATACGTGCGGAGAAGTCAGTGGGAAGAGCGATGGCCTCGTCAAGCGCGTTGGTGTGAAGACTCTGTGTATGACCGAGTGCGGCACCCATAGCCTCGATGCAGGTACGTCCAACATTGTTGAAAGGATCCTGCTCGGTGAGCGACCATCCTGAAGTCTGTGAGTGTGTGCGGAGCGCGAGAGATTTGGGGTTCTTAGGATTGAACTGCTTCACTATCTTGGCCCAGAGCAGACGTGCGGCACGCATCTTGGCAACCTCCATAAAGTAGTTCATGCCGATAGCCCAGAAGAACGAGAGGCGAGGAGCAAAGGCATCGATGTCGATACCGGCGTTGACACCTGCACGGAGATATTCAAGACCGTCACAGAGCGTATAGGCAAGCTCGATGTCGCAAGTGGCACCGGCCTCCTGCATGTGATATCCGGAGATGGATATCGAGTTGAACTTAGGCATATTCTGCGATGTGTACTCGAATATGTCAGCGATAATACGCATCGAGAATTCCGGCGGATAGATATATGTGTTGCGCACCATGAATTCCTTAAGGATATCATTCTGTATGGTGCCGGCCATCTCTTCGAGTTTCGCGCCCTGCTCAAGACCTGCATTGATGTAGAATGCAAGCACGGGAAGCACAGCTCCGTTCATGGTCATTGATACGGACATCTTGTTCAGGGGTATGCCTTCAAACAGGACCTTCATATCCTCAAGCGAGCATATCGACACACCGGCCTTGCCGACGTCTCCTACCACACGTTCATGGTCAGCGTCGTAGCCGCGGTGTGTGGCAAGGTCAAATGCAACGGAGAGACCCTTCTGTCCGGCAGCGAGATTGCGACGGTAGAAAGCGTTGGACTCCGCAGCTGTGGAGAATCCGGCATACTGACGTATGGTCCAGGGGCGAAGAGGATACATGGCACTGTACGGGCCACGCAGGAAAGGAGGAATACCCGACACATAGTCAAGGTGCTCCAGACCTTCAAGATCCTCTTTAGTGTATATGGGCTTAACGGGGATAAGCTCGGGGGTGAGCCATTCTTCCCCCTTGGTCTCGGGGACGTGACGGTCGCCGAAAGCGTCTTTTACAATGTCAATGTCTTTGAAATTGGGTTTCATATCTGTATGGGGATGAATGGTTTACTTTTTAAGCAGACGGTTGTTGAAATCACGCAAGGTATCAAGCACATTGCAACGCACATGCACATAGTCGTTTATACCCTGTGCCTTGAGGTCATCCATGCATGCCGGAGCACCTGCGACGACAAACTCGGCACGACCGTTGAGATAATTGAATGCGGCGGGAGCGTACTCGGCATATTCGTCATCGCTTGAGCAGAGCACCACAATGTCGGCACCCTTGGCAAGAGCTGCATCGACACCCTCCTCGACAGTCTCAAAGCCGAGATTGTCTATGATCTCATAGCCTGCACAGCCAAAGAAGTTGGTAGAGAACTGTGCACGGGCAAGACGCATTGCAAGATTGCCGATTGTGAGCATGAACACCTTAGGACGGTTGCTTGCGGCCTCGGTGGCAAGACGGAGAGCCTCGAAATCACTTGCGGCACGCTTGATGGGCAGACCGCCCTCGCTGTCGCAAGCCTCAGCTCCGGGATGACATGAGCAGGAGAATGCGCCCTGAAGATTGACGATCTTGTCGGCAGCCATTTCGTTGACATTCGGATACTGGTTGGTGCCAAGGAGTATCTCCTTGCGGCGAGCCACATCGGTGTGACGTTTCTCAGCACTTTCACGCACTGCTTTCTGAACTTCACCGGCATTGCAGAGAGCGAGGAAACCACCCTTGTCCTCGACATCGATAAACAGCTTCCATGCCTCCTTGGCAATGGCCACAGTGATAGTCTCAACATAGTACGAGCCTCCGGCCGGATCGATCACCTTGTCAAGGTGGCTCTCCTCCTTAAGCAGATGCTGCTGATTGCGGGCTATACGCTCGGAGAATTCATCGGGAGTCTTATAGGGAGTGTCAAACGGTGTGACTGTGATGGAGTCCACACCTGCAAGAGCAGCCGACATGGTCTCGGTCTGGCTGCGAAGAAGATTGACATGTGCGTCATACAGAGTCTGATTGAAACGCGATGTGGTGGCGTGAGCTACCATCTTCGGCGCACAGTCACACTCGGGCTTGTACTGGGCTACAATCTGTGCCCACAGCATGCGGGCAGCACGGAACTTGGCAAGCTCCATGAAGAAATTGCTTGACACACCCATATTGAACTTGATGCGGCATGCCACTTCAGCTGCCGATCTGCCGGCCTCGGTGAGCAGTGTGAGCCAGTCAGCTCCGCATGCAAGCGCATATCCGAGTTCCTGATATATATATGCTCCGGCGTTGCTGAGCATGTCGCTGTCAACAGAGAGGACACGCAACCCCTTGACCTCCTTGACTGCGTCAAGAAGAGCACACGACATTTCAACGAGCTGTGCCTCATCGAAATTCACACCCTTGCGAAGGGGCTTCTTGAACGGATTGAAATCAATGGATCCCTTGAATGAATCCGCACATCCGCTCTCCTTTACATATGCCACAAGAGCCTGAGCCAAAGGAAGAGCCTTTTTAAGGCAACATGAGAGATTGATCTCTACTTTCGACAGATCAATTCCGCCAAGAAGTGTTTTAATAGTTTCGGCAGTCGGATCCTGCACATGGAAACCGAGAGAATTCACACCCTTGGTGAGCACATCAAGGGCAATACGGTTAGCTTCTTCCGGAGTCTCGGCTATGATCTCCTGACGCACTTTCCAGTCGTTGTCAGTACGGGTTCCGCGAAGATAAGGGAACTCTCCGGGGAGGGAATTGGTGGTAGCGAAGTCCTTGATGTCCTCCATTCGGTACATAGGCTGAACATTGAACCCCTCGTTGGTTCGCCACACCAGTTTCTTGTCAAACGGTGCACCCTTCAGGTCAGCTTCCACTTTGGCTCGCCATTCTGCAGTGGACACCGGAGGAAACTGCTCAAACAATTTTTCTTTTTTTTCTGCCATGATTTATGGTATTAATTCTCAGTCATATATCTCAGCGGGACAAAAGGGGACACGTCCCGCGTCTTATTTCACATTGCAAAGATAATGGATAATTTTTTAATTAAAGAAATTTTTCCGTAAAAAAAGAACAGTTCACAGCACCTGCTCCCGGAGCCATTTTTCAAGTTCTCCGGTCCATTCTCTTTTATACGGGAATCTGTCACGGAATCCCCATCCGTGCCCCCCTGTGGGATAGATGTGCATGGCAGCCGGAACACCGCGTGAAATCAACGCCATATAATAATTTATCGAGTTGGCTGGATGCACCGTACGGTCGTCTGATGAAAGAGCTATGAATGCCTGAGGAGTGTCAGCCGTGACCTGAAGCTCATTTGAGAATTTCAGCGCCTGTTCCTTAGACGCCTCTTTACCAAGCAGATTGTTACGAGAGCCCATATGCGTAAAGCAGGAGTCCATAGTCACCACAGGATACAGAAGCACCTGAAAATCGGGACGTGACAACGTGTCAGGATAGTGGGTTGACAGCATCGAGGCAAGGTGGCCGCCAGCCGATGCTCCCATTATACCTATTTTGGACGGATCTATCCCCCACTCCGCAGCATGGCTGCGCACAGTGCGCACAGCCTGCGCGGCATCGGAGAGCGGACGGCTGAAATCGCCTTCCGGAATACGGTATTTCAACACCGCATAAGTCACCCCCAAAGCGTTGAACCATTGTGCCATGTCATGACCCTCATGCATGCAGGCCTGATGGGAATATCCCCCTCCCGGGCACATTATCACAGCGATCCCGTTAGGACGGGCGGGACGGTAGACAGTGAGGCCGGGATCTCGGGTCAGGTCCGACATGTCAATGTGCGCGCCCACGGATTCAGGCGTCGAAAACAGCATCTCGATTTTCTCCTGTGCAGACACAGGCATAATGAAAAGAATGATGAATGACAGAAACAGTGTTCTCATGGTTACTAATTAATATATGTTACATTATCTATGGTGAAGGCCTTCGGCGAGGCTTGAGCTTGAGGGTGTCAAAACCGTTGCCCCACACTCCGCGCACATTGCAGTCAGTTATGTAGGCTTCCGGATCCACCTCATGCACTATATGGAATATGTCAGGCGCATCATACATACGGCACCACACAAGAAGCAGTGTCCGCTCCTGCTCGGTCCAGTATCCGCGCGAGTCTATCGTGGTGACGCCCCTCCCTGTCTCATGCGTTATGCGATACGCTATGTCACTCCATTTATCGGAAAGTATAAAGAACTGTATGGTCTGCCGGCCGGCTCCGATAAACCTGTCAGCGATATATGAGTACACGAATATGGATATCCAGCCATATATTATGGTCTGGGTGCGGGCCTGGATCCTCGCCTCCATATCACCGTCGAACGGGAGGAAAAACGACACGGCGACTATGCTCATGTCGACAATCATCATGGTGCGCCCCACGCTAAGCGAACTTACGCGCTCCATGACCGCAGCTATAATGTCAGTGCCGCCCGATGTGCCGTGATGGCTGAAGTAGACACCTATGCCCACACCACACAGCATCGCTCCCATAAGCACGCTCAGCGTCATATCCGTGACCAGCGGCGGACGGGTGGTGAAATAGGTGTTCATCATCCCTATCATAAGCGACAGCACGGTGGCGCCGAACACGGTCTTGTACACAAACACTTTGCCGAGATACCTGTATGCACACACCAGAAGCAATATGTTGGTCCCGTACATCGCAGCCGCCACAGGGATATGCCGGCCCGAAAAGTAAAACACAAGTGTGCCGAAACCCGACATCCCCCCTATCACCACTTGGTGAGGGAGGATGAATACGGTAAATCCTACGGCATACACGAGCATGCCGAGGATTATGAAGAAATAGTCGCGGCCCGACAATACGAGCCGTCGACATGCATGAGTGAAATCCATTATTCCTGAAGATGACGTATCTCGGTGGTCAAAGTTTCAGAACCCGGAGTGTACGACACATATATCTCGTCGCCGGGCTTGACGCTGTCATCAATGATGAGTTCGGCCAGTGAATCCTCAAGATACTTCTGGATAGCGCGTTTCAGCGGGCGTGCGCCGAACTGTGAGTCATACCCCTTGTCGGCAACAAAGTCACGGGCCTCGTCGGTGAGGGTAAGCCGGTAGCCGAGCTGCGACACACGCTTGTAGAACCCGGCAAGCTCTATGTCGATGATCCGGAAGATCGCATCCCGGTTCAGGGGATCAAACATCACAATATCATCGATACGGTTGAGAAACTCCGGAGCGAATGCCTTGTTGAGGGCCTTGCGTATCACGCCCTGACTCACATCCTTGTCCTCGGCAGGACGGGCATTGAAGCCTATGCCTCCGCCGAAATCCTTGAGCTGGCGCGAGCCTATGTTGGACGTCATTATTATAATGGTGTTCTTGAAGTCTACGCGGCGTCCCAGCGAGTCAGTGAGCCTTCCCTCGTCCATCACCTGAAGCAGGAGATTGAACACATCGGGATGAGCCTTCTCTATCTCGTCAAGCAGGACTATCGAATAAGGATGGCGGCGCACTTTCTCGGTGAGCTGTCCCCCCTCCTCGTAACCGACATATCCCGGAGGCGCGCCTACGAGGCGCGACACCGTGAACTTCTCCATATATTCGCTCATGTCGATGCGTATGAGCGAGTCGGAGCTGTCAAACATATACTCCGCAAGCTTCTTGGCAAGATGGGTCTTGCCCACGCCGGTAGGTCCAAGAAACAGGAACGTTCCTATAGGCTTCGAAGGATCCTTCAGCCCGATACGGTTGCGCTGTATGGCCTTGACTATCTTGTCTATGGCATTGTCCTGGCCTATTATCTGACCTTTGAGCGTGGGAGCCATCACCTTGAGACGCTTCCCTTCGGCCTGAGCTATGCGCTGCACTGGCACACCTGTCATCATGGCCACCACCTCGGCCACCTTCTCCTCGTCGACCGTCTCACGCATCGAGGCAAGCTTCTCCTGCCACTCTGCATTGGCCGTATCGAGCCTGGCCTTGAGCTGCTGTTCCTTGTCACGATAGGATGCAGCCTTCTCGAAGTTCTGCGCCTGGGCGGCACGCAGCTTCTCGGCCGCGGCCTCCCCGATCTCCTTCTCAAGCTCCTCTATGGCGGCGGGCACCGCGATATTGGTCACATGCACACGGCTTCCGGCCTCGTCCATGGCATCTATGGCCTTGTCGGGGAAATTACGGTCGCTTATGTAACGCTCCGTGAGCGACACACAGGCGTCAAGAGCCTCCGGCGTATATATGACATTATGGTGCGTCTCGTACTTTTCACGTATATTGTCGAGTATCACGCGTGTCTCCTCAGGGGTGGTGGGCTCCACCATCACCTTCTGGAAGCGGCGTTCGAGGGCCCCGTCATTCTCTATATTCTTGCGGTATTCGTCAAGAGTCGTCGCGCCTATGCACTGTATCTCGCCACGTGCAAGCGCAGGCTTGAGAAGATTGGCCGCATCCATGGACCCCGCGGCATTCCCCGCGCCCACTATAGTGTGGAGCTCGTCTATGAAGAGGATCACATTCTTGTTCTTGGAAAGCTCGTCAAGTATTCCCTTGACTCTCTCCTCAAACTGTCCGCGATACTTTGTCCCGGCCACGAGCGACGCCATGTCGAGCGACACCACCCGCTTGTCGAAAAGTATGCGCGACACTTTCCGCTTCACAATGCGCAGGGCAAGCCCCTCCACTATCGCCGACTTTCCCACGCCCGGCTCACCTATGAGCACCGGATTGTTCTTCTTGCGGCGGCTCAGGATCTGGGCGAGACGCTCTATCTCCACATCTCTCCCCACCACCGGATCAAGGCGGTTCTCCTCAGCAGCCTGAGTCATGTCGTAGCCATACTTGTCAAGCATGGGAGTGTCCGAATTCCCGCGGCCGCCGCCGCTCTGCTGAGCGCGGCCCGACGGCTGGCTCTGACGGCCCGACGGTGCTCCGGCCGACGGAGCGGTGTCGTCATCCTCCTCCTCATCCTCGTCATCCCCCTCGCGCTGTATGCTCAGAGGCTGGTCAGTATCCATGGCGAGCAACCGGTAGAGCGACTCGTAAGTGACGCCCGCGCGGCGGAACGGCTCCATGAACGCCGAGTTCTGCGCGTCGGAATTGTGGAATATCGCAAGAAGCAGGTGCACGGTGTCCACCACATTGCTCTTAAGCATTCGGGCCTCAAGCACACTGAGCTTTATGATGCGCCCTGTGAGATCGCTCACCGACACATCCTGCACCGAGACCGCCCCCGAATAGCCGCTTTCGGCGGCGGCATTGAAGAGATCCCTGTCAAGAGTCTCGTGAAGCTGCTTGGATGTGCTCCCGCGCGATGCGCGCTCCACAAGCCTGGAAGCGTCGGAAGCGGGATCCGATATAAGAGCCAGCAACAGATGCTCCGGCATCACATAACGGCTGTTATGACGGGCGGCAAGGACAGGTGTGCTGTTGACTGTCTCCTTGAATTTTGGTGTGTATACTGTTTCCATCTATTCAAAAAATATCTTTGAAATATAACAAAAACCGTGCCAGAAAAGTTAAAGCGTCACTAAAAAATTGTCAAAAAAGCTTTAAAATCTCATACAGTCTGTGCACGGGCAGCCCCATGACATTGTAGAAGCTCCCCGATATACCCTTTATGGCGGCCGCTCCTATCCATTCCTGTATGCCATAGGCACCGGCCTTGTCAAGCGGACGGTAACGGCCCACATAATATAATATCTCCTCATCGCTGAGAGGGGCAAACTCCACCGTGGAGACCGCGCTGAACGATTCCCTCCGTGACACGGTGCTCACCGTGACACCGGTAACCACAGTCTGCACACGGCCCGACAGCATGCGGAGCATCCCGGCGGCCGCAGCCTCGTCATGAGGCTTCCCGAGCACCTCCCCGTCAAGAATCACCACCGTATCGGCCGTTATCACAAGACGGCTGTCCCCCGGCTCAAGCGAGAACGCCTCGGCCTTGAGGCGCGACAGATATTCCGGAACCCGTTCCGGAGACATCCCGCAAGGCACCGTCTCATCTATGGCATGCCCGGTGTCGACCGTGAATTCTATGTCAAGTAACCCGAGCAATTCACGCCGGCGCGGCGAGCCGCTGCCCAACACCACATTATATATAGACAGATTTTCAAGTGGACTATTCATCGTTTTTCATATTTTGAATACAAAGATACATAGAATATTCGAGACTGACGCCATCAGTTCCCCCTCGCAGAATAAGTGTCAAAGTGACACTTTTCATTAAAAACCGATATTTTTCTTTCCATTAAAGACAGTTTTAACAGATTTATATCCTAAAAAAACACGCCGGCATAATTTTTTGCATCATTTTCTTGTTTTTTACATTTTTTATCCATTAATTTGCAAAACATAATTGCAATACACATAAAAAGTACAGTGTCAAATATGATAAAAACAATAGACTCGACAACAAATCAAGTTTAGCCAATCTTATTTTATCACATTATAAATCAATCCAAAAAATCACAAGCATGAGGAAAATCGGAATGCGATTAACAGCACCCTTAGCTGTCCTCTGTCTACTAATGGGGGGATAAAACCTCTTGACGCTCAGACAGTTACGCCAGCAGGAACTGCGGACACGAAAATCAGTGTGTACCGTGGCACAGTGATTGACGACGAGGGAGAACCGCTCCCCGGTGTATCAATAACGGTTCCCGGACAGAAAGGTCTTCTCGCGACCACCAATGTAGAAGGTGAATTTTCACTACGTTATAACAAACAGAAGTGCGTTCTGCGCTTCACATATGTGGGCATGAAGCCCCAGGAAGTCAGAGCTACAGCCGGCAAGCGTATGACCGTACAGCTCGAGACAGATGCCACCGTCCTCGGAGAGGCCGTGGCCAACGGTATCTACACCCGCAACATCGAGAGCTTCACCGGATCAGTCTCCACATTCAACAAGGATGATCTCAAAATGATCAGTGCCAACAATGTCCTGAAAAGTCTGTCGGCACTCGATCCATCTATCATCATGCCTGAGAACACTCTTATGGGATCGGACCCCAACACCCTTCCTTCACTCACCATCAACGGCGAGATGAATCCACAGGCTCTCGCACAGGAATATGAGACCGACCCCAACCAGCCTCTCTTCATCCTCGACGGATTCGAGAGCACTCTTCAGGCGATCAACGACCTAAATATGGACCGCATCGAAAGCATCTCTATACTTAAGGATGCCTCCGCCACAGCCATATACGGATCAAAAGGCGCCAATGGCGTCATCGTTGTCGAGACCAAAAGGCCCGAAGCCGGACGCCTCCAGCTGAGCTACAGCGGATCATTGCAGTTCGCATGGGCCGACCTTAGCGACTACAATCTTATGAATGCCCGCCAGAAACTCCAGTATGAGGTGCTTTCCGGTGAGTATGACGCAATCGGTTCTGACGGACTACCAGTATCGGAATATCAAAGGAATAGATACTATGATCGTTTGAAACTTGTCGATGAAGGACGTGACACCTATTGGATGAACGAACCACTGAGAACAGCAGTGACCCAAACACACAATGTGTATATAATGGGGGGCGATCCGTCGTTCCGCTACGGCGCAGGCCTGTCATACAATAAGAATGAAGGTGTCATGAAAAATTCTAACCGCGATGTGATCAACGGTAACGTTAACCTCACATATCGTGTGGACAACTTCAATTTCACCAACCAGACCACCATTAACCACGTCAGCTCCACCAACGAGACCGTGCCATTCAGCAAGTTCTCGGCAATGAACCCGTTCTATTCCAAATACGACGAGGCCACAGGCGAGGCTCCCAAATATGTATTTTCCGAGACGGGTGCCGGAGCAACAACGTATGTATGGAACCCCGTATGGGACATGGTGCAAAACAGTTTCAAGAAAGGTGACATAACCACCATCACTGACAATTTCCAGTTTGAATGGCGAGCCACACGTCAGCTTCGTCTGCGAGGCAACCTGCAATATCAGCTGCAAAAGACTACCAACGAATCCTATACCTCTCCCAACGAGACATCTCAGGCCAAACTCGATGTGCTGAAACGAGGCTACTACACCAATAGCAATTCTACCGCAAACAGTTACAGCGGACGTCTGAATGCAACCTATGGTGTAGCACTTGGTATCCACACCATAAATGCTGTGGCCGGCATGCAGTTCTCGGAGAAGAACAACCGTTCTTATTCTTTCGGAGCACAGGGATATACAAGCGACACATTCTGGAATCCGAATTTCTCACAAGGATATCAGGAAGGAAAACCTGCGTCCGCCGACACAAAGAGCCGCAGCGTGAGCTATTATGCCAATGCCAACTATGCCTACGACATGAGATATCTGCTCGATTTCAACTGGACTTTGAGCGGAGCCTCCCAATTCGGCATCGACAACCCATTCACACCCACATGGTCAGTAGGTATAGGCTGGAATGTCCACAGCGAAAATTGGTTCAACACATCCGGACCTATCAATTATCTTAAGATCAGAGCTTCCTACGGTAACCCCGGCAACCAGAACTACGATGCAAAATTAGCAGCTTCAATATACAATTATCTGGAAGGGTACTCCAACCCCTTCGGACTCGCTAACGTCATCGCTCAATGGGGTAACAATGGTCTCAACTGGCAGAAAACCAATACCTACAACGTAGGTATCACCACCACAATGTTTGACAACCGTCTGTCCATTAACGCCGACTATCAGATCCGCAAGACCGATCCTCAACTTGTGCGCATAGATCTTCCCGGATCTACCGGTGTCACTACAGCTCCTATGAACGTAGGTGGAACTGACAACCGTTCCATTAGCCTTAGCGCGACTTACTACATTATCAAGAAATACAACTTCAGCTGGTATATAAGCGGCAACATGAACCATTATACCACAAAATACTATGGTATAGGCGACCTGCTTGAACAGTATAACGATGCCAACCGTTTAAGCAAATCTCTGCTGCGTATGTATGACGGAGCAAGCACTACCGGAATGTATGCCGTACGTTCGCTCGGCATTGACCCGGCCACAGGCAACGAGATGCTTCTTAAAAAGAACGGCACACCCACCTACGAATGGTCTGCCGATGACGAGGTTCTCATCGGTGATTCCAATCCCGACATACAGGGCAACTTCTCCACATCATTCCTCTACAAGGGTCTGTCTTTCGGAGCCTCCTTCTCTTTCAAGATGGGAGGAGATGTGACTCTCAACACCCTCATGGATAAAGTCGAGAACATATCGAGCGACGGGCGCAAATACAATCAGGACGTACGCGCACTCACCGACCGCTGGCAAAAGCCCGGAGATATCGCAAAATTCAAGCGCATTGACGACACATCTACATCGCATATCACCACCCGATTTATCAAGACTGAAAATACTTTCAGCTGCGGATCAATCAATATAGGATATCGCACCTCTACAGCAAAATTCCTTAATTATATAGGAGCTACATCCTTCGATGTCCGTTTCTATATGAACGATATATTCCGAATCTCCAATATTAAGGAGGAACGCGGTCTAAGCTACCCATTCCAGCGTTCATGCTCAATGTCATTTGGAATAGGTTTCTAATCTAAACAAAAAACAGTATGAAAAAAATATTTATAAAGGCTATAGCCTCAATCCTGATGCCACTGTCTCTTGCTTCTTGTTCTGACTGGCTTGAAGTAGAAATGGAGGACAAAATCATGGAGCCGGTGCTCTTCAGCAACTACCCGGGATATGTATCGGCATTGAACGGTGTGTACCTAAGCCTCAACGATTATTATTTATTACTGTCCGCTAAACCATAAAAAGGCGAGTCCAACTTCCTGAACGGCAGAAGTTGGGCTTGCTTTTTGTAAAGGACAAGCCCCCTCAGCAGTTTTCAGGGACT
>ERZ808037.211-NODE-211-length-61806-cov-12.310551_pt1 | contig 61806 bp, 54 predicted proteins | sample MGYA00380190_ERZ808037 | MGnify/ENA primary metagenome ERZ808037 (study PRJEB31490, sample SAMN06133399) | mouse gut metagenome | isolation source: J9 | host: mice | place: China: Chengdu | collected 2015-05 ... | reverse complement strand
GCGGAGAAGGTGGGGGTGGGCTCGGTGATGCCCCGCTCGGTGCCGGCCAGCTTGGAGGTGAAGCCGGACAGGAAGTAGTACTGGGTCTGCTCCGGGGTCAGGATGCTGACGGGGGGCAGCACGCCGAAGGCGTCAGCGGACAGGAAGATCACGTTCTTGGCGGCGGGACCGCGGGAAATGGGCTTTACGATCTTCTCGATGTGGTCGATGGGGTAGCTGACGCGGGTGTTCTCGGTGACGGACTTGTCAGCGAAGTCGATCTTGCCCTCGCCGTCCACGGTGACGTTCTCCAACAGGGCGTTGCGGCGGATGGCGTTGTAGATGTCGGGCTCGGCGTCCTTGTCCAGGTTGATCACCTTGGCGTAGCAGCCGCCCTCGAAGTTAAACACGCCCTCGTCGTCCCAGCCGTGCTCGTCGTCGCCAATCAGCAGGCGCTTGGGGTCGGTGGACAGGGTGGTCTTGCCGGTGCCGGACAGGCCGAAGAAGATGGCGGTGTTCTCGCCGTTCATGTCGGTGTTGGCGGAGCAGTGCATGGAGGCGATGCCCTTCAGGGGCAGGTAGTAGTTCATCATGGAGAACATGCCCTTCTTCATCTCGCCGCCGTACCAGGTGTTGATGATGACCTGCTCGCGGCTGGTGATGTTGAAGATGGCGGCGGTCTCGGAGTTCAGGCCCAGCTCCTTGTAGTTGGTCAGTTTGGCCTTGGAGGCGTTGTAGGAGATAAAATCGGGCTTGAAATTCTTCAGCTCCTCCTCGGTGGGGGCGATGAACATGTTCTTTACAAAGTGGGCCTGCCAGGCCACCTCCATAATAAAGCGGATGGCCATGCGGGTGTCCTTGTTGGTGCCGCAGAACACGTCCATCACATACAGCTTCTTGTTGGACAGCTCCTGGATTGCCAGCTTCTTGCAGGCGTCCCAGGCCTCCTGGGAGGCGGGCTTGTTGTCGTTCTTGAACTCGTCGGAGGTCCACCACACGGTGTCCTTGGAGTTCTCGTCCATTACGATGAACTTGTCCTTGGGAGAGCGGCCGGTGTAGATGCCGGTCATCACGTTGACAGCGCCCAGCTCGGTCATCTGGCCCTTCTCAAAGCCCTCCAGCGCGGGGTCCATCTCCGCCTCAAAGAGCTGCTCATAGGTGGGGTTGTAGACGATTTCCTTGATCCCGGTAATGCCGTACTTTTCCAGACCGTAGGTTTCCATAGATAAGTTCCTCCTTATTAAAATGGTGAAAATGGTCATCCATTCCGATCGTGCCTTATTTTACCCCATTTTTCAGGGCTTTGCAAGAGACAAGTGCGGGAAAAACACTAAATGGTTAAAAGGGTCAAACCAGGCCCCGCAAGCGGCGGGACAGTTGGGCAAATTGGGGAATGGACAGCCGCTCTCCCCGGACGTCGGCGGGCAGGGAACAGGCCGCAATGGCCTGGGACAGCGTCTCCTTGGTGTACTGCCCGCCCAGATTGGCGGACAGGCTGTTGAGCAGGGTCTTGCGCCGCAGGGCGAAGGCCGCCCGCACCACCCGGAAAAAGTGGTCCGGGTCGTCCACCTCAGCCGGGGCGGGCCGGGGGACCATCCGCACCACCGCCGACGTTACCTTGGGGGCGGGGATAAAGCAGTCCGGGGGCACTTCAAAGAGTAATTCCGGGGCGGTATAATACTGGCAGTAGACGGAAAAAGCCCCGTAGTCCGCTGTACCAGGCGCGGCGCAGATCCGTTTTGCCACCTCCCGCTGAATCATCACCGTGATGGAGGCGAAGCAGTCCGCCTCAATGAGGGCGGTAATGGCCGGGGTGGTGATGTTGTAGGGCAGGTTGGCGCAGGCGATGGGGGTCAGTCCCTGAAATTTTTCCCCGGCAAGGGCGGGAATATCCGTCTTCAAAATGTCGCCGGGCACCACCTCCGCGTTGGGACAGTCTGCCAGCGTCTCGGCCAGGATGGGCAGCAGGGAGCGGTCCAGCTCCACGCTGACCACCCGGTCCGCCCGGCCGGCCAGCTGGCGGGTAAGGGGGCCGATGCCCGGCCCCACCTCCAGCACCCCCGTGCCGGCCCCGGCCCCCGAGGCGGCGGCGATGTCCTGGGGCACCCAGCCCGCGATGAGGAAGTTCTGCCCCATGGACTTGGAAAAGCGGAAGCCGTGCCGGGCCAGCAGGGCTTTGATTTCATTGATATTGCAGAGGTCCATTATTTTGCTCCTTCATAAAATGCGGCGTCCCGGAGGGGACGCCGACGTTTTTACAGAATATGCACCGACTCCGGGTCGAACACCAGGGAGCACCTCTCGCCCACCTGGTAGATGCGCTTGTTCTTGGGGTTGTAGTCGGTGAGCTTCACCAGGGAGTTCCCCACCTTCACGTGGTAGTTCTGGTAGGAGCCCATGAAGCAGGACAGAACCACCTCGCAGGGCAGGCCGCCCTCGTCCTTCAGCACGGCGGACTCGGGGCGCAGCACCACGGTGTACTCCTTCCCCTGGGCCATCCCCTCCCTGGCGGGGACCCGGGTGGGGTGGCCCTCCACGTTGAGGATGGCGTGGCTGCCGTCCATCTGGTCCAGGGAGCCCTTGAGGAAGTTGGCTTCACCGATGAAGTCGGCCACAAACTCGCTGTTGGGGTGGTAGTAAATCTCCTGGGGGGAGCCCATCTGGGCCACCACGCCCTTGTTCATGATGATGATGTTGTCCGACAGGGCCATGGCCTCGCTCTGGTCGTGGGTGACGTAGATGGCGGTGATGCCCACCTCCTGCTGGATGCGGCGGATCTCGGTGCGCATGGACACACGCAGCTTGGCATCCAGATTGGACAGGGGCTCGTCAAAGAGGAGCACGCTGGGTTCAATCACCAGGGCCCGGGCCAGGGCCACACGCTGCTGCTGGCCGCCGGACAGCTGGTTGGTCATGCGGCCCTCCATGCCGGTGAGCTCCACCAGGTCCAGAATTTTCATCACCCGCTCCTTGATCTCGGCGGCGGGCACCTTGCGCAGCTTCAGGCCGTAGGCCACGTTGTCGAAGACGTTGTAGTGGGGGAGAAGGGCGTAGCTCTGGAAGACCATGGCGGTGTCCCGCTTGTTGGGGGTGAGGGCGTTTATGGCCTCATTGCCCAGGTAAATCTCCCCCTCGTCGGGGCTCTCGAAGCCGGCGATCATCCGCAGGGTGGTGGTCTTGCCGCAGCCCGAGGGGCCCAGCAGGGTGACGAAGGAGCCCGGCTCGATGGTCAGGGAGGTGTCCTTCACCGCGTAAAAATCCTTGCCGGTCTTGGGGTCCTGGTAGATTTTAGAGATGTGGTCCAGACGGACCCCCTTTTTTTCTTTGGACATGGGTTAACCCTCCTTGATTTTTTTACTGGTGCCGAAGTATTTGATAAACAGGTTCATCAGCAGCACCGAGCCGTATGTAATGAGGATCAGTATGGTGGCGAAGGCGCAGGCGATGGAGTAGGCCCCCTTCTCGGCAAACTCGTTGATCTGCACGGTGATAAGCAGGAACTGGGGCGTCACCAGCAGGATGATGGCGGAGATGGCGGTGATGGACCGGACGAAGGCGGTTACCAGGCCGCTGAGGAAGGAGTCCTTAATCAGGGGCAGGGTGACGGTCATAAACACCTTGAAGCTGTCCGCGCCCATGTCGTAGGCCGACTCCTCGATGGACTTGTCGATCTGCCGCAGGGCGGAGATGCCGCTCCGCGTTCCGGTGGGCAGGGAGCGCACCACAAAGACGATAATCAGAATGGCCGCGCTGCCGTAGATGCCGCCCAGGATGCCGTTGGGGAACAGGCCGTGGAGGGCGCCGGCCTCCCGGATCACCTGGCCGTTCTCCACCACCTGGTCAGCGAAAATGGACCAGTCGCTGCTGTGGAACAGGCCGCCGGAGAAGCCCCGGATGTAGCCCACGCCCAGCACCGTGCCGGGGACGGCCATGGCCAGCATGGACACCGCCTCGATAAAGCCCTTGGACCTGAACTTTCGCTTGACCACCAGGTAGGAGATAATCATGGAAAGCAGGGCGGTGATGGGCGAGGCGATAAGGGACAGCACGAAGGAGTCCCGGAAGGCCTGAAGGCCGTGGTAGCGGGTGAATACCTGGCCGAACCACTTGAAGGTGAGGGGAGTGAGCTTATAGCCCCAGGTGGGGAACAGGGCCCCGATGGGCACGCAGGCATACATCAGGATGACAAAGAAGGTGGCCAGGGAGCAGAGGACGGTGAGGGGAACGGTGACGCTCCGGTCCTCAATGAGCATCCGGCCCCGGCTGGCCTTGCCCGTGAGGGTGGCCGCCGTCTTGGCCTCCAGGTAGTACTTCTGCACCGCGAACATAAGCAGGGTGATGGACAGCAGCACCACGGCCATGGCTGCCGCGCCCTCCTTGTCGTAGGCGCCGGTGATCTGGAGGTAGATGGTGGTGGCCAGAGTGTCGTAGGAGCCGCCGATAATCATGGGGTTGGCGAAGTCGGCGATGGACTCGATGAAGGTGACCAGGAAGGCGTTGCCCAGGCCGGGGAGGAGCAGGGGGAAGGTGACGGTGGTGAACACCGTCCACCGGCTGGCCCCCATGTCCCGGGCGGCCTCCTCCAGGGAGGGGTCGATGTTCTTGAGCAGGCCCTTGAGCATCATGTAGCACACGGGGAAGAAGGTGAGGGTCTGTACAATCACAATGCCCCAGAAGCCGTATACGCTGTTGTCATAGATGCCCAGCAGGAAGCGGGTGATGATGCCCGCCTTGCCAAAGAGCATAATCATAGACAGAGAGAGGACGAAGGGAGGCGACACCACCGGCAGCATGGACACCACCTTGAACAGGCCGCCCACGATCCGGCTCATTTTCACGTAGACCTCCACGTAGGCAAAGAGCAGGCCTACAATGGTGGACAGGACGCCCACCAGAAAGCCCACCTTTAAGGTGTTGCCGATGGAGCGGATGAAGGTGGGCATGGCCAGGATTCGCTGGAAGGTGGCCAGGGTGAAGCCCTGTCCGCCGTAGAAGCTGTCTACCAGCAGTATGGCCAGGGGGTAGAGGATAAACAGGGTTAAAAAGGTAATCAAAACAACGATGGTGCCCACCATAACGGGGTCAGCCATCAGCTTTTTCCGGTCCAAGGCTGCGCTCTGGCTTTTTGCCATAAAAGAACCCCTCCTTTTTATTGAGGCTGAAAACGGACGGGCGCACAATGTGCGCCCCTACAGAATGGGGCTGCCTTTGTAGGGGCGGACATTGTCCGCCCGCCTGCAACGAAGGAAGCAGAGGCCGCCGCCTTTGGCGGCCCCTTCCGAATGGGAAGATGAAAACGGGGGGACGGCGGTGTGCGCCGTCCCCCGCTTTTGCGGTGTATTACTCTGTCTGGAAACGGCCGGTGTCGCCGGTGTTGGCGCCGGAGCTGGCCAGAGCGTTCATGACTTCCTCCACATAGGTGCCGATGTTCTTGGTGGCGTCCTCGAAGTCATAGTCCATCACGTTGTTGGGGTCCAGGCCGAAGTCGTAGGCAGCTTGGGGCTGCTCGGCGTTGTCCAGGACCAGGAACTGGTAGGAACCAACCTCGTCGGCCTGGTTCACGCAGTCGGGGGACAGGGCGTACTCAATCCACAGCTTGGCGGCGTTGGAGTGCTTGGCGCCCTTGAAGATGGCGGTGGCGCCGATCTCGCAGGAGGTGCCGCTGGAGGGGATGATGAGCTCGATGTTGCCGTAGCCGTTGTCCAAGATCTGGGTGATGCCGTCATGCAGGAAGCCGATGCCGATGATGCACTCGCCAGTGCCCACGTTCTTGGAGGGGCCGGAGCCGGACTTGGTATAGACCTCGATGTTCTTGTCCAGGTCTACCAGGTACTGGATGCCCGCGTCGTGGCCCTTCTTCTGGATCATGGTGTTGATGACCAGCTTGGCGGTGCCGGCGGTGTTGTAGTTGGACAGCCAGATCAGGCCCTTATACTCGGGCTTGAGCAGGTCATCCCAGTCCTGGGGGGCCTCCAGGCCCATCCGGTCCAGCTCGTCCTTGTTGACCATAAAGCCCAGGATGCCGGTGTAGATGCCGTGCCACATGTTGTCAGCGTGCTTGTACACGTCCTTGGTGATGTGGGAGGCGTTGATGGCCGCGTAGGGCTCCAGCAGGCCCTCGGCCGCTACCACATTGTAGGGGTCGGTGGTGCCGCCGAACCAGACGTCGGCGGAGGGGTTGCCATTCTCCTCCTCAATCTTGGCCTGGACCTCGCCGGTGGACAGGCGCTGATAGGTGGTCTTGATGCCGTAGAGCTCCTCGAACTTCTGGCAGGCTGCGGCCAGGTAGTCCTCCTCGCAGGAGCCGTAGACCACCAGCTCGCCCTCGGCCTTGGCGGCCTCGATCAGCTCGGCCATGGGGTCGTCAGCGGGGGTGCTGACGTCGCCCTGAGAGCTGCCGGACTGGCTGCCGGGGGTGGACTGCTGTCCGCCCTGGGACTTGTCGCCGCCACCGCCGCAGGCGGCCAGGGACAGCACCATGGCGGAAGCCAGCAGCATGGATAAAAGTTTCTTCACGTTTCATTCCTCCATTTCTGATTTCGTCCTCTCAGCAGGGGCGTTTGCCTCTGCCCGGGACCTGTCTATTGTAAAACTTTAGGGCGAAAAAGTCAATATGCCCAAAACAACTTTTTTACAATTCTAAAAAACTGGCTATTCTGTGGAGCGGGACCGAAAACGGACCAAACCGGAGCCAAAAGGGACAAAAAAGAGGGACGTGTGGAAAACACGTCCCTCTGAACAGGTTCAATCTATGGGAATTTCCAGGTCCGCCGGCCGGTCAGGCCGGGGTGGTATCCCCCTCGCTCAGGGGCTCCGCCCCCTGGACGGGCGCCGGTGTGTCGGTCTCCTGCTGTGCCAGCGCGTAGGGGATTTTGGGCATGTAGATTCGTCTCACCGAGGGGTCGGTCTGGGCCCCGCCTCCCTGGGACACCGTGGTCCCGGAGGTGGTTCCGCCGCCTGCGGGGAGCCGGTCCTCGTCCTCAATCCGCCAAGTCACCTGGCCGTTCTCCACCTTCAGCCGGGGGCCGTAGGCGCTGGCGTAGGCCGTGCCGCGGGAGGCCCGCTCCTCGGCGGCGGCCTTCTGCTCGGCCTCATACTGACGCCGGGCGCGGTTGACCTGGACGGTGGAGAAGCCGAAATAGCCCCACAGGGCCAGTTCACCGATTCCCACCACCACCAGAAGGAGGGTCAGAATGGTGAGAAGGGGGTTTCGCTCCTTGGGGACCTTGGGCAGTTCCCGCTGCTTCTGCTCAGGCTCGGCCGGCTGCTCCTCTTTTTTCTTTTTTGCCATTTTCCCACCCGCTCTCTATTTGTGCGATTCGTTTAAGAAAAGACGCCGGAACAAGCACGAGGCTTGCTCCGACGTGGCGCAGAAGGGGGGATTCGAACCCCCGCACGGTTTTACCCGCCTACTCCCTTAGCAGGGGAGCCCCTTATAGCCACTTGGGTACTTCTGCATGGCTGCAAGTAAAAACTGCCTATTCAGTTTTGCGCGGGACGACGCCCCGGGTTTGAAAGAGGTCAGAGCAAGCGGTACAGGGCTTGCTCCGACGCCGTGGCGGAGAGAGTGGGATTCGAACCCACGGCTCTTGCGAGTCACTGGTTTTCAAGACCAGCTCCTTAAACCACTCGGACATCTCTCCGAGCCGTTCTCCACTCAGAGACGCTTGTTATCTTACCATCCGCCGCTGCGTTTGTCAAGGGTTTTTGGAAAAATATCACGACCGTCTCATAAATAAGCGGAGTGTCCCATTGGCAGATTTTTATGTAGGGGCGGACATTGTCCGCCCGCGGGCGCACTCTGCGCCCCTACCACTGCCTGTTCCCGCAAGGGGATAAAGCGGGATAAGGCATCCCCTCACCGCAGCACCCACTGGAGCAGAAGCAGCAGGCCGAAGCCGGGGATGCCCAGCAGGCCCAGCACCAGGGCGTTGACCAGGTTGACTCCCAGGCTGACCCCGATAAGGTGCCCCACCTGGGAGAACAGGGCCAGGACGGCCAGCCCCACCGAGGAGCGCAGGGCCAGGCGGAGCAGCCGGGCCGCCGGCCTGCGCAGGACAAGCAGGGCGGCGCACAGCAGCAGTCCCGCCAGACACCAGGCCATGTATCCGGGCAGGGGGGTCATGTGGCCCCCTCCAGTTCCTTTACCCGGCGCAGCAGGTAGTTGTACCGGGCCTGGAGGGAATTGATCTCGAAGACGTAGGACTCAATGAGGTCGCTGTCGCTGGCGCTGTTGAAGCCGCCGTAGGCCTGATTGATCAGGGTGCGGGTGCGGCTGAGGGAGCGCAGCAGCTCCTGGCGCTCCTCCTCGTGGGCGGGGTCCCTCCGGCGGAGGGCGGATTTTCGGACAGACTGGGGCATGGTGCAGCCTCCTTTCTCAGTTTTGCAGCTGGTATATTCTATCAATTAGTCTGGACAAATATTCCAGCCGCTAAACCGGAAAAATCGCCCGGCAGCGCAGCTGCCGGGCGATGGGGGGCTTACCAGAGGGAGTTGCGGTTTCCCAGGTTGATGTCGTAGGCGTACAGCGCCGCGGCCAGCTCCCCGCGGGAGACGGTGTCCGCCGGGCGCAGGGCGTTGTCCTCGGCGGTGAGCAGGCGGTTGGACACGGCCCAGCGCATGCTGTCGCCGGCCCAGGGGGATATCGCCTGGTGGTCGTCGTACTGAGACAGGTCAGCGGTGGCGCGCAGGCTGGAGCCGGCGTACCGGGCGTAGCGGTAGAGGATGGAGGCCATCTGCTCCCGGGTGAGGAGGGTGTCGGGGGCGAAGGTGCCGTCCTCATAGCCGGCAATCAGCCCCTCCTGCTGGCACCAGGACACCGCCGGATAGTACCAGTTGCCGGGGGCCGCGTCGGAGAAGCGGGAGCCGTCTGACTCCAGACAGCCGCCCACCGTCCACAGCACCTGGGCCAGCTGGGCCCGGTTCAGGGGATCGTCGGGGCGGAAGCGGCCGTCCTCCATGCCGGAGAAGTAGCCCTGGGCCAGGCCGTACTCCACCGCGTTGTAGTACCACTGGCCGGGGGAGAGGTCGAAGGGGACCAGCACCTTGCCGTAGAGCTCCAAGTAGTAGGTCTGCCGCTGGTAGTCCTGCTCCGGCTCGGCGGGGGCGCGGCGCAGCGTGACCCGGCACAGGGGGAAGCTCTGGGGGGCGGCCTCCTCCAGGCCCAGGGCCTGGGCGCCCCGGAGAAGGGCCTGCTGGTAGCGGCTGGCCAGGGACTCGGCGGACACGATATAGGTCTCGCCGCTGGTCAGGGCGGCGCAGGGGCCGTCGGTGACGGCGGACAGGATGCTTTTCTGGTCCAGGGTGTCCCGCATGGGGCTGCTGTCGCTGTCTATCAGTTCGTAGGCGCCGTCGCCGTTCAGGTCGGCTAGGTAGTCCACCACCACCTCCACGCCCTCAGACCTGGGCTGGATGTAAAAGCTGGCGTCCCCGGTGACCCGGTTGAGCTTGCAGGTGTACTCGGTGGTTTCGGCAGGGCGGAGGGGGTCCTCCCCCTCCTGGCTGTAGCGGACCACCGTGATGGTGCGCTCGGGGACGTCGATGCCGGAGGCGTCGATGCGGAAGTCAGCGAAGGACTCCTCCGGATTGGCCAGTCCGGGGGTAATCAGGACGGAGGCGGTGAGCAAAGCGGCCAGCGCGGCGGCCGTCCAATGTCGAATCAGTTTCATGGGGGGCTCCTTTCTGGGGCGCGTGGGTCATAAGGTAAGCCCATTATACTTAATTTTTCCTGTCTTGACAAGAGGTGTAACACAACAGTAAGAATTTGGCACGGTATGTAGGGGCGCACAGAGTGCGCCCGTGGGGGCGACTCCCCCTAACAGGGGGAGATGTCGGCGAAGCCGACAGAGGGGGCAGGCTCCTTTGGAAAGGAGCTGTCAGCCGCAGGCTGACTGAGGATTGTATTTTGCCGAAGGCAAAATGTATGAAATAATCCTAATCTTAGTTTACTTCGTATGTTTTGCTGCGCAAAACGCAATCCTCCGCCCCAGTGTGCGCACTGGGGCACCTCCTTTCAAAAGGAGGCTTTTCGCGCCTTCCGTCTCGCAGCTGCTTTTTTGACAAGCTGCGAATAGAACCCATCCGCTGGGGGATTCCCTGTTTTATTCAGGCCGGGGCGCAGACGGGGAGGTCGCTCCCCTCCCAGTTGTAGCCCAGCTCCTGGAGCTCCTGGTCGGTGTGGAAGCGGCGGTCCTCCTCGGGTACGGATGGGTCCAGGTGCCGCCAGCCCTCGCCGGTCTGGACCACGGTCCAGAAATGGGGTTCCCCCTCCAGGGTGCCCTGGGCCACATGGCAGGACAGCTTCAGCTCCTGGCACAGGGCGGCGAAGGCCAGGGACAGCCCCTCGCTGTTGGCCGCCCCGGCGCTGAAGAAGTCATAGGGGGTGGCGTCCCCCTCCGGGTCGTAGCGCCCCTCCCCCAGCAGCGCCTGGAGGGCGTCTGTGACCTGGGGCGTCCGGCCGCCAGCCGTCAGGTCCCGGGTGAGCAGCTCCAGCTCCCAGGCCAGGTCGTCCCGGCGCTCCTCCAGCTCGGCGCGCTCCAGGGGGTAGTCCAGGAGGATCTCCACAATCCGCTGCCGGCCGCTGGCGGGGTAGATGGACAGCTCCACCGCCGGCATCCCCAGGGCGCAGGCGGGCACGTCGTAGTAGGCTTGCCGTACCAGCTCCCGGATAAAAGCCTCGTCCTCCTCAAAGTAGCTGATGCGCAGCACCCGCTCGGCGGCGAAGGAGGTGAGGGCGGATTTCAGCTCGCCCCGGATGGCGGTGACGCCGGTGGCCTGGACGATGGAGGCCACCTGCTCCCGGGTGCGGCGGTAGGTGATGGCGATGTGGGCCTCGGAGTAGGCCACCACCGGGTCCACGGTGTATTTGATGAACTCCACGCAGTAGGCCCCCAGGGGGTCCTCCTGCACCACCTCCAGGCAGGCGTCGGACAGGTAGGGCTCCACGTTCTCCGTGTCGGTGTACAGCCGGACGGTGCCCTCCTCCGTGCCGCCGTTGACGAAGTAGATCAGGGCGTTGACCAGCTCCTGATAGCTGTCCGCCCGGAGGATGGAGGGGTCCCCCTCGGTGGTGGGGATGGCGTTGTGGGGGGTGACGGAGGAGTAGTCCCGCTCCAGCAGAGCGGAGCAGCCGGCGAGAAGGAGGGCGGCGGCTGCCAAAACGGCCAGAAGGCGGCCCCCCCTGTAGGGGCGGCCTGTGGCCGCCCGCCGCATACCTCTGCCGGCCCGGGTCGGGCGGCCACAGGCCGCCCCTACATTGTCAGCAATCAATAGCCCAGGTCCTCGTCGACAAGGATGACCTCCATGACCTCGGTGCCCTTGGGCTTTTCCCACAGCACCACCAGGCCCCGGCAGATGCGCTGGGGGCTCTTGCAGTCGTAGCACTTGTCCCCCTTGACGGCGCAGGGGGTATCCACCCCGATGCGCTGGGCGTTCTTGGGGGATGCGATGTTTCGGGCCCGCCACAGGGCGGCGTCGTAGTCGGGGGCCACCTTGTTTCTGCCCACCACAAAGTAGACCTTCTTGTGTCCGTAGAGGGTGGAGGCCACCCGGTTGCCGGTGCCGTCGATGTTGATGAGCTCGCCGGTCTCGGCCAGGCCGTTGACCGAGGTGATGTACACGTCGGTGGCCAGGGCCTCCATCAGGCCGGCCCTGTCCCAGTGCCACAGGGCGTTGTTGTGGGCGGCCAGCTGGGGATACAGCCCCATCTCCTGCACCGTCATGGAGCCGCCGAAGGCCACGCTTACCCCGTCGATCTCCCTGTTCAGATAGTCGGCGGCCACCTCCTTGGTGGCGAAGGTGCGGACGGTAAAGCCCCGCTCCTCCAGATTTTTGGTCAGTTTGGTCCAATCTGTCATAAAAAACACTCCTTTTAATGATTGCTGTTGTGGGACGGCGTGCCCAGTGGTCACGCCCTACAAATGAGCCGCTGTAGGGCGCGCCGACCCCGGCGCGCCGTTTTGTGTCAGATATCGTTTTTCTGATATCGTCTAAAGCCCTGGCCCAGTACCTCGTGGGCGTCGCAGACGATGAGGAAGGCCTCGGGGTCCAGCTCGTGGACCAGGGCCTTCAGGGGGACAATCTGCTTCTGCTTGAAGGCGCACATCAGCACCAGCTTCTCCTCCCGGGAGAAGCTGCCTTCCCCGTGGAGGAAGGTGGCCCCCCGGTCCATCTGCCGGTCGATCTCGGCGGCGATCTCCTGGGGCCGGGTGGTGACGATATAGGCCACCTTGGACTGGTCCAGGCCGTAGAGCACCATGTCCATCACCAGGGTGGAGATATACAGGGAGATGATGCCGTACATGGCGCTCTCCATGCTGCGGAAGGCGATGGAGACGGCCAGCAGCATGGACAGGTCCACCACCAGCAGGAGCTTGCCCATGGGCAGCCAGGCGAAGGGCAGCTTCAGCAGCCGGGCGATCAGGTCGGTGCCTCCGGTGGTGGCCCCCTTGGAGAAGATCATCCCCAGGGACGCCCCCAGGCTCACCCCGCCGAAGACGGCGGCCAGCATGGGGTCCATAGGCGGGAAGGTGTATATGGCGGCAATCAGGTCCACCAGCACGGAGGTGGCCGCCATGGCGAACAGGGAGGACACCAGGGTGTGCCCGCCCAGGAATTTCCACCCCAGGATGAAGATGGGGATGTTCAGCACCAGCACCACCGTGCCGATGGGGATGGCGGGGGAGAGGTGATTGAGGATCATGCCCAGGGCGGTGAGGCCGCCGAAACCGATCTGGTTGGGCACGTAGAACCAGTCGAAGCTGAGGGAGTAGAGCACGGAGCCCAGGGCAATCCAGGCGTAGTCCCGCACCATGCGGGTGAGGTTGGGTTTGGTCATAGGGGTCCTCCTAAATCTCGTGATATAGGGCAAGGGCTCTGCCCTTGCCTTTCCCTGTTCATCCCCTTCCGGGGATAGGCAGGGGTAGAACCCCTGCCCTACATGACGGAACCGATCCCATTTACAGCAGCGTCATCTGCTCCTCCCCCCGGTCCTCCTCCTTGAGGAGGGCGCCGGCGATGGGCAGGGAGCGGGCCCGGTAGCGGGCGGCGTTCTGGATGTGGGTGCGGTCCAGGGGCAGCACCTTTTCCACCTTGTACTTGGGCTTCAGGGTCATAATGTTGACCCCCTGGGTGTTCCGGGTGGTTTTGGGGTTCAGGCTGGCGGTGTGGAAGATGACGCAGCGGCCCTCGGAGGAGATCACCGCCGCCTCGAAGTCCTCCCGCAGCAGGAAGGCGGCCGCCAGGGGGGACTTGTCCGAGTAGGCCCCGGTGAGCTTTTTCCGACGGGTCTGGGTCTGGTAGGCGGACAGCTCCACCCGGGCGGCCTTGCCGTTCTCAAAGAAGAACAGCACTTGGCCGGAGTAATCCCCGGGGATGCAGGCCCACAGGGCCCGCTCCTCCGGGTCCATGGCCAGCTTGGAGGGCAGGTAGTCCCCCAGGGCGCTGGCCTTGGTGTCGTCGAAGTCACTGAGCCGGGTCTTGTAGCACTGCTGCTTGTCGGTGAACACCAGAAGCTCGTCCCGGTTATTGGCCTCCCACTGGAGACAGGGGCCGTCCCCCTCCTTATATTTCTGCTCGCTGGCCATCCGCAGGGACTGGGGGGTGATCTTTTTCAGATAGCCCTCCCGGGAGAAAAACAGGTGGACGGGGTAGTCGGGGGTCTCGTCCTCCACCGTCATGACGGGCTCGTCCATGTGGTCGTAGACGATTTGGGTGCGCCGGGGGGCGGCGTATTTCTTTTTCACCTCGGTGAGCTCGTCCACAATGATCTTTCGAATGCGCTTGGGGGAGCTGACAATGTCCTCCAGGTCGGCAATCTCGTCCTGGAGGGCGTCCACCTCCTGGGTGCGCTTGAGGATATACTCCTTGTTGATGTTCCGCAGCCGGATATCGGCCACGTACTCCGCTTGGACCTGGTCGATGCCGAAGCCGATCATCAGGTTGGGAATCACTTCGGCGTCCTCCTCGGTGTCCCGGATGATTTGGATGGCCCGGTCGATGTCCAGCAGGATACGCCGCAGGCCCTTTAGCAGGTGCAGCTTCTCCTTCTTTTTGTTCATGGAGAAGTATACCCGGCGGCGCACCGAGTCCATCCGCCAGGCGGTCCACTCCTCCAGAATTTCCCGCACCCCCAGCACCTTGGGGAAGCCGGCAATGAGGATGTTGAAGTTGCAGGACTGGCTGTCCATCAGGGGGGTCATCTTAAAGAGCTTGGCCATCAGCTTCTCCGGGTCGGCCCCCCGCTTTAAGTCGATGGTCAGCTTTAGGCCGGACAGGTCGGTCTCGTCCCGCATGTCGGCAATCTCCTTCAGCTTGCCCGCCTTCAGCAGCTCGGTTACCTTGTCGATGATGGCCTCGCTGGTGGTGGAGTAGGGGATCTCGAAGACCTCAATGAGGTTCTCCTCCTTCACATAGCGCCACCGGGAACGCACCTTGAAGGAGCCCCGGCCGGTGCGGTAGATATCCGCCAGGGCGGCGGCGTCGTAGAGCAGCTCGCCGCCGGTGGGCAGGTCGGGGGCCTTGAGGGTGGTCATAATGTCGTGGTCCGGGTTTTTCAGGAAGGCGATGGTGGTGTCGCACACCTCACCCAGGTTGAAGCCGCACAGGTCGCTGGCCATGCCCACGGCGATGCCCTTGTTGGCGGAGACCAGCACGTTGGGGAAGGTGGTGGGCAGCAGGGTGGGCTCCTTCATCTTGCCGTCGTAGTTGTCCACGAAATCCACCGTGTCCTGGTCGATGTCCCGGAACAGCTCGGCGCAGATGGCGTCCAGGCGGGCCTCGGTGTACCGGCTGGCGGCGTAGGCCATGTCCCGGGAATACACCTTGCCGAAGTTGCCCTTGCTGTCCACCAGGGGGTGGAGCAGGGCCCCGTAGCCCCGGCTGAGACGGACCAGGGTGTCGTAGATGGCGGCGTCGCCGTGGGGGTTGAGCTTCATGGTCTGGCCCACGATGTTGGCCGACTTGGTCCGCCCGCCCCCCAGCAGCTTCATCTGGTACATGGTGTACAGCAGCTTGCGGTGGGAGGGCTTGAAGCCGTCGATCTCCGGGATGGCCCGGGAGATGATGACCGACATGGCGTAGGGCATGTAGTTGATCTCCAGGGTCTGGGTGATGGGCTGCTCCAGCACCTCCGCCCGCAGACCCATCACGTTGGGGTCGGCTGCGCGTTTCTTATCTTCACTTGTCTTCTTCTTGGCCATTTGGTTCAGTCCTTATCATCTATCATTCTGCAATATAAGGCTCCCTCTGAGAGGGAGCTGTCAGCCGCAGGCTGACTGAGGGAGTTCGTTCCTGAAACAGGTTTCTTTTGGACAGACTCCCTCCGTCACGGCTTCGCCGTGCCACCTCCCTCAAAGAGGGAGGCTTTTAGGAAATATCCGCCAGTTCCAGAAATTCGTGGCCGTGGTCGGCGATGTGGGTTTTCCGGCCGGTGAGGTCGTCGCCCAGGAGCAGGTCGAACATCTGGGCGGTGCGGGCGATATCCTCGGGCACTACCTTGATAAGCCTTCTCGTATCGGGGGACATGGTGGTCAGCCACATCATCTCGGGCTCGTTCTCGCCCAGGCCCTTGGAGCGCTGGACGTCGTACTTCTTCCCCTGGAGGGTGGCCACAATGTCGTCCTTCTCCTTGTTGGAGTAGGCAAACCAGGTCTTTTCCTTGCAGGTGATCTCGAACAGGGGGGACTCGGCGATGTAGACAAAGCCCTCCTGGATCAGGGTGGGGGTGAGGCGGTAGAGCATGGTGAGCACCAGGGTGCGAATCTGGAAGCCGTCCACATCGGCGTCGGTGCAGATGACGATTTTGTTCCACCGCAGGGCATTGAGGTCGAAGGCGGCCATGTCCTTGGCCCGCTTGTCGTGGACCTCCACCCCGCAGCCTAGCACCTTCAGCAGGTCGGTGATAATCTCGCTCTTGAAGATTTTGCCGTAATCGGCTTTCAGGCAGTTGAGAATTTTGCCCCGGATGGGCATGATGGCCTGGAACTCCCCGTCCCGGGCCTGCTTCACGCTGCCCAGCGCCGAGTCGCCCTCCACGATATACAGCTCGCTGCGGTTTACGTCCCGGGTGCGGCAGGGGACGAACTTCTGCACCCGGTTGGATATGTCCATGGAGCCGGTGAGCTTCTTTTTGATGTTGAGACGGGTCTTCTCCGCGTTCTCCCGGGCCCGCTTGTTGATCAGCACCTGCTCTCCGATTTTCTGGGCGTCGGCGGGGTTTTCGATGAAGTAGACCTCCATCTGGGCGCGGAGGAACTCGGTCATGACCTCCTGCACGCCCTTGTTGTTGATGGCCTTTTTGGTCTGGTTCTCGTAGGAGGTTTGGGTGGAAAAGTTGTTGCTCACCAGCACTAGGGCGTCCTGAATGTCGGGGAAGGTGATTTTGCTCTCCCCCTTGGTGTATTTGTTCTGGCCCTTCAGCCAGCTGTCGATGGCGGAGACAAAGGCGGAGCGCACTGCCTTCTCCGGGGAGCCACCGTGCTCCAGCCAGGAGGAGTTGTGATAGTGCTCCACCACCTGCACCTTGTTGGAGAAGCAGAAGGAGACGGATATCTTCATCTTGTACTCGTCCTTGTCCGAGCGGTCCCGGCCCTTCCGCTCGGTCTGCCAGAAGACAGGGGCGGTGAGGACGTCCTCGCCAGCCAGCTCGGCCACGTAGTCGATGATGCCGTTGTCGTACTGGAAGTCGGTGGTTTCAAACTTGCCCCCCACCTGGTTTTTGAAGCGGAAGGTGACGCCGGCGTTAACCACCGCCTGGCGCTTCATCACGTCCAGGTAGTAGTCCACCGGGATATTGATGTCGGTAAACACCTCCAGGTCAGGTTTCCAGCGGATGGTGGTGCCCGTCTTTTTGCCCCGGTCGGTGGGCTCGCTTTTCAGGCCGCCGATGTTCTCACCTTTCTCGAAGTGGAGGGTGTACTTCTTCCCCTCTCGCCACACGGTGACGTTCATGAACAGGCTGGCGTACTGGGTGGCGCAGGAGCCCAGGCCGTTGAGACCCAGGGAGTACTCGTAGTTGTCGCCGCCCCCGTTGTCGTACTTGCCGCCGGCGTACAGCTCGCAGAAAACCAGCTCCCAGTTGAATTTCTGCTCCTTCTCGTTCCAGTCCACCGGGCAGCCCCGGCCCTGGTCCTCCACCTGGATGGAGCCGTCCTCAAACCGGGTGACGGTGATGAGAGAGCCGTGGCCCTCCCGGGCCTCGTCGATGGCGTTGGACATAATTTCAAAGACAGCGTGCTCACAGCCCTCCAGCCCGTCAGAGCCGAAAATCACCCCCGGGCGCTTGCGCACCCGGTCGGCCCCCTTCAGGGCGGAGATGGAGTCGTTGCCGTAGTTCTTCTTCTGTGCCATGATGATACCTCAATTTCTCAAGGGGCATATAAACCCAATTTAACAGCCTACATCTTATCAGAAAAGGAAGGGAAAAGTCAAGAGATGTGTATGGGCTGGTAATACTCGTCCATACAAAAAGATACCGCATAAAATCTGCGAAACCGAGCAAACTGACGGGAAGGGGGAGAGAAATATGGAGCTTTTTCAAGTAATTGAGGACGGGGAGGGCATTGAAGGCGCCATTTTGCGTGCCCTGCCTGCCCGTCCCGGGCAGGAGCGCCGGGTGAGCGAGCGCCACCCGGCGCTCCTGGTGGTGTCCCCGCGGGCGGCGGAGCGGGGGATGCCCCTGCCCCGTCAGTGCCGGACGGCGCTGGTGCCGGGCGCGCTGACCGTTCCCCTGCGGGCGGCCAGCGCGGTGAGCTACGGCGACTCCCCACGGGACAGCCTGACCATCTCCAGCCGGGAGGGGAACACTCTGTGGGCCGCCCTCCAGCGGGAGCTGGTGACGGTGAACGGCCGGGTGGTGGAGCGGCAGGAGTTTCCCCTGAACCTGGCGCCGGGCGAGGGGGAGCTGCCCGCCCTGGCCGCCGCCGGGGCGCTGCTGCTGCTGGGCGTCCCGCCGGAGGAGCTGGGTCCGGCAGCCAGCGGTTGGAAAACATAGCCATGCAAATTTCTGTATATCCTGCCAGGACCTGCGGATACTAACGCTGTCAAAGCTAAAAACCGCAGGAGGCATGAGATCAATGAAAGCAACTGGTATCGTGCGCCGCATCGACGACCTGGGCCGTGTAGTGATTCCCAAGGAGATTCGCCGGACCATGCGTATCCGAGAGGGTGACCCCCTGGAGATATACACCGACAAGGACGGCGGCGTAATTTTTAAGAAGTATTCCCTGATGGGCGGGCTGGTGGACTTCGCCGGCCAGCTGTGCGAAACCCTGAACCGCACCACCGGACAGGTGACGGTCATCACTGACCGGGACAGCTGCATCGCGGTGGCGGGGGTGCCCCGCCGGGAGCTGGCCGAGAAGGCCATCTCCTCCCAGGTGGAGCGGCTGATGGAGGGCCGGCAGGTCTACCAGTACAAGCCGGGAGAGGAGACCGTTCCCCTGTGCGCCGACAGTGAGAAGTATTCCCTGTGTACCGCTGCTCCCATTCTTTCCGAGGGAGATGTGCTGGGCTGTGTCGTTTTCGCCGGCACCGGAGACAAACTCACCGGCGGCGAGGTGGAGTACAAGCTGGCCCAGTCCATCGCCGGATTTCTGGGACGGCATATGGAGAGCTGAACGCAAACGTCCACTGGCAATGCCAGTGGACGTTTGCATTATGTAACTATAGAGACACTTACCATTCCTTACAGTGGTTGATGATATAGACAAAACATCAAAATATTAAATACACATAAAGAATGAATACATATACTTGAGAGGTGTGCGATTCTTTGTTATAATGAAGTGTGGAAACAGCAGGGAGGTGTTCCTTTGGACATACGGGTTTTGCAATACTTTCTTACGGTAGCAAGGGAAGAAAGCATTACCAGAGCGGCGGAAGCCTTTCGAATGAAACAGCCGACTCTTTCCCAGTAGCTGAAAGACCTGAAGGACAAACTCGGAAAAAACTTATCAATACTACAGGAGATAGTGAGCTTTGCTTCTAAGTGATATCAAATCGACTGAACCAAGAGTTTCAGGCAGACAGGCCAAATTCCAACTGGGCCGCAAATTTTATTTTTTAAACGGGCCATAGTCCGGTTTATTGTACTGTTTATCATTATAATAGGATCAAAGACAAATTATATTCAGGGCGCCATTTTAGCAGATGTGGTGAATATTATGGTTGCGTTAATTGTCTATATTAGCTATAATAAAGGAGTTACCATAGAATTTGGCCGGTGCTGCAATAAACAGAAGTGTGAATAAAGGGGTGCGCGTATCAAAATGACAATTGTAGAGGCGATCAGCGTTGTATTAACTGCAACACCTACAGGACTTACGAGCCGAGAAATCTATGGGGAGATTGTAGAACGTAATTTGTATGAATTTCCGGCAGAAAATCCTCCGGCTGTAGTAAACAGTATGATCAGGCGGCACTGTGTTGATTTAAATTTCCCAACCTCGAGTCCCAAAAAGCATTTTAAAATTGTGGGATACCAAGGCAAGCGGCCCAAGTATGCACTTGTTGAGAGCAATGTGAAAAAAACCGATGAGGTAAAAAATCTCAACCCGCATGAGCTGCTTCCGGAAGAAGTGATTCAAGAGGCATATAAACAGCACATAAACTTTTTGCGTGACTCACTGAAAGACGCAATTATGAAAAATGATCCTGCATTTTTTGAACAGCTGATAGTCGATTTGCTTATTGCTATGGGATATGGCTACGATAAAGATTCCGGGATTGTAGTGGGTGGTTCCCATGATGGCGGGATTGATGGAATTATTTTTGAGGACAAATTGGAGCTGGACAAAATTTATTTGCAGGCCAAGAAATACAAAATAGGGAATACGGTAGGCAGAAAAGATTTGCAGGCTTTCGTAGGAGCTATGCAAAATGTACATAAAGGTGTTTTTATAACTACTTCGTCTTTTACAAAAGAGGCGGTTGTTTATGCAAAGAATCAGCAGCAAAAAAGCCTGAAGCTTATAGATGGGGCTATGTTGACAGATTTAATGGTAAAACATGAAGTTGGAATTGTAAAAACTGCAAAGCCTCTTGTTATTTATAAATTAGATCAATCCTACTTTGGCTGATTTGAGCAGTATAAGCAGGTTCGATTACTATGTTTAAAGGATGAAAAGATGATCAACAGCTACTTTATTGAGAATAGTCTCCAGGATTTACTGGAAGAAATTCAATATGTTTATATGTCTGATGAGCGCCCTTGGATCATTGGATACAGCGGCGGAAAGGATTCTACCGTTATAACCCATCTTGTGTATACCATGTTGAAGCAATTACCTGCTGAGAGAAGACATAAAAATGTGTACATAGTCTCCTCTGATACGCTGGTTGAAAATCCGCTGATTAAAATATATTTGGACCAGATGCTTAACCAAATTCAGACGGCGGCGGATAAAGACCACGACGATCTGCCCATCATCGTGAAAAAGGTAACCCCTGAGCCGGACAATTCCTTTTGGGCAAATATTATTGGGCGGGGATTCCCCACACCCCGAACGAATGGGACATTTCGCTGGTGTACAGACCGGCTGAAAATTGCCCCCAGCGGGAAATATATCCAATCAATTATTAGCGAACAGAACACGGAAGTTGTAGTATTATTAGGCGTTCGCAAGGCGGAGAGTGCAGCCAGAAGAAAACGTATGGAGGGCCGTGAACTGCTGGGTCATCTGCTGAACCGCCACGAGACGATAAAAAAGGCATTTGTCTATCCTGCGATATCTGAGCTTACAACAAGTGATGTGTGGGATATATTAGGCTCCAATCAACGTAAAACGGCCTGGGGGGGGGATAATAATCAGCTGATTAACTTATACGCCGGAGCCGACAGCGGCGAGTGTCCGTTTGCGGGTATTTCCACCAAGGATCAGCAGCAACAATCCTGCGGGCAGTCTCGTTTTGGATGTTGGGTCTGTACAGTGGTCAAAGAGGATAAATCCCTGAATGGCTTTATTAAGAGTGGACATAAGGAACTGAAACCGTTGGCGGAATTTCGCAAGTGGCTGATAGATATCCGGGATCGGGATGAATACCGAGAAAAAAAGCGCCGGGATGGGACGGTTTATTATACTAAAAATAATGAGCTGGGGTATGGCCCCTTTACGTGGGAAGCCAGACAGATGATCCTTCGCCGGCTGTTAAAGACACAGATCAAAATGAATTATGAATTGATAACAATGGAAGAACTGCAGGCAATTGACAAAATTTGGGATGAAGAGAAGGACCTTTCTCGGAGAACGCTGGTCGATCTCTATTTTGAGGAGACGGGGACGCCGCTGCCTTGGGATGAGCTGAAGTATCCGCTTTTTGATGAGGATACGCAAGGAAAAATCATACAATACGCCCAGGACAGCGGTGTACCACTGGATTTAATTAATGCTATGATTTTGGGAACAAATATGTATAAATATTATTCAAACACCAAGGGATTGCGGGAAAAATTAACAAAAGCGGTGAATCAACAGTGGCTTCAGGAGAAGGTGCTTTGCGAACCGGGAAAAGGTAGAGCCAATGGAATTGAGGAGAGTTAAACTATATAATTTCAGTTCTTACGCCGGGGAGGCAAGCTTTGATTGTTCCACAAGCAATGGCAGGAATATTGTTTTGATTGGCGGAAATAATGGAGCGGGAAAAACGTCCCTTTTTACAGCAATAAAGCTGGCGCTGTATGGACCGCTCTGCTTCCGCTATCAGGGAAAAAATGCACAATATTCAGCTAGAATTAAGGAACTGATGAACCATGACGCTTTTACAGGAGCTGAGGTAAAAACTTATGTAGAAGTTGAGCTGATTTTACCGGTCGACCAGAATTATATGACCTATACAATTCACCGTGAATGGAATTACACGGACCATCGGGTACGGGAACTGTATTGGGTCAGCGACAACATGGGGCGGCTGCCTGATCGCGAAAGAGATTATTTTCAAAATTATCTTTTTACGATTATTCCCCCAAATATGTTTGAATTTTTCTTCTTTGACGGGGAAGAAATCTCCGGTTTCTTTTCTGATTCCGCATACAATTCCTATATTAAAAATGCGGTGCTGACCTTATGCGGATATGATACATTCGAGACGATCAAAAAGTTTTGTGACACTTATGTTGGCAAAGAGACGTCAGGGGGGGAGTACGACCACGTACTGGAGCAGCTTAGGCAAAAGGAACGGGCTTTGGAACAGCTGGACTCTGATATTGAAGACTTAAAGGATACTCTACAAAAGCTGGAACATAGAAGAACTTCCGCGAAAGATGAAAAAGAGAATCTTGAAGCGCAATTCAAAAAATCTGGCGGACTTACGAAAAAGGAACGGGATGAACTGAACAGTAAGATGCGCCAGTTTGACCGGGTAAAAAATGAATGCTCAAAGCAAATCAGAGATTATGTAGAAGGCATCATGCCATTTTATATTGCCTTTGATTTGTCGCAGGATGTGAGTGAGCAGCTTCTGCGGGAAGAACATATGCGTCAATACCTTGCATCAACGCAGCAGTTGTCAGTTTTGATGCTGAAAGACGCTATTTCCGCTACCAATATGGTTGCTGCGGACCGAATTGACAGTTTATCACACTGTATATATGAGAGTATCTCAACCACCCTGTGTCCCGAGAAGGAGCCGGACAAGTTTCAATTCATTCATGACTTGTCGAATGAGCAGAGAAAACAGGTGTCGGCTGTTTTAGGGCAGCTGGACAATTTTCGTCCTCATGATATGATCCGGGCTATTCATTCAAAGAAAGATGCAGCAGAGAAATATGAGAAGGTGTCTCGTCAATTTCGGGAATCGCTTCCCAGTGTGGATGTGAATGTATTTTTAAAAAAATTCAGCGATCTGTCTAAGGAAATTACGGAATGTGACAATGCAATCCCGGCGGCTAAAAAGCAGTTAGATAAATGGAATGCTGATAAGCCTCTGCTGAAGAAAGAAGTTGATGTACTGCGGGCGCAGCTCCAGGCGGAGGCCAAGAATCAGACTGCATATCTCTATACCACACGTATCAGCTCCATGATGGACGCCTTGATTTCTGATGTTGTGCAAGAAAAGTTCAAGCAAATAGAGCAATTAACCCTGCAGATGTTTCATGATATTACTCATAAAGAAAACTTTATTGACCTCATGGAACTGGACCATTCCTTTAACATTTTGATTTATAAAAAACAGCTCTATACGATTACGGAGTTGTATGCGCTCGCTGAAAATGTCGGGATAGGCGGATTACAGGAACGGCTGGGGAATACTGGAATGCAGGACTTGATGGATTGGTTTCATATAACGTCTGTCAAATCCCTGCGTAAGAGTATGAAAATGTATCTAACCACTGAAACCGGAGCTGATGGCAGGGAACAGGCGTTGAGTTTATACAAAAATGTAGAGCTTTCTCAGCTCTCTAAGGGGGAAAAACAGGTTTTTCTCTTATCCCTGTATTGGGCCATTATTAAAAGCTCCGGGCAGAATATACCGTTTATTATTGATACTCCCTTTGCCAGGATCGATACAGAACATCGGGAACAATTGACAAAGCTTTTCTTTACTGGTATCAGCGATCAAGTGATTATTTTATCCACAGACGAAGAAGTTGTGGGTGCTTACCGTGACATGATACACAGCAGAGTAGCCCATGAATTTTTATTGTCCAACGATGAAATAACAGGGTATACATCGGTAGCTCCTGGATACTTTACAAAAGGAGGATAACTGTGGTATTCAAACTGAAGACCTCTGCTAAAACAGGAGAGATATTTGAAGAACTGGCACGCCGTACATACCTGAAGCCTTATACCTTGGTCAAGCACGCCATTGCGTGGTCGATCAAAGAGGGGACCTCTGTGGACGACTATCGCTCTGATACCAATGGGCTTGAATTAAATCGGCAGACCATTACCGGTGAGTATGATGTCTATTTTAAAGTCTTGATTGAACAGGCTGCGGGCCGGCAATTATCAGAGGACGAATATTTTCCCAAGTATCTAAAGGCTCATATTGACCGAGGAGCTTTAATCCTAGAATCCAGGTATAAGCATGCCGGGAGCCTGGATCGGTATATTTTGGAATCCTTGGGAGTAGGGGATACTGTATGATTTATCTTGATAACAGTGCTACTACACAATTAGCTCCGGGAGTTTTAGATGCGATGCTTCCCTATCTGGCTGCTGAGTATGGAAATCCGTCCAGCAAATACTATCCTTTGGCGGTAAGTGCCCAGCAAGCGGTTGAGGAAAGCAGAGAAAAAGTGGCTGCTTTGATCCATGCAAAACCGGAAGAAATTATATTTACCTGCGGTTCCACAGAAAGCAGCAATATGATTATTAAAGGGGTTGCTGATTACCAAAAATATTACGAAAAACGGGGCAGCCATATCATTACTTCTAAGATTGAACACCACGCAACGCTGAACACTTGCAGATATTTAAATGGTGATATCTATTCCAATCATGATGCGACATTTTCGTTAAGTGGATGCAGGCCTGTTGTGGACCGCGGTTATCGGGTGACGTTTTTGGATGTTGATGCTCTGGGCAGGGTGCTGCCGGAAGCATTGGAACATGCAATTCAACCTGATACAACGCTGAGTACAATTATGTGGGCGAATAATGAGATTGGGACGATCAATGATATTGCCGCGTTGTGTGAGGTTGCTCACAGGCATGAAGTACTGTTTCATACGGACGCCACACAAATCTCCGGAAAGCTGCCAATTAATGTGGAGGATGTACCGGTAGATTTTATGTCGATCTCAGCCCACAAATTTCATGGCCCGAAGGGGGTTGGCGCTGCTTACATCCGAAGTGATGAATATGGCCTGCCGCCGCTGACTGCGTTTATGCATGGCGGGGAGCAAGAAGGCGGGATTCGCGCAGGGACTTTAGCGGTACATAATATTGTTGGCTTTGGAAAAGCTGCTGAACTGGCACTGGCCCGGCAAGATGAGTGTACACGTAAGCTTTTGCAAATGGATGCCGCTGCCAGGGCATTGTTTGCTAACGAAGATTGCCTGGAGCTGCTTGGTGATGCACATAACCATATCCCGGGCCTGTTCAGTGTGATTGTTCAGAAAGATATATTTGACAATGAGAGATTTATTCAAAAGGTCAGCGGTCAGTTTGCGATTTCCTCTGGCTCAGCATGTACTGCCGGTGAACCGTCGCATGTGCTCCAGGCCATTGGCCGCACGGATGAAACGTCGCGTGTGCTCCGAATTTCATTGTCTGAAGCATCTTCCGTTGATGATGTAAAGCTGCTGATTGAATTGCTGAAAAATCTCTGAGGGGCGGGCAGCAATTTACAGCTCATGGGACTGGGGGCAAAAAATGTTGTGACATGAAGTGTGGGAATAACGGCGTTCTTAAGATTAGATAGATATTGAATTAGAATTTACTAGAGATTGGGGGATAAATAATGAATATAAATCCTTCCTATGAAACAATTGGGTCCGTCTTTGAAAAAAATATTTTGTTGGAAGTTCCAAAATATCAACGGTATTATGCCTGGGACGATGAGCAGGTAGATGATTTTATCAAGGATATTTCGAATGTATACTCAAGTTTTCGGGCGAGCCCAGGGATTGAACATTTTTTTGGCGGAATCGTTGTAGTGAAAAAAGATGTTGCCGGTTCCAACCGCCAGCAAAGAGAACTTATAGATGGGCAGCAGCGCATCACAACCACAATACTCTTAATCATTAGTGTGATTAGAAAGTTTGAGAGCTTGAAAACTCCGGAGAACGAGGAAATTATTCAACTATACATTGATAAATTAACCGGAAAATATTTGCTCTACAAGGATCAAATAAACCGGAGACCGATCAATGTTTCAAAGCTTGTCTTGTCAAATGCGGATAGACAATATTTTGAAAATATTGTCTTAAATCATCCGTTGGAAGAAAACAGAGATTCCCACCAGAAGCTGAAAAAAGCGTTTAAAAAATTACGTGCATATGTCGACCAGACGATTGACCCTATCCCAGATGTCAATGAAAAAATTGACGCTTTAAGCGATTTTGATAATATCATTCATAATAATTGCACCATTATTTTTATTGATGCAGATTCCCGGGAGGCCGCATACAAATTATTTCAGGTACTAAACGACAGAGGCGCTGGGCTCACCGAGGGAGATCTCTTGAAATCGAAAACATTGGAAGTGCTGGAACAGCATTTTTCTGTTCGGCAAGAGGCGTTACAGAATTCGTGGGATGAGATTTTGCAGGATGATCCCAAACAGGTGGAGACCTTTTTACGGTATTACTACGCTTCAGTGTGTGGAAGTCGTGTGGGACGGACCACATTATATGATGAGTTTTTAAAGCGATTTTTTCCTGCAATAGTGGACAAGGACAATATCGTTGATGAATCGGAAGCAATTTCATTATGCGATGAAGTAACATCTATTTTGAATGAAATGCGAATTTACCGAAAAATTATTTCTGGAGATTGGCCGTATGAGATTGAACAACCGGTCGGGGAATGGGATAGAAGGCGCCTGTTTGTTCTGGTCAATTACTTGAATTTCGATATTGTGTATCCCCTTTTGATGGCGGCTTCAAAGTTGGAACAGAAAAAATTTGCTGATATTGTATACATGGTTGAAAAGTTTATGTTTAGGCATAAAAGCGTGTGCAATTTGGGCCATCAAAAGCTGAGCGAATTATACATGAAGGAAGCTGTGAAAATACGACAAAATCCCAGCGAATATAGGGTTAGTTCGTTGAGCACACAATTGAGGGATATTATTACAAGAGAGTGTACAGATGAAGTGTTCCGTGTAGGTCTTACAAATTTGAAGTATCGTCCAAATGGCGGGAATAAGCAACTTAAATATTTATTCAGCATGTTAACTGAACACGAAAGATGGTTTGCGCAGGAATTAACAGGAAGGCCTACGGTTGAGAAGACGAGAATCATCAACTATGAAAATATAACCATTGAGCATATCGATGCCCAATCACCGGCTGGGGAAGCTCTCTTTCAGGGGGAAGCGGTTCATAAGTTGAAGAATCTCACATTGTTGACACCCCGTGAAAATGACCATGCCGCGAATAAGATTTATTTGGACAAAAAGTCCATATATGTTAATTCTGAGTATACATTAAATTCGTTTTTTGAGGATGTTGCTTCATGGGATATGGAGGCAAGTCTTCAGTGGGAAAAACATCTTATAGATATGGCATGCAAAATATTTGTTGTGTAACAATGAGAGCGAAATAATACCTGCTGAAAATTTTATATTTTGTTAAGCACACAAAAATCCATCGGCGGATTTTTGCGTTATGCAAACACTATGCAAACAGCACACTTGATAACATAAGGTGAGAATGCTATAAGACTTAAAAACCAATAACAAGTAATAGGGGGCGGCACATCAATGTGCCGCCCCTGTCATTATCTGTTTTGACCTACATGGCCAGCAGCTCCAGCTTCTCCCCGTCGGAGACGGCTTTCAGCTGGGACACAGGATTTTGATACCCCTCAATGAGCCGGACGGCGATGGCGTCCTCCAGCTCCTTCTGGATGAGCCGGCGCAGGTTCCGGGCGCCATAAGTGGCGGAATAGGATTTCTTCACCAGGTAATTGAGCAGAGTCTCGTCCCAGGTGAAATGAATCTCCTTCTCCTTCAGGGTGCCCACCAGCTCCTTGAGCATGAGCACGGCAATGCCCTTGAAATTGTCCTCAGACAGCTGGTTGAAGTAGACAATCTCGTCCACCCGGTTGATGAACTCAGGGCGGAGAAAGTCGTTGAGGGCCTTCATGGCGCGGTCCTTGCCCTGCTCGTTGGCGGTGCGGCCGAAGCCCACCGAGCCGCCTCCCTTGGTGCTGCTCCCGGCGTTGGTGGTCATAACAATCACCGTGTTCTCAAAGTTCACCGTACGGCCGTGGGCGTCGGTGATGCGGCCGTCGTCCAGCACCTGAAGCAGGATGTTCAAAACGTCGGGGTGGGCCTTCTCAATCTCGTCAAAGAGGACCACCGAATAGGGCTTGCGGCGAATCTTCTCGGTGAGCTGGCCCGCCTCGTCGTAGCCCACGTAGCCCGGAGGGGAGCCGATGATTCGGGAGACCGCGTGCTTCTCCATAAACTCGGACATATCCAGCCGGATCAGGGACTCGGGGGTGTCGAACAGGTCGGCGGCCAGCTGCTTCACCAGCTCGGTCTTGCCCACGCCGGTGGAGCCCACGAAGATGAAGGACACCGGCTTGTGCTTGGGGGAGATGCCCACACGGCCCCGGCGGATGGCGGCGGAAACCGCCTTTACCGCCTCGTCCTGGCCAATCACGTGGGACTCCAGCCGCTCCTCCAGCTTGGCCAGGCGCTGGAATTCCTGCTCCTGGATGCGGCTGGCGGGGATGTTGGTCCACAGCTCGATGACATTGGCCAGGTGCTCCTCGGTGAGGGAGGGGTGGGCCTCGTTTTGCAGCTCCGATTTCTCCTCCTCCAGCCGCAGCTCCAGGCTCTTGATGTCGGCCAGCCGCTTGTAGGACTCCTCGGTGGCGGCGGCCATCATGACCTCCTTCTCCTTAGCCAGGTCGGCCAGCTCCTTGTCCACCGCGTTGAGGCGGGCCAGGGCCTTGTTGTGGAGGTTCACGTTGGAGCAGGCCTCGTCAATCAGGTCGATGGCCTTGTCGGGCAGGTAGCGGTCGGTGATGTAGCGCTCGCTCATGGTAACGGCCAGCCGGCACATGGCGGGGGAGACCGCCACCTGGTGGAAGGACTCATAGTAGGGGGCGATGCCCTCGATGACCCGCACGCTGTCCTCGATGGAGGGCTCCTCCACGATGACGGGCTGGAAGCGCCGCTCCAGGGCGGTGTCCTTCTCGATGTGCTTGCGGTACTCGTTGAGGGTGGTGGCCCCGATCACCTGGAGCTCCCCCCGGCCCAGGGCGGGCTTGAGGATGTTGGCGGCGTTCATGGAGCCCTCGGCGTCGCCGGCGCCCACAATGGTGTGGACCTCGTCCACCACCAGGATGATGTTGCCCAGCTTTTTGATCTCCTCAATGAGGCCCTTCATCCGGCTCTCGAACTGGCCGCGGAACTGGGTGCCAGCCACCAGGGCGGTGAGGTCCAGCAGGTAGACCTCCTTGTCCAGCAGCTTGTAGGGCACATCCTTGTTGGCGATGCGCTGGGCCAGCCCCTCGGCAATGGCCGTCTTGCCCACACCGGGCTCGCCGATAAGGCAGGGGTTGTTCTTCTGCCGGCGGTTGAGAATCTGCACCACCCGCTCCAGCTCCCGCTCCCGACCGATGAGCTTATCCAGCTTGCCCTCCTGGGCCCGCTGGGTCAGGGAGATGCAGTAGCTGTCCAAGAACTTCCGCTTGGCGGGCTTGGCCTGCCCCTTTTCGCCCCGGGCGGGCGGGGGAGTGGGCCCCTCGCCGGAGGAGGGCTTTTCCGGGGAGGAGGAGCCGCCGCCAAAGAGCTGGTTGAGGAAGGGGAAGGTGGCGGTGCGGCCGTCGTCCTCCTCGTCGTCCTCGTCCTTGGCGGGGGACATCATCCCCTCCATCCCCTCGGCGCCGCCGAAGGCGGACATCATCTCGGTGGTGAGGTTGTCCAGGTCCTCGTCGCTGATGCCCATTTTCTTCATCATGTCGTCGATGGGCTTGATGCCCATCTCCCGGGCGCACTTGAGGCACAGGCCCTCGTTTTTGGAGGTGCCGCCCTCCAGCTTGGTAATGAAGATAACCGCCACATTTTTGCCGCAGCGGCTGCACATGGTAGGCTGCATGGTGAATACGCTCCTTTCGGGAAAAGTCCACGTTTGAGGAGATAGTACACCCCAATTATGAACTGGCTATGAACACTGGCCCTGAGAAATACAGGGTTTACAGGAAAAATGACAGCGGGCTGACGGTGCAGAAGAACTTTAGCAGATAGGTCTGTTCCACCGCCTCGGGGGGAATATAACCGTCTCGCAGCAGCCAGACGGCGATGAACACCACCAGCGCCCCCTTTACCAGCCCCACGATCCCGCCGCCCCAGCGGTTGGCGGTGTAGAGGACGGGCAGGTGGGCCACCAGGTCCAGGGTGTGGCTGAAAAAGAACCAGGCAATGAGCACCGCAAAGAAAGCGATGGCAAAAATCACAATCCGGGCGATCTGCACCGCCACAAAGTGGGCCAGCGCCTGGGCGGCGTGGGTGACGATGTCAGCCGCCTTGTCGTCCACCGCCTTTTGGAAGGTCTCTGCGAAGCCCTGGAAGAACCTGGAGTCCCTCAGCGGTTCCAGCAGCTCCTCCAGGGGAAGCTGGGCCAGCCAGTCATTCTCCTCCGCAGAAGTGTTTTCCGCCGGGGAGCGCTGGTAGTAGCTGGTCACTGTGTCGTGGATGCTGCTGGCGACAGTGGGCTCGATGGCCTTGGCCACCGGCTCGGCCAGGGCGTTGGAGAGGAAGGAGGCCCCGATCAGGGCCACAAAGACGGCCAGCAGGGAGCACAGAGTGAGCACAAGGCCCTTCCGATAGCCCAGCCAGACGAAAAAGAGCAGAACGGCAGCGATGCCGATATCGTAGACAATGTAAGACATGGAGACCTCCTGATAAATGGTGTGTGGGGCCCGACGACCCCGGCGGGCCAACCGGCTTTTTCAGGACCCGCCCAGGTGGTCGGGTCCCACAGGCCCCCCGGCTACGGGATATACAGCCAGGCCTGCTGGTCGTTGGCCAGCAGGGCGGAGCCGTTGGTGTTCAGGTCCACCCTCCGGGCGGCGCGGCTGTTCTCCACCCCGGCGACAAACTCCAGACTGGTGTTATACACCGAAAGCTGGCTGCCAGTGAGCAGGGCGCAGTATTCCCCGGCGGCAGCGTAGTCCAGCACCTGCCCGGTGAGGGCGATGGACTGGACCACCTGGGCGGAGCTGTCCACCAGCAGGGCCTGGTCGGCGCTGCCCGAGCGGTAGCGGCCCATCAGCAGAAAGGCGAAGCCGTCGCCGCCCAGGGAACAGCCCTTCAGGTAGCTGGGGCTGAAGAAGCAGGTCTGCACCGTCTCGCCCTCGGGGGTGAGGGATACGGTGAGCAGCCGGTCCTCTCCCACCAGCCAGACCACCCCCAGGTCAAAGTCCATATCCAGCACCGTCATGCCCCCCAGGTCCAGCTGGGCGAAGGGCTCGGTTTTGTCCACCGCGTAGAGCAGCAGACGGCTGAAAAAGGCGCCGTTTTCCTGGCCGATGGTGACTACCGCCACCGTCCGGCCGTTGGGGGAAATTGCGGCGTCCACCGCGAAGGTGGAGGACAGGCTGATCTGGATAACCGGCTCCCCCCGCCGGTCGTAGACGGTAACCGCCCCCTTGTAGCCGCTCTGCTGGGCGGTGACGGCCAGCCAGCCCCCGTCGTTGGGCCGGGCGGACAGCAGGTCCGCCCCACCCTCCAGGGAGAGGGAAAAATTTTTCTCCCCGTCCCGGAAGGCAAACAGGGACTGGTTGCCGGCGTCGTAGACCACAGCGGTGCTGCGGGAGGCGGTGAGCACCGGATTTTCCAGGGAGCGCACCTCCTCGGCCAGCTGCTGGCCGTCCAGGCCGTAGTAGTGGGCCCCGGCGGCAGAGGCCGTTACCACGCCGCTGTTCAGGTAGGCGATGGACAGCTTGTCGCCCCCGGCGTGGGAGAAGGGGGCGGACTCGCCGGTGGCGCCGGTGTCCATGCGCTGGTAGTCCAGCCAGTGCTTGAAGGTGTTCATGTTGATGGTGTCCCGGTAGACCACCAGGATCATGGCCCCCAGCAGCAGGGCCGCCGTGGCCAGCAGGGCCAGCAGGCGGAGCAGGGGATTGGGCTTTTTCAGCCGCTTGAGGGCGGGCGTGTTTTTGTTCTCATCCATATTTACTGCTTAAATATCCTCATCATACCACAATCTTGTCATGTACAGCCCCCCGGGGGGGACGGTAGGCCCGGCCAGGGTCCGGTTGCCCGAGACCAGGATGGCAGGGATATCCTCCGGGGCCAGCTTGCCCTCAGCGGCGTAGACGATGGTGCCCACCATGGCCCGGACCATGTTGTATAAAAAGCCGTTGGCGCACACCCGGCAGGAGATCAGGTCGCCGGAGCGCTCCACGTCGAAGTAGTGGACGGTCCGCACGGTGGTTTTGGTCTCGGTGCCCACTGAGCGCACCGCCCGGAAGTCGTGAGTGCCCACAAACTGCGCCGCCGCCCGGGCCATAATTCCCTCGTCCAGACGCTTGGGGTAGAACCAGGCTCGGTTGACATAAAACGGATTACCCAGCCGGGAGTTGTAGATGCGGTAGGTGTACTCCTTTTTCCGGCAGGAGCCGATAGCGTTGAAGCTGTCAGGCACCTGGGTGGCTTTCACCACCACAATGTCGTCGGGGAGCCGGGTGTTCACTGCCAGGGGCAGCTTGTCCAGGGGGATGCGGCAGGTGGTGCGGAAGTTGGCCACATAGACTTCGGCGTGAACCCCCGCGTCGGTGCGCCCCGCCCCGGTACACTTCACCGGATGGCCCACCGTGGCCGCCAGCGCCTTCTCCAGCGTTTCGGCCACCGAAATTGCGTTTTTCTGCACCTGCCACCCATGGTAGGCCGTGCCGTTGTACATCAGCTTTAGAGCAATGTTTCGTTCCATAAAAACCCCCCGTCCCGCCCGCAGGCGATAAGCCTCCCTCTTAGAGGGAGGTGGCACGGGCGAAGCCCGTGACGGAGGGAGTACGCCGGTCAAAGATGCTTACTCCCTCAGTCACCGCCTTTGGCGGTGACAGCTCCCTCAGAGAGGGAGCCTTTTTGCGCTTACCTGTTAATCTCCCGCTTATCCGTCAAGCCCAGCAGGTAATCGGTGCTGACATCGAAGAATTTGGCAATCTGAATCAGGCCAGGGACAGTGGGGTAGGTGTTTCCGTATTCATACGACTGATAACCACGCGGTTTTAAGCCGAAGATCTCGGCCATTTGATTCTGTGTATACCGGTTTTCTTTCCGCAGTGATTTGAGCCGTTCTGAAAAATTTACCATAGTGTCCTCCTTGCCCTTGACTTATGTGGAAAATGTGATATAATTCACAGTATAAATGTGAAAGGAGACAATCCCATGGATAATATACTCTACACGCTTTTCCAAGACAATGTGGAATTACCCGGAAAAGTCTACGAATTCTGCAAAGAAACCCCGGAGTTCTGCCAGGCGGAGCAGAAATTTGAGGCCATAAGCCGGCAAGTTGCGGAAAAGCTGGGTCAGGAGCTGTATCTCGACTTTGAAGAAGCCCAGTCCTGGTACATGGCAAAACTGGTCAACGCCTATTATCTCTTTGGATTGGGTCTGCGTCAAGAGGTTTTGTCAGCTTTACAGCCCAAAGTGTCCTAACACCCCCACACCCACGGTGATGGCCAGAAAGAGGAACAGGGCCACATAGTCGGCGGCTTTGTATTTCAGCTGCCGCAGGCGGGTGCGGCCCTCGCCGCCGTGGTAGCAGCGGCACTCCATGGCGGTGGCCAGCTCGTCAGCCCGGCGGAAGGCGGAGATAAACAGGGGCACCAGCAGGGGCAGCAGGGCCTTGGCCCGCTGGATCAGGTTCCCGCTCTCGAAGTCGGCCCCCCGGGCCCGCTGGGCGGACATGATCTTGTCGGTCTCCTCAATAAGGGTGGGGATAAACCGCAGGGCAATGGACATCATCATAGCCAGCTCGTGGACGGGTACCCGCACCATTTTCAGCGGCCCCAGCAGGGACTCCAGCCCGTCGGTGAGCAGGATGGGGGAGGTGGTGTAGGTGAGCAGGAAGGTGCCGGAAATAAGCATCATAATGCGCACAACCATGAAGAAGGCCCGCCAGACGCCCTCCAGGGTGATGGTGAAGACCCAGAACTGGGCCAGCACGGTGCCCCCCGGGGTGTAGAACAGGTTGAGGACGGCGGTAAAGACCACAATGAACAACACCGGTTTCAGCCCCCGGAAAACCGACTTCACCGGGACCTTGGACAGATAGATGGACCCGGCCAGTACCGCCAGCATAACGGCGTAAGTGACAAACCAGGCGGCCAGAAACAGGGCCACGATATAGAGGACCACGCAGATCAGCTTGGTCCGGGGATCCAGGCGGTGTACCGGGGAGTTTCCCGGGAAGTACTGGCCCAGGGTAATGTCTTTCAGCGCCAATTACACCGCCCCCTTTCCCAATTTTTCCAGGATGGCGGCCTTGGCCTGGTCCAGGGTGTACACCGAGGGGTCAATGTCCACCCCCATGGCCCGCAGCCGGTGGAACACCCGGGTGAGCTGGGGCACACCCAGACCCATCTTCTCCAGCTCGTCCCCGTGGCGGAAGACCTCCCGGGGGGGACCCTGGAAGGGGATTTTCCCGTCGTTGACGGCCACCAGCCGGTCCACCGACCGGGCCACCTCCTCCATGGAGTGGGAGACCAGGATGACGGTGGCGTTGTGGGCCTGGTGGTACTCCCGGATGTTGCCCAGGATGGACTCCACCCCCTCCGGGTCCAGCCCGGCGGTGGGCTCGTCCAAAATGAGCACCTTGGGCTCCATGGCGATCACCCCGGCGATGGCCACCCGGCGCTTCTGGCCGCCGGACAGCTCGAAGGGGGATTTTTCCAGGTGGTCGTCCCGCAGGCCCACAAAGTAGGCCGCCGACCGCACCCGGCGGTCGATCTCCTTCTCGTCCAGCCCCATATTCTTGGGGCCAAAGGAGATGTCCTTATACACCGTCTCCTCAAAGAGCTGGTACTCCGGGTACTGGAACACCAGCCCCACCTGAAACCGGGTCTTTTTGGTAATCTTGGGGTCGGACCAGATGTCCGTGTCCTGAAAGAGGACCGTTCCCGACGTAGGCTTGAGCAGGGCATTCAGGTGCTGGATCAGGGTGGACTTTCCGCTGCCGGTGTGGCCGATGATGCCCAGGTACTCCCCGGGGTAGGCGCAGAAGTCCACGCTGTCCAGCGCCGTGTGCTCAAAGGGCGTCCCGGCGGAGTAGGTGTGGGTAAGCTGTTTCGTTTCGATTATGGGCTGCATAGAGATACATCCTTATTAGTAGTGGTACACGCCCGGAGGGTCGCGTCCTAAGCCTCCCTCTTTGAGGGAGGTGGCACGGGCGAAGCCCGTGACGGAAGGAGTCCGTCAACGGAGAACTCCCTCAGTCAGCCCTGCGGGCTGACAGCTCCCTCAGAGAGGGAGCCTTTTTATTGCAGAAGCAGATACAGCGCCTGAGCGCACTCCTCGTCGCTGAGGGCGTCCAGGGGGACGTTGTACCCCGCCTGGCGCAGCTCCCAGAGGAGCTGGGTCGTCTGGGGAACGGTGAGGCCCACCTTCCGCAGCTCCTCCACCTGGGAGAAAACCGCTTTCGGCGCGCCGTCGGCCACCACCCTGCCCTTTGCCATGACAATAAGCCGGTCGGCCTGGGCGGCCTCGTCCATGTGGTGGGTGATAAGGACCACCGTCACCCCCCGGGTCCGGTTCAGCTCCTTGATGGTGCGCAGCACGTCCTTCCGGCCGATGGGGTCCAGCATGGCGGTGGGCTCGTCCAGCACGATGCACCGGGGCTGCATGGCGATTACACCGGCGATGGCCACCCGCTGCTTCTGCCCGCCGGACAGGAGATGGGGGGCATGCTCCCGGTGGTCATACATGTTCACCGCCTTCAGGGCGTCGTCCACCCGCTGGCGTATTTCCGCCGGGGGGACCCCCAGGTTCTCCGGGGCAAAGGCCACGTCCTCCTCCACCACGTTGGCCACAATCTGGTTGTCCGGGTTCTGGAACACCATGCCCACCGCCCGGCGGATGTCCAGCAGGCGGCTGTCGTCGGCGGTGTCGATGCCGTCCACGTAGACCGTCCCCCCAGAGGGGAGGAGGATGGCGTTCATGTGCTTGGCCAGGGTGGACTTGCCGCAGCCGTTGTGGCCCAGCACGGCCACGAAGGAGCCCTCCTCAATGGACAGGGTCACCCCGTCCAGCACCACCGGCGTGACCCCCTCGGCGGCGGGGTAGGAGAAGTGTAAATCTTCGGTTTTGATGATTGCTGCCATAGTTTCACCTTTTTTCAGTCCTGGGATTCGATGTGTATGAGGACGGCGCTTTGTAAATCCCTGCGGCTCCGGGCCAGGTCCAGCATGGCGGGGAGGGATTCGGTATACAGAAAGACCTTTCGTGCGCCGCACTGGATGGCGGCCTCAGCCAGGGCCACCTCCTCCACCTGGGAGGTATGCTCCTGCGTGTGGATGCACATTACGGGCTTGGGGATCAGGACAGCGCCGCAGCCGGCCTGCTTCAACAGCGCCTTCAGCAGCGCCTGGGCCGCAGGATACTGGGCGATTTTCCCCTGGCGGAAGGGGGAAAACACGACGGCCTCCGGGTTGTTTTGATATTGCAGCGCGTCTTTGCCCACCGCAAAGAGCTGGTTGGGCTGGGAGGCGCGTACCGCCACCAGGGTGAGGTCCTGTATCTGGCGCTCCGTCTTCAGATGGAACACGGTAATTGCAGCGGGTTTGAAGTCCAGGTACCAGGGCTCCGGCACAAGCTGACGGGCGTCCAGGGCAAACTGTTTCAGCATGATTGCATTCCTTCCTCAATCACGTGTCCACCGCCCGGTGGCTCCGCAGGGGAGGGCCAGGCCGCTCTCGGTGACGGGCAGGCCCAGCTCGTCGGAGACAGTATGCCCGCCAAAGCGTTTGGATACCAGCGTCTCCAGAATATAGGTCACCACGCTGGGGGCCAGGCCGGTGGTGTAGGAGTTCAAAATAAGAAACAGGGGGTCGTCAGACAACACGCCGGACACCAGCTCCACAAAGGGGTACAGGTTCTCCTCCAGCTTCCACACCTCGCCGGTGGGGCCCCGGCCGTAGGAGGGAGGGTCCATAATAATGGCGTCGTATTTCCGGCCCCGGCGGATCTCCCGCTCCACAAACTTGGCGCAGTCGTCCACAATCCAGCGGATGGGGGCGTCCTCCAGCCCGGAGCTCTTGGCGTTCTCCCGGGCCCACTGGACCATCCCCCGGGCGGCGTCCACGTGGCACACCGAGGCCCCGACGGCGGCGCAGGCCACCGTGGCCCCGCCGGTGTAGGCAAAGAGGTTCAGCACGCTCACCGGCCGGCCGGCGTTCCGAATCTGCTGCCGGGCGAAGTCCCAGTTGGCCGCCTGCTCGGGAAAGAGGCCGGTGTGCTTGAAGTTCATGGGCTTGATATTAAAGGTGAGGGCTCCGTAGGACACCGTCCACCGCTCGGGCATGGACTTGTTCTGCCACTGGCCGCCCCCGGTGGAGGAGCGGGCGTACCGCCCGGCGTTTTTCTTCCAGCCCGGGTGGGAGCGGGGGGTATTCCAGATGGCCTGGGGGTCGGGCCGGACCAGCAGCTGGTCCCCCCAGCGCTCCAGCTTTTCCCCTTGGCCGCAGTCGATAAGCTCGTAGTCGTTCCACCTGTCGGACAGCCACATAGACGAAGTCCTCCCCATAAAAATCCAGAAGTGGGATTAGTATACCATCCGCAAAGGGGCTCGTCAATGAAATAGTGATTGTAATTTTGGGAAAACTGTGCTAAAATACCTCAGACATAGAAAGAATGAGGTGGCGACCTATGGAGCATCCCTTCCGCTCCGCCGCAATCGGCGGCTTTAACAAACAGGATGTCCTGGACTTTTTAGAGGCCCAGGCCAAGCAGACGGCCCAGGCCCAGCAGGAGCTGCAAGGCCGTCTGGAGGAGTCTGAGCGCCAGAGGGAGAGCCTCCGCCGGGAGCTGGACGAGGCGAACCGCCAGCTGGAGGCGGTCCGGCGGGCGCTGGAGGAGGCCGGCCAGGCCCGGGAGGAGCTGGCCGGACAGCTGGAGCGGGCCAACGAGGCCGCGTCGGGCAGCCGGCAGGAGGCCAGCCGCCTGGCCGGCGAGCTGGAGCAGGCCCGCCGGGAGCGGGACGAGATGCGGGCTCAGCGGGACGCGGTCTGGCCCGACGCCCAGGCCTATATAGAGCTGAAGGAGCGCACCGCCGGGGTAGAACTGGAGGCCCACCGCCGGGCTCAGGCCATCCAGGCCAAGGCGGAGGAGGACGCCCAGAAGGCCCGCCGTCAGGTGGAGCAGTGGCTGAAACGGATGGGGCGGGAGTATGACGCCCTGTGCACCCAGGTGGAGACCACCGTCTCCCACGCGGCCAGCGAGCTGGAGAAGGCGGGCGCCGGCCTGGAGCGGCTCAACGAGCTGATGAGCGGCCAGGGGACCGCCCTGGAGGGGGTCCGCCGGGCCTACGACGAGACCAACCTGGGCCGCCCCGAGGCCCCCATGCCTATTGACGAGGAATGAATAATTGACAAGACAGCGCCTGCCCTCTATACTGAGGACAGGCGCTGTTGCAAAATGGCGGTTAGCCACTCCCTTGCAGAAGGGGGGTGAAGCGATGGGAAACGGGCGCTGGACGAAAGTCCTGCGTTTCGTGGTGTGTCTGATCATTACAGCTCTGCTGATGATTTTTACATCCCCAAACGCGCGTTAGCCGCCCGGCTAGGCCCCGGACGGCTAACAGTTTCTGCTAGCACAAAGGGCTGACCGCTACGCAGCAGCGCCTTTTATATTTTGATTATACCTGTGTTCCGGCGGTCTGTCAAGGGGGGGCACTCATGGGAGTGTCCTACCGCGTATTTTATCACAGTCAGGAGGATTGACACGAGCTGTAGGGGCGGCCTGTGGCCGTCCGCAAAAAGGATTCGTTTTGGAACGGGCGGACAATGTCCGCCCCTACATATTCCTATCCCCGTAAGGGGATGAAACTCCCTCCGTCCCCCGCAGGGCAAGCCTTCCACCCTCCGGGGGGAAGGTGCCCCAGTGGGCACACTGGGGCGGATGAGGGGGCGGGGCGGGCAAGCAGTTCTTTCGATAAGAGGCAAAAACCTGCCGCGCACCCTCATCCGTCACGGCCTTCGGCCGTGCCACCTTCCCCCTGGAAGGGGGAAGGCTTTGCCGCCTGCGGGCGGGACGGGAGAGCTTACTCGAAACAAGTATTTTCCTAACTTGAATCAAGTTAAAATTAAGATAATGCATAAAGAATTAGGATACCATACATCCAGATAAGAACTTGGATGGTGGTAGACTTTGAAACGAGACAAACATCTAGGTATTACGATCAGCGGGGAGCACCACGGAAAGCTGGTCTATATTGCGGAGTACGAGGGCCGCTCCATGAGCGGCCAGATCCTGTACCTGATTCAGAAGTGCATCCGGGAGTTTGAGAAGGAGCACGGCCCCATCCCGGAGGATGAATTAAAATGACGGTCCGGGAGAGGGTGCTGGACCTGCTTTTTCCGCCCAAATGCCCCTTTTGCCAGAAAATTCTGGCCGAGCCCCGGGCGCCGGTGTGCCCGGAGTGCCGGCCCGGGCTGCCCTGGCTGGAGGGGGCGGCGGCGGAGCGGCAGGTTGACTTTGCCGACGGCTGTTTTTCCCCGCTGGCCTACCGGGGCACGGTGCCCCAGGCGGTCCACCGGTATAAATTCAGCCGGGTGCGGGCTCTGGGCAAGCCCTTCGCCGCCCTGATGGCCCAGTGTCTCAGCGACTGCCTCCCGGAGGGGGCCGACCTGCTCTGCTGGGCCCCGCTGTCGAAGAAGCGCCTGCGGGAACGGGGATTCGACCAGGCGGAGCTGCTGGCCCGGGAGGTGGGGCGGCTGCTGTCCGTCCCGGCTGTGCCCACCCTGGAAAAGACGCGGAACACCTCCCCCCAGTCGGAGCTGGAGGAGGCCTCTGCCCGCCGGGCCAACGCTCAGGGGGCGTATTCCCTGCTGCCCGGGGCCGGGCTGACAGGGCGGCGGGTGGTGCTGGTGGACGACGTGGTCACCTCCGGGGCCACCCTCAGCGCCTGCGCCGCCCTGCTGCGCCAGGCGGGGGCGGAGAGGGTGTACTGCCTCACCCTGGCCCAGGCCCGGAGCCATTAAATACAGCAGGTCCACCCGTAAAAAAAGAGGAAAATTGTTGGAAAAAACGGTTGAAAAGCGGGAGCACTCAGGTTATAATAAAAAGTGGCGTTTAAGAGCCGCCCATACGGGACGGCCAGACAATAACGAATAAAAGATAAGGTGGAACAGAACATGGGTTTCTTTAGCAAGGATATCGGCATCGACCTGGGCACCGCCTCGGTTCTGGTATATATCAAGGGCAAGGGGGTTGTCCTGCGGGAGCCCTCTGTGGTGGCAATGGACAAAAACACCGGCAAGCTGCTGAAGGTGGGCACCGAGGCCCAGGCCATGCTGGGCCGCACCCCGGGCAACATTGTGGCCATGCGCCCCCTGCGGGAGGGCGTCATCTCCGACTACGACATGACCGAGCGGATGCTGAAGGAGTTTATGAAGAAGGTCACCTCCTTCTCCCTGTTCAAGCCCCGGCTGCTGATCTGCGTCCCCTCGGGCATCACCGAGGTGGAGGAACGCGCCGTGGTGGACGCCGGCATCCAGGCGGGGGCCCGCCGGGCCTACCTCATTGAGGAGCCGGTGGCCGCCGCCATCGGCGCGGGCATCGACATCACCAAGCCCGACGGCCACATGGTGGTGGACATCGGCGGCGGCACCGCCGACATCGCCGTGATTTCCTTGGGCGGCGTGGTGGAATCCGCCTCCATCAAGGTGGCGGGCGACAAGTTTGACGAGGCGGTGGTGAAGTATATCCGCCGCAAGCACAATGTGCTCATCGGTGACCGCACCGCCGAGGAGCTGAAGATTCAGATCGGCTGCGTCTTTCCCCGGCCGGAGGAGGTCTCCATGGAGATCAAGGGCCGGTGCCTGATGAACGGCCTGCCCCGGGTGTTTAATGTCACCTCCAGCGAGATGATCGAGGCCTTTGAGGAGACCTCCAACTCCATCCTGGAGGCCATCCACGGCGTTCTGGAGCGCACTCCTCCCGAGCTGGTGGCCGATATCTCCACCAACGGCATTGTGATGACGGGCGGCGGCTCCCTGCTGTGGGGCTTTGACAAGCTGGTCGAGTCCCACACGGGCATCGAGACCCATGTGGCGGACGACGCCATCTCCTGCGTGGCCTTTGGCACCGGCAAGAGCCTGGACAGCCTGGACCAGATGCAGGACGGCACCATGAACCTGTCCCGGAGAAAGCAGATGAATTATTAAAGCGAGCAGCCGGCCTCAGGCCGGCTGTCTTTCTAAGGAGGAGACCTATGGAAACGGTGGAGGAGGTCCTGAAAACGGTGGGCAGGACGGTGGGCATCCCGGACCTGACCCTGGGCGGTCTGCTGCGGGTGGTCATGATGGTCCTGCTGGGCATACTGGCCATCCGGCTGCTGATGAAGATGGTGGACCGGATGCTGGAGCGGAGCAAATCGGTGGCCGCCATCAAGCCCTATATCCATACGGCGGTGAACATTTTTCTATGGGTCCTGCTGGCCCTGATGCTGGCGGGCACCCTGGATGTGGACGTCACGTCCATCATTGCCATGCTCAGCGTGGCGGGGCTGGCGGTGTCCATGGCGCTGCAAAATACCCTGTCCAACCTGGCGGGAGGGCTGGTGCTGCTGGTGACCAAGCCCTTTGTGGTGGGGGACTATGTGGAGGCGGACGGAATCAGCGGCACCATCGCCGCGGTGGATATGTCCTACACCACCTTTATCACCCCGGACAACAAGGAGATTTTCGTCCCCAACAGCCAGCTGTCCGCCACGAAGATTACCAACTACAACCGGCTGGGCCGGCGGCGGATGGATGTGACCTTTACCGCCTCCTACGACGCCCCCACTGCCCAGGTGCGCTCCGCCATTGAGGAGGCCCTGGCCGCCATCCCCGGCATTTTGGACGCCCCCGCCCCGGTGGTCTACCTGTCGGAGTACCAGTCCAGCAGCATTGAGTACCTCACCCGCCTGTGGACCGCCGCAGACGACTATTGGACGGTCTACTATGCCCTGCTGGAGGGGGTGCGGGAGTCCTTCGCCCGCCACGGGGTGGAGATGACCTACGACCACCTCAACGTGCATATTGTGGAGAAATAAAGCCTCCCTCTCTGAGGGAGGTGGCGCCGCCGCAGGCGGCGGCAGAGGGAGTTTAGCGGACTCCCTCAGTCTCGCTTCGCTCGACAGCTCCCTCAGGGAGGGAGCCTAATTGTATTACGGCATGGCCAGCCCGTGTAAAAACCCGTCCAATTGGGGGGACAGGACCTCGCCGCCCACCACGGTGTTTTTGCAGATCAGCAGGTTGACCTGCACGCCGGCCTCGCCGGTGGGGTAGTTGAGCACCTCATAGGTGTACCGCTTTACCCGCTTGCCGGCGTACTTCTGCAAATCGAAGCCCTGGCCGGTCTGAAGGGCCAGGTACTCGGTGTAGCTGTCGTCCATCTCCTTGGGGATCAGCAGCTCCTGGGTGGCCACGGGCTCGGGGGACACCTGCCAGCCGTAGGCGGACAGGTAGTCGATCCGGTCCTGATTGGAGCGCACCCCCTTGGGATTGGGGGCGGCCGGGGCGGAGGCCTCCCAGCTGAGGGCGTGGCCGAAATTCAGGGCGATGGCGCAGCAGCACAGCAGGGCTGCCGCCGCCACCCCCAGAGTCAGCTTCCGTTTGGGCATTTTAGCGGTAACGATCAACACAGCGCATATCTCCTTCCCTGGCTTGTTCTCTCTTTAAGGTATGCGGACAGGGAAGGGGATATGTCTGTAGGGGCGGGTATTACCCGCCCGTTCCAACGAGATATATCCTATAATCCTTCGGGCGGATAATATCCGCCCCTACATTTCGGAGAGGCGGCAGATTGATGGAGCGTATCGACAAACTGCTGTGCTCCACCGGGCGGTGGAGCCGGAGGGAGGTAAAGGACCTGGTCCGTCAGGGCCGGGTGGCGGCCGACGGCCGGACCGTCCTCAGGCCGGAGGAGAAGGCGGACCCGGAGACCGTCCGTCTCACGGTGGACGGGGCGGAGGTGGTCTGCGCCCCCTTCGTCTATGTGATGCTCCACAAGCCGGCAGGGGTGCTCTCGGCCACGGAGGACCGGTCCCAGCCCACGGTGCTGGACCTGCTCCCCCCGGAGCTGAAAAGGCGGGGGCTGTTCCCAGTGGGGCGGCTGGACAAGGACACCACCGGCCTGCTCCTCCTCACCGACGACGGCCCCCTGGCCCATGGGCTGCTGTCCCCCAGGAAGCATGTGGACAAGGTCTATCTGGCCCGGGTGGACGGCCGGGTGGACGGGGCGGACGCGGCCGCTCTGGCCGCCGGGCTGACGCTGGGGGACGGGACGGTGTGCCTCCCCGCCGGGCTGGAGCCCCTGGGGGACGGGAGCGCCTGCCTGGTGACCCTGCGGGAGGGGAAGTACCACCAGGTGAAGCGGATGCTGGCCGCCCGGGGCAAGCCGGTGCTGACCCTCCACCGGCTGCGCATGGGCCCTTTGACGTTGGACGAGGGCTTAAAACCCGGAAAATGGCGGTTTTTAACCCCACAGGAGAGAGCGGAACTGTGCGGGTTAGGGGACACTACCTGAAATATTAGTCGATTTGAACAAAAAAATCGAAAAAACCTCTTGCCAAACAGGGGGGATACCCGTTATAATAGGAACAGCGTACAAAAGTTTACGTAGGAGGGATCGCTGTGTCTAGCAGGATGTTTCAGGGTGTTGTACTCCAGATGAAGGACAGCATCAGCCGAACCGTAGGTGTGGTGGACGCGGAAGGGATTGTGGTCGCCTGCAGCGAGCTCACCTGCATCGGCGAACACTGGCCCGGCGCCGTGGCCGCCATCAACGGCGCGGAAAACAATCTGGCCCGGTTCGAGGGCCGCACCTTCAAGCCCCTGGCGGGCTGGGGCGCTCAATTCGACTACGCCGCCTTTGTCAAGGGGGAGGACGAGTTGGCCGCGTCGCTGTGCGCCGTAGCCGTAGTGGCCTTTAACGGAGCAAAGACCTACTACGAGGAGAAGCACGACAAGGCCACCTTTGTCAAGAATATCATCTCCGACAATATCCTCCTTGGGGATATCTACACCCAAGCCAAGGAGCTCCATTTCGTCTCGGAGGTGCCCCGGGCCGCCTTTCTGGTGCGGCAGCTGGGCCCCGCCGACGTGTCCGCCATCGACGTAATCCAGAACCTGTTTCCCGACAAGCAGACCGACTTTGTCATCTCCATCAACGAGACCGACGTGGCCCTCATTAAGCAGCTGCCCGAGGGGGCCGACTCCAAGGACCTGGGGAAGATTGCCAAGCAGATTGTCAACGCCGTCAGCCAGGAGCTGGGGGTGAAGGTGGTGGTGGGCATCGGCACCATCGTGCCCCACATCCGGGACCTGGCCCGGGCTTATAAGGAGGCCGGGGTGGCCATCGACGTGGGCAAGGTGTTCGACACCGAGAAGACCGTTATCAACTACGAGAACCTGGGCATCGGCCGGCTGATTTACCAGCTGCCCACCATCCTTTGCCAGATGTTCCTCCAGGAGGTCTTCAAAAAGAGCCCCATCGACGCCCTGGATCAGGAGACCCTGCTCACCATCAACAAGTTCTTTGAGAACAACCTGAACGTGTCCGAGACCGCCCGGAAGCTGTTTGTCCACCGGAACACCCTGGTGTACCGGCTGGAGAAGATTAAAAAGCTCACCGGCCTGGACCTGCGGGAGTTTGACGACGCCATCACCTTTAAGGTGGCCCTGATGGTCAAGAAGTACCTGATCTCCCGGGGAATCGAATCCTAACAAAATTTTGTCAGAACACCGGTGTTCTTGTCCTTTCTAGAAAGGACAAGCCGGGTTCAAAAAAAGTAGGGAGGAAATCAACATGAGAAAGAAAATCCTGTCTTTGGCCCTTGTTCTGGCTCTCTTTGCTTCCATGTGCATCAATGCGGGAGCGCTTATGTTCATCAATGGTCAATTTGCCGAGAAGTGGGATGATAACAGCTACCAGTTCGGGGTCAAAAAGGGAAACGGTGAATATGATATGACGGATGTCATCAATGCTCAGGGCGGCATTGATTGGTTTAGGCACGCTAATGGTGGTATGGATTCGTGGGAGCGGGTCTATGATATGCCGGACCGGGCGGCTGCGGAGCGGAAGGTGGCGGCTATGAAGGCGGAGTTGGAGGCCCGGTATAATGTGACGATTAAAATTGAACGCGCGGAGCACCCTCTCTATCTCATATGGACTCTTGAGGAGCTGGAAGCTGGTATGCAGTCAATACCTGCCCCCCTTGTGAACGCAGTCAAGGACAAATTGAGTCCAAAGTTGACCATCCGCTTACTGACCAAGGAAAACGAGTGGGATTTTGTGAGTGGAGTTTATTATTCTTCCGCTAACAGGATAGACATTATCTACGATGAAGAACATACTATTGTTCATGAATATGGACACATGCTTCATACTAAGTTTTTGGACAAAAAATACGGGGCAGGTAAATTGGAGTCTATGTGGACAGCAAAGAACCGGGGCGTTTCCTATGGATATGGATATGGATATTACGACGCTGGTGTTTTTGTGACCGATTACGCAGCTACCAGCTATCGGGAGGACTTCGCAGACAGCTTTGCCTACTTTATACTCTACAAAGATGAGGTATTAGAGAGACGCCCCAACAGTGCTGTGGCCGACAAGATGAACTATATGCAGGAGCTGCTTTGCTCGACGTTCTCTCTGGACGCATCTGTTTTTTCGGGTGCAGCTCAGCCTGAACCTCAGCCGCCCGCCGGGGCGACCGCATCTCCCACCAACGACAGTCTGACCTGCGACGGTGCGGCGCAGAACCCCACAGTGTACAAGATCGGCGGCAGCAACTATTTCAAAATTCGTGACGTGGCGGCAATGCTGGACGGCACCGGGAAGCAGTTCGCCGTGGGCTATGACGGGCAGTTGAAATCCGTCACCGCCACCACCGGACAGGGCTATGCCAAGCAGCCCGGCGACTTGGCCGGCGCGCCCGCCGGAGGGAACAAGACCGCCGAAATCAGCAGCGATACCATCTATGTCAACGGTGAAAAGGTGGACGCCGAGGTCTATAAGATTGACGGCAGCAACTATTTCAAGCTTCGCGACCTGGGCAAGGCTCTGGACTTCTATGTGGGCTGGAGCCAGGAACGGGGCGTGTATATCGAGACAGACAAGTCCTATTCCTGAGCAGAAAACAGCGCCGCCCAGCCGGGCGGCGCTGTTCTTCTGCCGGATTTACTTGATGGTGCCGTTTACCCGCAGCCGTCTGGCCAGTTCCCCGTCCGGGGTGACCTGGGCGGTCTCATAGGTGGTGTAGATTACCATGCCGGGCCGGGCGCCCCCCGGCTTTTTCACATACCGGACGGGGGTGTAGTCCACCGGCACCTTGCTGCTGTCCCGGGCCTGGGAGAACCAGGCGGCCAGAACGGCGGCCTCGTTGAGGCTTTGCAGGTCGGGCGCTCCCCCCTCAGTCCACAGGATGACGTGGGAGCCGTGTATCTTCTGAGTGTGGAACCAGATGTCCCCCTTGCCGGCCAGCTTGCAGGTGAGCAGGTCATTTTGACTGTTGTTCTTGCCCACCGAGATGCGCAGGCCGGAGGTTGACATAAATTCCATAGGCTTGGACGTGACCCGCTTTACCCGGTCCTTGGCCTTGGCGGGGCGGCGGAGATAGCCAGTGTCGGCCAGCTCCTGACGAATTTCCGCCAGGTCCCGCTCCCCCTCGGCCAGGGAGATGTTTTCCAGCACGCTGTTCAGGTAGTCCAGCTCGTGCCGGCCCTTCTCCAGCTGGATGGTGAGCATCTCCTCCGCCTTTTTGGCCCGGTTGTAGTCCTTGTAGTACTTGGCGGCGTTCTGCTGGGGGGTGAGGAGGGGGTCCAGCCTGATTTCGATTTCCTTCCCCTCCGGGTCATAAAAGTCCACCGCCCGGAGACGGGCCATGCCCTTGGACATCTGGTAGAAATTGCTGGTGAGGATATCCCCCAGCTGGCGCAGCCGGTCCCGGTCCCGGGTGGCGGCCAGCTCCTTCTCCTGATTGGCGATTTTGCGGGCGGTGCGGTCCCGGGCGTTGGTGACCGATTTAATCAGGTCCTGCCCCCGCTGCCTGATCCGGTCCTGACGCTCCCGTTGTTCAAAAAAGGCGTCCAGCAGGGGGGAGAAGGCGGGCCAGCCCTCCACCTGGGCGGCCCCCTCGTACTGGCCCACGGGCAGGAAGGTGAAGTCCCGGGGGCGGCCCTCCATGGAGATCATGGTGGGGGCGTACCGCCCCGCAGTAACCGCCTCCCGCAGCTCCTCCAGCCGGTCCAGCAGCCGGGCGCGGCCCTCGGGTCCCAGGGCGTTAAGGCGTATGTCGACGGCCCCACCGGCCCGGTGGGCCAGCTCCCGGCAGAGCAGGGGGGACAGCCCCCCGAAGGTGTCCAGCAGCCAGCGGTCGGCCTGGGCCTCCTGGGGGGCGGCGGACAGCAGGGCCTCCAGCCGTTCCCGGTCCGCAGTGAGGGGATTTTCCTTGTCCATGCCGGGGGGGAGGCGGTAGAACATCCCCGGCTGAAGGACCCGGCCGGCGGTGAGGTCGCCCCCGGTGTGGCGGATGCAGTCCAGGATGCGGCCGTCGCCGTCCAGCAGGAGGAGGTTGGTCCGGTGGCTGATGGCCTCCAGCACCAGCCGGCGCTCCACCCGGTCGCCCAGCTCGTTCAGCGCCTCGAAGCGCAGAGCGGCCACCCGCTCCAGGGGTGTCTGGACAATCTCCAGCAGCCGGGCCCCGGACATGTGCTTGCGCAGCAGCATGCAGAACATGGGGGGCTTCTCCGGGTTCTCCAGGGGCAGGGTGGTCAGGTGGAGCCGGGGATGGGCCGGGTTGGCCGACAGAAGCAGCCGCACGTTGCCTGTGTTCTGCGTTCGCAAAGCAAGGATTACCTCGTCCCGACCGGGCTGGTAAATTTTGTCCACCCGGGCTCCGGCCAGGCTGGTATTCAGTTCATGGATCACACCCGACAGGCACAGCGCGTCTAAGGGCATAGAAATCACCTCTTGGGATCGTTTGTAGGGGCGGACATTGTCCGCCCGCTTTTACGGACCTGGCTGTTTGACTGCGGGCGCACACTGTGCGCCCCTACAGCGGTGCGCTGATGGTTCGGATTACCTCAATCTTTCCCACAATATGGCGGTTGAACTCCGTCAGCTCATCGGCGGGAATCCAGTACTCCTGATGGTAGGAGCGCCCCACCGTCTGGACCTCATAGCGGGACAAAAAGCCGTCGTCCACCTCAAAGCGGGTGACGTAGCCCTTAAATCCGGAGGCTGGGTCCTTTGTGTTCCATTTGCCGGCGATTTCAGCGGCGTACTGCTCATTGAGTACCGGATAAAAAATGGGCTGCTCCGGCAGACGGGGCGGAAAGGCGGTGTATCCGCTCTCCCGGATGAGAGCAAGCTCCTGCTCACCGACGGGGCGGTATAAAATCATGCTGGGACCTCCTTAATAGGGAAATTCCGCGTAATAGTCCACACGGTCTCCATCAGTCAGCCAGCGCTCGAACCAGCCCAGAAAATCCTGGCGCTGGCAGCATGGGTGGGTCCCCATCTCGCACAGGCTCCAGACCTCGCCCCGGCAGGGGCCGGTGATAATCAGCTGGAAGGTCTGGCCGCAGCCGATGTCGATGAGCTCCAGTGTCCCCTGCTGGACCTGTTTCCAGAACTCGTCGGAGAGGGGCTCGTCCCCTTCGATTTCATATTCTGTAAAGGGGAAGGGGGCGGCATAATTTTCGATTTCCCGGTCTGCTTCAAGGGGCAAAAGCTGGTAAGAGGGGGAATCGTCAAACATATAACAGCCATCGCCCACCTCCAGCAGGAAGCGGCGGTAGCCCTCGGGCAGGGTGATCTGGTGCTTTTGCTCAAAGGCGCGGATTTGCTCCTCGGAGAGCACCGGACCCATTTGAATCTTTTGAAGCTGGATTTCCTCCTTGATATGCGCTAAAACAGCGTCATATTCTTCCGGCTTGTACACTGGCATGGTCTATTCCTCCTCCATGTAGGGGCGGACATTGTCCGCCCGCTTTTACGGATCTGGCTGTTTGACTGCGGGCGCACACTGTGCGCCCCTACAGAGGCATGCGCATTAAAATTAGCTTAACAGCCTTATATCCAGCCTCTGTTTTAATCATATCTGCTGCACACTGGTTGTCGAGAGCTGGAACCTTTCTATAAATCCATTTGGAAGATTGAGCGCCAAGGACCCCCTTGATAACTTTCGCAAGCTCAGCTGGGATGCCGGGCAGCTCGTTTTCCTCGACAGAAATGCCATCAAAATGCTGAGAAAAATTACAGTACTCCGACCCTAGGGAGTCAAATATCGTCGCTAATTCCTTGATTTTATGGCGTTCCACATTAGTCCTCCATCATAATTACAAATAGCTCGTTCAGCCGCTGGGTCCTCCCCTGGAGATACAGCCAGCCAAACAGAGCTTCCAGGCCGGTGGCGGTCTGGTATTGGGCCCGGCTGGCCGCCTTGGGGATGGAGTGGGGGGCGGTGTTCCGGCCCCGACGAAAGACGTCGGCCTCCTCATCGGTGAGAAGGGGCTGAATCTTTTCAAACCGCTCCGCCTGGGCGGGGGCGGCTACATATTTTACCGTGGCCCGGTGCAGGTCCTTGGCCTTGGCCTTGCCGTGGAGCACCAGCCAGGAGCGGACCATCACCTCATAGACCCCGTCACCCAGGTGGGCCAGCCCCAGGGTGGACAGGGAGAGCAGGGCATCCCGGTCGATATTTAAGTGGAAGTAATCGGTCATAGCGGCGTGCTCCCTTCGGAAATTGGGATGATTTTACCATATTTCTGTGGGAATGGCAAGTAGAGACGCATCACGATGCGTCCGCCTCTGCGTCAAACAAAAAGAAACCATCCTGGCAACGGCGTGGCATGAGTATCTGCTGTCTCTGCCGCTGACCAAGGATGACATCAAACGCGAGGCACTGAACATCCTGTGCAAATTTCAGGAACGCAGGAACCCAACAGCCCCAACGGAATCCACTACATGGTCCAGGTCTCCCCGTTCTTCCCGTCCCTCGTCCCCGCGTTCCAGCGTAAAGCCGCCCTTGCGCCCCTGGGAATCCGTGGTATAATGGACAGAGAAAACGATCCGGGGGGCCACATCATGCCGGAATATCTCAACCTAAAACTGCAAATCGCCGTCTGTGACGATGAGCCCATGGACCGCCAACAGGCGGAGACGCTGACAGCTGACATCATGACAGCGGAGGGGCTGGCCTGTGACCTCTCCGGCTTTGAGAGCGCCACAGCTCTGCTCACCGCCATCCAGGGCGGCGCACAGTTCCACATTCTCCTGCTGGACGTGATGATGAAGGGCCTGGACGGGATGGAGCTTGCCGCCGCGTTGCGGAAGCTGGGGAACGACACCGCTATCGTCTTTATCTCCTCCAACCGGGATATGGCCCTGCGGGGATACGAGGTATCCGCCGCCCGCTATTTAGCAAAGCCCCTCCAGATGGAACAGCTCCGGGAGGCCCTGCTGTACTGCTGCAAAACCTTCTGCGAGAAAAAAGAAATCCTGCTGCCCACCGCCAAGGGTCAGCGCAGGATTCCTCTTGCAAACATTCTGTATGTGGAGGCGATGGAGCGGGTGACAAAGCTGGCCCTGACGGACCGGCTGGAGGAAGTCACCATGAAATTCTCCGACCTGTCGGCGCTGCTGCCGGAACGTCAGTTCGTCCTCTGTCACCGCTCCTACCTGGTGAATCTGGAGCATATCGCCTACATCCGCAGCCGGGAGCTGGAATTGACCACTGGGGAGGTCCTGCCGGTCAGCAAATACCGGCTGGACGAGCTACAACGACGGCTTGTCGACTACTTGAGCGGCTGACGGAGAGGGAGCAGCACCGCCACCTTGTAATAATCATCCCCATATTCCGTTTTCAGCAGATTTCCGTACCGCTCTACGATCTGCCGGACCACCTTCAGCCCCAAGCCGCGCCCTGGCGCGGTTTCCTTGCTGACCCACTCCAAGGTGGTCCCGTTTTCACAGGTGAACACAAAAAAGCTGTTTCGGATGTGCATATCCAGTTTGATATACCGCCTCTTTACCCCTATCGCGGCAGTGGCCTCGATTGCGTTGTCTAAAAGATTCATTATCAGGGAACACAGCTCCGCGTCCGTCAGGGGCAGCTTGTCCGGGGCCTGAGTCCGGGCCAGCTCCACCGTAATTCCGGCATCCGCGGCGGTGTTTAGTTTGTCGTTCAGGATGATATCTAGCATTTCATTTCCGCTCTGTACCACAGGGCGGATTTTTTTATTTTCCCCCATCAGCTCGTCCAGATATTCTGCTGTCTTTTCGTCGCTGGTGGTCTGGCGCAGGAGCCGGAAATGCTTCATCATATCATGGCGGAGCATCATCACCTGCTCATTCTGCCGCCGCAGGGCCTCGTAGCTGCTTTGGGCCAGCTCACCCCGTTGGACCAGCAGGCGGGCCTCCGTCCGGCGGGTGATTTCCCGGAGAACCGATTCTGCCAGAGCCGTGACCAGCGCCGCCGCTGTCATAATACCAGACAGGGGCTGGAGCAGCTGCCCCAATGAGATTCCGTCAAACCGCCACTGTCCCAGCGCGGCCCACAGCACCGCTCCCGCCGCCGTCAGCGAACCGGCGCAGCGAAAAAACCAGCTCTGTTTCCACTCCAGAGCGCAGCAGACCAGCGCCGCCGCCAGTCCCGCGAGGCCCACCCCAGGGAGTGCAAGCGCAAAGCCCAGTGTGAGCTGTTCCGTGACCTGCATGGCGGCGGATACTGACACCGCCGCAGTCTGCACCCCGGCAAACAGCCAGAGTAGGCCCCGACGCGGCCCTGTCAGCCGGGAGGCCCAAAACACCAACAGCAGCGTCAGCGAGAGGTCCCTGGCCAGCGCCGACACGTCCACGGGCAAGGGACCAAAGCGGACGTTAGGGAGAAGCGCCAGGGTCAGCTGCCCTGCCAGCCAGAAAAAGGCCAGCAGTCCCCCGTAAAGTGCCCCCAGGTCCGGCGTTCCCCGGAGGGCTTGCAGCGTGAACAGCGCCATCAGGAGTGTTCCGGCGGCAAAGGCCAGCGTGACGGGCACGGCGGCCTGAACGCTCTCCGCCACCAGCCTGCTCTCATAGGCATAACCGCAGTACAGCGTCACGGCGCAGGGCCAGACGGTCCCCTCCTTTTCGGGACGCGGGGGAGAGGACTGGGCAACGGTCAGCGTTTTTCCGGCATAATCCAAGGGCAGTGTCACCAGAACCGGCTCGGTTCGATGCTGTTCCAGGGTGGGGAGGCGCAGACGCCCGATGCGGTTGTCCAGCTCCGGGAAGTCGGTGTAGAGCAGCGCGCCGTCCAGAAAGACAGCGAAGGTGCGGTCCGCTGTGCCCAGGCGGAGGATGGGGCTGTCCAGGTCCTCCACCAGCACACGGGAGAAGTAGAAGGTCTGTCCCGGTTCTACCGGGCCGGAAAAGCCGCCGGAGCCGTCCGGGGCCAGCCCGGTCACGGTCTCTCCCTCCTGCGTAAATACCGTCCAGCCCTTTTGGTCATAGACCCAGCCCTCCGGCATGGCCTCGCCCGCCCATACCAGAGAGAGGTCATAGGCCCGGTCCTCCATGGGCTTCATACACTTCAGCAGCAGAGCGCCGGACACCGCAAACAGGACCAAAGTGAGGACAGCCGCCGCCGCGAAGCGCCACCGCTTTTTCATTTCCCTCCCCCCTTCCGAGCATAGCGTAACACGCAGAAATGGCCTCGTCAACCGTCTGAACTGTCCACTCATGCAGGATTTCGTCCTTTCATGTAAAACCTATTGTCCAAAGACGAAATTTTTGCTATGGTGCATACGGAATCATATGCCCCGGGCAATTTTACCGGGACAGCAAGAAAGAATCGGCAAGGGGGTAAACCCCCTTGCCCCGGAGGTCTCCTCCGGGGCAAATCCCTCGTTGCCGGAACAGAAGGAAATGACCATGAAACAACGTTTGTTCAGTCTGCTGCTCTGCGGAGCAATGCTGCTTTCCATGTGCCCGCCGGGGTTGGCGCTGGAGGCGGAGGTTGGGCAGGCCGGGGCAGATACCCCGACACTGTTGGCAGACAATGTACCTTATCTGGACGCCGACGGCAGCACAAATACCTGTGCCGCCGCTACAGAAGTAACAAGTGACGACACTGCCTGGAGTGATGGCTGGTATGTTGTCAGCGGCGACGTGACCATCTCCAGCCGTGTCACCGTCACAAGAGACGTCCACCTGATTTTGGCAGATGGTTACAGTCTCACCGTCACAGGCGGCATCAACGTAAGTGAGGGCAACAGCCTGACCATCTACGGTCAGTCGGGCGGCACGGGTGCGTTGATTGCCACCGGCGCGGATGGTAATGCGGGGATTGGCGGCAACAATGGCAGTAATGGCGGCACCATCACCATCAACGGCGGCGACGTAACTGCTCAAGCTTCTCAATTTGCTGCGGGTATCGGCGGCGGTGAGACTGGCGGCGGTGGAACGATTACCATTAACGGAGGGACCGTGACCGCTAAGAACACATATTGGGGTATAGCTTTCGGCAGTGCAGGTATCGGCGGAAATGGCGAGGGCGGAACGATTGTGATCACCGGCGGAACCGTAACCGCAGACGGCGGAAAAGGTCCGGGCATCGGCGGAAGTAAGAACAGCAGGGTTATCGTCAGCGGTGGAACCGTGACTGCCAGCAGCATGCTCGCTGCGGGTATCGGTAGCATCTATGGAGACATAAACAGTGTTACTTTTTCTACCGGTCAGGACGGCAATGCCTTTATCACGGCCTCCAGCATAGAAGATGATTCCGGCAAAATCGACTGGCACGGTGTGATTTTTGAGGGGGACAGCGGCCAAATCTATGGCAGTTCTATTATTCTCGGTGCCAATGCAGAAATTCCCAATAGCAAGACGCTGACAATCAAAGACGGGCAGACCCTCACCATCCCAGATGATGTATCACTGAGCAACAAGGGTACCATCATTGTGAAACCCGGCGGAAAGCTGGTGGGAGATATTTCCGGCAGTGGGACGGTCCATTTTCTGCCCCTGGCGGAGCAGTTCCCCATACTCACCCCCGGCGAAACCTACTGGTTTGATTTGTCTAAGGCGGAGATTCCGTGGTATATAAATGGAAATATGCCTGATCCCTCGCTCCATTGGGTGCCCTTCACCTACGCGGGAACGATTAACGCTTACGTGCTGAATGAAAGTTCCAGTAGTCAAGGTAACGCTTCTCAATTGGCATCAGAAACGACAGCCCCCAGCGGACAATATGGCTACACCTACGACCATAGCCTGTTTGTTTCGGACTATGTTGTGGCCCAGCAATTAGCCTGGTTCAGTTTGAGGGACCGCAAGATGATTTTCGGCAAATCCTACGCCAGTGGCGGCGTGGACTACACCATGCGCGCTCCATCTGGGGGGAGTGGTTACACTGGTACCAGCTATAATAGCGATGATACGCGCGGAACCCCGAGGAACAACGAGTGGGATGTACTCTTGAGCAAAGATATCGGTTACATCAAAAACTGTGACATAACTATAGACTTAGGTTCCTATGCACAGGATACAAACTCTGACAATGTAGCGCTTCGCGTACTACGTGGACGGGAGAGTATTTTCTACTTCGCCGCTGTTTCGGCGGCAGAAATTTATAAGCCATTCTATGGCTTTCGCCCCGTCCTTGAACTTCCGGCTCCTGACGCTCTGTCGTCCGGCTTAAGGGTGGTCACGCTGGGTTTGGACGGCGGCAAAATCGGCTCCGAAACAGGCCTGGTCAGCATCGTGGTCAAGTCCGGCGGGGACTTCACCGCCCCCAGCGGCGAGGGCCTGACCGCCCCGGACGGAAAAGTGTTCGGCGGCTGGAAAAGCGGCAATGTGGTATATCAAGCCGGTGACAATGTTCCCGGGACGGTAACAGCCCTGACAGCATATTGGCTCACTAAGCCCTCCATTATAACACAGCCCGAAGACAGATCCGTTTCCACTGGAGAACAGGCAACCTTTACCGCAGCCGCCAGCGGCGAGCCGTCCCCGGACTGCAAATGGCAGGTGAGCAAGGACAACGGCGGCAGATGGGAAGATATTTCCGGCGCAACAGGCAGCAGCTACACCACAGAGGCGGCGACCATGAGCATGGACGGCTGGCAGTATCGGTATTTTGCTGCCAACAGTGCGGGGAACGCAACAAGCAGCGCGGCCATGCTGACTGTAACGCCATCACGCTACACCATTACCGCAACGGCGGGAAGTGGCGGCAGCGTCACGGGAGGCGGGACTTATGCGGAAAATACATCCGTGACTGTTACCGTTACCGCAGAAAATGGTTATCACTTTGTAAAATGGACGGAGGGCGGCAGAGAGGTAAGCACCGACACAAGTTATACCTTTGCCGCAAAAGGTGATCGCACTCTTGTCGCAGTTTTTGAACAGGACAGCGTTGCCCCGCCGGACCCCGGCCACACCCATGCCTGGGCCGTGGTCTGGAGCAAGGACACTACTCACCATTGGCACGAGTGTACCGTCCAGGGCTGTGATCTCTCCAACAGCAGCCAGAAAGACGGATATGCCCTCCACACCTCCGGCGACTGGATTGTGGACACCCGGCCCACCTCCTCCACGCCGGGCCAACAGCATAAGGAGTGTACCACCTGCGGTCAAATCACGCAGACCGAGGCTATCCCCGCCACAGGCGGCGGTGGAGGCGGCGGGGGCAGCTATACCCCGCCCGGCACACCTGCCTATCCTCCCACGGTGGAGCGGCCCGGCGGGGGCGGCGGTATACCGTCTACCTCCCCCTCCAACCCAAAGCAGGGTGACACCGTGACTGTCACCCCCAAGCCGGATGACGGCTGTGAGGTAGACAAGATTACTGTCACCGACCGCAACGGTAAGCCCGTGGAAGTGACGAAAAAGCCGGACGGGACCTACACCTTCAAGCAGCCTAACGGAAAGGTGAAAATTCAAGTGAGCTATAAGGCGGTTGAAAAGTCCTGGAACAATCCCTTTACCGATGTGTCCGAGAGCGATTGGTACTATGAGGCGGTGCGGTTTGTCCAGGAACGGGGCCTGATGAACGGGTACAGTGATGGACGGTTTGGGGCGAATGATACCCTCTCCCGCGCCCAGCTTGCCCAAATCTTGTTCAACAAGGAGGGCAGGCCGGTTGTCAATTACCTGCTGGACTTCTCCGATGTGGCAGGCGAGGCGTGGTACACCGAGGCCATTCGCTGGGCCACCAGCCAGGGCATTGTGGGCGGCTACGGTAACGGCACATTTGGCCCCAACGCCCCCATCACCCGTGAGCAGCTGGCGGTCATGCTCTGGCAGTACTCCGGCAGTCCCGCCGCCACCAACAAAGAGCTGCATTTCAACGACGAGAGCGAGATCAGCGGCTTTTCCCTGGAGGCCATGCGCTGGGCCGTGGAGAACAGGATTCTGAACGGCGACGGAGACGGGCGGCTAGGCCCCCAGGGGCAGGCCACCCGGGCGCAGGTGGCGCAGATGTTGAAAAACTTTATTGAGAACCAGGAGACAAACACGTGAAAAAATTAGCACTCCTTTTCGCGCTGGCCCTCTGCGTGGCGCTGGCGGGCTGTAACCAGCCCGCCCCGCCCCAGGGCGGCCAATCCATGCAGGAACCTTCCAGCACGGTAAGTACTCCCCCGGTGAAGGGGCCAGCCGAACCAACGGCCCCGGCAGTCGGGCAGATGGCTATGGTGTATATTGGCACCAAGGCCGGGGGCTTCACCGACTACCCCATAACCTACGATGGGAACCTGACCCCGGAGAAGCTGATCCAGGGCATCGCGGACCTGACCGGCTGGGACTTGACCCTCGCGGAAGATGTTATCAGCGGCAAGGGCGGCATGAGCGTGTGCCTATCCAGTGAATCGTCCCTGTTCACCGGCCCGCCCGACCCGCAAAGAGAGGAATTTCACATGTGCGATGTGGGCCAGCTCGCGGAGACGATTTTGGACAGCATCCAGAAAACCTTGCAGGAGGGCTTCACCCTGGAGGGCGGCGACCCGGATGCACTGGATATTTGGTACTACATGGAGGGGGATCGACCGTTGGAGCTTCCGGCTCTGGGCCTGTCCTGGCCGATTGACCAGCCCTATCAGTGGGCGTCTGCTGACGGCAACTGAAATGGGGGCCGCATATTAGTGCCGGAACCTGTTGCGATGCAACAGGTTCCGGCGATTTCTTTTCTTCTTCAGGTGTCCTCTGTTATATTTTTATGGCTTCACTTTTGTGGTTCATACGGGTTTCGTTTTCCCGAAGCCTATACCTTAGGCCAAGCGGAGAATAAGCAGGGAGGCCCCGGCAGAATTAGCCGGCAGCACGACCGGCGAGACGCTGATCACCCGCAGGGAGACCCTGTCACCCTTGCTCAGCGGCACCAGGATCGTACCGGAGAAGTGGTTCGCGGCCAGCTGCGAAGTCATGACGGAGGCTTTATTGACCTCATTGTTGATGACGATCTGAGCAGTGCCTGCCACCGCTGTGGAAGGGTTGAGGTTGTAGGAAATCTGGTAGTATCCGTCTTTTTGAACAATAAACTCGCTGTTGGCTTTATCGATGCCAATATCTGTGGACCTCTGCCCAATATCCGGCAACGGCACCGTGACACCTAATAGACCAGCACCTAGTGGATCGGGGAGCACGGTGCCTCCGGTGGTATTTGCAGCAAGGGCGGAGGTGGCTGTGACGTTAGGGCCGGTGGGACCGGTGGGGCCGGTAGGACCCGTGGGGCCAGTGACGCCCGGGGAATATCTTCCGGCAGGCCCCGTTGGACCGGTGGGGCCGGCAGGGCCGGCAGCGCCCGTTGCACCGGCAGGGCCAGTGGGACCGGTGGCTCCTGTTGCTCCTGCCGCTCCTGCCGCGCCAGTGGGGCCGGCAGGGCCGGTGGCTCCAGTGGGTCCGGCAGGACCAGCGGGACCAGTGGCTCCAGCGGGGCCAGCGGGACCCTGCGCGGGGGTGGTATCCAGCGCGCACTGCATCTTGGATTTGAGGAGGAGCTGGTTCTGCGTGGCGGTTTCCAGCAGATCCTTGACACTCCCATTGGCGTTCAGCACGTCTTTTACGGTAGCGGCGGGGCCGCTGAGGCCGGGCAAAGTGCCAAGGATATATTGCAGCTTCTCGCCCTCGGCGTTCAGGATATGGCTCATTCCTAACTCCTCCATCGCAATGGAGGAAAGAATCTGATTGACTGCGTCTTCCCGCTTGATGGGCGGGTCAATATTGGGAAAACTGGGCAGAGACATAAAATAATCTCCTTTCTAAGTGGGTGTTCACACCAGGAATGTGCCCCTTCATTACCGCTCTTCCAGCAGGATGATACTCAGAGAAGCGCCCGTTCCGCTACCCGCCAGGGTGACAGTTTGAGCCTTTGCAGGAACTCCGGGGAGAGGGGCCGCGCACAGCTGGAGCTGGAGCGTCTGACCGGCGTTCATAAGATACACATACTGATTCTCAAAGCTGGCAGTAGGAGCTGCGGGGATAACCATAGTAGTGTATCGCGCCGTCCCATCTATGAGCAGCTTGGTCCCTACCTGCGCGGGCTTGGTGAGATTCACGCGGTAAGAGAGCAGATAGACCCCTTTTTTGTTCGCCTGGAACATGGTGTTCTCCGGGTTGACAGTAATATCCGCGGACATGACCTGGGCATCCGGCAGAGGGATCACAACACCGGAATAGGCCGGCACATTGAAGTCAGACCCTTGGGTGTTGGCGGCGAAGAATGCGGTAGCTGTGGGGTTGGGGCCGGTGGCCCCGGTGGGTCCAGCGGCTCCCGTGGGACCAGTAGCGCCATTGAGCGCCTTGCCTTCTGCGGTGGCACCCCGCGGGCCTGCGGCCCCGGTGGGTCCGGCTGCGCCCGTAGCCCCGGCAGGTCCAGTGGAGCCGTCCGCTCCGGTGGCCCCGGCAGCTCCGGCAGCCCCGGCAGGGCCATCCGCTCCGGTGGCTCCGGCAGCTCCGACCGGGCCGGTGGGGCCAGCGGGGCCGGCAGGACCGGCGGGGCCGGGAATGGTGGGGGCCTTCAAGGCCGCGCCCAGCTTGGAAGACAGCAACATTTGCTGCTCTATGATGCCGGACAGCGTGTCCTTTACGCTCTGGTTGATCCGGAGTACCTCATCCTGCGTGGCCGCCTCATCCAGGCCGGGCAGGGTCCCCAGGACGTATTGCAGATTTTCGCCCTGGGTGTTGAGAATGTGGCTCAGGCTCAACTCCTCGGCGGCGATGGAAGCAATAATTTCGTTCAGACTCCCCTCGCGGCTCAGGGGAGGATCGTTTTTGGGAAATGTGGGCATTGACATAAAGCGTTCCTCCTTAACTCAACCGGATGATTCTCAGGGACGCCCCCACGGGAGCGGGCAGCAGCACGGTGCCAAGGGGATTATTGAAGATCTGCAAGGAAATTTCGTCGTTATCCTCCAAACGCAGCAGGACCTCGTTGGAAAGCCGGCTTAGGGACAATGCTTCTATCCCCCCCACAGCGGACCCTTCCTTTGGTGCGCCGTTGACCAGCAGCCGGGCGCCGGTGGTCAGGGCCTTTTCGGTATTGATGATATACCCAACCTGATAGACCCCGGCGGCCTTCACGGTGAATTTGGTGTTGTCTGGGCTGATGGTGATGCTCTTGGCCTTCACCTGATCACTCGACAGAGGCACCAGACCATTCACAGGGATCGCGGCTGCGTCGGTGTTAGCGGCATAGGCAAAGTCGATGATGACGGGGCCGGCGGGACCCGCAGGACCGGTGGGGCCTGTTGCACCGTCCGGGCCGTATAGATTTGCTCCAGCAGGGCCTTCCGGCCCTGTCGTGCCGGTGGGGCCAGTTGCGCCAGTGGGACCGGCGGGGCCGGTGGCGCCAGTGGCTCCGGCAGCTCCAGTGGCTCCAGTTGGACCGGCAGCACCAGCGGCGCCAGTGGCTCCGGCAGCTCCAGCGGGGCCGGCAGGGCCGTCGGGCCCAGCGGGCCCCCGCAGGGGAGACGTCTCCAGCGCCTCTTGCATTTTGGACTTCAGGAAGAACTGGTTTTGCACAGCGGTCTTCAGCAGGTCCCGAACGCTCTCGTTAGCGGACAGCACATCTTCCACGGTAGCGGCAGGACCGCTGAGGCCGGACAGAGTGCCGAGAATATATTGCAGCTTCTCGCCCTCAGCGTTGAGGATGTTACTCAGGCCGAGTTCCTCCATGGCTATGGAGGAGAGAATCTGATTGACTGCGTTTTCCCGCTGGATCGGCGGGTCAATGTTGGGAAAGCTGGGCAGAGACATAAAACAATCTCCTTTCTGAATGAGGGCGCGCGATAGGAACGCACCGGCACAACAGCGGGAAAGGCTCCTTGCCAGTGCGGCCCTCGGAACAGTTTATGTGTCTGCCAACTGGCGGGTTCTTTCTGGAACCCTTCTGCTCAATTTGTCATAGACTGGACCCCGAGCTTTTGGAATTTTGATGTATAAGGTATTTTGAATAAAGAATTTGCTATAAATCCTGTGTCTAAAAAGCGAACCTGAATATGTTTTTCTTTGAAGTATTTTCCCGTTTTTCAAAAAGATATTTAGTATAGCTTTTTGAAAACCCATTCATTTCAATGGATGCAGAGTGAAACAAGGTCATTTTTATCCGAAAAAGTTCGAAAAGCGCCCCCGCTTCAATTCCTTTGATAAAATTAAGGAAGCACTGATTTAATCCCCTCCAGCAAAAAGTGGTAGAATAGAAGGACAGGGGGCAAATGAAATGAAGCAGGAAAGTTTCAGCGATATGGAATACAGGTGCTGGAGGAAGAAAACGAAGCGAGAAGAATTTCTGGAGATTATGGACGAGATCATCCCATGGGATGAATGGGTAGGTATAATAAGGCCGTACTACCCCGCGGGGAAGCGCGGCCGTCTACCCATTGCACAAAGGAGCCGAATGTGCAAAAATAGGGATATGAAATGGTATGAATTGACAAAAGAACAATGGGAGTGAGTGAAAGTGTTGCTTGCGGTTTAGCTGTTTGGGACGCAGTTCCTTCCCGTTTGTACAGTAGTAAACATCCTGCTGCCGGTCATAGGTAAACGAGTTGCGTTTCAATTCTGCTTCTGTTCAGTTGTAAGCGGACTGGGACACCGCAAGAAAGCTGATCCTCCAGTTCCTCCAGCACCCGGCGGACCAGAAGAAAATCATAGACGAAGTCCGCCGCAGTAGCCCGGATGACCCCAACATTTTTTGTGCAGATACTTCATCTGTTCCAGGGAGGACTTGGAACCACGGGCATCTCCCAACATCACAGTCACGGTAGTGGTGATGCCGTAAAGGCGGATAGGTCCCAAGGAGAGGTTCCGGTCATCGAGGAACTTTGGAATGGGGTCAAAGTAGTGCTGATTGCCAGAGCGAGGCGGTGGTGGAATTGGCAGTCATGGCGGTGTATCTCCTGAAAAAGGGTTTTATTTGTGGGTGTGACGGATTGAAAGTTATACGCAGAGGTGCAAACAGAGCGGAAGTAAAGCTCCAGGGCTAGCGAAGGCTGAATCGGCTCCATCTGATTTATAAACTCAGGAAAATAGGCAACGGTCGTTGATAAAGTGATTGAAATAGAAGAATAAATGGTGTATACTTTGAAATATGTAATGTGAATCAAGGGTTGAAATCACAAACTTTTCGGTAGTGTCAAGATTATTTCGCAAATTAGTATGCCGACTCTGGCCGGAATGAAGTCAGCCGGCAATAGAGGTGTCCTCCAGAGCAACCTCCAGGTGCCTCATATTCATGTACTTTTTGTTGCCCCACTGAGTGCCAGCGACATAGCGCAGCCGGGCACAGACCAACATGAGGGCGGAGTTGCCATCCGGGAAAGAGCCCACCGCCCGAGTGCGGCGGCGGATTTCCCTGTTAAGCCGTTCTATGACATTATTGGTACGGATGCGCGTCCAGTGTTCGCTGGGAAAATCGCAGTAGGTAAGCGTCTCTTCAATGCCATCTTCTACCTTCTTGGCGGCCTCTTTTAACTTCATAGCACGCAGTTCTTCCACCAAGATTTTTGCCTTCTCCCG
>ERZ808037.210-NODE-210-length-62342-cov-39.475018_pt1 | contig 62342 bp, 60 predicted proteins | sample MGYA00380190_ERZ808037 | MGnify/ENA primary metagenome ERZ808037 (study PRJEB31490, sample SAMN06133399) | mouse gut metagenome | isolation source: J9 | host: mice | place: China: Chengdu | collected 2015-05 ... | reverse complement strand
CCTGAAACTTTCCCTTCTGCGCACAATATGCGCACACGTCTATCTGAAATTCCCCATTTCTCTGCGGCCTGTTTTACGGTCATATACATACAGAGTACACCTCACTTTCCTAAACATTATACTTCCTTTATGGAATCATATCAATTTGATTGGAATAATATTCTTTATTTATCGGAACAAAAGAAGACTCGAAAAAGCATATCTGTTTTCGAAGCAAGACACACCAATGCGCATCAGACTGTATTTTCCAAAGAAAACGATAAATTCCCTTTTCGGAAAAGTGTACCCACTGCTTAAAATTTGAAGTACAATGCATATTTTCACATATGATCACTGATTTACACACACCCGACAACGTTTCAAACCGGAAATTGCCTTAAAAAACACTGACTAATATAACTATAATAATTACAAAAATAATATTAAATATCCATGTCCACTTATTTCCTAAATTCATTGTATAGCCAAACCCACTTCGCGGTCTCTTGATAATCACTCTTTTATCTTCTTTGTTGAAATATAGTCTTCCAGTGAACCAGCCATCATCTCTATTGCCTGATTTCATAAAGTTCTCCTCTGCAGCTTCCGGTTTATATACTTGATTATAAAATATCTGCCTGTTGCCCGCAACAGTAAGTACTCCTAGACCAAATAAAAACTTCTGTTATTTCATATTTTTCAGAAAGAAATCAACCATTTTATCAAATGGAATAATATCTGTCCGGTCGTACAAATCCGTGTGGCTTGCTCCGGTCACAAGCAGTAATTCTTTGTTATCCTGATACTTGCTTCCACTCATCATAGCGGCATAGGCATCCTTGCCAAAATAGCAGGAATGCGCCTTATCCCCATGAAGCACCATGACTGCAGAGCGAATTTCATTGCTGTACTGAAGAATCGGCATATTCAGAAAGGACTGACAGCCGATCACATTCCAGCCGCCGTTTGAATTTAGGGAACGGGGGTGATAGCCGCGCTCTGTTTTATAGTAAGCGTGATAGTCCTGAAAATACCACGGCGCATCTTCCGGCATGGGATCAGACACGCCGCCGCCAAGCGCATATATGCCGTTTTTATAATCTTCAAGCCGCTGCGCATTCATCGCCTTGCGCTTCTCAAAACGGGTTTTCTCGCTGTCCTCACTGTCAAAGTATCCGTTGGCATTGACACGGCTCATATCGTACATTGTAGACGCAACGGTTGCTTTGACACGGGTATCAAGCGCCGCCGCATTGATTGCCATGCCACCCCAGCCGCAGATTCCGATTATGCCGATTTTCTCCGAATCGACATGATCCTGTAATGAAAGGAAATCCACTGCCGCCATGAAATCCTCCGTGTTGATATCGGGAGACGCCATGTAACGAGGCTCGCCGCCGCTTTCCCCTGTGAATGACGGATCGAATGCAATCGTCAGAAAGCCTCTCTGTGCCATTGTCTGTGCATACAGACCAGCCGCCTGTTCCTTTACTGCACCAAAAGGACCGCATACGGCGATAGCGGGCAGTCTGCCTTCTGCATTCTTCGGCGTATACATATCTGCCGCCAGAGTAATCCCAAAGCGGTTATGGAAAGTGACCTTGCTGTGATTCACCTCTTCGCTTTTCGGGAAAGTCTTATCCCACTCCTGCACAAGCTTCAGTTCCTGAAGCTGACTCCATTTTGTTCCCATTGTTCAATACCTCCTGTTCAATATGTTTTTGTAAATGCTGTAAACTAAAAAATCCGGACAATCTATCTGCTTTTGTCCGTTATGTACCAAGTCCGGCAGATAGATTCCAGCGTCAATCAGATTCTGATGCAGAATTCCCATAGTATCTGACGCCTCTGACATTCTCTGTACCTCCTACACTTGCTATTATACGAATATCTTTTGATATGTCTAATACCTATAATTTATATCGTGCTATTCTTGATAGGAATATCAAGACTGTGCTATACTAGAGTGTGTTTGAAAAATTATTTCTGCTGGCCTGAGAAAACATTTATCAAAAACACTCTATAAAAACAACAGGGAGGCGCGTATGGAAATTCGTGTTCTGCGCTATTTTTTAGAAATTGCAAGAGAAAGTAATATGTCCCGTGCGGCCAAAGCACTTCATGTTTCCCAACCGACTTTATCAAAACAAATGAAAGAGCTGGAATCCGAACTTGGAAAAAAGCTGTTTCGCAGGGGCAGTACCAGTGTCAGCCTGACAGACGAGGGAATGCTGCTGCGGAAGCGGGCGGAAGATATCCTTGCAATGGTGGACAAAACGACGGATGAATTTCGGGAACTGGATAACATTACCGGAGGAGAGGTTCATATCGGGTGTGCGGAATCCCATCAAATCAAATATCTGGCACAGGTCATTAAAGACTTCAGGGAAAATTATCCCCGTTTCCGTTACCATCTGACAAGCGGGAATACGGAACAGGTCGTAGAACGCCTGGAGAGGGGACTGATTGACTTTGCTTTTATCGTAGAGCCACCGAATCTCGAAAAGTACAACTATATCGAAATACCGGGGGCAGACATCTGGGGGCTTGCAATCCGAAAAGATCATCCGCTGGCAGAAAAAAAAGAGATTGTTTTTGAAGATTTGATTGGAGTAGACCTGATTTGCTCCGAGCAGGGTATGAAATTTGATATTACACGGTGGTGCAGGGAAAAAACCGACCAATTAAACCTAAGCGGCACCATAAATCTTTGTTACAATGGCGGCGTATTTGTAGAAGAAGGACTTGGATGTATGCTGACATTCGAGCGTTTAACGAATACAGGCGACAACAGCAGTCTGTGTTTCCGGCCTCTTTTTCCACGGCTTGAAACCAAAATGTATATCATTTGGAAAAAATATCAGGTGTTCACGCCGATTGCGGAACTGCTGTTAGATGAGCTAAAAAACAGATTTCATTAAATTTCATTACTGAATGACCCGGCCTGCGCATATCCTGTTTCTTCATAAAATCTTTTTCCCTGCCGGTCAGATGTCATAATCCGGCTTCCATTATCATAAAATAATAAAAAAGATTTTCTATGGGGATATTTTATGAGTTCCAAAACCAAAATTGTAGTGCTTCATGTAAAAGAATTGATATATACCGGAATCTTTGCGGTGCTCGGTATCCTTTTCATCATCCTTTTGATCATTATGTTCCTGCCAAAGGAAGAGAAAAAGAATACATTTTCCCAGGTAACGCAATCGTCTTCCAATACGTTTGTTCCCGGTGTATATACCACTTCACTGATCTTAAACGACAATGTAGTGGAAATAGAAGTCACCGTTGATGAAACCAATATTAATTCCATAAGACTTGTGAATCTGGATGAAGCCGTTACAACGATGTATCCTCTGATTCAACCTTCTTTTGAAGACCTTGCGAATCAAATCATTACCAATCAGAGTTTAGATGGCATTACATATTCCGAAGACAGCAAGTACACTTCCATGATCTTATTAAATGCCATTACTGCCTCACTTGAAAAAGCGCTGGAGGCAGAAACGGCGATAGATGTGGATGTGGATATGGATTCGATCGTGGAGTAACGGCCCTCCTATGCGCTACAGCTCCTCAATCTGTTTCATCCAGAGGTCTGCGCAGGCATCTGATGGCATGCGCAGGTCGCCTCGTGGAGATAAGGCAACGCTTCCGACTTTCGGTCCATCCGGCAGGCAGGAGCGTTTAAACTGCTGTGCAAAAAAACGTGTATAAAAAGTCCTTAACCACTTTAAGATCACTTCATCGGTATAGATACCGGCAAAAGCATTTTTCGCTATACGATAGATCTTTGCCGGTTCAAAACCGCAGCGCAGCATATAATACAGGAAAAAATCATGCAGTTCGTACGGTCCGACCAGATCCTCCGTCTTCTGCGCAATCACTCCGTCCACGGGCGGTAAAAGCTCCGGAGAAACCGGCGTATCCAGTATATCGTCAAGAATCTTTGAAAGGTCTTCCTTCCCGCATGTGTCAGCGTAAAATCGTACCAGATGCCGCACAAGCGTTTTCGGCACGCCGGCATTTACGCCGTACATAGACATATGATCGCCGTTATAAGTCGCCCATCCGAGCGCAAGCTCCGACATGTCTCCCGTTCCGATCACCATACCGCCCGTTTGATTTGCGATATCCATTAATACCTGTGTCCGCTCTCTCGCCTGCGCATTTTCGTATGTCACGTCGTGGCTGTCCATATCCTGACCGATATCCCGGAAATGAACGCTTACCGCTTCTTTGATATCCGTTTCTCTAAGCGTCACGCCAAGAAGCGCCGACAATTTACAGGCGTTTTGATAGGTCCTGTCTGTCGTGCCAAAGCAGGGCATCGTGACGGCTATGATCTGATCTCTGGAAAACGCCAGCAGATCAAAAGTACGCACGGTCACAAGCAGGGCCAGCGTAGAATCAAGTCCTCCTGACAGACCAATAACAGCTGTTTTCGAATTAGTATGCTCGAATCTTTTTTTCAGTCCGAATGACTGGATCGATAAAATTTCCTCACATCTGCTCTCCCGTTCCTTCTTATCGGATGGCACAAACGGCATCTGCTCAAAAGTTCTGGTAAGCGCTGTCTCCTCTTCATCAATGGAAAAAGGAATGATCTGATAGTCTCCCTGTTTTTCCGGCAGATAGGTCGTCATTCTACGTCTTTCATGGGAAAGACGGTGCATATCCAGATCGGCATAAGTAATACCGCATGTGAAACGCTCCGCTTCCGCCAACGTCGTGCCGTTCTCCGCAATCATATTATGTCCGCCGAAAACCAGATCCTGCGTGGATTCTCCTTCTCCCGCAGAAGCATAGATATAGCCGGCGATCAGCTTCGCAGAAGCCGACTCTACAAGCATCTTGCGGTAACTGTCTTTCCCCACCGTCTCGTGAGAAGCGGACAGATTCACGATCACGGTCGCCCCCGCAAGCGCATGGGCTGTGCCGGGCGAATCCGGCGCCCATATGTCTTCACAGATCTCACACCCGACAAGCATTCCATCCATGGAATCCGCCTGAAATAAAATATTGGCGCCAAACGGAATCTCCTGATCGTCTATCTTGAATTTCTCCGCTTTTTCATTTCCCGGCGTAAAATATCTTGTTTCATAGTATTCCGCATATCCCGGAATATGACACTTTGGAATCATTGCCAAAAGCGTGCCGTCCTGGATCACTGCTGCCGCATTATAAAGTTTATGGTCTTTTTCTACCGGAAGTCCGACAAAAACGAGCGCATCACTGCCTTTCGACGCATCGACAATCACCTGCAGCTGTTCCTTGGCATCACGTAAAAGGAGCTCCTGCAAAAACAGATCACCGCACGTATAGCCTGTCAGGCACAGTTCCGGGAAAACAATTACCTTCGCCCCGTTTTCAACCGCCTCTTCCATATAAGCACATATCTGTTTCGCATTGTAAGCGGGATCCGCTACTTTTATCTTCGGTGTCACTGCCGCTGTTTTCACAAAACCATGCTTCATATCTATACCATACCTTTCTTCATCTGATTTCTCTGCTGTGGAAACGGAGCCTCAGATTAAACTATCCATACATCCGTATTTCAAATTTCCGTTATATAGGCAGCCGCTTTAATTCTTCTACCGTAAAAACATAATTCGTATTGCAGAAATGACAATGCAGCTCTACTTCTCTGCCTTCTTCGATCATATTCTGCAATTCCTCTTTTCCGAGGCTGATCAGCACTTTTTCTACCCGCTCCTTCGTGCAGCTGCACACAAACTGTACCGGCATTTTCTCCGTAAACTCGACTCCCATATCGCCAAGCAAAAGCGTCAATATCTGTTCGGGGGTATTGCCCTCCTCCAGCATTTGCGTCACGGAACGCAGGGATGCAATCTTCTCTTCCAGTCTCCTGATCACATCTTCCTGCGCAAAAGGCATGAGCTGAATGATAAAACCGCCCGCCTGCTTCACCGTATTGTTCCGTTCCATCAAAACGCCCAGCGCCACACAGGAAGGCACCTGTTCCGAAGCTGCAAAGTAATAGGTCAGATCATCCCCGATCTCCCCTGTCTGCAGCGCCACCTGGGAAGAATACGGATCTTTTAGTCCCATATCCTTTATGACGGTCAGATAGCCGTTGCCGATCACCCCTCCGACATCGAGCTTGCCCTGCGCGTTCGGGGGCATCATCGCCTGCGGCGCCTGCGCATATCCTTTTACATTGCCTTTTGCATCCGCCGTCACGGTCATTGCGCCGATCGGTCCGTCGCCGTTTATCTGCAGCGTCAGAATATCTTTTTCACCTTTCAGCATACTTCCCATCATACACGCGCCCGTCATCAGCCTCCCAAGCGCCGCCGTCACGACCGGACTTAAATCATGTCTTTTCCTGGCTTCCTCCACGAGTCCTGCCGATGTGACTGCAAAGGCCCGGATCTGTGCATCCGCCGCCGTTGCCCTGACTAAATAATCTCTCATACGTTCTCCCCTTCCGTGTTTCACGATCATTCTTTTATCTTTCTTTTTGTGCCACCATGTATATCCTCTCGCTCGTCTCTTTCACTTCCCCGTGCGTATCCGCATCTATCTGTGCAAGAAACGTCAGACCGGCTTCTTCCAATAATTTACGCATCTGTTCCATGCGGTATCCCCGCTGAAAATGCGTTTCCTGAAATCTTCTGAAAATCTCGTCTCCCTGCCGGCCGCTTTCCTTATCATTCTTTACAAAAATTGTCAAATCATACTCGTTCGTTTCATTTTCCGGGTGATAATAATTCTCCCAGATAAAGCTGCAGTCTTCTCTGTTCTCCGCTATCGTAGCGTCTCCGATCACCGTCTCGTATTTATAAACGGTATTGAAGTCAAAGATAAACAGGCCGCCCGGATACAGATAGTTCTTTACAAGGCAAAAGACTGTAAGCAGTTCCTCTTCCGATAACAGATAATTCAGGGAATCACATACGCTGATCACAGCGCCCACCGTACCATAAAGTTCAAATTCCCGCATATCCTGACACAGATACAGAATCTCCTGCCCGGACCGTTCTTTTTTTTCAAGCGCAATCCGCAGCATTTCCGGCGAATTATCAATCCCGATCATATCATAACCGTGCGCCGATAACATCTGCGTCAGCGTTCCGGTTCCACAGCCCAGATCGAGAATGGAATTTTTCTCTTCCCGCAGTTTCTCATCAGTAATATTTTCCGACAGTTCATACCGATGCAGCAGGGTAAGCAGAAAATCGCACCACTCTTCATATGGCGTTTCATCCATGAAAGTATCATAAACTTCCGCAAAATCCGTATATGCTTCCATACCGGCCTCCTTACCTCTCCTTTTGAAAAATGTATTTTTCACACCCGATTCTCTACTGTGCCGTAACTTTAATTTCTTTTACCATACCGTGAAAACTGTGGGTTTTCGAACCGATCCGTTCTAACGGGAAAACAAATGTCGCATATTCCGTAAACGGTTCCTCACTTCCCAATGTATCGATCAGTTCTCCGTTGACATACAGGCTCGTCCGGTTCTTTTCCCCCCGTACCGTAAGCGTCACCCATTCTCCTTCCGGTAAGGTATACTCAAAAGAATAGTCCCTTCCTTCTCTGGAAAAACCGACCTGACCGGTTCCCGTCTGCACTGCTTTAAAAGCCGTCTGCCCGTAGGCGCAGTCCGTTTCAAATAAAATTTCTTCCGCTGCCCCCTTATAAAGCGCGCCGCCCTCCTGTGCACTTCCGTTTTCTTTCGTATTCCCGTTCTCCTGCGTGTCCGCACTTTCCCGGTAAACCTGCATACTGACCGTATAAGTTCCGCCGATGCCGGCCCCGTTGCCGTTGCCGCCCCGGTAACCGGTCTCCCTGTAATCCGCTCCCCCATGCAGAACAAGCACATCCGCTTCCCTGGTTTCTCCTGCAGACAAATCTCCTTCCGGCTCCGTACTCTCGTCCGAAGGCATTTCCTGCCCGCTAAAAAAGCACAACGCTTCACCAGTCCACTCTGCCTCTGCATAAGGATTACTTCCCGGCGCGGTCCCGGTTTCATAAAATAACAATTGTAATTCATTGTAACACTCTGTCCACGCCTGCTCCGTCCTGCCTCCGGAAGTCCCGGGGGCAGAAGTTTCACCCCATAGTCTGGTACTGATAACGCCAAGCGGCGCAAAAAAACGGTCAAACAGATCACTTTCGCTGATTCCGACATCCAGATTCCCGCACATATCGTTCCAGATCATATAAGAAGCGCCTAACATCTGCGGCGAATAAGCGGGTATCAGTTCAAGCTGATTATAATCATAGAACTTGTCCGCTTCCCAATTGCGGAACAATTCCTCCGTATCCAGATAATCATAACCGCCGCCCGGAATAATATATAAATGATTGTTCTGCATATTGATCAGGGAATATCCGTATTCATACATTTCTATCGGATCCGCCCAGATCGTGCTCCAAAGGTTCATCTGCAGACCGTCAGGATCGGGCATCGTCGTGCCTTCCATATTCCCGAGGCTTCCCCAGAGGCGTACCGTCTCTATACCGCCTTCCTTTTTGACCCACTCGGTCATTTCATTCAAATACTGTCTGTACGTCTCCCCGTCCCCGTAATACTCGTCCATACCGATATTAACGATGGATGCATCCGCAAAGGCCGCAGACAAAGCCTCACTCCAGATCCTTTTTACAAGTTCTACGGCGCCTTTTTTGCTCAGATCGATCTGATCCACTGCTTCATTCCGCATTTTCAGGGCATATTCGGGATACAGTTTCGTAATGGAAAGAGAATGCGCAGGCGTATCGATCTCCGGCACCACACGGACTCCGTAATCCGCCGCCGTCTGAATAAATGCCGCGAATTCTTCCGCTGTATAAGCATAATCCTCCGCGCTCAGCCGTTCTCCTTCATCATTGGTAATCGCAATATCCAGCCGGAAGGCGCTTCCTGCCCCCATCGCTTCTTCGACAGACCCCGTCAAACCGCTGGTACTTAAAATCACGTTATCATTCAAATGAATGCTCAGATCGTTCATTTTATACCATGACATATTTTCCATGATCTGATACAGCATCGACATGGATACCGGCTTCCTTGCCACATCGATGCCAAATCCCCGGACCGGATACCGGGGATAATCGCGTATCTTTCCCTGGGGAAGCGCCGGTGAAGCTTCTTCCTCCTGTCCTTTTAAAATCTGCAGCACCGTGATCGTTCCCCAATAAATGCCCTGCGTATGTGTTCCTGTAATGACACAGATGTCGGAAATATCGCAGACATATCCCTCTTCTCCGATGCCGGCCGCCGCTTTTTCCGTCCCCTCCGCGTAAGACAGATAGAAATCTCCCGCCTGCACATCCTCGGCCTGCCCTGCCACGACAGGAATCTCATATCCCATGACCGCCTGATACCGGGAAGCAAAAAGTTCCGCACTGCGCCGCAGTTCTTCCTGTCCGATCACAATACGGGACTGTGTGTCCGGTGCAAAAAAGCCTTCCCCGCCGCGCCACTCCGCAATCGCCGGAATCACCTGCGGCGCGGCGTTTTCTTCCTGCGCAGTCTCATCCTGTGAGAAAGCAGACGACGAAACATCCGCAGCCTCTGCGTTTGTCTGTGTCTTTTGTTCTGCGGCCGGAACAGTAATCGTAAATGCGGCTTCCTCCGCCATCTGCGTTCCATCCGTTCTGTTTTTCCCGGCCTCTCCCGGTGTACCGCCTGTTTCGCTTATGCGCTCCACCGACAGACCGACCGTCACTTCCTTCTCCTGTATCGTCTCATAAATCTCGCAGTCCGCGCCGATGATCTGCTCATAATCCGCGCCGAGATACGTGACCCGGTATCCATCCGGCGCTTCCGGCAGTTTCAGATAACGGCTGCCGTCTCCGCGCACTTCCACGGTCGGCGCCTCCAGCGTATAGACTGCCGGCTTGTCCGCATATACTTCGAATTCATATAAGGAAACATTTTGATACAGATTGGAATAATCTTCTTCCGTCTGAGAGACCGCATCGGTAGAAAGCCTGATGAATCTTAGGTTAACCGCCTCTGCAAGCGGAATCTCCTGCCGCTTTGTCATCGGCGCGTGGTCAAAAGAAGCAAGCGTCTGCCAGTTATCCCCGTCAAGAGAGCCTTCCAGCCTGTATGAGATCACATTCGTCCGCTCCCATTTCAGGACAACAAAAGAAACTGAAATTTCTTCCGGAAATTCCAGTTCTATATAATGTGAAGCATCTTCCCAGTTATTCTCGCTCGACCAACGGGAAGATAACGTTTCATCATCCCCGTCGATCGCCTTATCCGCTGACAATGCTTCTGTCTCCGTACTGTCACAGGTCGCCTTAACACCCTTTTGCAACGCAAGATTGGGGGATTTTTCCGTACATAAAAGAACCTTTGCCAAAACAGCCGCCAGAAGTCCCAGCGCAAGAATCGCCCCTCCGGCAATAAACAGTTTCCTCTTTTTGATAACAATGCCCCCTTTTCCCTGAAAGCGTTATGAAAGCAAAGCTCCAAGCAGGCCGTATGTGCCGATCAGCATAATAACAGTTGCTATTACAATACCGAGCAGTTCGGCCAGAACCGCCTTTTTAAAATCGATCTCCAAAAGCGCGGCGATCAAGGATCCTGTCCACGCGCCCGTTCCCGGAAGCGGTATGCCGACAAAAAGCATCAGTCCTACGAATTCATACTTTTTAATGGAATCGCTCTTATTCATGGCCCGCGTTTCCAGTTTCTCAATAAATTTCTTAAAGAACGATATTTTCTTCAACCATTTGAAAATCTGCTTAATAAAGAGCAGAATGAACGGGATCGGAATAATATTTCCGATAATGCATACCGGCACGGCCACCGCCATCGGCACCTCCAGCAAAAATGCCGCCACCAGACCGCCGCGAAGCTCCAGGATCGGTATCATGGAGATAATAAAAATAACGATTTCCTTCGAAACAAATTTCCCTAATGTATTTGCAAACCAAATTGCCAGACTTTCCATATGATCATTTTCCTCCTCTTGACTCTTTCACAGGCTTGTTTTCATTTCCGCATTTTCCTGTCAGATTTACTTTATGATCTCCCGAAGCGCTCTAAACAGGGCATCCATCTCCTCATCTGTTCCAATGGTGATCCGCAGATAATTGCTTATCCGCTCTTTCTCCCAATGTCTGACATAGATGTCATATTCTTTTAGTTTCTCAAAAATATATCCCGCTTTTACTTCACGGTGCGCGGCAAAAATGAAATTACCGTACGACTTCGGAAACGTAAAGCCAAGCGACTTAAGTCTTTCTTCCGTCCGCGTTCTCGTCGCAATGATCCTGCCGCAGATCTCCTTAAAATAAACGTCGTCTTTTACAGCCTCCGCACCAAGCTCCAATGACGGCCTGTTCATCGTATAAGAATTGACAGAATATTTCACATTATTCAAATAGGAAATCAGTTTTGCACTGCCGACAGCATATCCGATCCTGGCGCCCGCCATAGCCCTCGATTTGGAAAAAGTGCGCACGACAAGCAGATTTTCATATTTTTTCAGCAGTGGGAGCGCACTGATCCCGCCGAAATCAATATATGCTTCATCAACGATAACAACGACATCCTGATTGGCCGCCACGATCTTCTCTACATCCTCCAAGCACAGTAAGGCGCCTGTCGGCGCATTCGGATTCGGGAAAATAACACCCCCGTTATCCGCCATGTAATCTTCCGGATTTATGGTAAAGTCTTCCGCAAGCGCTTTTGTCCGAAAAGGGATTCCGTACACATCGGCCCATACATCATAAAAAGAATACGTAATATCCGGAAACAGGATCGGTTTCCCCGCCTGAAAAAAGGTCAAAAAAGCCATTGACAGCACGTCGTCCGAGCCGACGCCGATAAAGATTTCTTCTTCCGAAACCTGATGATATGCCGCAAGTTCGGCGGCAAGCTGTGTTTTCTCCGGAAATTCAGGATACAGCCGTAAGTCCTCATATGCCATTTCCTTTATCTTTTTCTCCACCAAAGGCGAAGGCGGATAAGGACACTCATTCGTATTCAATTTGATGATGCCCTTCTTCTGCGGCTGTTCTCCCGGCGTATAAGGCACCACCTTCTTTACGTTCTCTTCCCATTTCCTCATAATGATCCTGTTTTTCCTTTCTTTGCGGCTTTACCGGTACGCTCATGCTCCCGGCCTGCACGTTCCCGGCTTTCTCCTATACTTCCGGCTTCCACGCCGCCGCCAGCGCTGCATATTCACGGGCCTGCTTCCCGTTGCCTGCAAGTTCATAACACTTTGCCAGTCCGGCAAGCGGAATATCCCCACTACTATGTATATTAAGGATACTCTCCGTTTCATACGCACCATTATAAAACCATACGATCGCTTCGTCCAGATCTCCCTGTTCCAGAAAATACCGGCCAAGCTCGCAGCAGATCTCCGCACATCCTTCGCACGCCACGGCTTTGAGCGCATACTTGAAAAATTTCCCGGTATCCCGCCCGATCCGCGCCGCTCTTGCCGCAACGCAGGACGCCTCCCTGATCTCGTCTAAAGACCGCTCCGTATCCTGACAGGACGCCTCAAAAAAGGCGCCGGCCTCCAGAAAATCCTTATCTTCTCCGGAAACAAACAGCTCCCTGGCATAAATATTATGAAGCCTCTTAGAAAGCCTCTCTCCCGAAGCCGCCAAACGGGCAAAAGAAGCCAGATCCCTGTCTTTATGGCTGCTCTCCGGCATATGCATAATGGTGACATCACTGTCATAAATTACCGGTTCCAAAATAACCTGTTCGTGGATCGGTTCTGCCCACGTAAAAGTCCGCAGTCTTTTAAAAAGCTTCGGACGCAGTTCTTTATCATAATTGTAGATCGTCCCGAAATCCAGCTGATTGGCATAATACATCTGCACAATGTCCACTTCCGGCAGAAGCGTTTCTTTCAATTGCCGGAAAGCCTGCCTGTTCTGATCATCAAACACTTCATCGGCATCCGCAGAATAAATATATGCCATCGACGCCTTGGAAAAAGCAAAGTTTCTGGCCGCGGCAAAATCCTGTATCCACTCAAAATCATAGATCTTATCCGTATAACGCGCCGCGATCTCCTTCGTCTTATCCGTAGAGCCGGTATCCACGATAATGATCTCGTCCATAATACCCGCTGCACTGTCAAGGCATCTGGCAAGCAGTCTTTCTTCATTTTTTACGATCATACACATACTTATCGTTATCATACGCTTCCTCACTGCGGCGGATGACCGCCTGTCTTAGTATACCAAATCTTTCCTTAAAAGGGAATCTCTGTTTTCATCTCTTCTTTATTCGAGTCATCCACAACAACATACCGTCTGTCTCCATCCGCATAAACAAACAGATTTTTGTAACGGTTTTTCCTGCAAAACGCTCTGCCCGGGCAGATGCGGTAAAGCGTCGTATGCGACAGATCTGTCATATGTTCTGTAAGCCGCACCGTCAGTTCTCCGTCTTCCCGGCGAATCGGCACATAGCCGAGATAACAGTACCGCGTGCCGTTCCAGTTATATATTCTTGCCGTATGATAGAAAAACATGTGGATCATCACCCGGATCAGCACGATCACCATAACAAAAAGAAGTGAAATCAGAAGCAGCAGTGTTTCTTCCTGCCTGTAGAATGGTGTCATATATAGTTCCTTTCTTTCTCATTTATTAAATCAACTGCGCTGGCAATAAGCAGGCGGAGAAGCAGAAAGCGGGCAGGCAGCGGAAAAAGATTTCTGCTGAAGGGCCCTCTAAAAACGCCGGTCCTTAGTGCGAGGGACATCTGATGTCTCTCGCGCTTAGTACCGCTGCGTTTTTAACGGAGCGAGAGCGCGCCCAAAGCAGAAACTTTTTCCGCTGCCCGCCCGCTTTCTGCTTCCCCGCCTGCCCTATCACTTCCCGCCAAATTTCAATCGATTCCTGCAGAACTTCCGCGCCTGCTCCAGTCCGTACTGCAATAAAAGCGGCAACAGGATCCCTGCGGCCACATAGACAAAACGGAACTGCTCCATCCCCCTGACCAGATAGTAGAAGTCGATATTGCTCCGGTACAGGCTCATATCGAAGTCCGCGCACCAGGGCGTATACACCGAAAACAGCGCTATGACCGCTTTTACCAGCATAAAGGCCATAACATGATGCATCATCACGGCATATGTATTCCTGCATAAATACCGGATATACCGGTTCTTGCCAAGAAGCGGCGCCGTTATTTTGGCGATCCGCAGCCAGAAGGCAACGCCTGACACTACTGTCACATATGGAATAACCGGACCGTTGGCAAAACCGGTACACCATACGCAGCTGTAAGCCAGTCCGTTACAGCACATCGTCAGAAGAAACTGTGCGGTGACGACTATGGCAAAATACGGCAGATTATTCAGCGTATCATGCCGTTCCAGTTTCCTTCGGTAAAACTGCCCCATTTGAAAACATGGATATAAAAATAATATCCTGCCCGGCATCTTGTAAAGTCCCCAGACATGTCCGCGGACCGCCAGCCATACGACAGCCATGCCGACACATAACGTCCCGGCCAGGATCAGTCCTTCATGGCATAAATGCAGCTTCTTTAACAGAAGCCGCATGAGCAGATTCATCATCTCGATCAGAAACAGCGCCGGCACAAACCAGGCCGCATAGTTATAGATAAACTGATAGCCGCTCACAAAAGGCTCTATGAAAAGCGTCCGGATACCGATCTCCCCGCCCATGGCAAATCCGCCAAGACGCAGCATCCACGCTATGATCCCGTATACAATATTCCAGATAAAATAAGGCAGAAGAAGCCTGCATACCTTTCTTTTACAATAAGAAAACGGCTTCTCTTCGTTCTCGTCCCGGTAAAAATAACCGGAGATAAACATGAATAACGGTACATGAAACGAATAGTACGGAAACAGGCCGCCCACCGTCAGAACGTCGCATCCTGCATGTCCCGCCACGATCATCACTATCGCAATTCCCGAAAGAACCCCGAATGTCATATGATAGTCTTTCTCTTTTGTTCCCACGAAATTCCCTCTCTCAAAGAAATATTGTCATCTTCCCTTTTTATTGACAAGTAACGGCTTGATCGCATTGTAGATCTCACTCGCCTGCTTATTGTCCTTACTCGGATACTGCTTCATCAATGCATTATTGATGCCCTGTTTGGTCTTATACTGCAGAATACACTTTGTAACAGTCGCCGCTATGTCCGCATCATCGATCAGTTTGGCGACCTCCTCTTCAAGCAGCGCCTGTTCCTTCTTGATATTCCTTCCAGACAGATCCATAACCATTGTTATTGTAACGCCCTGCCGGCTCCAATAAGAACACAGAATATTGAATCCGTTGTCTTTTGTCACAAGAAAATACTCCTGCTCCTTGTCTCCCGCGATAATATACCCCAAATATGTTGCAAGCTGAAAATCCAGGGCATTTTTTGTACCGACCGATACTTCCTGAAATATGATATCCGCCCGTGATTCATTGATCCGCCTGTGCAGGTCAAATGTAATCGTATCCGCATTTTCACTGTAAAAGATACAGACCGTATCATCCGCGGAAAGCTCGTTGATGCCGTTTAAGCCATCTTTTTTTACATTTTCGTAATCTACTAAATAGTAACTCATCCTTTCACCTCCTTCTCATGATCCGGAAAAAAGAGCCGGATATCCAATATGTTTTCCTGATACTGTGCACTGATCGTGCCGCCCATCCGTTCCGTCAGCGCTTTGGCTATCGAAAGACCGAGTCCTGTTGATCTGTCGGCCGTATCCACCGTATAGAAACGATCAAACAACCTCTCCACCTGTACTTTATCCAAAGTAAAAGCGTGATTTGAGAATGTCATTTCACCGTTTTCCGACAAGACGATCCGCAGATCACCGTCGCTGTATTTGGCGGCATTACTCACAATATTCTCCAGAATACGCCGCATTGCATCTTTATTCAATCTACATTTAATGCAATCGTCCGGCATTTTTATATCTGGTGTTATTTTATTTTCCATAAAAATCTGATAATGAGCGGCCACACATTCCTCCAGAAGATGATTCAGTATCACATCTTCCCCCGAATCGTTCCAGACTCCCGAAGAAACGACGCAGTAACGGAAAAGTTCTTCCGTAAGCCGTTTGATCACTCCGGTACGGCCCTTTATGATATCCAGATATCGCCCTCCCGTTTCCAGATTTTCTGTCAATCCTTTTTTCAGCGCTTCTCTTTCGGCGCTCTCTTCCGCATTCCCGGTTTCCTCCAGCCGGCGCAGAGAAGACGACATCTGTTCAAGCTGACCCGCCAGCAGTTCCACATAACCGCAGACTGCCGTCAAAGGCGTTCTGAGGTCATGTGAAATATTGGCGATCGCATCCTTTACTTCCAGATCTCCCTGGTAATAGCGGTGCCTTTGTTCACGCAGTCTGCGCAGTTCTCTGTTCAGATCATCCGCCAGCCGCCGCATATCCTTATCACGCCCGGATATGGTAAGCAGTGTATTTGTCTCGATCGATAATTTTTCCGACAGACCGTTACGGATCTCCCGCGCCGCTTTTTTCATATCATACACTTTTACGACAAGTACTGCAACCGCTAAAATGAAACAACCGGCGCACACCCATGACAGGACCCCCATATTTTCCCGCTCCTTTCTCCCGCTTCCCGGCCGGTTCCGGTCATCATCTGCCGCGGCAATACCCTCCGGCTACCTGATATCTTTTCGTTTGAAAAAATACAGGCCGAAAGCGGTCAAAACAATGCTTTCTCCTAATAGACACAGAGGCGCTTTCAGCGTATACTCCGTTTCCGGAAGGAGGATATACATCGCCTGATCTGCCGGCAAAAAGGTATCGAGCCATTCATAGACTACCCGCTTCGTCCCGGTTACATAACGCGGATTCGGGACAGCTTCCTCGATCTGCACTTCCCCTTCCTGCGAGGTCACGGTTCTGCTCCTAACTTCCGGCTCCGACAGATCCCCGAAGATCTGCATGACCAAAATAAAAAATGCAAGCACCAGCACGAAACTCACCGCAGTAACCCTCATACCATGGTCATCCAGCATAATGATCAGCGTAAAAACCGCCGCATAGCACAGTATGATCAGCAGACTGCAGACGATACGCCATGACATCTGATTAAGACCGATCAGGGCGGTTTCACCCAGCAATAACCACCCTGTCAGCAGAGCTGTCAGGCTGTATGTCAGAAACTGGATAACGCCTGCCGTATAACATGTCACGAGGTTGGCCAGATAGATATCTCTTCTTCGATGTCCGGTGGATATCTTATTCCTGATGACACCGTTACTATATTCCACACCGAGGAAAAGTATGGTAAATAACGCCATCACGGCGCCCATAGCGAGCATCTCGTTAAAAAACACAAACAGAAAACTGTCCGGTATCCCGAGTCCTCTTTTGATATTTCCCGCCACCGAAGCGTAGGCAAATACGGCATACCCTGCTAACGCAGCCTCTATGATCCAGAATATTTTACCTCTTACCATTCTGACGAAATTGGCATGGATCAGCTTTCTCATTCCGATCTCCCCCCTTCTTTGCCGCTGCCGCCTGTCAGATTGATGAAAAAACTCTCGAGGCTTTCATCTTTCTCCTGTAAGGAGCGGAGTTCGCAATTTTCCTTATTTAACGCCAGTACAAGTTCCGTCAGATTGATTCTGGCATATACGTCTGCTTCCGTATCGGACATGATCGTATATGCGGCTCCCATGCCATCCAGCACCCGGGCAAGCGCTTTGCAGTCCGATACTTCCAGATGCATACATTTTCTACAGGCCGCTTCCAATTCCTGCGCGCTGATCTCTTTTACCATACGGCCGTGATCAATAAACCCGTAATGCGTTGCCAGACGGGATAATTCGTCTAACATATGGCTGGAGATCAGGATTGTGACCTGCCGCTGCCTGTTAAGCTTTAAGATCAGCTCCCGGATTTCGATGATTCCCTGCGGATCAAGACCGTTCACCGGTTCGTCCAGAACCAGGAAATCCGGATCGCCAGCCAGTGCAATGGCAATTCCAAGCCGCTGACGCATCCCCAGCGAAAAATGTTTGGCTTTCTTTTTCCCGGCATCCTCCAGTCCCACCAGCGCAAGCAGCTCCGACACCCCTTCAAAAGACGGCAGTCCAAGAATGCGGTACTGCGCTTTGATATTCTCTCTTGCACTCATATCCAGATAGATTGACGGTGTTTCCACGATAGCGCCCATTCTTTTGCGTGCCCTGACTATTTCTCTGCATGTACTGCTTACACCGTAAAGCGTATACTCACCTGCCGTCTCCTGCTGCAGACCGCAGATCAGACGAATCAGCGTCGTCTTGCCCGCACCGTTCTTTCCGACAAATCCGTAGATCGCTCCTTTGGGGACGTGCATGGAAAAGCCGTTTAACGCTTTGAAATGCTTATAACTTTTGCAGAGCGCATCCGTTGTTAATACGTAGTCCATAAAAACCCTCCTTTTATTCGATTCCTTACAACATCCTCAGTATATCGAATAAAGGTTAAGAAAGCGGTTAAGGAAAAGGTTAAGAAACAGGTAAGAATTACAGAACTCATCTTCCGCTGTCAGTCCTGCGTTTTCATCTTAAATCCGATCCCCCAGACCGCCTCAATGTAGTCTTTTCCACCGGCATCCCGCAGTTTCCTGCGCAGATTGCTGATATGCACTTTCAGAGAACTTTCCATACAATCCGGCGTCTCCCCGCTTATCCGGTCCAGCAGGGATGATTTAGGGACGACCTGCTGCGGATTGCGCATCAGAATCTTTAAGATCGCGTATTCTGTCCTTGTCAGTTTTACCATTGTATCACAGACATAAACACTGTGCGCATCCATATCCATAACGACATCCAGATATCGCAGGCTCTCTCCTTCGCCGGATCGTCCGTCTGCCGCTTTCGGCGCCTTCCGAAGCTGCACGGTGATCCGTGCCAGCATCTCCTGCAGATCAAACGGTTTGGTCATATAATCCGCCGCACCGCCAAGCAGCAGTTCCACCTTATCTTTCACATCCACTCTGGCGCTGACAATGATCACCGGAATCTCCTTTTCTTTCAAGGCAGGCAGTACTTCTTCTCCGCTAAGCCCCGGCAGCATCAGATCAAGCAGTACAAGATCCGCCTTCTTCGACTCTAATAAAAGCAGCGCCTCCGAACCGGAATAAGCCCGGAGTACGCCATAACCAACTTTTTGCAGCATTTCTTCTACCATATTTCCGATATAAACATCATCATCGACGATCAGGATTGTCTTCATGAAAACTTCCTTTCTCCAACTTCCATATATGTTTGTCGTGCCGGAAATACAGACAGACCCCGATTCCCGCAAAAGCAATGATAAAAAATAAAAAAGCGGCGCCGGAACCTTTTCCCTCTCCAAACATACGAACAAGAATCCCCGCTTCATCCTGCATGGCCATAACCGGCTCAAATACGTTATCCACCAGAAAGCCTCCCAGAAAAAAACCGAGCGGGATTGTAAAATACTGCAGTGAATTACGAACGGAATAGACTCTGCCCTGCATATTCTCCGGTATGTGCAGACGCATAATGACATCCAGATTTGTGCTCATGAGCGGTATGGGAACCCACCCCAGAAAACCGCCGATGCACCAGATAAGCGGCGTTGTTCCGAATGCCAGCAGAAAATTTTCAAAACTCATCGAAAAAAGCAGCGTATTGCAGATCACACGCACGCGGCTTCGCGGCTCTTTCATAACAGATGCCAGAATACTCCCAAAAAACGTCGATACGGCGATCACCGTATTGACAAGTCCAAGCGTTTTTTCACTGCCTCCGTTTCTGGAAAGCAGCATTGCCGGAAAGGCAGCCTCATAAATGGAAGCCACCAAATTAATGGCGGCCAGGAACAGAATGAGATCAAAAATGCCCCGTTCCTTCTTCAGATACCCGATCCCTTTCCGTACCGACTGCAGCAGGGTTTCTCCGTCGTCCGCAGTTTCCTGCTCCGGCTTCGGTATCCGGATCAGAAATGCAAGCGACAAAAATGCAATAACAAACGTTATCAAATCAAATGCGATCACGTATTTCATTCCGGCCAGGCCCAGTATCGCCGTAGCGATAAGCGGCGTCAGGATCTGATTCAGAGAACTGGCAAAATAACGCATACCGCCGACTTTCTGATAATATTTTTTCGGCAGGATCTGCGTCACGGCAACTTCCGATGCAGGCTGCTGTATCGTATTCATCAACCCGTTTACCGCATTGAGCAGATACAGATGCCATACTGCCAGGGAATTTCTCTGCAGTAATATAAGCGTAATCACAGTGGTCAATGCCGCTGCCGTATCACAGACAAGCATCGTTTTCTTTTTGTCCCATTTGTCGCTTAGAGCTCCCGCAAAAATGCTGAACAAAACATACGGCGTATAAGAACATACCATAAGCATTGCGCTCATAAGCGCCGATCCCTTCTGTGAATAGGACCATATAACAAGTGCATAGCCTGTCATGGCACTGCCAAGTCCCGATAAGGACTGGCTGATCCACAGCAGCAGAAAGTCTTTCATTTCCGCCAGTACATGCCACACATCCATTATATTACGATTTAATATAGTTTTTCTTCTTAAATTTTTCATAGACTTTGCTCCTTATTTCCCAAACGTATTATATATAACACCCGTTCTTATTTGCAAAGCCTCCGGATAGTATTACTCCATGCAGTCCTATCCTACAAGACCTTGCATGGAGCTTCTGCAATCATTAATATCATCTGTTTTCTCCTTTCCTGTTGTTTTAATGAACATACAATCGTGAAATGCCGGGGGCAGGCAGAGAAAAAAGTTTCTGCTTCGGGCGCGCTTTCGCTCCATTAAAAACGCAGCGGTACTAAGTGCGAGAGACAATAGATGTCCCTCGCACTAAGAACAAAGTTACTTTTAGTAACTTGCGTTTTTAGAGGGCCCTTCAGCAGAAATCTTTTTTCTCTGCCTGCCCCCGGCGTTTCACGACCGTTTGTTTCTGTCATCAATATCCGCAATTACAATACGGGAAGACACAATCCCATTGCATCTCCCCGTATCTGTTCATCATTTTTTTTTATCATTTTCCATACAATGTAATAAGCCATATAACAAGCGCTATGCCTGCAAGAAAAACAAATGCAATGGAAAGTGCGGCGCCGAGTGCCACTCCCATATAGCGTATGCGTTCTTTCCACGTAAACGGAGACTCTTCCCACGGACGCGCATCTTTTCTCTCATCCTGCAAAGCTTCTCTGTCATGGGATGCCGGACTGCGGCGGCCAAACCAGGAGCTATGAGCAGATCCTATTCCGCTCATATCGGCTATGGTACGTCCATCGTCCTCAAAATCGCCATGCTTTCCCATACATCTATCCTTTCCTGTCGTTACATCATGTCGTCTTCATGCTTTGCCTGGAACTTCTCTTCACACTAATCATACAAATGACACACGACGTAATGTCCCGGTTCGATCTCTTTCTGCTGCGGCGCTGTTTCTTTACATTTCGCCATACAGTTGGCACATCGGGTATGGAATTTGCAGCCCGTTGGCGGATTCGCCGGTGAAGGGATCGTTCCCTCGAGTACGATACGGTCCATTTTAGCATCCGGATCAGGAATCGGAATTGCGGAAAACAATGCCTTCGTATAAGGATGCAGCGGATTTTTGAAAATATCCGTTGTATTACCGTATTCCACCAGATTGCCCAGATACATAACGCCTACCGTATCCGATATATGCTCTACCACGCTCAAGTCATGTGAAATGAAAAGGTAAGTCAGTTTATAACGATCCTGCAAGTCTTTAAGCAGATTGATGATCTGTGCCTGAATCGACACGTCCAGTGCAGACACCGGCTCATCGCACACTACAAACTCGGGATTCAGCGCAAGCGCCCTTGCAATACAGATACGCTGTCTTTGTCCGCCGGAAAATTCATGCGGATAACGGTCTTTATGGAAAGGCTGTAATCCACAGTTATCCATGACCTGATCGATATAATCGTTAAATTCCGCTTTGCTTACAAGTCCATGTTCACGGACAGCCTCGCCGATAATCTCTCCGACAGGGAGTCTCGGTGAAAGGCTTGAAAACGGATCCTGAAAAATGATCTGCATTTTGGTTCTTATAGAACGCATCTCTTTGGTTGACAAGTCATAAACTTCCTGTCCGTTAAACAGTACCTGTCCATCCGTCTTATCGCCGGACAGACGCAGAATCGTTCTTCCGGTCGTTGTTTTGCCGCATCCCGACTCGCCGACAAGTCCCATTGTCGTGCCGCGTTTCAGGTTAAATGTGACGCCGTCTACCGCTTTCACATAGCCTACCGTTTTGGAGATCATGCCGCCTTTTATGGGGAAATATTTCTTTAAGGCGTTGACCATCAAGATATATTGGGGATCATATGTTACCGGCGTAAACTGGTTTTCTTTTACAGTATTGTTGTCGGCCATTTATTTCTCCCCCTTTCCTTCATAGAATCGATAGCAGCTTACTTTATGTGTATCGGAAAGGCTGATCTCTTCCGGATAAGCTCCGCTGCAGCCTTCCACGCACATCTCACAACGATCTTTATAATAACAGTAATTCGGCATATTGACAGGATTCGGCACTTTACCGGGAATGGAATAAAGCCTGTCCACCTGCTTGCCGACTACCGGCTTAGACGCCATAAGACCGATCGTATACGGATGAGAAGGATTGGTAAAGATATCCCTTACGGTTCCTTTCTCTACAACACGTCCGGCATACATGACCACAACATAGTCTGCCATTTCCGCAATAACGCCCAGGTCATGCGTAATTAACATAATAGAAGAGTTGATCTTATTTTTCAGATTCCGGAGCAGATCCAGAATCTGTGCCTGTATCGTTACGTCGAGAGCCGTTGTCGGTTCATCGGCAATAATAATCTTCGGACTGCATGCAAGCGCCATGGCGATCATGACACGCTGGCGCATACCGCCGGACAATTCATGCGGATACATTTTGTAAACGCCCTCACTGTTTGCGATTCCAACCATCTTAAGAAGCTCTATCGTCCGTTGTTTGAATGCCTCTTTATCTTTTCCTTCTCCTGCATGGAGCGCAATGACTTCTTCCAACTGTTCTCCGATACGGAAAACCGGGTTTAAGCTTGTCATCGGTTCCTGAAAGATCATGGACACATAATTGCCCCGCAGATTCATCATTTTCTCATTCGGCGTTTTGGCAATATTATATGCTTTATTGTCACCGATATTCAAACGGATCTCACCTTCTACGATCTGTCCCTGCGGACGCTGAATCAGCTGCATCAATGACAGACTGGTTACGGATTTGCCGCAGCCCGATTCTCCAACGACACCGACAGTCTTGCCGATAGGCACTTCAAAAGTAACGCCGTCAACAGATTTTACGGTACCGGCATCGGTAAAGAAATACGTATGAAGGTTATCAAATTCCACCGCATTATTCGGATCGTGCATCGTTGTCATATATTCAGACTCGGGCACTTTTTTCCGTTTCCGCTCTTTTTCATACTGATTGGTAATACGGCGGTTCTCTTTGGAAATCCGACGGGATTCTTTCGCTGAAAGATATCCTTCCGGTTTATTCTTAGCCATAATCATCCTCCTCTCTTATCGCTTCATTCTGGGGTCAAAGGCATCACGAAGACCATCACCCACGAAGTTAAATCCCAAAACGGCGATCAGAAGACAGATACCGGCCGGAATCCAAATAAACCAATATGTTGTCAGCACATAAGAGTTATTTACATCGTTGATAATATTTCCCCAGGAAGCAAACGGGAATTTTACCCCGAGTCCGAGGAACGATAAGGTTGCCTCCGTCAGCATAACGGAACCAAGGCTCATCGTACAGGTAACGATAAGCTGCGGAATAACATTCGGTATCAAATGTTTGAAAATTCTGCGGGAAATACGGATACCGCAGGCCTCGGTCGCCGTCATAAACTCCTGTTCACGAAGAGACAGGATCTGTCCGCGCACAAGGCGGGCAATGGCCGGCCAGCCCAAAACACCGAGGATCAGCATCAGATACAGCATACGAACCTGCGGATCCACACGCATACCGTCCATAGCCGCGCCCAATATAATGATCAGAGGCATCGAGGGTATACAATAGAAAACATCTACGATACGCATGATCAGATTATCTACCCATCCGCCGAAATAACCGGAAAGTCCTCCCATGATAACACCCAGAACCGTTTCGATAATAACGACGATAAAACCGATAATAAGCGATACACGGCCGCCGTACATCAGACGGGTCAGCATATCCATACCGTTCGTATCCGTTCCCAAAGGATGTTCGGAAGACGGATTAGAATACTGATTGTATACGTAAGTCTCCGTCTCCTGCATAACAGACCATATTTTTGCAGATGCATCATAAGTAACCGTATAATTATGTTCCTCTCCGTCCGCTCCAGTATAGGTAAATTCCGATACGTCATTGGCAAGCTCTTCTTCCAGACGTTCCTTGAAATCTCTGGAAATCGATACGCCGTTTACTTTTGACTGTACAACGAAACGGCTGATATATCCAAGAACTTCTTCTCCCTGTATGATATTGCCGCCTTCATCAACTTCATAATCCTGTCCGCCTGCACTGAATGCGCCGGCTTCTCCGTTGGTATAAAGGCGCAGCGCTTCCAGCTTTACTTCAAATGCAAGATCATCTATCCCATCGGAAGCATTAACGATATCTTTATAAGCAATCGCCAAAGGAGCTCCTGCAGATGAAACGACATAAAAATCCGTACCCGCCTGCTCCACCTCATAAGCTACATCTTTATATTCAAACTCTGTCTTACCGGTCATCTGCGCCATCAGAAACTGCGCCTGTGCCGCAGAACCGAATTCCTGTCCCTCGGCCGAGACATAACGGAAATCTTCATTCTGTGTCACGCCTACATATTCCTTCTCTAAATAGGTATATGTATAGAACTGCTCGTCCTGTCCATACGGCGAGATCATACCGCCCACAAAGGAAAATAAGAACATCGCTGCCAGCATGACAAGTCCCACTACCGCCAGACGGTTGCGGAAAAAACGTTTCACAACAAGCATCCCGGGCGAAAGTGTCTTGACACGACGGTCATCACTTAAAGACAGTTCTTCTGCAGAACCGTTATCCTGTGTATATGGATTCTTCGTATCAGACATTCGTATTCCTCCTTTCTAAGCGATACGTACACGGGGGTCTACCACCGCATACACGATATCAGTAAGCAGATTACTAAGCAAAGTCAAAACAGCGATAAACGTCATATAGAACATGGAAAAGGGAATATCTCCGATCACCATAGCCTGATAAGACGTCCAGCCCATACCCGGAATCGAGAAAAGCGTCTCCGTAATGAGCGCGCCGGTAAACAGTCCCGGCAGGGAACCTCCGATAATCGTCACCAGAGGAATCAACGTATTTCGGAAAGCATGTTTATAGATGACCTTTGATTCACTCAGGCCCTTCGCCCTTGCCGTCCGAATATAATCGGCATTTAAAACTTCCAACATATTTGTTCTCGTATAGCGCATCAATGCACCAATCGATGTAATAACCAAAGTCACAATAGGAAGGAACAAATGGTTTGCTTTATCCATAAACTGTCCCCAGGAATCCAGCTGCGCAAAGTTACGTCCGACCAGGCCGGACACGTCAAACCACTGCAGCTTGACTGCAAAAACCAGTTTTAACAAAGTCGCAAAGAAAAACGGCGGTAAAGAAATACCGATAAGCGCACCTGCCGTAATAGCATAGTCCGCTCTAGAATACTGCTTTGTAGCAGCAATGATACCAAGAGGAATCGCAATCAGCAGTTCCAGTACCAAAGCAATGGCTCCCATAACAAAAGAAAGCCAGATCACATCATTAAACTTTTCAATAACCGGAACAGTAAATTTCCAACTGTCTCCGAAATGCCCGGTAGCAAAATCCTGCAGCCAGGTCAGCCACCCCGCAATAATACCCTTATCCAATCCGTAAGAAGCATTCAACTGAGCAATCCACTCATCATAAGGTTTCGCACCCGGCGCAGCTGATAACTGCATCGCCATAGTTTCTACATACGATGCGGGCAGGCAGCGCAGGACAGCATATATGATGAATGTCACACAGAAGAGGATCAGGATCGATAACAGAATGCGCTTGATGATATAGTTACGCACAAAAATCCCTTCCTTTCCTCGGTCCGGACTCCTGCCCGGCCATATATCACATAATACCCAATATCATGAATAAAAACCCCTGCTCCAACGGCGCAGGGGTTTCTACACCAATTCTAAAAGCAGAAACTGCTTATTTCATTTCCAGATTCTGTACTTCATTTCCCCAAGTCCAGTAAGGTGTCATATCTGTAGGAAGAGATTCTACTTTGACACGTTCCGAAGAGATCAGGAGACAATCGGATCTCTGGTAAACAGGAAGCTCTACGCCCCAGTCCATAATGATCTCCATAGCTGCTTTATACAGACCTTTACGATAAGTCTGGTCTGTTGACAGACGGCCTGCTTCGATCAGTTCATCCAGTTCTTCGTCTGAGATCTGATAGTAGTTCGTGGAACCCGAGGTGTGATATAACTGGTACATATCCGGATCAGTACCTGCCTGCCAAGCCGCACACCACATTTCTGCAACGCCGGTCTGGTAAGATGCATACAGATCACTGGAATTGGAAAGATCGTTTACCGTCAAGGTAATGCCGATCGTGGCAAATGCATCCGACGCATTTTTCAGTACTAAGAACGTAGGATGGTCGCCTGCTCCGCCGCCGCCGATATTTACCTGATACTCCAGTTTCGCACCTTCGGGCGCTGCCGTAACTTTACCGTCTTCTACCGTAAATCCTGCCGCTTCAAAATAGCCGAGAGCCGCTTCAAGCGCCGCAGCATATTTATCTTCGGCTGACATGCCATCCGTATAAATCGGATCACCGTTTACATCTGTAGAATAAGCGATCTGATAACCGTCATCCGTAACCTGAGGCGCAGCCCAGGATGTATTGGAAATAGGATAGTTGATAATGGACGCCGTATTGCCATAATAAGAGTCAATACCTTCATCACGGTAAGCGGAGATCACCGTAGCGAGCGCTTTACGCAGATTACGTGATTCTTCGGAAGCCGGATCGTTTCCAACTTTCACATTTCCCGCTGCCAGACCGATATATCCGTATCCGCGGTAATCGATCAGACGAGTTGAAAGAACCGGGCCATCCAGATCTTCCGTACCGTTGATATCGGCGATCTGTTTTGCTACGTCCATAGAATAACTCGGATCCGTGATATCCATGGTTCCTGCTGTAATACCTGTAACGGCATCCGCCTCGGAAGCTTCCATGAAGTTCAGGTGCGGAATCTTCGGTGCACCCTTGAAATAATTCGGGTTAGCGTCCAGATATACGACACCATTGGAATAATCTTTGAAAACATATGCGCCTGCACCCAAAGGAGTTGTTGTCTTTGCTTTTACAGAAGACAGATCACCTTTCGGGAAACCAAAGCTGTTGTTCTCATAATCATACAGGCTCTCGTCGCCGTAATAATGCATCGGAGAGATCGGCAGTGCAAGCTGATAGATCATCGTAGCGTCAACGCCTGTCGTTACGATACGCATGGAATAATCGCCCGTACGCTGGATACCGGATACATTCACTGCGGATTCGCCTGTCTCAACACCTACATGATATTCGTCAGGCAGGAAGCTCCAGATACCGCCGCTTGCCTGCTCCGTATCGGAAAGCACGTTATAATCGCCTTCATATGCCTCTAACATAACGTTAAAGAAGTCTGCCAAAGTTGCTCCCTCCGGTACTTCAAATCCCCAGTTGGGCGTTACGACCTCAAGCGGATCATCGGCAGTTGCCGCGCCTGCATTAATCAGATAATCAACGATAGACTGTGCAAAAGCCTCCCCTGCAGCCGGCAGATCCTCAGACCAGAATTTCGTCTGTACCGCCTCATCCCAGTAGGTAAAGTCCGTATTGTCTTCTCCCGCTGCGATCAGCAGATTATAAAGCGTCTCAACACCGCTGCGGTACGCTTCAATCCCCTCGATCGCGGTAGAGAACAACGTAGAGTTGCCATCATACGTAGGATCTAAGAAAACATACATACCGAAGATAACGTCATCAATATCCGCCGTTGTCCCATCGGAGAACTGGATGTCGTCACGCATCGTAATATCATAATAAACGGTACCGTCTTCGTTTTCGGTCACAACGATATCAGATGCCGTATTATAAGTATAATCCGTTCCGTTGTAAGAACGTGTCTCACCTTCGATACCGTTCAGAATAGGATTCCCTACACGGTCAACTTCCATCAGGTATACGAGCGTCATCTCATCGATCATGGTATCCTGTGCCGCTAAGCTGAAGAACGGAGAGAACTTGCCTTCAAGACCGTTCTCAACTCTGACAACCAATGTGTCATTAACCGGTGCTGCAGCGGAATCATCTGTAGTTTCTTCTTCCGGCTGCGTTGTTTCTGTGTCTGCGTTTGTGTCTGCACTGCTGTCGTCAGTTGTCTGCTCCGGCGCCGGTGCGGGTTCTTCATCTTTGGAACCGCAGGCTGCCAATGAAAATACCATTGTCATGGAAAGCAGCAATGCAAGAACTTTTTTGCATTTTTTCATTTTTTTTCCTCCCTTTTTATTTAGGCAGAAGATAATCTGCCCATTTAAAGATTAAACATATACGTACCTATTTTACGTATGTTTTGTTTGTCTGTCAATAAAAAATCTTGAATTCCATGGATTCCCTGTACAATTTCAGCCATTTTTCTCTCTGCTCCATATGCCTGCCGCCCCGAAACGGCCTGCCAGAAAGGACATCACCGCCTGCACTGCGCAGCATGCAAAACAAACCGCCACACCTTCTCCCGTGCCGCCGCGCACAAGAAAAACAAGCATGCCAAACGCCGTAAGCGCCGCACCGACAAACGCTGCCGCCGCGCACGGTTTATAACGCAGCACACTTTTTTTATAAATATAATCCCGCAGGGGATTGCCGCCAAAAGTCATATTTCCCAACGTATACGCCAGATAAAAAACAGAGATGACCCAGAATACATAAGGCAGAATGACATAAAAAGAATTCAGAAGACCCGCTGTTGTTACAAACCCGGGCAGTACCGCTGCAGGCAGCATCACTGCCTGCAGCACCCATAATTTAAGCAAAAGCCGCCGCCTGACGGTATTGTCAGCATGCCAGACTTCCCCGGTATAGACATAACTGCCGTCCGGCGCTTTTTTAAAATCCCGGAGATAGCTGTTTCTACCCCGCCATTCCTGTCCCGCCATGATCAGACAATACCCTGCAGATCGAAGCTGTCAAGCCACTGTCTTGCTGCGGCACACACATCCTTCAGACAGCTTTCTTCGAACGGATTATCCAGTCCGGCATTTTGCAGCAATTCGGTAAATACAGCGCTGCCTCCCTGTTTGGTGTATGCCATATAACGTTCCCACGCCGCTTTCGGATCCTTTTGTATTTTAGCCCAGAACTGCAGCGCAACGGTCTGTGCCAGACAATAATCGATATAATAGAACGGGCTGGTATAAATATGGTGCTGACGCTGCCAGCCTTCTGCGTCCGCATAGAACGGAATCTCGCCGTCAAGCCGCATCCACGGCATATAAACGCCAAGCAGTTCTTTCCAGACGTCATGACGCTGTCCCGGCGTCATATCCGGTTTCTCATAGACGACATGCTGGAAATGGTCTACCATGGTGCCATACGGAATAAATGTCAATGCGCCGGCCAGATGCGTATAGAAAAATTTCCTCGTGTCTTTTCCGAAAAATCCTTCCGCCCAGTTCCATGCAAAAAATTCCATGGACATGGAATGCACTTCACACGCTTCCAGAGAAGGCCATACATATTCCATCGGCACACGGTCACGGTTCATCCATGCCGCAAAGGCATGTCCGGCCTCGTGTGTAACGACTTCCACATCATGCTGCGTGCCGTTGAAATTGGCAAAAATAAACGGCACATTGTGATCCGGAATGCTCGTACAATAACCGCCGCCGGCTTTGCCTTCGGTTGAAAGCACATCGAGCAGCTCACCATCCAACATTGTACGGAAAAATTCGCTCGTCTCCGGACTCAGTTCATCATAAAACTTTCTGCCCTGTGCCAGAATATCGTCCGGCGTTCCATCCGGTCTGGCATTTCCGGAACGGAACTCAAGCGCATTATCCGCAAAATTCATCGGATATTCTTTTCCCAGACGTTTTGCCTGCTCACGATAAATGCTGTCCGCTACCGGAACCAGATATTTAACGACTGCGGCGCGGAATTTCTCCACATCCGCTTTCGTATAGCAGTTACGCTGCATCCGGTAATAACCAAGCTCCGTGTATCCGTCATATCCTAATTTTCTGCCCATGGTATCACGCAGATGAACAAGTTCGTCATACAGACGGTCCATTTCTTTCTGGTTTTCTTTAAACCACTGTCCGTCTGCTTTCCATGCCGCCAGACGGCGTTCATCATCCGGATCGCTCTTAAACGGCGTCAGCTGGGAGAGCGTATAGACGCCGTTCTCAAACGGAATCTGCGCCGATGCGATCAGCTTTCTGTATTCCTGTACAAGATCATTCTCTTTCTGCAGTTCTCCTATGATCTCCGGAGAAAATGTTTTCAGACTCATTTCTTCATTCTGAAACATCAGTTTCCCGTATTCCGCCTCAAAATCCGCACGGAACGGACTGTTTAACATGGCTGATGTCCACATCTGCTGATACTCTTTTAATTCCGGTGCAGCCGCACTCCAGAATTTTACTTCTTCGTCATAAAATGTGTCACGCGTGTCAATATCATGCCGTACCTTGGCAAGCGTCTGCTGCGTATCGACATGCTTATCGAGCGTCTCCTTCTCCATGAAGATGTTTTTGGCCGACGCATAATCCGCTGCCGCCTTAAAACGGTCTGTCAGATCCTGCAATTGCTTTTTTACGTCCTCCATATCGGGACGCCTGTAAGACATTTCAGAAAATTTCATGTGACTGTCCTGCTCCTTTTCCTTATTTTTTGATATATCATATCTTTTCATTACATACGCTATTTAATTCCATGGCAGCCGGCGCTACAATGACACATCCACACAGCCGCCCTCCGCCAAAACGGGCGCTTCCGATACTTCCACCGGCATTTCCACGCCTGCAATCTCCAAAGAAACGCCGCATGCAGGATTCGCCGCATCGGCTGCCGCCGCGGCAGACGGATTCCCGTTTGCATTGGCCTGCTGCTCTTTTGCGAGCCTGTCAAACAAAGCCTTCAGATACTTCATGTCGGCTTCCATGATTTCCCGCAGTTCATCCGCCCTGTGCTTCTTTTTTAAGTTCTCAAGATCTTTTTCATCCATTTTTTCCCAGGATGCACTCACCAGTTCTTCTGCCAGTTCCGCCATCTCCTGCTCGGATTCTTTCATAAGCTGCTCTAATTCCCGTGCAAGCTGTTCCAGTTCTTTTTGGCTCAGTTCGGACTGTTCCTGTTCCTCTTGTGCTTCCTGTGTTTCAGAAGCCTCGATTTTATCCTCAATCGTAGTCGCGCCGGTTTGTTTGGCCCGTTCTTCCTCTTCTATATGCTTTCTTTTCTTCTTGGCGATCCGTTCCATAGCTCTTGCGTGTTTGATCGCACTCTTTACTTCCTGGGGATCATATTGTGCGCTTTTTTCCTTAAGCAAAAGCGTAACAAGTTCACTGCGGGCTTCCCGCACCACCTTGCCCGCGGCGCCCGACGACCTTGTCGCCATGATTCTTGTAGAGATCCTCTTAAAACTATAAGAAAGTTTCTTCTTCCTCGCATACCGGTTCGTCGGTTTAGAGATCGTAAGCGTTCCCGCTTTGCTTCCGTCCCGGTTTCGCAGTTCGATCTTTGTTTTGTTTGAGCTGCCCGTGCTGACTCTCATTCCCATGCCCATACCATCATCCTCCCTGATGCTGCTGCCTGATTATGTTCCGCGGTAAATCCTTTTACCGATGCGCGATTCTTTTCTATATTGTCCTGTTTATTATCATTTTATAAAAAGTATGGCAGGCGCAATTGAATCGTTTTTTATTAATATATATCGGCAGATATAGTTGGAAACTTTAGGAAAAGAGCCTTTTATAAAAAGGTCAGGCATGGCAGCCTGACCTGATATCAATTGCCGATCTGACGGCCTTCATGGTCCAGATGATAATTGTCTTTATAGATAAGCTGTGAAATGGGCACCAGTTCATATCCTTTTTCCTGCAGCGTGGTGATCAGCGTATCTAACGCCTCGGACGTAAATTTTGCCCCGTTATGGCAGAGGATGATGCTGCCGTTGCCAAGGTGCTTGTGCTCCGTTACCGTTTTGATTATGGAATCGACGCCGTAATCTTTCCAGTCGAGAGAATCTACATCCCACTGTATCGGATAGTACCCGCATTTCTTTGCCACGTTTATGACATCGTTGTCATAATCGCCGTATGGCGGGCGGAACAGGAACATTTCGTATCCTGTAAGCTCCAATACCTTATTATGTACCGTCATCAGTTCTTCTTCACATTCTCCATCTGACAGCTGTGACATATTTTTATGATTCTCACTGTGATTGCCCAGATCGTGTCCTTCGGCAAGAATCGCTTTCACGTCGTCCGGATAGGACTCCACCCAGCCGCCGGTCATAAAAAAAGTCACCTTTACGTTGTGTTTTTTCAATGTTTCCAAAATATCGGCAGTATCTTCATTCCCCCATGCCGCGTCAAAACTGAGCGCGATCTGCGGCTTATCTGTCTGCACACAGTAAATGGGAAGTTCCCTTCCGCCAACCGTATTGCTCACGGTAATGGAATCCGGCAGAACTTTGGATATGCCCTGCACAAGCGCCACGGTTGCTAACAGAAATGCCAGCGACATAACGGTCTGCATGATGATGTCCTGTCTAAAAGACGCCCGTTTCCATTCTGCTTTCGTCTGGTACTTTTTCCTGCGTCTCCTGCGAGGTCTCTGATTTCCGGATCTTTCGGCATTTTCCGCACTGATTTTATTTTCCAGTTCATTTAAGATCAGTTTGATTTTCTCATCCCAGGTCTTTTTATTTTCACCCATGAAAATCCCCCTGCACTATTATTTGTACAGTATATGCCGGTTGATTCACACTTTTGAAAATAATTACGGCCGAAACGTTGTCCTTTTTACGGATTGTTCTTTTTGATCTCTTCGATTTCTATGTCGATACTGCGCTCTATCCTGCGTACTTTGTCTCCGTTGTCGTCCAGTCTTTCGTTTTCGTCTATCACATCCATATTCCGGCGCGGTACGGCGAGCAGGATCCTTGCCAATATTCCCGCGCCGCCAAAGATCAGGACCAGTATTACGATCCACTCAAAGAGGGAAATATGCACCAACGATATATTGGTAGACAAAATAATGGATACGATAATAAGCAGCACTCCCAGACCGCTGAATACTTTGGATGCAAAGCTGCCCCCTGAAGCAAACATCCAGATAATCCCGATAATAAACGGGATCATGATGATGCCGCCGCTCATGCGGAAACCGCCAAGCCACATACCGCCGCCGAAAAATGATGATGAAACCATAACCTTCTGTGAGAAAATATAAAGTCCCACAACAAGCATCGCAAGTCCCGCTAAAAACTGTAAAAGTTCATTTCCTGGTTTTTTCATAAAAATTTACTGCCCCCGTTTTTCTAATAAAATCCTGTCCCTCTTATTATGACGGAATTCTGAACGTACTGCAAGCATTATCATAAAAAATGTTTTTGCCGATCATTTTGTCCATCCATGCGCAGACGGGCCGAAAAATGTCATGAAATTTGAAATTTTTTCTAATTTTCCCCTTCACAAATATAAAGATATGCCGAAATAATATACATAAGAGTTATTAACTTGATATGGCATGGATGCCAAAAAAAATGATATCAAAGGAGTGATTGATTATGGGAAAGGGTATTTCCGGATTGGATTCCGGCATGTCTAACGTTTATTCCAGTCTGCTTGGCGGCGGCGGTACGGCAGGCGGCGCAGGCGCTTCAACTCTGCTGACCGACTATGCTTCTATCAAAAACGGCAGCTACGGCAAAATGATGAAAGCCTATTATGCAAAGCAAAAAGCGGAAGAAGAAGCCGAGTCTTCCGACTCTGTGAGCAGCAAATCCAAAAAAACAAAAGATGCTGCATCTTCCAGCGCTGCAAGGAAATTCTACGAAACCGCATCCAAAATGAGCGGACTTGATTACAGCGAAGACAATATGGACGAATTGTATGACAAAGTATCCGCATTTGTCAAAGATTACAATTCTATGATGACAAGCGCTTCCAAGAGTAAGAATTCTGCTGTTAAGGCGCAGGCGGACGCTTTAAACGACTATACTTACCAGAATCACAAATTATTTGCCAAAATCGGGATCACAATGAACTCCGACCGCACTTTATCGATCGATGAAGATACTTTTAAGAAAGTAAACGAGAGGACCGGCGCAACCAATATTCCTACGCTGACCACTTTATTCAAAGGCGTTAATTCCTTTGCAGACAAAGCGGCCGACAGGGCAAGCAGGATCTACCGTGCAGCAGGCGACGGCGAAGCCGTTACTTCCTCCAAAGCCAAATATGCCGGCTCTACGGGAAGCATCTCATCAGGCGACAAGACAGACGACGTTTCTGCCGATAAAGGAACTTCCAAGACTGCCAAAGATTCTGCGTCAGCCAAATTGGCAGACACGCTTTATAAATCCGTTGAAAAACTCGGAACGATGACGATCGATAATGACGACAAAGACGACGTATATAATGCGTTTTCTGCTTTCGTCAAAGATTACAACGCACTGATCAAAAAATCTTCGAACAGTGTAAACTCTAATGTGATCAAACAGACGGATTATTTAAAAAATCTCGTAAGCAATAACAAGAGCGCATTTTCCAAGATCGGCGTTACATTAAATTCCGACAAATCGCTTTCCGTCGATGAAGAGAAATTTAAAGATGCCGATATGAGCAAAGTAAAGAGTCTGTTTACCGGATCATATTCTTTTGCGGAGAAGATGACAGACAGAATCAATCAGATCTACCGCTATGCTACACAGGGAGAATCCCTGAACGGACAGACTTATACAAGCCAGGGCGGTTACAGTGCCGCTGCAGTCGGTTCGACTCTGGACACAGTTATGTAAAAAGACCAAACACAATAAAAAGGCCAGGCTGAAACAGCCTGACCTTTTTTCATATCTTCTTTTTCTTATGCGAACGGATTCTCCGTCGGATACGGCAGGCTCTTAGGCTGGTTATAACCAATCTCGCTTACCTCTACGCCGATGTATTTAAATACTTCATACAACGCTTTGCCGAAATGTCCGAATGCAACCGCGCCGTGGTGCGGATAGTTCTTCTCGATCAATACATGACGATAGAATCTTCCCATTTCCGGAATAGCGAATACGCCGATACCGCCGAATGATCTGGTTGCTACCGGAAGGACTTCACCCTCTGCCACATATGCACGCAGAATATTGTCTGCAGTACTCTGTAAACGATAGAATGTGATATTGCCGGGAACGATATCTCCTTCCAAAGTACCCTGTGTTACTTCTTCCGGAAGGCTTCTTGCCATGATCATCTGGTATTCCATGCTGCACTTGGAAAGTTTCTTAGAGCAGGTATTGCCGCAGTGGAAGCCCATGAAAGTATCTGTATATTTATAATCGAATTTATTTTCGATAGACTCTTTATACATATCCTTCGGTACGGAGTTATTGATATCCAGAAGCGTAACGATATCATCGCTGACAGCTTCACCGATAAATTCGCTCAGGCAGCCGTAAATATCCACTTCGCAGGATACCGGAATGCCTCTTCCCGTCAGACGGCTGTTAACGAAGCAGGGAACGAATCCGAACTGTGTCTGGAATGCAGGCCAGCATTTTCCTGCGATCGCAACATACTCTCTGTATCCTTTGTGCTCTTCGATCCAGTCAAGCAGCGTCAGTTCGTACTGTGCCAGTTTGGGCAGAATCTCCGGTTTATTGTTGCCTGCGCCAAGTTCTGCTTCCATATCCTTCACAACATCCGGGATACGGGCGTCGCCCTCATGTTTGTTGAATGCTTCAAACAGATCGAGTTCGGAATTTTCTTCGATCTCAACACCCAGGTTGTAAAGCTGTTTGATCGGTGCGTTACAAGCAAGGAAGTTAAGCGGACGAGGTCCGAAAGAAATGATCTTCAAGCTTGAAAGCGCCGCAATGGCACGTGCGATCGGTACAAATTCGTGGATCATCTGCGCGCAGTCTTCAGCATCCCCTACCGGATATTCCGGGATATATGCCTTAACGTTACGAAGTTTTAAATTATAGCTTGCATTCAGCATTCCGCAGTATGCGTCGCCGCGTCCCTGAATCAGATCGTTCTGTGATTCTTCAGCAGCCGCTACAAACATCTTCGGTCCTTCGAAATGTTTCGCAAGTAACGTCTCGGAAATTTCAGGTCCGAAGTTTCCAAGATATACGCAAAGTGCGTTACAGCCGTTTTCTTTGATATCTTTCAGGGCATTCACCATATCGATCTCACTCTCGATAATGCAGACAGGACACTCATAAATATCTGTCGGATCATATGCCTTATTGTAGGCTTCTACGAGAGCTTTTCTTCTGTTAACCGCCAAAGATGCCGGGAAACAGTCACGGCTGACTGCCACGATACCGATTTTTACTTTTGGTAAGTTGTTCATATTATATCCTCCTTTAACCGGTTCTACCGGTATATTATCATATTACTGCCAATCATTTTCTCAAAACGTTTATTCCCTGATGTCCAGGTTCTTTCCGACAAGACCGATGTGCGCGCCTTCGTCCAGACCGCCCTCGGCATGTCCGATCAGCCATTTATTCTGCGCAGTTATCAGAGCGTCTTCCCATCCTGCATGACTTTCTTTTAACGGATAATTCGTGCCTGCGGGCAAAACGATGCCGACTTTAAATCCGCCTTCGTCTGCACTGCACGGCGCGTAATGCAGCGTCGTCGCATAAACTTCCACCGCCGTACCGGCCGGTACTAAAAATGCCTCCATTTTCGCGGTTTCATAGGTGAAATCATCCGTAATGTCCTGCTGCATGCCGACGATCAGCACCGCGTCCGTCGCCGCCACATTGATCTCGGAACTTCTGTGGTACTCGATCGCATTCAGCTTATAATTATGTCCGTTGCAGTAGCCTACCTCTATCGGCAGTTCGCCGTACGTCCTCTTTTGCAGCTCCTTGGCCGCCTTCGTAGCCTCTAACGCTGCAATAGAAGGTTCATATGCAACGCCATCGGGCAGCGGGGTTTCTTTCTTAATCGCCTCCACCAGATCGCTGAAATCAATACCCTGTACTACTCTTCCGTATTTGCGGAATGCGGGATCTGAAATTTTCTTAATTTCCATATAGTTTTGAACTCCTTTCTGTACGTTTTCTGTATTCTGCCATTTTTTCATTTCCTGTTTTGAAGTTCTCATATGAAATTTCTATATGAACTTCTCCTGCTTTCGTTATCCGGATTACACAATTTTATCAAAGAGCGCCTTACATGCCGGATAGATTTCCTTAAACTGCTGATAGCGCGCCTCGTATTTTGCGACAAGTTCCGGATCGGGTTCTACCGTATCCACCACTTTGACGATCTTTGCCGCCGCAGCTTCCACATCGGCATACTCGCCGCAGGCAACCGCCGCTAACATCGCGCCGCCCATAGCAGGGCCTTCTTCACTTTCGATCACATCCACTTTCAGATTCAGGATATTGGCGATCATCTTCTTCCAGAGCGGACTCTTCGCACCGCCGCCGCAGATCTTCGTCCTTTCTATTTGAATGCCGAGCGATCTGGCAACTTCAAAGGAATCTCTGAGTGCAAACGCCACGCCTTCCAGAACGGCCTGTGTCATATCGGCTCTTGTCGTATCCATTGTCATGCCGATAAAGGTACCTCTGGCATTCGGATTATTGTGCGGAGAACGTTCTCCCATAAGATACGGCAGGAAGTATACATGATTCTCGCCGAGTTTGTCGATTTCCTTCTGCTGTGCAGCATAATCCGTCGTGCCGATGATCTCGTCCATCCACCATTTATTACAGGAAGCAGCGCTGAGCATACATCCCATAAGATGATAATGTCCATCCGCATGCGCAAAAGCATGAAGGGCATTGTATTTATCCACGCCGAATTTATTGGAGGAGATGAAAATCGTTCCGCTCGTGCCGAGGGAAATATTGCACATGCCATCGCCGACTGTTCCCGTTCCTACTGCTGCCGCCGCATTGTCACCGGCGCCTGCCGCTACCTTCACAGAAGCGGGAAGACCCAGTTTGTCTGCAACTTCGGGAAGCAGTGTGCCGACCGTTTCGTAGCTTTCATATATCTTTGCAAGCTGCTCTTCTTTAACGCTGCAGATTTCGCACATTTCTTTCGACCAGCAGCGGTTCTTCACGTCAAAAAGAAGCATGCCGGACGCATCGGATACGTCCGTACAATGAACGCCTGTCAGTTTATAAGCGATATAGTCTTTAGGCAGCATGATCTTGCATATTCTTGCGAAGTTCTCAGGTTCTTTGTTTTTCACCCAGAGAACCTTGGGCGCCGTAAATCCGGTAAACGAAATATTGGCGGTATACTCGGAAAGTTTATCTTTCCCGATCACGTTATTTAAATAGTCGCATTCTTCCGAGGTTCTGCCGTCATTCCAGAGAATCGCCGGTCTGATGACTTCGTCTTTTTCATCCAGAATAACCAGTCCGTGCATCTGTCCGCCGAAGCTGATGCCCGCTACCTGGCTTTTATCGGAATCTTTTATCAATTCTTCTATGCCCGCCATCGTCTGCTCATACCAATCCTCCGGTTTCTGCTCCGACCAGCCCGGATGCGGAAAATACAAAGGATATTCTTTTGAGACGATATTTTGTATCTTACCGTCCTGATCCATTAAGAGTAATTTGACTGCCGATGTTCCTAAATCTACGCCTATGTACAGCATTGTGAACCTCCCTGACTTTATTTTTGCCGCCCGTCCGCAATCTTATGTGCACGGGCACGTTTCTTTTATCATAATCCTTCAAAATCAGAAAATCAAGTCCCTGTATGAATTTTGGAAAAATGTACAAAACATCAGGAATTTACTGCGGTTTTCTTTTGATATGTTTGGTGAAAATCACGATATTGTTCCCGTTCCCGTTTTGGGTTTGACTTATGTGTCATGTTATGGTAACTTTAAAAAAATAAAGCGCGAAACTTTCCGGGAGAAACCTATGGCAACTATCAAAGAAATCGCGGCGCTTGCCGGCGTATCGAGAGGCACCGTGGACCGCGTCCTCAATCACCGCGGATCGGTCAATCCGAAAACTGCAGAGAAGATACTGGAGATTGCCCGTGCACTTGACTATAAACCCAACAAAGCAGGGATTGTTCTCGCTGCACAGAAACGTAAGCTGAAGCTGGGCGTTATCCTGTTAGGCGCAGGCAACCCCTTTTACGAAGAAGTCCTTCTCGGCATCTCCGCCAAAGCTGCTGAACTGGCAGGATACAACTGTACCGTCCTGATCAGGCAGACCGAATACAGCCTGAAAGAGCAGCTCCTTGCCATCGACGAACTGGCCGAAGAAGGTATCAACGGCCTGGCCCTCACTCCCTATAACGATAATGCCATACGGCGCAGGATCAACGCCCTATATGATCAGGGCATTCCGGTCGTTACGTTAAATACCGACATCGAAAATTCCAGACGCATCGCTTATGTGGGCAGCAACTATTACCGTTCCGGGCAGACCGCCGCAGGACTGCTGCGCCTGATGACTTCCGGCCAGGTATATATCGGCATTATATCCGGCTCCCGAAACGTTCTGTGCCACACGGAACGTATCGCCGGTTTTCAAAGCGTCATGCAGCAATATGACAATGTTCACATATCCGCAACGATCACAAACCAGGATGATGATTTTGAAAGCTATGAAATGACTGCACGGCTTCTGAAAGAACATCCTGAGATCAATGCGCTCTATTTCGCGGCCGGCGGCGTATACGGAGGCTGCCGCGCCGTCATTGCCTCCGGGAGGCAGTACGACATCAAAATGTTCGCTTATGATATGGTGGAAACGACGAAAAAGCTGATAGAAAAAGGACTGATCGCAGCTACTATCTGCCAACAGCCCTTTTTACAGGGTTCAAAACCCCTTGATATTCTGTTCACCAATCTGACAACCGGAGAGTCTCCGCAGTCGGAATACAACTATGTTGATCTCGATATCCGCATCAGAGAGAACCTATAACCATGCGGATCCGGCCGCTTGTGATCACATAAGAAACTGTTCTTCAAATACCGCTGCAGGAGATGGCCTTCCGAACAGATACCCCTGTATCATGTCCGGCTTGGCTTTTTTCATCTTATCAAGCTCATGCTCATACTCTATGCCTTCCATACAGACCATCGAACCTACGCTGTGTATCATATCGATCAAATGACAGATGATCGTATAGTCATAATCATTCTCCAGAGCCTGCAGTACAAAGCTCCGGTCCAGTTTGATGGTCTTCGCCTCGATCTCCTTCAGATAGCGCATATTGGAATATCCTGTTCCGAAATCGTCGATTGCCAGATTGATCTCTTTTTCCTTCAGGTCCCGGAACAGCTCCTGTATCCGGTTGTCCGTTTCGATATAGCCGCTTTCCGTCAGTTCCAGCACGAGGCTGTTCGAAGGAATTCCCACTTCTTTCATACAGCGCTCCACATCGGCCATCAGATTGCTCCTGTGTACCTGCACATAAGACAGATTCACATTCACATGAAAAGAAGGGATCTTTTCGAGCCATTTCTTACACATAGCGGCCGCATGCCATAAGACGAAACGTCCTACCGGAATGATCAGTCCGCTTTCCTCCATGATAGGTACCATGACCGCAGGAGAAACATCCCCGTATTTTTCGCTTTTCCAGCGCAGCAATGCCTCTGCTCCGATCACACGGTATGTATCTGCTTCCACGATCGGCTGGTAATAGACCTCAAAACCGCGGAAACCATCGGCAATATCCCGCCGCAGCTCTTTGCGGATATCCAGCTGACGCAGATATTCATTATACTTTTCCCGGTTAAATAATGCCATCTGGTTTCTGCCGTTGCGCTTCGCCTCATTTAAGGCAAACTCCGACAGCTTCATGATATCGTCGCTGCCTTTTCCGGCAAAGTCCTTCGTCAGAACGCCGGCAGAGATCGTATAGAACTGACTGTATCCCTTTTCTTTTACGACCTGCGCCACCTTTTCGGCAATCCGGTTATAAACGGCCTGCGGATCAACGGATTCGGAAAAAGTATCCATGATCATGAATTCATCCGCTACCAGCCTGTAAACATCTACCTTCTCTCCTACCGTCTCGGTAATGCAGCAGGAAAGTTCATACAGAACTTCATCTCCGGCATCCGTTCCGTATTTTTCGTTGATCTCTTTGAAGTTGTCAATGCCGATACGCATAAAATAACGTATGCTGTCCGGCTTATCCCGCAGAAATTCTTCTGCGTTCAGCCGGAACCTTATCTCTCTGCGCAGTCCCGTAACATTATCTGCTTTGGCTTTCTGCCCGAGTTCCGTGATCTTGCCGACTAACAGTCTGTGACCATCTTCCCCGACGACCACCGTTCCGCGGCAGCAGATCCACACCACCCTGTTATTGCGGTCCAGGAAACGATATTCCAGGTTGTGCGTATCCTGTTTACCCGTTCTGCAATTTGTAATATCCTCTGCCAACATCGCATAATCCGAAGGGTGAATGATCTTTACAAGCGCTTCCGTACAGTTTTCTATCCTCGTCGAATCCAGTGCAAAGCGCTTCGTCATACTTTCCGGGATCAAATATACGTCCGACGTCAGATCCAGAATAAATAAATACGCGTCCGAAGCTTTCTGCACGATATCAATAACGGATTTTATCCGTTCGATCGACATATTATGAAGAGGTTCCTGTTCTCTCATTCCTTTTTCTCCATTTCTGTTGTCAACTTCCCGATCTCATCAATGATTCCGCCGATATACTCGATCGTATTTAAAAGCGGCGCGTCTGTGGTGATATCGATCCCCGCCATTCCCGCAAGTTCTACCGGATCCATGGTTGCGCCCGCGGCAAGCACCTTCTTCCAGTCTTCCACGGCCGGCGCCCCTTCCTCTTCGATCCGTCTGCATACCTGTGTTGCAACCGTCAGGCCCGCGCTGTACGTATAAGAATACAGTCCCATATAGTAATGCGGCTGCCGCATCCATGTATGCGCGGCATCATCCGAAATCTCCACGGCATCTCCCCAGAAATTCTGCAGAGTTTCCTTCATAAGACGGTTCAACGTCTCCGCATTGACACCGCCTCCTTCATCCACGAGACGATAAACCTTCCTCTGATAATCAGCTTCCAACAGATGTGTTACGAAATTATGATAATATGTATTGCTGATCATACAGGAAAGCACCCAGCGGCGGAATCTGCTGTCAGAAGATGTCTTTAGCAGATAATGGGCCATGAGCAGTTCATTCATCGTGGAAGGCGCCTCTACAAAATATCCCGATACATCCGTATCAAAAACGGACTGCGCCGCATTGCATGCCTTAAAATGCCCTGCATGTCCAAGTTCATGCGCCAACGTAAACACATCCGCCATACGGTTATGCCATGAAAGCAGAATAAAAGAGTTGGTTCCGTAAGGACTGGCGCAAAAACCGCCCGTCGATTTCCCTGCATTCTGTGCAAAATCAACCCAGCGGTCACGATAAGCCGCCTTTACCATATCGACATATTCTTCTCCCATAACGGAAAGACCTTTTTCGATATATTCCCTGGATTCCTCGATCGTCACTTTCGGATCATATGCGGGATCTACGGCAATCTTTAAATCGGCGAATGTCATCTTGTCCAATCCGTGGATATGCTGTAACAGACGGGCATACTTACGCATATGAGGCGCAAGCTTTTCCATGATCAGGTCAATCTGCCTGTCATACATATCTCTCGTTACTTTCTGCGGAAAGAGCAGACTGTCTATGACACTGTCAAATCCCCGCAAAGCCGCCAGCGTCTTCTCCGTCTGCACCTGCGTATTATATGCGGCCGCCGTAACGTTCTCATATTCGCGTATCTTGGCGGAAAATGCCTCAAAAGCCGCGCGGCGCACCGCCGTATCCTTTTCGTATTCATAATTGTCCTCGAACAGAGAATATCCAAGCGCATATTCTTTGCCTTCCACCGTAAAAGAAGGAAACTTCATATCCGCCAGCTTCGCCATATTATAAATCTGGTAGGGCGCCTCTATCGTCTGCGAAAGAGCCGCCAGGGCACGTTCGGTCTCCGCATGCAGTTTATGCGGTTTATTTCTGAGGACATCCTGCAGATAATGTCTATTTTCTACGGTATCGGACAGCGCCTGCTCTATGATGCACTCTTTTGCCTCCATGATCTCACTGTCAATAAACTTGAGCATTCCAAGACTTTCCGCCAGTATGCGCTTCATCTTATTGTCCCGCTCCTGATTATAGGCATCATAAAAATCAACGGAAACGGCCAGATTACAATAATCACATGTTAGTATAAATAGGCGGATGACCTCTCTGTATTCATCCAGACAGGCGTTGATATTCTGCGGCGTATTCAATTTTCCCTTATAGGTCTCTACGATATGGTCCCTTAACTTCTTCGCCTTCTCCACATCCTGATTCATTGCCTCTTCACTGGCATAGATAGAAGACAGATCCCAGGTAAGTTCTACCGGAACATCTTTACGTGACTTCAGCTCCATTTCCGCACCCTCCCGTTTTCTTTTTATTTTACCCGATAGCGCCGGAAAAAGCAATGCAAAGACAGCTCTTAAAATTACGCAGAAAATTCCCCTGCCTTGCTATACAAATAAAGACACGTTTGATATAATAACAGAAACGGTCCTATCGGAGATTTTCCTGCCGGATATCCGAAACATTTCCGCATAAGACCTCATTTTCAGAAAGGCATGGACACTTATATGAGCAAAAAGAAAGTTGTTGTATCTCTTGGACATCAGGCATTGGGCTATACCACGTTGGAACAGTGGGATGCCGTAAAAATAACCGCAAAGGCGCTTGCCGATCTGGTGGAGGCCGATTATCAGCTTACCATTACACACAGTAACGGACCGCAGGTCAGCATGATCCACAAAGCCATGACGGAGCTCCGCCGTGTTTATATCGACTATACGCCGGCCCCGATGTGCGTATGCTCCGCAATGAGCCAGGGTTATGTCGGCTATGATATCCAGAACGCCCTGCGTACGGAACTGCTTGCACGCAATATTTTCAAAACCGTCAGCACAATTCTGACACAGGTTACCGTAGACCCGTATGACGAAGCATTCTATGAGCCGACCAAAGTGATCGGCAGATATATGTCCAAAGAAGATGCTGAAGTTGAAATAAAAAAGGGAAATTATGTAATAGAAGAACCCGGCAGGGGATTCCGGCGCGTCGTTGCCGCCCCCAAACCGATCGACATTGTTGAGATCGATGCCATCCGCACGCTCGCGGATGCCGGACAGGTCGTTATTGCCTGCGGCGGCGGCGGTATTCCGGTAATCGAGCAAAATCATGTATTAAAAGGTGCATCCGCCGTTATCGAAAAGGATTCCATCGCCGGTAAACTGGCCGGTGAACTGAAGGTAGACGAGCTGATCATTTTGACCAGCGTACCCTATGTTTACCAGAACTTCGGCCAGGAAAATCAGACTCCGATAACGCATATGAATACCGCGGAAGCCAAAGAGTATATTGCCAAAGGAGAATTCCAGGAGGGCACCATGCTGCCCAAGATCGAAGCGGCCATTTCCTACCTGGAAGCCAACCCGCAGGGCAATGTGCTGATCACTTCCCTAAGCAATGCCGCCGATGCCATCAAAGGAAAAAGCGGTACGGTGATCACGGCTTAGAAACGCTACCAAACACCATGCACAATGCGCCGATCATAATACAGAAATCGGAAATATTAAAGATAATACGCCGGATGGCTTTGTTTTTCACAGGGAAACTTACATAGTCCACGACATAATGCCGATGCAGCCTGTCGTAGCTGTTGCTGTAAGCGCCCCCGAGAAGCAGGGCCAATCCGGTTTTTAACAGTCTGCTCCCCTTCATGCTGAATGTCGTAAGAAATACGACCGTCAGTGCCAGTGTCAGTACGATCGATACAAACGCCACCAGTTTTCTTTTCGTCCTGCCGGCATTGAGAAAAGCGCCTTCATTATGATGCTTTCTAAGCAGCAAAAGACCGCCGCCGATCTCTTTTTCTTCACCCTCCGTTCCCGTTTTTTCCACCAGATTCTTGATCCCCAGATCCAGGCAGAAAATGAGGGCCGCTATTATCGCATAAATCATCTCTTTTCGTTCCTTTCATAGTTCCCTGTTTCATCGGTCACAAACAAATACGGTCAGGTATCAGCCGCCTTCCACATATCTTTCCGGTAAAATAACAGCCGTCATTAAATAAAACGGAACTGCCAGTACCATGAAATATACATACCGGAAATCGGTCGCAACAGGCGTGGCAATCATAACCGTAAGGTATAAAGCGAAGCTTGGAAGATAGCAGATCAGTTTGTCCTTTTCCCTGCGTACCAAAGTAGTTCCGATACAAAACAGGAAAAACCAGAAGGCGATCCCCATACTCCACAGCAGGCTGTAAAGAGGCACCATACTGCCCAGTTTTAAAGAAATTTCCTTCACTTTTACAACAACGGGGCCGCCAATTAGCGGTGTATGCGATACCCCCAGCTTCGTCGCGCTGACCCCTTCGACATCCGCAACCGGATAGAAAGAATCCGGATACCAGTAACCGTAAGTCTGATTGATATATGCTTTCAGATAATCCCCCGGATAACTGCGTCCGATATCGGCCCACAGCTTCAGGAATTCTCCCTTATGCGCGGCCAGATAATCCTGGTTTCCGGCACGTACCAGCTCTTTCATATTATCGGCAAAAGTGGGATTGTACAGGTCTTTGATATAAGTCAGATCCACCACGTTTTCGATCATCGCAAGCTGTTCCGGCGTCAGCTCCCTGTCTTTGCAGATAACGGCGGCGATCTGCTGTGTCGGAATGGAAAGCGATTCGATCAGATCAGGCTGCGTCACTTCCAGCGCATTCATGAGAGGCCATTTTACCACAACCGCCGTAAGCACGACCGCTGCAAGTGCAGGATATATCTTCTTCGCATGTTTCCGGTAACGGAAAAGCAGGAAGGGCAGGCCAAGCAGGAAGCCGTACCATCCATTGGAGCGGAACAGGCATATCATAATGCCGGAACCGATGAATACAGAAAGAACCGCCGGTGTGATACGCGCCGTCATACGCAGCAGCGTACAGCTAAACAGAAGCACTGCCGCCGCAAAGGGAATATCTTTCCATAGCGTAACGGAAAAAACCGCGTGATACGGCACAAGTGCATAAAAAAGCGTAATGAGTATCAGGATTTCGTCTCTGATCCGGAAAAGACGCAGCGTTTTCAAAAAATAAAGAATACTGCCGGCCAGAAAGCACATCTGAAAAAGGGTATAAAACGAAGTCGCCGCTACCATATTATGCGTAAACAGCATACCGATCTGAAAACACAGCTTAAAAAGCATCGTATGCACAAACGGATGATGATTACTGTAAGGTGCCTGCCCGAGCACCTGCTCGAACTGGTTCAGGCTGTCAGGCGTCATGATACCCGGGAACTGATACAGAAAATAAGGCAGCCAGCAGATCAGGCAGCCTGCGAAACAATAAAAGGGAAGGTGCCTGATGACCCGTGCATTTTCCGTCTGATAAAGAAGTTTCTCCAGCGAATCCTGATCTGCACTGTAAGAAAACAACAACAGCAATAACTTATAAAAGCATACAAAGAAACCGGAAAAAACGGAAAACAGGACGATGCCCTGAAAAAATCTGTTCGTCAGTGTTTCGATATAATGCGGATAATCTACCGTCATATAAAACAGCGTATACAAAAAAGCCAGGACAACAGCCGCTTTCCGGGTGCCCGGCGTATAAACGAAGGGTTTCCTGTCAAGCCTGATGCTGATATGCCGGTATAAGAAAAAAGAAAGGATAAAGATCACTCCCGTCAGGATATTCCCCGGTTCCATTCTGCCGGCCTTCATAAAAGCCCATGTCGTAAAAAAGCTTTCCGCAATATTCAAAATAATCATGAATCCGCTGTTTATATTCATAGCAAACTCCCAACAACCGATTTTTACTATCATATCCAATTATCGAAAAATTGTCAACAAAAGTGCCTGCGGTACAAAAACGGCCTGCTGCGCAGGCCGTACTTTCACGTTCTTGCCAACCTCTCAAACGCTCCGCTGATATTCAGTTTCCCGTAACCCGCGTATGTCAAGTTAATGTCACAAACTTTTTTCACTTTTTTTGAGTGAAAATCGCTGAAACCCGCATAACTTCGTGGGGCGTATGGTTGATTAGTGCTAAGTTGGGACAAAATTGACGGTGAATTAGTGTCAAGTTGAAATATTTGAAACAGCCTTCATTATCTCCTCTGCGACTTCCACCATACTCCTGTCTGGTGCATAAAGTTCCGTTCCTAACCCCTTTAACTGCCTGACCAAACCTGCTACATCCGGCACTAACCGGGATAGTCTTCCTATATTATAGACAAACACCCCATTATAAGTCCCTGCATTCTGTAAAAGTTTTTGCAAACCGGGCCGATCTGTTCGTAAGCCAGAAACACCATTGTCGATATATATATCAATTTCTGTCCTGTCTCCCCACATGCTCCGGATTTGTCCAGTCAATGTCTCTGCCTGATACCGGACTGCTGCCTGATCTGGCTTTCCTACTCTCGCATATATCGCTGCCCTCATTCTGTCTCCTCTCTATTCTCGCGGAAGTTCCACACAATTTCAACCTTTTTATCCTTATAGACGTATATTTTCTTAATAAATATATCAACCACTTCCTGTGTCAGCGCTTCTAAATGGGAATACCGTATGACCTGCTTCATATCTTCCTCTGTCCTGCGGTATTCTTCCTGAAGCTGTTCCAGTTCTTTCCCATATTTTTCTTCCTCTGCTGATAAGGAAGCGCTCTGCTCTTTTATGCCGTCCGCCTTCTGTCTGTAGGATATGGCCTGAACCGAACCAAACGCATAGCTTTCATACAGGGCATCCGCCTCTGCCTGGAGCTGCTTTTTCCTGCCCCGGCACTCTGCTATCTTCTTTTCCAGCCTTGCCATACAAGACTTCTGGAAAGAAACAAGACTCTGGTTCTCCTTTGCGGCATCCCCGCGCACCATCAGTTCCCTGTTCAACATAGTCAGCACGGCTTCCTCCAACAAGTCGGCGGAAAAATAGGTACAGCACTCCGGTATCTGCAAAACAGCATGTTTCCGGCACTCAAACCTGCGGTATTTATTCTTCCCCCGTATGGGTTTATACGTCATGGAATAACCGCACCCGCCGCAGAACAGTTTCCCCACAAGGGGATTTTTCTCCCCTTTTCTGGCAGTGTCTGCTCCTTTACGGAACAGGCACACCTTTTCGTAATCTTCCAGAGAAACAAGCGGCTCATGGTGGTCTGGTATCACTTTCCAATCCTCCGCCGGCACAGCGATACCGCCTTTACTGCCTACATATTTCCGCTTTGATTTTCCATAAGCCATCTCGCCTAAGTAAAAACGGTTATTCAGGACAGCCCGGACAGAGACGTTATCCCATGCCCGCATCCTGCCGCCTTTTTCTGCCCTCTCAGGATGGCGCATCTGCGTTTTGGTCGGTATCTCCTTTTCATTGAGAATCCTTGCGATCTGTGTGCTGCCGTTTCCGTCAAGGGCAAGGGCAAAGATGTAACGTACAATCTCCGCTTCCTTCTCATTTACTACAACCGCATTTTTTATTTCCCGGCTTTTTTCATACCCAAAGGGAACCTGTCCGAAAACATATTCCCCATTGGCGCATTTATTTTCAACCGAAGTTTTGACCTTTACGGATATATCTTTGCTGTATAAGTCATACAAAAGTGTCTGGAAAGCCGTGTCGATCGGGGTAGTGCTTCCTGCATGGTCACGGCTGTCATAATGGTCATTTACCGCGATAAACCGCACCCCCATGAACGGGAATATCTGGTTCATATAGGTTCCAAGCTCGATATAGTCTCTTGAGAAACGGGACATATCCTTGACAAGCACACACCCTATCTTATTGTCCCTGATCTCCTTTAAAAGCCTCTGCATCCCCGGCCTTTCCATGCTTGTGCCGGAATAGCCGTCATCACAAAACTCGGAAATCTCTTTATCCCTCAACTCACCGTTACCGCGTATGTAAGCGTGAAGCATAGCCCTCTGGCTGCTGATGCTGTTGCTCTCGTCCTTATCGTCCGCATCTTCCAGGGAAAGCCGCAGATAAATAGCAAGTTTATCCATTTATAAGCACCCCCTCCAGCAGTTCATTTGTATAGGCAAACTCCACTTCTATCCGCTTCCCAGGATAGACATAAATCTTCCGGATCAGGGATTCCACCATTTCCTTTGTCAGTTCCCTGCCGCTTTTTAACCGGAGCAGGGCACGGGCCGCCGCAAGGTATTTCCCTGATACAGCATCCAGGTTCTTCCTGTCTGCTTCCAGTTCCTCCTTCTGCCGGTTTAAGTCATTAAGCCTCCCCTCCTGCTGCATCTTATAAGCAACATACTCGCTCTGGGGGATAATGCCCTCACGGTATTCCACATATTTTGTCCGTTCCGCCTCCTTTGCCGAGACAATCTCCCTTTCTGCTTTCCTGATTTTTGTATCAATCACTGTTCTGGCTGTCCTGAGTTGCTCTTTCACGATCTCCGTATACTGTTTTGGTTTTCCTAAATACACGGAAAACTCCATTCTAAGGAGCGGTAACAGAATATCCACCAGTTCCGCCTTTGAAATGCGGTTTGATGCAGGGCAGCCCTCCACCTTTGTCTGCCCGCCGTTTAAGCAGAAATACCCATCCAGCCTTGCCTTCCTGCCGTCCGCATAGGTTTTCACATAACTGTTCCGTGTCATTTTCCTGCCACACACGCCGCAGTAAAGCACATTGTCAAAAATATTCTCCCCTATCGGGCATCCTTCTGTCGGATGGGCATGGGTCCCCGTCCTTTCATGGAGCCTTTCCCTCACTTCTGCCGCTTCCGCAAACACCGCCGTATCAATAACCGCCTCATGGGTATTTTCTTTGACTACCCATTCTTCCTCCGCTTTGTGGATGCGGTTCTTTTCGTCCCTTGCCGTAATGGATGATTTACCCTGCACCAGTTTCCCGGTGTATGTTTCACTTTTCACGATACGCTCTACAGCGCCTTTATCCCAGCCTTTGTATTCTCCCTGTTCCGGGTCAAAAAAAACTTTTCCGGTTTTCCTATACACAGACGGCGGGTTGCATTTTTTCCTGTTCAGGTCATCCGCCACCGCCGCATAGCTTCCCGTTTCAATAAACAGGCTGAAAATATGCTTTACAATCCCTGCCGTGTTTTCATCCGGCAGGAGCTTGCGTATCTTCTTATCCCCATGACAGGCTCCGCCTGTCATTGCGCTTGTGTAGCCGTAGGGCGGCGGCCCTCCCACATAGGAACCTTCCTGCCGTCTCTGCTTTAAATGCTGCTTTGCTTTTACGGAAAAGTCCTTTGCATACATATCGTTGACAAGGTTTTTTATCTCCGTTGCCATCTGCTTTGTATTGCTTCCCCGGTTTCCCGTATCAAGGCCGTCAGCAACCGCAATAAAGCGGACGCCCAGAAACGGGAAGATTTTCTCAATATAATTCCCCGCTTCCAGATAGTTCCTTCCAAACCGGGAAAGGTCTTTGACTACCACGCAGTCAATGTCGCCGAGCCGTATGTCCTGCATAAGCCTCTGAAACTCGTCACGGTTGAAATTGCTCCCCGTTTTCCCCAGGTCTATGTAACGGTCTGCAATCTCTATCCGCTCTGTCCCTTCCCGGTTCAGTTCTTCTATATGCTTTTCCGCGATCCTTACCTGTACTTCCACGGATTCATTCTTTTTCCTGTCCTGGTCTGATGAAAGCCTTGCATAAATGCCCGCTTTATAACGTATTTTTGCCTCTTTTGCCGCCACAGCAGGGGCAAAAGTCCTCTTTGACACTCTGCCCATGTTATGCGCTCCTTTCCGCCGTCTGTGCTTTCGCTGCCTGGTCTGTCAGAGCCTTCCGGCCAATTCCTGCCATAACCGCAAACGCATCCATAAAATAAAAGTCAATCACGACCTGCCTGTTCTCATAAACATCAATCCGCCTTACAAGGCTGCTCAAAGTATGGCGGTCTATCTCCCTCAGTTCCACACAGTCTTTAAATGTTTTCAGCCGCCCCGCAGAAAGCGCCCCTTTTTTGAACATATCTTTAATGAGCTGCTCCTGTTTCTGCATAGCGGCTTCCAGTTCCTTTCCTTTCTGCGAAAAGCCGCTGTGCAGGCGCTCAAATTCCTCCTTTGTGACAACGCCCTCCCGTAAATCTTCATACAGGCCGGAGCAGAGGGAATAATATTTATCCTGTTCCTTTTTCAGCCGCCCGATCTCTTTGTCATACCGGGCAACCGCCTCAAAGTTGGTCTCATACTGCACTGCATGGTCAAAAAGCTCCTTTTCTTTCAGGAAGGAATTTGCAAACTTCCGGATACTCTCACAGACGATCTCCTTCAGCGTACTTTCCTCTATGCTGTGCCTGCTGCACCCTTCCCCACGGTTCTTTGTGGAACAGATATAATAAACTTTTGCCGTGTCTTTATAACGTATCACCCGCCTTACCATCTGCTGGCCGCAGTCCCCGCAGAACAGCAGCCCCATAAAAGGGCTGGGTGTCCCCGAATCCGGGCTTCTCCTCCCGTCTGCTTTCATCAGGTGTTGCACTACGGCAAAATCATCGGCAGAAATGATTGCCTCATGGGTATTCTCTACTTTCACCCATTCCCCTTCCGGTTTAGCGATATGTTTCTTTACTTTATAGTTTACCTTTTCTGTTTTCCCCTGTACCATGTGCCCCAGGTAGACCTCATTGGTCAATATCCGTTTTATTGTTGTGCTACCCCAGCCGCTGCTACCCGTACCGGAAAAGCCTCCATTATAGGAAAGCCCCATAGACTTTTTATATTCCTTCGGAGATAGTATTCCAAGACTGTTCAGCTTCTCCGCAATCGCGGACAGCGCCAACCCCTCGATCTTCCATGCAAAAATCCGCCGCACATTCTCCGCCGCGTATTCATCAATGACAAGCCTGTTTTTATCCGTGTCGCTTTTTCTGTATCCATAAACGGCAAAAGCAGCAATACATTCGCCATTTTTATACTTTACCTCAAGCTGGCTCTTTACCTTTGTGGAAATATCCCGGCAGTAGGAATCGTTTATGAAATTCTTTACCGGCAGGACAATGGAGCTTTCCCCTGTGTCCGCCGATATGCTGTCAAAATGGTCGGTAAGCGCAATAAAGCGCACAGAAAGAGCCGGGAAAACCTTTTGTATATATCTCCCGGATTCAATGTAATCGCGCCCGAAACGGGACAGATCTTTCACTACCACGCAGTTCACCCTGCCTGCCTCAATGTCGCCGATCATCCTCTTAAATTCTGGTCTGTCGAAATTGCTCCCTGAAAAGCCGTCGTCCACATAGATGTCATAAAGCTCTATGTCCGGCTGCTCCCTTAAGAATGATTTGATGAGTTCCCTCTGATTTCCGATGCTGTTGCTCTCGGACTTATTTAAACTGCCCCTGTCCTCGTCATCCTTTGAAAGACGGAGGTACATGGCCGCATAGAATTTTTTTTCTTTCAACTGTATCACCCCTGACTTTTTATTAGCTAACAAGGATAGCCGTTATCCCGCTCATATCTAAAAGCCAGGGCTTCCACTGAATCAAGTCCTGACTTTAGATTAACATAACTTTTCCGTTCTTTCAAGAACAAACTCCTTTTATTCCGGCTAAATATGTATCTCTGCAAGCCTTCTTAAATATTCCTCCATCTTATCATCAATGGTCGGCCCTTCCTTCATAAAACGGACTTTCACGATATAGTCTCCGATCCGGTGGACGTATACGTTATTGGTCTGCGCTGCAAAAGAAGCCAGTTTCTGGGGGACGGGCTTTTTCGTGTCTACCACAATATCCCTTAAATCTGTCAGGCTGTTGATATCCACATCCCGTATATCCACAGCTGCCATCTCCTGTAACTTTTCCCTTGTCAGTTCCATATCCTGCCCCTTGACCGCCTTTCTATATTCTATTTTCCGTTAAGGTTGTCTTATCACAAAAAACTTTGCCCCTTCCCGTATAAATGGGATGGAACACCTTGCGCCGCAAACCCGCCGTTTTGCCAGGGCACAGCGGAAAAAGGCTTGCAGCGTCAGGTCTTACATCCCATAAGAAATCCGGCAGATGCTTTCTGCACACCTGCCGGAAATATAAACAGATAACCGCCCGGACAGTAAAGGTTATAAAACGCCTACCATCCGGCATCGGTTTCCAAAAATCACAAAGTTCCTGTCTTGTGCCGTATTGTCAGGCAGCCGGACTGCCCTACTGCTCACCCCCGGCACGGGAATATCCAAGCCGCCTACGGCTCCATAAGCGCCATGATACCAACGGCAGGTGGCGGCAGGTGACTAAGCTGCCCAGGCCATGCCCTCAGTATCCCCCTTTCACCCTGCGGTACGGGAATATGCTGGTCCTCCTTAAACTGGCGGCTCATGGCGGTCCCGGCGCTGCCACACGCCGGTCACAGGCCCTCCGGGTTACCGCTCGTGCCTTTGAAGTCATCTTGTTTGACGGGGCAGGCCAGGCAGGAAGGGGAAAAACAGCTTCCCTCCCTTATCCGCCCCGCGCCCGCAGGCAGTCATCGCGCCCGTGCCTGGGCCGCTTGCTTTACAGCCCCGCACAGCAGGAGAAACTTGAATACTGGTTATGAACAGGGGTTCACCCTGTTATTTTCCAATGTCCGTAAGAGGGAGAAAAAACCCCTCATAATGTAAGGGACTAAAACCGCATCCTGATAGAAAAAAATTTGATTATTTTTCCATCATTTTTCTCAGCTTGTCCAAAATCCTGTTTTTCCGGTAATGGATGGTATTCTGTGAGACAGCATACAGCCCAGCCACTTCCCGCTCCGTCTTTTCCAGATAGAACAGTTCGTTAAGCAAAGCCAGTTCCTCTGCGGAAAGGCTGTGCAATACAGCCTGCAATTTCTCCATCATTGCGTCCCTGACCACCCTGTCCTCCACGGAATCGCCGGATGCGGTAAACTGCCAGTCCTGCTCCGCAAGCTGCTCATAGGACAGTTCCCGGCTGGGAATGTATTGTATTTCCTGTGTTTCCGGGTTGACTTTTGTATGCCCTTTTTTCAGCTTCCCCATAAAATAACGTTCCTTGTCCTCGGCGCGGTAATATTCCCGGTACACTTCCCTGCTCACCGGTACAGGCTGCCCGTCTATGTATAAATAAAAATCTCTTTCCTGCATGTTTTCCCTCCGAAATTCTGAAAATGAATAGGTTCCAGAATCCCTAAGGGCGGGGAACGGCACCGTGGGAAAGCGACACCACACGGCAAAAAAAGACATAAAAAAAGCCGCGCCCGGAAGATACCAGGCACGGCGGGATGCTTTTTGTATTTTATTGGTATTTCATAAATATGCAGGGGATTTTTTGTCGATAACAGAAGCGCCGCAATCCCCGTAAGGACTGCGGCGCTTCTATGTAACTGTTTCGTTTCTGTTTCTTTCCCCGGACTCCCCAATATATTCCCCTTACCAACGGGAAATGATATTAGTTTCTAAAGTTTTCGCTGATTTCCCTGCTTATTTGTAGTAAAAGGAATTATAAACGATAATATTGTCAAAAAATTGTCACCACATTGTCAAAAGATGAGCAGATAACGCAAGTTACGACAAAAAAGGCATAACCACAAAGGTTACACCGTTTTTTCAATCTGTATCAGATATCATCCTGGACGAACCGATAGCCTACACCACGTATATTTTCAATCCGGCAGGAGGTACAACCCGCTTCCTCCAGTTTCCTGCGGATGCGGTTCAGGCAGGAATGGAGTCCGTTGTCCGCATCCCGAAGGTAATCATCACCCCATATGTCACGGTAAAGCTGTTCATTTGTAAATACCCGTCCCGGACTGGATGCAAGCAGACAGAGCAGATTAAACTCATACCGGGGAAATTCCATTTCCTGTGAATTGATAAAAACTTTGTGATAGTCCACGTTGATAAACAAAGTTCCCCTTGAAATGATGCTGGACGGCTGCTGCTTTGTCTGGTTCAGTTCCGTATAGCGCCGGATCAGTGCAAGGCCGCTGGCAATGGTTTCCTCCAGATAACTGTCTGTCCACTTAATGTATTCATCCGCCCCCGCTTTGACCGCGGCTGTTTTTCTGTGCTGTCATACTGCCGGTCTACCACCAGGACAGGGGCTTTTGTCAGCCCCCTTATGATCTTCAATGAAGATAGATACTCCTTTCCATCTGAAAATATAATAACCAGCAGATACTCCGTATTCCCTGACAGTTCACTAGATGCTTCCCCCGCAACTGAAACGATACGGACAGATATGCCTTTTTTCTGCCATTCTCCCTGAAGGTCAGCCAACTGTGGTCGGTCATGGCATAATATCAATATCCATCTTTCCATAATTGCCTCCTTCTACCTTCTATTGTATTTTTGACAATTTGATTTTTAACATCAACGGTTGCCACTATTTCATTATAATAATTTTTTGATTTTCTGTTATTGTCATTTCCCGACTTACAGGTTTTTTCTCTGAAATACAGGTATGAACTACTTTCACTAACAAGCCTATATCTTTCTGGGACAATCCTGCCCTTATGCAATCTGCTTCTCCAGAATAATCTTTACTGTTCCATCCTCTATCTGGAAGAAAAACGGCATCCCTGGCTGCGAATCTTCATATGTTCCAATATACTTCTGAAACTCCGCCGCATCCGTTGTGGTGTACTCCTCCGGGTAATCGGAACCAGTAAAATCGCCATTCCAGTCAATAAAGGTATATGGTCTGCCCATCCAGCTTCCATGTAACAGTTTCCTCATCCGGATTGTATATATAATAGCCGTCCGGCATGTCCTCTTCCGAAAGGTTCAGCTCCTTTATGCGCTCCGTATCATCATCCGTAATGAACTCGGCTATATCTACTGTTATGGTACTATCTGTCATGCCTTTTAGGAACGCAGCAATATACTCCCCTCCGTTTTCATCCATATAAGATGGATTTGTTGTGGACATTTTTAGAATCTCTTTTCTTAAGCACAGCCACCGACAGGACTGCACCCACCGCAACCAGGACGCTCCCTGTCAACATATAAATACCCATTCTTTTTTTATTTTTGTTCATAACTGTTCTCCTCCAATTTTAAAAAATACTCTTTCACCCATTACACCACTACATGAAACGACAATCCTCTAAACTTCTACTATATCCACCTATTCAGCAGGGCAAGGCCGCATTCATTATGGTTAATTATTCAATTCTCCTTTTTTTCTTTGATCCTTTGGTCTATTCTTTTTTTTACTTCATCTGATACTTTACAATCACTTGCTTTCTCCTGCAAAGCACTTTTTACCAATGTATCAATTTTTTTATCATAATTATTTATTTTCATCTTAACCCTTTCTTTTCTCAATTATCTTCCATGTATTCCTCTAAGCACATTTGATTATTATAAATTTCTTCTGCCGCCTCTCTTCCGACATACCTATAATGCCACGCTTCATATGCGCCGCCTGTAATATCCTCTTTCCCTTGTGGATACCGCAAAATAAAACCATATTTATACGCATTCTCCGCAAGCCATTGATATACTTCATCGTTGGTGGATCGTGATTTATCAGCATTTATATCAACTGCAATTCCCAACTGATGTTCACTTGTTCCCGGAACAGCTACCCATTCTTTTGCAGCCATTTCAGCCATCGACCTTGAATATCCTTCATTCATATATCTTTGTATTCTTTCATCAAGAATCGCCTGCTGTTCCTCTGTCGTTCGGTATCCCTCTCTAACAATCGGATATATCCCTTCTGTTCTCATATCATCAAACATTTCCTGTAAATCTGGATAAATCCGGCTGTCTACCTTTTGTCCATTTGAAAGTTCTGTTAGTGTCACATTATAATTATCCGGAATCTCATTCCACTGGTTTACTACAATTAAGTACCACTCATTTGATTGTGAAATATTATGGAAAGCTTCATTTTGTATGATATTTTCCTGTTCACTTGAAATAGGAGCATTATGTAAGTCTTCACTTTGTATGAAGTTCTTCCATAAAGATGATATTCCTTTTACATTATGGATAACAATATTACCGAAAATCCATGCAAAACAGATAATAATAAGTAAACTAAGCAACCTCTTTCTTTTTATGCGCCGCTTCCTATCCATATTGTCACACCATTGTATCTCATGCTACCTGATGTTTACGAAATGACTTGTAAGCAAATGGCAGCGTAATGACGCTTACAAGCAGAGCTACCAAAATCAACATAACCGGATAAGATATTTTTAGTCCGAATATATGAAATACCTCATATTTTGTCAGTGCAGTATAAGCCGCAGCCATCTTTGCCGGCATAAGGTTCAGAATATTGTTATACGTCCGGCTGGTTCTGGAGTACGACAGAAACGATGGTATAAAGAAAAACACCATTGTACAAATAATCACTGGAAAAGGAGAGGACATCTTAGCCGATAACAGCAGTGTAATTCCCTGCATGAACAAGCACATAAAGTATCCAGCCAAAAGCACATACAGATATGTCTGCAATAAATTTACATCTGCCGGAGCCAGAAAATTTAAAACCTGCAGGCTACAGTCCGCCCCTTCGCTCCCATATATAAGAAATGTCACAAACGTCAAAATAAATATGCCTAACGCATAAATGACACTGGTAAGCAAAAACGATGATACAATCTTTGCAACAATCAATTTGCTCCTTCCATATTTTGTTGACAACAGGATTGCATCAGCTCCAGTCTGGTATTCAGACGAAAATATAGGTGCAAGGGTAATGCAGACCACCAATGCGATCACCATCATCGAAACATAACTGATACCCAATAATTTATTCCAGCCAGTGTTATACTCATAATGAAAAGGGATTGTGAGATTTTCATTTTTGGTTATAAAATACTCTTTATCCGCTTCAGAATAATTCCCGTAGGAATAATCCATATTAAGATATTCATCAACTTTTTTCATCCGGTTTTCATAGAAGTTCTCAACTTCTTTAACATCCATGCTTCCTATCGCATAGTAATCATAGGCTTCTCCCTCTGGTGTAAATGCCATATCTATAAGGAATTTAATATCACTGTCGGGCTGAATATATTTTGCATAAGCAGCATTATTGATCCATGAATCCACCGTACCATCTTCTTTGATAAAACTGGCAGGATCCGCATAAGCGCTTTGGTAATTTGTAATCACAGACTGTAATTTTTCAGTCGTTAAATCGCAGGAAGACTCCTCCAACGAATCTCTTTTTGCACGGATTGCTTCCATTCCGGTAATTTCCGTTCCGTCTTCATTGATCCAGTTATTTTCACTGATCGTAAGACATGGCACAATAATAAGCATAGCCATCATCAACACAACCGCACAAAGAAAAGATTTCTTTTTAAATACTTTCAAAAATTCAAAGCGTATTATTTTTTTCATATTCCATGTCCTCCCTAACGATTCCGAAAATGGTAAAGATACAAATCTTCCAGCGTTGGTTGCATGGGAACCGCCTCTGCAAATGGCTGGTCGTCGTTTATAATCCGGATTTCTACATTTCCATCTGCAAGATGGTGTAGATTCGCCACACAGAAGCGCTCATTTATCCTGTCAGCACTTCTCCCATCAACCACATATTTCCAGACTTTTCCCCGCATGGAATCAGTTACTCCTTCAACCGATCCCTTTAATAGAAGTTTCCCACTTTTCATCATCAGTATGGTATCCGCAATATACTCAACATCTGAAACAATGTGTGTGGACAAAATAACTATTTTGTCTTTGGCGAAATCAGAGATCAGGTTACGGAAACGCACCCTCTCTTTTGGATCAAGCCCCGCGGTAGGTTCATCCAGAACAAGTATTTTAGGATTGTTGATTACTGCCTGTGCAATTCCCAAACGCTGCTTCATGCCGCCTGAAAAAGTACGTATTTTTTTATTCGCAACATCTGCCAGACTTACGATTTGAAGAAGCTCTCTGGTCATAGACCTTGCCTTTTTATCACTTAATCCCTTTAAAGCAGCAATATAATACATAAATTCTTTGGCAGTAAAGTCAGGGTAATAACCAAAGTCCTGCGGCAAGTAACCAAGTAGATTACAGTAAGCATCTCCGCATTTCCAAATATTACAACCGTCTATCAAAATCTCACCCTCCGAAGGTTGCAAAACGCCGCAGACCATGCGCATAAGAGTGGTCTTGCCTGCCCCATTCGCCCCAAGCAGCCCATAAACACCAGGGGAAAGCGCTATATTCATACGGTCTACTGCTCTTTTTTTTCCAAATTGCTTTGTAATTTGCTTTAGCATCAATTCCATTTGTCTCCTCCTTAATCAGAAAATTTCGTCAAACAGCACATTAACATATATAAAAACAATTTTGGGCTTTTTTGCCGCATAAAAAAGAAGATTGCCCCAAAACGTTTTTTCAATAAACGCTCAGGCAATCTCCTTTACATTCAGGCATATGGGAGGAAGATTTACAATTTTTATCCAGATTTTTCAATTCTTAAGCACTGCACAAATTGATTCTCTTTAAAAAATGAATTAAGAAGCACATTTTTGTATTTGCGAATCAGTTTATTCACAATCAACAGTCCATTCCCACGCCCCAATCCTTTATCCGTTGTACCAGGAATCACGCCTTTGTCTCTTGTCTGTCGGCGCACTGTATTACTGATAGAAAATACATATTCCCGCTCATTTTCTTTTATTGAAGCCATCACTGTTCCACTACAGATTTTCGCCTCTTCCATTGCATTGTCCAGCAATATTCCAAGAATACGGATCAAGTCTATCTGCCCCATACAAAAACTACTGCCTGTATGATCAAGCTGCACCTGTAAGTCCATATCCACATCCTGCTCAATCCCCTGCATAATTTTAAAATATAAAAAAGATTTCATGCTCTCATCATGTACATTGGACAACTTCATATACAAATCGTTCTTCTGCAGCTCCTGCTTTGCAAAAGGGACAATATTTTCTGTATAAAACACTTTCATTTCCTCATCGCCACTTTTATCAACGAACCCGCCCATCGTAAGAAACAGATTTTTTATGTCATGCTTTATATTCCTGATATTTTCCATATTATCTTCAAGTTCATGGTTGTACTGCACCAACTGCTGTAAATCACTCTCTTGAAGGCGCATTTCTTCTTTTACCGAAATACTTTTCACCAGAAGTCGGATATAAATAACCTGAATCATTGCAATTACTGTACACAGACCAATCCAGAGCAAAGGAAGGGCATATGTACTATCATCCGACATAGGAATCAGTTCTGTCATCATCAGGCAGCAAAAAGTCAGGCTCATTACTAACATGACAGAGCGGTCAATTTCCCCATACTTTACGCTGTATTCCTGCATTATCTGTAACCACTTTATAACCCAAATGCCTATACACCGAATTGCCAGAAAAATAAAAACTGATATGATAAAGATAACCACCAAAATATACAGCCCTTTCCGAAAAAGGCTGATTTCACTTTCCCTTAAAAAATAGTGGGAATATAATAGCTTCTCACACTTTCGATATAAACTTAAAACAATCCAACAGCTTACTGCTGCATATGCGATTACTACACCATACCCATGATTTCTTTTGTGCATCAATCTGATCTGCACATATAACTCCAATGAGAGCAAAAATACAAATGGTATGATACGTGGATGGCTATAACCTGGAATATAAAGAAATGGTAAAACCACTTTATTCAGCAGCATTACAGATGCCATCATGATCAAGTTATTGATAGACAAACCTAACAATGGCGACACTTTCAAGGTTGCCGCCAAAATCAAAACCTCACATATGTCCATAGCATAGTAAAAATTGCGGCTCCGAAACTTCCAGTCTATAAACAAGGTAAATGCAAAAATCAGCAGTGCACCAAAAAATTCCTTCTTTTCTACTTTATCCATTTTTTCACCTCATTCCGCATCCGGAAGGAGCAGGGAACCTCCTGCTGATTGGATAGTTTTAAAAAACCGTCCTTCATCCTTAATATATGTTTCCTATTCACAAGATAGGAACGGTGTACCTTGATAAAATTATTTCCTAACCGTTCCAGTTCGGCATCCAGTGTACTGATAATGGTAAGCACAGAACCATTAAATGTGTGATATGTGATTCCATGTGACACATTCTTTTCCGTTTCTACGAAAACAATATCATCCAATAAAACAGATACGCTTTCATCCATACAGGGATTCAGTATGATTACTTCCACATTATTTGATTCTTCCGATCTTGTTTTGTTTAAAAGCATTACAATATATTTGTGGTATCCATCTGCTAGTTTTGATATGTCACTGCTTTTTTCCATAAAACCAAACGGTTCAACCCCGCTTTTCAAAACATCCATAGCCATCTCATGATGGTTTGTCGTGAAAACAATCTTACAGTCGCTGTCTGTCTGGCGCAGCGTTTTTGCCACATCAATACCATTAAGTTTCCCATTGCCAAAATCCAAGTCAAGAAAAATCAGATACTGTGACGGATTATTTTTAATGTATGAGAGTAGCTCATTGCCGCTGGATGCTATACTGACAATCTTTGCATCAAAATCATTTGATTCAATCATCTCCTTAATCTTATCTGTACCCAACTGCAGGATAAACTGGTCATCATCACACAATATTATTTTTAACATATCAAACACATCCTTTAGATAGACTTCCAAGGCTAATGCCAGGTCATCACTATACTCTATATCACTTTTCAAAATACTATAGCCAAGATTTACCAACGCCTACGAATAAATTTCCCATGGCGATTCATTCATGTAAATTCTGATATCTTCCGGTAAATATGCTTCTCCGACTGATTACATATCCCCCGATTAAAATTTTGCATTTTTCTATATAAACGTTCTCTTGAATCCTTGAAAAAAACATAACAGAATTCCTCCCCGCACTGCATATCTTTATCTGTAACATTCACAATCCTGACAGTTACACTGGTATCGGAACATCCCGTTACTTCCATCGTTACTCCATCCAAAGGTGATAACATCTCAGCATCTATTCTCTTTCCTTCATTTCTATATTTGCAGTCCGTTCCGTACATAAAACCTCCATGGCATTGACACAGGTACTAAATTCAATAGCAGGTATCTTATCTAAGGAAACATC
>ERZ808037.209-NODE-209-length-62393-cov-6.985044_pt1 | contig 62393 bp, 56 predicted proteins | sample MGYA00380190_ERZ808037 | MGnify/ENA primary metagenome ERZ808037 (study PRJEB31490, sample SAMN06133399) | mouse gut metagenome | isolation source: J9 | host: mice | place: China: Chengdu | collected 2015-05 ... | reverse complement strand
CAAAAAAAGAGGATCTGGAGATTCCGGCGGAGTGGTTAAGAATCATTGAGAAGCCGGACGGGAGCTGGAAGAAAATTATTTTTTATAATACCGGTGTGAGCGCACTTTTGGAGTATAGCGAGAAGATGATCCGAAAGATGGAGTCTGTGTTTGCCATATTTAAGGAGAATCAGGATGAGGTGGCGCTGCTGTGGAGACCGCACCCGCTGATTCAGGCGACGATTGAGTCCATGCGGCCGCAGCTTTGGGAGGATTACAGGGAGTTAAAGGAGAGGTATATCGCGGAAGGCTGGGGAATCTACGACGATACGGCGGACATGGACAGGGCGGTGGCGCTTTCGGATGCGTATTATGGGGACGGGAGTTCTGTGGTGCAACTTTGTCAGAAGGCGGGGATGCCGGTGATGTTACAGGATGTCAGGATTTTGGACAAGAAGCGGTTCGCGAATGATAAGTATCTTAATATATCGATTATTGATGCAGATGTTAGTAATGATAAGTTATGGTTTATTGCCCATGATTTTAACGGTTTGTTTTTTATGGATATGATAACAAGAAGGGTGAAATTGGTGGATATATTTCCTAATGAAGAAGTTGGGAAAATGCGTTTGTATGAATCTATGAAAATTATAGACGAAAAAATATATTTTACTCCATTTTACGCTAAAAGTATTGCTGTCTTTGATATGAAAAAAAATACATTTTATAATATCGCATTGTCTGAAGAACAAATGGGATGTAGTGTATCCCGCCCTCTTTTTGGCGGAATGGAAATATATGAAAGAAATATCTATATGATTCCTGTATATAGCAAAGCAATTGTATGCCTTGATGTAGACAGTGACGAGCTGACTTATATTACAGATTGGCATAAAGACGTGGAAAATTTAATGTTTGATATTAAAGAAGCATATTTTAGACGCCAGACTGTTCGTATTAAGAATAAAATAATGGCACCTTTTTGTAATGCGAATGCTGTGCTGGAATTTGACTGTGAAACAAAAACGTGTAAGATTCATGCGCTTGGATCGGAGAAAAGAGGATATTCCGGAATATGTTTTGATGGAAGCAGCTACTGGCTTTCACCTAGAAAAACCGGTGATGTGGTGAGATGGGATGCAACGAAAAATGTGACAGAGAAAGTAAAGATTTGTCCTGATAAAGAAAAAGACAAACCATGTGCGTATGTTGGGATAACATACAGCAATAAAAATCTTGTGATATTTCCTGCTTTTGAATGCACAACTTTTTTTGAGGAAAAGGAGCGTTGTATCACTGTTCCAAACGGGAAATATACTTTTGTGAAACAGGAGGGTGATATAGTTTCCTTTTATAATGAAGATTTAGGAACTTTAGTCATAGAAAATAAGAAAAGAAATCGAAAATCGGAGATGGAGATTCGCCTTCATTATAGAGATGTAAATAGGCATGTCCTGGCGAGCTTTAGCAAGATACTGGTAAATGAAACAAAGTTATTGAATGTCAGAGTCCTGATAGGAATGTTGGAACAGACTGAATAAATTATCATATGTGATTGGAGGGAGACTGTATGAACGTTGCATATTTACAGGCCGATTGCCGTTTTAACCAATGGCTGCTTCAAAAGATTGACGGCAAATGTGTTATAGAGCATACATTGGATAGGATTAAAGAACTGGATTGTAAAAAAATTATTACAGGAATTTATGATTGCAAAGAAAATGAAGCATTGATAGAGACTTTGAAAAAAATAGGGGGGGGGGGTAGAAATAATATTATCAAACGACGAAAATGTCAACACTAGATTTGTTAATTTAATGACAGAGAAAAATGCTGAGTATATTGTTCGGGTTGGCGGAGATCAGATACTTCTCGATATAAAATGCGCAGAGTATATATTAAGAGAAATGAAACAGCAGGAGAAGGAATTCTTTTATCAACCGAGTCTTGCGAGTGTCCTGCCCGATATTGTCAGTGTAGCATGTCTGAAAAAATATAAAGAAAAGATATTGCAAAGAGATAGATATTTTTATGTATTGGCAGAAGAGGAATCTGTTAAACGATATATGTTGCCGGCTTTTTGCACATTACTTTATGATTTTCGGGCAAATTCAAATGTAAATTATCGTATATGCAAAAATATAGTAGAGAAAAATTTGAATATTTATGATCTTTCAACAAAACTTTCAAATCATTTACGGGATAGGGGAAATTATTTAAATAAGACGGGATTGATGGGAAGCTGGATCCTGGGAAATTCTTATGAGGATTTTTTTCAAGATGAGGATGGAAAGATCAATCCATGGTGGGGAAAGACAGTTGCTGATCTGATTGTAAAAAAATTGAAGAAGGACATGAGGGTATTTGAATGGGGCATGGGTAACAGTACGTTGTTTTGGAGCCAGTATGTGGAAGAGGTGATATCTGTTGAGTCAGATTTGGAATGGTATCAAAAAATGCAGAAGCTTATACCACAGAACGTTCATGCGCAGTATTGTAAGTTAGAGTATGGAGGGGAGTACTGCAAAAGTATTTTGAATGAAGTACAAAAATTTGACATCATTTTGATTGATGGAAGGGACAGAGTGAGATGTGCTTACAATTCCGTAGAAAAACTAAAGGAGAATGGAGTTATCATATGGGATAATACGGATCGAAATGCGTATGAGGATGGATATGCATACTTAAAACAAAAGGGGTTTAAGCGACTTGAATTAAGCAGTATTGTTTATGGATTGCCGGGTACTTTGGATTATACCTCTATATTTTACCGGGAAGACAATATTTTGGAGATATAAGGAGAAATATATGAAAATATGTATTTTCGGATATGGTTGGAATGGAGTGCAATGCTATAGAAATCTTATGAATAAAGGCGAATTTGACATAATCGGATTTGCAGATAACTCAGTATATAAGCGGGGCAAGATTGTGGCAGGAAACGTAATCATGTCAATGGAAGATTTGGTACGCCTAAAATCTTCAATGGATTTTTCGGTAGTGATTGCGGCACATATGTGGCGCGAAATAGGAGAGCAGTTAGAAGAAAATCATATTCCCATTAAAGGAATATGGCAAGAAGGAAAAGTTTGTAGTTATGAGAAAATGACATTTGAAAAGCTGGATTTATCGAAACAAATAACGCTGTACGCAGGAGATATTTGCGATGATGTACATATAAAAAATCCGAATTTATATGGTTTATCCATTAATAAAACGGATGAAAGGCATATTTTGGCGGATATAACAGAGAAATATCCGCTGCCAAACGACAGTATTTTTTCTTATCAGGCAGAAGATGTATTAGAACATATTGAGTTTTCAAAGCTGGTAGGGACTATAAATGAAATATACAGAATTTTGGGGAAGGGGGTATTTCGGATTTGTCTGCCGGATTACTTTAGCCCGTATTTAAAAGAGATTTCTATGATAGGAAGCGACGGAACTATTTTATTTGATCCTTCGGGCGGCGGTATATATGGAGAAAATGGAGTATCTAAGGGAGGACATGTATGGTTTCCGAATATAAATAATGTAAAGGAACTATTGGAAAAAACAAAATTCAAAAATGTAGAGTACTTGTGTTATCACACGGAAGATGGACAACTGGTAAGGAAAAATATAGATTTTTCAAAGGGGTATATTAAAAGGATTCCAGAGACAGAGAATGAAGAACGGCCTGTCTATAGTATTGTTGTAGACTGCTATAAATAGAGAGTAATAGGAGAAACAAATGGATATTGCAACAATTTTATTTACTTATAATCGAAGTGAGCATACAAAAAGGGTATTAGATGCATTGCGTCAAAATACACTTTTGCCTCAAAAGCTTTATGTTTTTCAGGATGGCTTGAGAAGTGGGGGAAACAGGGATGAATGGGAAAGGGTCAATGCGATGATTAAGCAGATTGACTTTTGCCCGACAGAAGTACATGTTTCCACTGAGAATAAGGGGCTGGCAAAATCTATTGTATCGGGAATAAATTATGTTTTTGCAGGACATGACGCAGTTATTGTGCTTGAAGATGATTGTGTGCCGATGCCAGGATTTATACGGTTTATGACACAATGCTTTGAAACATATGAAAAGGATAAGAATGTTTATTCTTTGAGTGGTTATGCGTGGCCGATTGCAATGGAATCTGATAGATATGATGCCTATTTTTGTGGAAGAATTTCAAGCTGGGGATGGGGAACATGGAAAGACCGATGGTCAAAGTTTGAACGAAATTATGATTTGTTAAACGATATAAGAAATGATGAGGAGGCATCGATAAGACTATCACAATGGGGAGGTAAAGATACCCTGCCCATTTTATTGGGAAATATTGTTGGTAATATAAATTCGTGGGCTATCTTTTGGAATTTAAGGGTATTTGCGGATAATGGATTATGTATTAATCCATATCTCTCACTGATTGACAATATTGGATGTGATGGAAGTGGTGAACACTGCGGATCAAGTGATATAGCAAGGACACAGATGCAGGAAAAGGAAATTGAAGAGTTTAGTTTGCCACCAGTATGTATAGAAGAAAAAGTCCGATACGCTTTCCAACAGTTTTATGGTGATTATTTTCATAAAGACGGTTTGCCAAAAGCTTTAATATGGGGGGTAGGAAATTTATATAATCGGCATAAGAAAGATTTACTGCAGAAAGTGACAGTAGTTGCGTTCCTGGATACCTTTAAAAAATTCAAGTATTTTGAAGGGAAAAAGATTATTAGAGAAGAAGAAATACCGAAATACAAATTTGAAAAAATTATTATAGAAATAGAGAATTTGGAAGAGGCAAGAAAAGTAAAGGGGCATTTGATTAAGGAATATGGGATCAGAGAAGACTGTATTCTTATTGATTTATGAAACAAACATTGTGGAGAATATGGTAATGAATATTTTGTATGTAACGGGTATGTTTTTTAATAATCGTCATGAGACGATTCAGGGAGGTATGGTAAAGGCTGTATTTATGAATGCATATGGGATGCAGGAAAGGGGACATCACGTTACTATTCTTACGGTGGACAGCAAAGATAGTGTTTGGAGATATAAAGGAATACGTGTTGTATCAGTGCAGACAGATATCTATTGGTCACAGAAAAGCAATTTGTTTAAAGCGATCTCCATAGTGGAGAGGGAATGGAAGCTTGAAAAAAAGATTCGCGAGTTAGCAAAGCAGGAAAAAATAGATGTCATTCAATATACAGGTTGGTTTGGCATAGGGTTATTTCATTCTAAAATTCCTGCTATAATGAGAATCTCCTCGTACACGAAAGCGCAGCTCTCGTCCTGCTATAGCAGGACGACAGTTAGTTTGCTGAGTTTTTTTGAAAGATGTGCGGCGAGAAGAATGAACGCGATATATGGGCCGAGTAATATTATGGCGAAAGCGTTAGAGAATGATATTCGAAGAAAGGTGTATGTCATAGAGACGCCTTTTGTGAAAGAAGACGTTGAGGAGGATGATTTTTTTCTAAGGACAAAGCTTTACGATAAGAAATATGTTTTGTTTTTTAGCCGGTTATCAGAAGATAAAGGGATTGGGATTATCCGGGACTGCATATATGATGTGCTGAAAAGGTACGATGAAATATATTTTGTTTTTGCAGGAGGTGGGAAAAGGGATATTTCTCAAGAAATACTGTCAGCGGCGAAAGAGTGTAAGAACCGGGTGATTTTCCTGGGATCAATATCTCATGAGAAGTTATATCCGGTGATCAGAAAAGCAGAGATAATTTTGATGCCTTCACTTAAAGATAATTTTCCCAATTCATGTGCGGAGGCAATGTCTTTACATAAAATTGTAATAGGCGCAGAAGACAGTAGTCTGGAGCAGTTTATAACAGATGGATATAATGGATTTTTGATACAGAATGGATCATCAGACAGCTTAAAAAATAAAATAGAACATGTACTGCAGATGAATGAAAAGGATAAGAAGATAATATGCAGTCGAACGCAGGAGAAGATAAATGAATTAGATCCCCAGAAATATTTTACGACAGTAGAAAATTTGATGAGGAGCGTTATAGAAAGGGAGAAGCGGCATGAAATACGTCGGCAGTATAGACAATGATGCAGAATTGATTTTAGGGACGAAAAAGATCTTAATTTATGGAACAGGAAGATACGGGGAAAGAGTGTATCGAAATCTTATGGAAACTGGAAGAAATAAGGACGTTGTAGCTTTTTTGGAAACTTCGCCGGGGAAAGGAAGACTGAAAAGTTGGGGGGGAGGTATTCCTGTTATAGGGTTAGAGAGTGCTCGGGAATTATATGAAAATGAAATTGTATGTGTTAGTGGAAAATATGTGGATGAGATGAAAAAATCATTAGCAGCGAATGGCATGAATAATATTCATCATATAGATTTTTTGGCAGATTGTGAGAGATGGGGGACTGCGTATGGTGGTTTCCATGTGCCGTTGAAATGTAATAATGCGGATTCATGTATTGTATATTCTTTCGGTATAGGAGAAGATTTGTCTTTTAGTCAGGAAGCCATAAGAAAGGGAGCAGAGGTGTATGCGTTTGATCCAACACCAAGGGCGATTGCTTATGTGAAAAATAGTGAATTATCTCGGCATCCCAGATTTCACTTTTATCCGATTGGGTTGTCTGATAAGAACGAAAAGGCGAATTTTTACTTACCTGTAAACCCCGATTATGTATCGTGCTCTGCCGTTTTACATAAGGCCGTGGATGAGAGGCGTCCGATAGAAGTAGAAATGAAAACGTTGAAGGTAATCATGCAGGAAATTGGACATAAAAAAATAGATATTTTAAAAATGGATATTGAAGGTTCTGAATTTGATGTAATAAAAAACATCGTGAAAGTATTTGGGAATTTTATGCCGTTTACTATGCTTTGCATGGAGACACATGAACGATTTTTTGAGGACAAAACAGTTTTAGATGAATTGTATGTGATGTTGCAGGAGAATGGCTATTATGATCGCTATGGTTTAGTGGAGGAGCCTACTTTTGTCAGATGCAGATGTGGGGATAAAATATAAGTTCATGGAAAAATGTAAATTATCGTGCTATGAGGAGAAAGTAGATATATGTGCGGAATTTTAGGGGGCAATAATGCTAAATGGGATTATGTGGCAGGTATTAAGAGCATGCAGCACAGAGGGCCAGATGGTATTAAAGTTGTAAGAAATCAAGAGTTTGTGATGGCTTTTGCAAGATTGGCAATTATTGATTTGTCAGAGCGCGGTATGCAGCCAATGTTTTCCGAGGACAAGCGTGTGGGGATCGTATACAATGGGGAGATATATGGTTATCAGGATTTGAAGGATGAGTTAATCAGACTGGGGTATCGTTTTGAATCTGCATCTGATACAGAGGTAATTTTAAATGCTTATTTGGCATGGGGAGACGCTTTTATAAATAAAATAGATGGTATGTTCGGATTTGCGATTTATGACCAGAGAGATATGACGGTTAAGCTATACCGAGACAGGGCGGGTATTAAACCGTTGTATTATTACTATAATAATGAAGAGTTTGGGTTTGCTTCTGAGTTGAAGGGTATTCTTAATATGTGCAAAGGAATGACCTTTAGTATAGATAATACAGCGATATATGATTACCTGAATTATGAATACATACCAGACCCTAAGACAATGTATCATCATATATATAAGCTGGAGGCCGCACATTTGCTTGTCTATAGTTTAAACGAAAAGAAAATCCTGACTCATGAACCATATTGGAAGTTAAAAATGAATAGTCATGTCGGGTACCAAAGAAACAGAAAGACTTTAGTAGAAGATATTAGAGAGTTGATAAAACAATCTGTGAGACAGCAGATGGTTGCAGATGTACCGGTTGGTACATTTTTAAGTGGGGGGATTGATTCAAGCATAGTGACTTATGAAGGCCATCGGGAAAATCCTCATATTGAAACATTTTCCATTGGCTTTAGGCATAAACAATATGATGAGTTGAAATACGCGCATATTTTGATTTCGCGATATGCGTTAACCTCGAATCAACAAATATTTAAAGAAGGAGATTTCAATTTATTTGTTAAAAAATTTAGTGACTGGTATGATGAACCTTTTGCTGATACATCTGCTTTTCCGACGTATTTATTATCCCGTATGACGAAGGAGAAGGTAACGGTGGCATTAACTGGTGATGGAGGAGACGAGATTTTTGGAGGATATCCCAGATATATTATGTTGCTGGAACGAGAACGAAGAGGCATAGACAATAGAGCGATATCCAGGCTGTTTCAGTTTATGAATACCGATGGGATATTAAATAAATATGCAATGATATTTTTAGATGATCTGAATTGTCTGCACAATACATATATGAAGCCGCTGCAAATAAGTGATCGGGTTCTTAGGGCCAGACTGGGCATTCCTAAGGATTATGATAGGCTTTGGTATATGAGAAAGTATTATATAAAGGATTTGCCGCCTATTACACGGGGACAGTATTTAGATTTTAAAACATATCTTCCAGGGTCAGTTTTGACAAAGGTTGACAGAGTAAGTATGGCAGTATCATTGGAAACCCGTGTTCCATTTCTTAATAGGAAAATTATTGAATATGCCTTTGGTTTGTCACAGATGGATAGATGTCAGGGGGAAGCTCTGAAAGGATTGTTAAAACTGGCATACGAGAAAGAATTAGGTAAAAAAATAGTATATAGAAAAAAACAAGGATTTTGTATGCCAGTAGAATATATATCAAACAGAGAAACGCCAAGGGAGAAAATATTAAATAAAGCATGGGGGATAAAGTTATAATGAATGATGAATCCCTGAATTTTGGATGCAATATATTGATGTTAAAAAAATATTGATAAGGAGGAACCTTATGAAAAAAGGGATTATTTCAGTGTTATCAGCAGTAACAGGCGCTGCTATCGGAGCCGGAGTGGTAAGGAAAGCAGAGATAGAAGAAAAAAAGAAGGTGAAGTCCATGTCGGACAAGCACCTATCACTTTTTTTGATGATGAATCAGTGGGTGAAAGTGAAGCAGGAAGGTAAGAATTTATCGGCATATTTTGAAAAAAATAATTATAGAAAGATCGCTGTTTATGGTATGAGTTACGCTGGAGAGAGACTTATTGACGAGCTGAATGGAACGACAGTAGAAGTTGTATATGGTATTGATAAAAATGCGGATGCCATATATGCTGACGTGGATGTTGTTACTATAGATGACAATTTGGGGGCTGTGGATGCTGTGGTTGTAACAGCTGTTACGTTCTATGATGAGATTGAGAGAGAACTTGCGGGGAAAATGGAGAGTCCGATTCTATCCCTGGAAGATATTTTATATGAGATTTAGAAAATGGAGCAGAACAGAATAACGAGTGAGAGGTGGGTGTAATGAAGAAAATATTGATTTGGGGAACCGGATACATAGCGCAACAATTTTTAAAAAATAAATACTGTGGAGAATTGATCGGGTTTATTGAGACCCGGAAATCGAAAGAGTATTATATGCAGAAACCTGTTTATGATAGCGAGGAAATTCCCGAAGAGTATGATTATATTATTGTGGCGAATACATATAGTGATGAAATATATGATTTGTGTTTAAAACGTAATATGAATTTGTCTAAGTTTATATTTCTGTTTGCAATCAAGAGCAGAGTGGGATGCATTGACTTGTCGGTTCTGCGTGAGGTACTTGGGGAAATTAATTACAATAAATATTGTGCTGAGTTTGACTTGTTTAGCGAGAGCTTTTTGATGGAGGATGTTGCGAAATATCAAACTATGAATGTACGTCCGAACTTTCAGATTCAGGAGCAGTATATGTGGCCGGTTATTAGCAGTAAATATGAATGTGCCGGTGTTCTTGGAAATTATTTTTTGCAGGATCTATGGGCGGCAAAACAAGTTATCCGTTCCGGAATAAAATCACATTTTGATATTGGCTCCAGATTAGACTATTTCGTTGCTCATTTATTGGCAGCAGACATAGAGGTTACGATGATCGATGTACGTGAATTTCCAGGTGAAGTGGAAAACCTGCATACGATTGTAGACGATGCGACGAGCCTTCGGCAATTACAGGATAATAGCATTGAAAGTATGTCTGCTTTATGTTCATTGGAACATTTTGGATTGGGAAGATATGGGGATCCTGTTGATCCAGAAGCCTGCTTTAAGTGTTTTGCTAATATTCAAAAGAAATTAAAAGTCGGGGGCAGACTGTATATTTCACTGCCCATAGGTAAGGAGCGGGTAGAGTTTAATGCACACAGGGTTTTTTATGCGGAGACAGTGATTACATGTTTTGATGCTTTGGAGCTGATTCAATTTTCATGCGCTTGTGAAGATAAAATTGAATATAATGTAGACATTCATAAATATGATGAAGATACCCATAATGGTGAATACAGGTATGGGCTATTTACGTTTATCAAAATGTGACGGATAGATTTAGTTTCTTTGATACGGAGGATCATAATGTCATGAAATATGTTCAGAAAACCACATTTAGCATTATTACAGTATGTCTCAATGCAGAAAAGAATATCCGTTCCACGATTGAATCTGTGTTGAAACAGGATTATGAAAATTATGAATATATTGTTGTTGATGGTGCTTCGACCGATGGGACGTTGGAGATTGTACGGGAATACGCAAATTCAGATAATAGAATACGGTGGTGCTCTGAGCCAGATAGTGGGGTTTTCAATGCTATGAATAAAGGTATCACACATGCAACAGGGGAATATCTTTTGTTTTTGAATGCAGGTGATGAGTTTCATGATTGTAAAGTATTGAGCAGAGCGGCTGAAATGACCTTAGGAGCAGATATTCTGATCGGGAATCTGGCATTTAAGACGGAGGCTGGATTGGATGTGCGTGTTTATTCGGCGGGTGAAGAGCTGCTTGAAAATCTGCGAAAGGGACAAAATGTTTGTCATCAGGTTATATTTGCTTCTCGGGAGTGTCTATTAGATGGTTTTGATGAGCGCTTTACGACCTGCGCGGATTATGATTGGCTATGCCGTCAGGTAAATGCAGGAAAGAAGGTGATTCACCTTGGTATAATAGTGGTAGATTTTGATACGAGTGGGATAACATTTCAGGTCAAATATCAAAAAACGCATTGGAAAGAATATTTTGAGGTGATTGGTAAAAACTTTCCTCCTACAGGATTTCCGTATGGGCAGGAAGTAAAAAAATTGTTTGTGCAGGAAAGAAAAAACCATTTTATGTATGAATTTATGAATAGATGGCTGTTGTTAAAGCAAAGGAGAATTGAGCTGGGTAGTTATTTTGATGCGCAGGAGATACATTCGATTGCCATATATGGTATTGATCATATGGGACAGCGTTTATATGATGAATTAAAAAGCAGCTCGGTTAGGGTTGTTTATGCAATTGACAGAAACCCGAGAAAAACAGACTGGGATATTCCGGTTTATAGTCCGGATGATACGTTAGAAACTGTTGATGCAGTGGTGATTACACCGCTTTTTGATTATATGGATATTAGGAGAACACTCGAAGGCAAAATGAATAGCAGAATGCTTTTCATTGAAGATATATTGTTTTATGAATATGAAATTGTTTGAAAAAGCTGGAAGAAACCGTTACTGATTTGCTGGTATGCAGATATAATTAAGGAGTATCGTATGAGGAAAAAAATAGGGAATGTGGTTTTGGACTACAGTTTTTATAGAGGGGAAGACAGATATACAGATGGTGAGATCGAGGACGTCATTTTGGATGCTTTCAGGAAGGGCAGCAGCGGCCAATTACTCAGAAGCAGTAATCAGTGGCCGGTTTTATACCACTTATCGGACATCAGAGAAAATCTTCTGGAATGGTATCCCTTTGATCAGAATGGCAGTCTTTTGGAAGTTGGATCCGGATGCGGTGCGCTTACAGGATTGTTTAGCAGGAAAGTAAAAAAGGTAACCTGTATTGAACTGTCAGAGAAACGTTCCCTGATCAACGCGGAACGTAATAGAGAAAGAGAAAACATTGAGATAAAACTGGGGAATTTTGAGGATATACGGCTGGATGAAAAATTCGATTACATTACGTTGATCGGTGTGTGGGAGTATGCAGGTTATTACATAAGTGGAAAGACTCCTTATTTGGATATGTTGAAAAAATTGAAGCAGTACTTAAAGGAGAATGGGAAGCTCATTATCGCGATTGAAAACAAAATGGGCTTGAAGTATTGGAATGGTGCACCAGAAGATCATACAGGTAATCTTTATGATGGTTTGAACGACTATATAGATGCAGAAAATGTTCGGACTTTTTCCAAAACAGAGCTGGAGGAACTGCTGGCTCAGACGGGATGGGACAGATGGAAATTTTATTATCCCATGCCGGACTATAAATTGCCTGATGTAATCTATACGGATGATAAAATGCCCGAACCGGGAGAACTGCGGAATTACAGAAAAGATTATAATGCTTCCAGAATATATAATTTCTATGATGCGGTTGTCTCAGATCAATTGTGTGCAGATAAAATGATGGATTATTTTGCCAATTCCTTTTTGGTGGAATGTGGAGGCGAATTGTCAGATGTTATTTTTGCCAAATGTAACAGGCTGAGAAATGAAGCATATAAGAGTGCAACGGTTATCAGAAAAACGGGAGACAGGAAATACGTTCAGAAAATTGCACTAAATAGGAAAGCAGAGGAACATATATGCCAGATGGGTGTTAACCATATACCGTATGTGATAAATGTACAAGGTGTACCAGGGCACATAAATGATGCAATGTATATCACTGAGTATGTGGAAGGGCAGGATCTGGATGCTTATCTGTATCCTTATAGAAATAATACAGAGAGATTTGTTGAAGAGGTGAGGGGAATTATTCAACGATATTTAACGCCATCGGAGGAATGTATGACTGCTTTCTCCATGACCGATAAATACAAAACCATCTTTGGAGAACAATACCCGGTAGGAGCAAAATGCCTCAGTGTCACAAATATAGATTTAATCTTTTCCAATTTAAGGCTGACAAAGGGCGGTGAGATATACTGCATCGACAATGAATGGGTATTTGATTTTCCTGTTCCTTATGAATTTGTATTATGGAAAGCACTGTTAAATTTATATACAAAATATGCTGTGTATTTACGGAAGAATATATCCAGAGAGCAGTTTTTGAACCGATGTAACATAGATAAAGAAAGAGCAGATATATATGAGAATATGAACGAAAATTTTTGCGATTATGTGTTGGGAGAAGATTATACAGTAAACTATACCAGGCCGGTTATGACATATCATTTCAGATTTACATAGGATGATTTAAGCTGTTAGGACATATCGTTGTTAGACTGGAAGCTGGTATGGTATATGGGAGATCGGAATGATAAAGATATGCAGGGATATTTTAGAACTGAATAAATATCGGGAGTACTCTTACAGAAAAAGTGGATCAGACTATATTCCGACTCTGACCATAAGTAAGGCATGCTTTTCAGAGGCCAGAAAGATTTTTGCGAATGGAGCGGCGCTGGTAGAGGTCAGGTCAGAAGAAGGGCAAACCAGCTTTTACTTAAAAAAGTGCAGAGATATGATTGAAGGCTTTACCGGACGGTACGGTGAGGTTAATTTAAATTTTTCGGGGAGGGGGTTGTCGGAAGAAAGGAACCTCGATACAAGTTTATTGGAAAGAGCGGATTCTTATTTGTTTGAAGAATTGGATGAGTATACTTATGAGATAACGGAACTAATCAGGAAGCGTTATCCTGATGCAGCTATTTTTTATCTGGATACATATGCGAAGTTTTTTTGGGACGATGACAGGGTTACCATAGTAGATTCCATAAGGGATATAGGGACATTTTGTGCCGGAAAATTTATGTATATCTGCAATCAAGTGTCCATGCACGGACATATTCTACCAACAGAGATCTCTCTTATCTATGACAGCATGAACGTAATAAGCAGCCTGTGCTGGGCAAGAAAAGTAGAATGTCTGGGGGAGGAAAATAAAGATAAAACCATCCTTCTGATTGATATGGGCTTTGAACTGTGTGGCCTGGCATATATAGTAAGGGCAGTTTCTACATTAGCATATATGGCATATGAAAGAGGCTGGGTTCCTGTTGTCAGCTTAACAGAAGATAATATGTATATTGATTCTGACAGCGGTAATATGTGGGAACAATATTTTGAACCATTGTCAGACATAACTGTTGACAGTGCATTAATGAGCGCAAATGTTATCAGATTGACGAATAATTGTTTGAACGTGGGAATAATCGAGATAAATCCCTATTTCAGAGAAATATGGACTTGTGTGGAGAAACATCCCGAAATAAGGTTTAAAAGACAGATAAAAGAGCACTTTAACCAGCAGGTTCATAAGGTGATGCCAGATGGATCAGATAGAATTTTAGGAGCCTTTATTCGCGGAACGGATGCCCGGATGTTTTGTGAAGAAGAAGCAGTTAGCATGGCACTGAAATGTAAGGAGATCATGGAGTGCGGAAAATTTGAAAAGATATTTCTTGCTACAGAAGACATGGTGTGTTTGGAAGCATTTGAACGGATTTTTGGAAAAGAGGAAGGCAGACTTTTATATGTAGAGCAAAAAAGAGTGAAGAATTTTGCAGATGCGAAGATACCAATTGGAAAGCTTTTAAATATTCAGAATGGAGAGAGAAATAACTTTGGTTTGACGTATCTTATGATTACTTACTGTCTTTCCAGATGTGAAGCGATTGTTTATAACATAGCATCAGGAGGATATTATCTGGCTAATAAATGGCGTGGAACAGCATATGAATTATCTTATCACATAAGAGAAAATGGAACCGAAATCGAAAATTTAGTCAGGTGTTTTGAATTAATTGAAAATAATCATGTAACAGCAATTTATGGAGCGGGGCTGATAGGGGAACGGCTGCTTGAAATCCTGGATGAAAAATGCAAAGGGAAAATCGTGTTTTGTGATAAAAAGGCAGAGCAGGGAGAATATTGCTTTAAGGGATATCAGGTGATTTCACCGCAGTTGTTATTTGAACAGTATAAAAGCGGATATATAGGGGCGGTTATTGTTGCTACCTCTGTTTATGCGGAAGAAATATATGATATGCTGGTTTCAACAGCAAGAGTGAAAAAAGCAGATATAGTTGTTGTCAAAAATCAAGAAGGAATTATGTAGGAAACCAGAAACAGGCAAAGGATGAGGCTGGTCTGCCAGTAGGGGAGGAGAAAGGGATTATAATGGATAAGTTTTTGATATGGGGAACTGGGGCAGACGCCCTAAAATACGGAACATATTGGAGCAAAATGGAGCAAAATGGAGTCGGGGAGATCGTTGGTTTTGTTGATAAAGACATAAGGAAGCGGGGGCAACGATTTTTGGGAAAAGTTATTTATATGCCGGATGAAATTGCATCGCTCGATTTTGTTTATCTCGATATATGGAGTTCGAAATATTATAAAGAAATTTATAGTGAAGCTGTGGACAGATATCATATATCACCAGAAAAAATTAAGGATTTTTTCTTTCCTTATAAACAGAAGCTGAAGGAAAGATATGAGGGAACCAATAACAGGGAAATCAAAGAATTCGTGGAAGCTATGCATAGCCAGCCGGGAATTGATGTGTTCTATTATGAGCCGGCTGAAAAAAAAGAATCATGGAATGAGGTTTTCTTCGACGAGAGAGCGCAGATGCATTATCTCTTTTTTGAAGGGAAACGTATGTATTTAAAAAGAGGATTTCCTTTTACGGTAGAGAAAAGTGGAAAAAAATATATAGGAAATATGTATGCAGAGCAGGACGTAAATTCACCGCATAGATATGAAAGTGACGACGTTGCGGTTGAACCGGGCGATATTTTGATTGATGCGGGTGCATGCGAAGGAAACTTCTCGCTGCATAATATTGATAAGGTGAAAAAAGTATATCTGGTTGAATGTGATCAGGATTGGATAGAGGCTTTGCACTACACATTTGAGCCATACAAAGATAAAGTTGTGTTTTGTCAAAAATTTTTGAGTGATAAAGATTCGGAAGAAACGATCAGATTAGATACGTTGGCCGGGGAATCGGTAAACTTTATTAAAATGGATATAGAAGGAGAGGAAATACGTGCTCTGAAAGGGGGAAGACGCCTGTTAACGGAGAGTGAGGGCCTGAAATGTGCGGTTTGTTCCTACCACCGACATGGCGATGAAGAAAAAATCAGAGAATTATTAGAGAATATGGGATTTGAGACTGTCGCGTCGAATGGATATATGTTGTTTATGGGTGATGATGATGTAATTAAAAATCCAGAATTGAGGCATGGGGTGATTAGGGGAAGAAAGCGCTGCCTTTAAAAATGGGAGGAGAGACAGAGTATCGATGCAGATGGAAGAATATGAACGATATTTGAATATGATGAATCAGTGGCTGATTCTGGTGCAGGAGGGGAAAAGCCTTAAGCGATTTATTGAAAGGCAGGGGTGGCAAAGAATTGCGGTCTATGGAATGTCGATATACGGCAGGCATGTCATAAGAGACTTGAAAAAAACAGAGTGTACGGTTGTGTGCGGTATAGACAGGAAAAAGATGTGTCCTTATGAGGAAGTGGAAATTCTGGAGCCGACAGATCGGCTGCCTCAGGTGGATGCAGTTGTCAATACAGTATTGCACAGACATAAGGAGATTGTCCGGGATCTGCAAAAAGTGATTTTGTGCCCTGTGGTAAGTTTAGAAGATGTGGTCTTTGAGAGCTATTAAAAAAGAAAGTGGTGACATATGGCGGAGCATTTTGAGAAATTTATTCATAAGGACTATATCAGACAGGAGTATGAATTTAGCTCGTTTTATCGTTATTTAGACAAATATCGGCGGGCAGATTTATATGAGGTGGAACGGCCCGGTAGGAATACGACTGCTGCGGTGGATAAGACTATTTGGGTGATGTGGCTGCAGGGAATAGAAAAAGCACCAGAGCTGGTGAAAAAGTGTTACGATTCTATTGATAAAAATAAGCCAGATGGATTTCAAACGATTTTTCTTACTCTTCATAATCTTTCTGAGTATATTACACTGCCGGATTACATTTGGGAAAAATATAACGGAGGAATTATATCGTCGACGCATCTGTCTGATATAATACGGCTCGAACTGCTTGCGACATACGGGGGATGCTGGATTGACGCAACGGTCTTTTGCGGGGACAAGATCCCGGCTTATATGCTGTCAGATATGTTTATGTTTAGGTTGGAATCAGTACTGAGCACTCCGGTCATAAAAATGTCGAATTGGTGGATTGCGGCTGATATAGAAAACAGGATCATTCACGCGACGCGCCGTATGCTTTATGATTATTGGAGACAGGAGGATCAGCTGGGTAATTATTTTCTGTTTCATATAATTATGTCAAAAGTGATAGATGAGGATTCAGCGTGTCAGGCCATATTTCAGAGTATTCCTTATTTTAATAGCAGAAATGCGCATGTCCTGCAGGGAAAACTGGGAATGCAGCATAGTGATGCGGAATGGCAGATCATTAAGAGGAGTTCAGCGATTCAGAAACTCAGCTACAAAACGCGCTATATACAGGGAGACGGATACAATTATTATACGGCGCTGTTGGAGGGTAAATTGAATTAATATTTTGCTTTTTCTGTAGAAAGGAAAGAAACCAGGACACAATGAAAACACAAAACGCTTCTATCGAAAATTTTATCCGTCATATTGCAGACAAAAAGGTATACATATATGGTTTGGGAGAAGTATACCGTCAGCTTGCGGCGCGCGATGTATACCGGCTTATTCATAAATCTGTCGCTGGATATATCGACAATGGAAAAGCGGGTCAGGAGATCATGGTATTTGATACCCCCTGTCCTGTCCATAGTGTAGAATGTCTGCGCGCAGTGGACGGTGCAGTGGTGTTGCTTTGCAGTACAAAGCAGCTTGACAGCATGTATCAGGCATTGTGTGAACAAAATTTACCGGACACCGTGGAGTGTTTTGTACTGCCGCTGATCTGGGCGGTATCGGATGGAAAAGATGACATTAGTGTCATGAAGAAAATTCTTACGCCGGATGACCTGCCTGAGCGGATCGACAGGAAGATACACTGCTTCTGGTTCAGCGGGGAGGAGAAACCGGAGGACTATCGGCGCTGTATTGATTCATGGAAACGGGTATGTCCGGATTATGAGATTATGGAGTGGAATGCCGAAAACTATGACTGTACAAAAGCGCCTTTTATGAAGCAGGCATATGAAAAGAGAAAGTGGGCATTTGTGTCAGATTATGCGAGACTGGATGTGATCTACAGATATGGCGGCATCTATCTGGATATGGATGTGGAGCTGTTAAAGAGACCGGATGCATGGCTGAAATTTGACGCTTTTTTTAACTTTGGGACACAGCATGACATTGATCTGGGTTCCGGTTTCGGCAGTGTGAAGGAAAACCCGTTTGTCGGTCAGCTTTTGGCGTTGTATCATGACAGGGATTTCTGTGACCGGGACGGGACGCCTATGGTATGGGAGTATGTACAGCCGGTTTATATCAGGGATACTTTTAAAAGCAGGGGGGTGCGTCTGGATGGCAGTATGCAGCTTGTGGACGATATGCTCATTCTGCCGAGAAGGTATCACACCCCGGTGGATGATTTTCTGTTTGATAATTATGTGCAGACAGAAGATACGGTAGGGATTCACCATTACAATGCGGGATGGTGCAGTGAGGAGTTTTTGCAGCAGAGAAGAGTGAAGTCATTTTGGAGAGAGGCAGCGGAAAAGCTGTTGTAGGAGAAAATGGATAAGAAAACGATTATCTTGTTTGGAATTGGGAATAACGGGAAAAGTATCATGGACGCCTATGGGAAGTACGACACCTTTTTTGAAGTGGCGGCCATTGCGGACAATCAAACTAAGCTGGATGATTATGCGGGTGTTAAAGTTATTTCTCCGGATCAGATCGGAAATTATGAATACGACGAGATATGGGTAGCATCTGTCTATTATCGGGAAATTAAGAAACAGCTTATGGAACAGCAGCAGATACCGGCGTCCCGGATTCGTTATGTGGAATATCCGGCGCCTTTTTTGGAGAAGGCGTTTTTCGACCGGTACAGAGAAGAACTGACAGGAGATAAGACGTGTGGATCAAAAGAACTGCAGCAGGTGATGCAATATGTTTCTGACAATGGTGTCAGAATGTATTGTTATCCATTTTATGACGAGTATATGGAGCAGGAGTCGCCGGTCTGTTATGACGAGAAACGTAAGCTGTATTATGGTGTATGTTTTGGGCGCAGGATGTATCTTTCCCGAAAATATGATACGCCGCAGAAAGCGGAGCTTTATTTTCAATATGCCTGTATGGAGCAGGATGAACGGTCACCGCATCGCTATATCACGGAACATTTTCAGGTCAAAAAAGGGGATGTGGGAATAGATATCGGTGCAGCGGAGGGAATCTTTGCGATTCAGGTGATTGATGAAGTGGAACATATGTATTTGATAGAGGCTGACTCTGACTGGTGTGAGGCGCTGGAAGCCACTTTTTGCAATGACTGGGACAAGGTAACGATCATACAAGGCTATGTGTCGGATACGGACCGTGACGGAAATCTGACGCTGGACACACTGTTTGGAGAGCAGAAGATTGACTTTATCAAAATGGATATCGAGGGGGCTGAAAGAAAGGCGCTGCAGGGCGCAAGGCGGTTAGTAGAGAGATGCACACCGGGGATGGCCGTATGCACCTATCATAGCGCGGGGGATGAAGGCGCTATTCGTGCATGGCTGGAGACGGCGGGATCCTATGTGGTGACAAATTCGCCGGGATATGTGGTATGTCAGGGGGAGTGGGAGCTGGAGCATCTTGAAGATGCTGGTTTCAGACGGGCTCTGTTATGGGCAGAAAGGGAAATAAGGTGAAGCTTTCAGTTTGTATTCCGAATTATAACCGGCCGGAAAAATTGTACAGGCTGCTCTGTGGGCTTGCAGGTCAGATTATGGAGGAGTGTCTGACCGGACAGGTGGAAATCTGTATCAGTGACGACCGGTCGCCGGAAAGTCCGGACGAAGTGGTAGCACAGGTCAGGCGCTTATATCCTGATCTGCGGATTATATATCATGTCAATGAGAAAAACAGAGGAATGGATTTTAACTTTTTGCAGAGCGTTATGATCTCCGGAGGAGAATACTGCTGGATTGTTGGAAATGATGATGAGCCGGAGGAAAAGGCGCTTAAGACTATCCTGCATTATATTTCGGATTCTTCTCCGGATATTCTTGTATGTCCCTTTCACATCTATGATGAGGACGGGCAGATACTGCTTACCATTGAAGCGATGGAAAATGAGAAAAATGAAGTTTTGTACTTTCATACGGGAAATCCGGAAGAGTATGAGGAGCTGTTGACAAGGGCAAGGGATGGAAACGCCCTGTTCTGTTTTCTGTCCAATGTAGTCTTTCGCAGAGCTGACTGGATAAGGCATGGAGATATGTTTTCCGACAAAATGAATACGATTTTTATACAGATGTATATGAATCTGCAGACACTAAAGGAAGGGGCAGTGTACGCTTACATACCGGAAAAATTCATCAAAAATCACGGGGATATGCAGGTCAATGAGACTTTTAAGCGCGAGTATGACGTTCTGGTAGGACTCAGCGGCGTGGTTGATTTCTTTTTTGAGGGAAGTATGCACGATCTGCTGCAGGAACGGATTGTAGATAGCAGGATCAACGGGAGAATGTGGGAGCTCCCCGACGATTCGCCGCTAAAACAGCCGATTCTGCAGGTGAAATCTGTCAAAAACCAATATTACAGAAGATATTATGTACGCCCTGAACAAAGAATAGAGTATTTTGCTGGAAAAAACGTGCTGGTGTATGGCGCCGGCAATCTGGGACGCAGGGCAATGGCGGAATTGTCCGGCTATTCGGCTGCGGGTCTTTTCCTGTATGATTCGGATCGGAAAAAACAGGGGCAGATGCTGGACGGATACAGAATTGGCTCCCCGGAGCAGTTAAAAGAAAAGTACAGTGAAGGCGGAGGGGTGGTTGTGCCCGCCAATAATTTATCTCTGGTTGAGATTGTGGACAGGGTATTGCAGGAGGGAATGACTGAAATTGCAATCATCAATTAGGCAGGAGGGTTACATGACATTTCTTCTCTTTGGAACGGGAGATTATTACAACAGATATCGAAAATGGTTTGTGAAGGAAAAGGTCGCAGCTCTGTTGGATAATGCACCCGAAAAGCAGAATACCTGTATTGACGGGATCCGGGTTTTATCTCCAGAGGAGGGGGTGCGGATACCCTGCGACGCAATTGTAATCTTAAGCTTTTATTATGCAGCGATGAGACGGCAGTTGTTAGAGTTGGGTGTCGATGAGGCGAAAATATATCATTTTTATGATCTGCACAGACTTATCAGGCTGCAAACGTATGATCCGCCGGTTGCAATGGAGGATGCAGGGGAAAAGATACTGCTTTTATCGCAGGATCTGACGCTTGGCGGTCCTGCTATCGCCCTTTTTCAGGCGGCAAAAGTGCTGAAAGCATATGGCTGGTCTGTGATATATGGATCCATGCTGGAAGGACCGCTTCGCAGACAGCTTGAAGAGGCGGGAATTACGGTGGTGGTGGATGAAAATTTGCAGATCGGAACAATGCAGGACTGCGGCTGGACCAGAGAATTTGCATTGGTGATATGTAATACCATAAATTTTCATGTGTTTTTATCCAGGAGATATACTGATACACCTGTTATATGGTGGTTGCATGATGCGCCGTTTTATTATGACGGGGTGGATAAAGAGTTGCTTCGGGGAATTGACCGGAGAAACTTGCGGGTGGTTTCGGTTGGACCGATTCCCCGAAGGGCGATTCAGACATATCTGCCTGATCTGGAAGTAGGACAGTTGTTGTACGGGGTATCGGATTTGTGCGGAAACGGGCGGAAACACACGACATCCGATAAGGTTGTGTTTGTGACGATCGGATATGTGACAGAGCATAAAGGGCAGGATATTCTGCTACAGGCAGTCCGGATGCTTTCGGAGGATGACAGAAGACAGGCGGAGTTTTATCTTGTGGGGCAGGATGCAACATGGATGGCCCGGCAATTGAAGCGGGAGTACGCGGAGCTGGAACATGTGACTTTTACGGGAATGGTTGATAGAGACCGGATAGATCAGCTTTTGCGGGAAGCAGATGTACTCGTGGCTCCTTCCAGACAGGATTCTATGCCGACAGTAGCGGCGGAGGCAATGATGCATTATGTACCCTGCCTGCTCTCTGATGCGGTGGGAACGGCGCAGTACATTGAGGATGGCAAAGAGGGACTTCTTTTTGCAAGTGAGGATGCGAGAGAGCTGGCCGGGCAGATTCACTGGTGTATTGAGAATAGGGATCAGTTGATTAAAATGGGTGAATGCGCACGCAGCGTTTACGAACAATTATTTTCTGTGGAAGCGTTTGAAAAGCAGCTTCTCAGTCTGGTGCAGGGAAATTAGTGCAGCCGTTTTTTCGTTGGGGAAAAGTGTGCGGCCGGATATAATCAGGAAAGAAGGAACTTGGTGTGTCAGCGTTATTATCATTGTTGAAAGAGTATAAAAACAGAAAAACAGCTATTTACGGATTGAGTGAAGCGACGCAGAAAGTACTGGAGGAATTAGGAAACGAAGTGGATGTGGTCGGTCTTTTAGACAGTTATCAGGTAACGGGCGAACTCTTCGGAAAACAGATTATTTCGCTGGAACAGGCGGTGGCACAGCAGGTCAGCCTGATATTGGTAGCAGCCCGCCCGGGGTCCTGTCGGGCAATTGCCAGAAAGATCGGCGGGATATGCAAAGAACGACATATCGCGCTGTTTGACGTGAGGGGCAACAATCTGTGCGAGACACAGCGTGTCGTTTATGATTTTCAAAAAATACAGGGAATTACCAGAGAGGAATTACTGCGGCGGACACAGATGTATGACGCAGTCAGCTTTGATCTGTTTGATACGTTAATCATGCGCCGGGCGTTGTTTCCGGCAGATGTGTTTGAGCTGGTGGACGACAGGCTGCGGCGGCATGGTATTTTCATTGAAGAATTTTCTGCCAGACGGATGGCAAGTGAAAAGGAATTGTCTAATGGCCGGGCGCCCAAACTGACAGAAATATATTTACATATGAAAAATACTTATCAAATCGCGGAAATAGAGCCGGAGCAGATGGCAATGTTAGAGTGGGAAATTGATTGCGGTCTCGTGGTTCCCCGCAGGGATGTCTGTGAAATGTTTGCAATGCTGGCGGCGCAGGGCAAACAGGTTTTTATTGTGTCTGATTCTTACTATGATGAAAAACAGATCAGAGGTATTTTGAAAAAATGTGGGATTTCAGGATACAAGGGGCTGTTTGTTTCATGCGAATATGGTACAGGAAAAACGCAGGCGCTTTTTCAGAAATACAGGCAGGAGACGAGCGCAAAGCGGTATCTTCATATCGGAGACGATATAACGGCGGATGTCGAACATGCCGAAAAAAATGAAATTTCCGCCTGCCGTTTATATAGTGGAGTGGATCTTCTGGAATCCGCAGGATATATGGGTTTATGGGACTATACGGATGCTTTGTCGGACAGAATCAGAATTGGCATGTTTGTGTCCGGCGTTTTTAACAGCCCGTTTCAGTTTGAGACGAAAGAGAGGCGGATTGGCGTCGGATCAGCTTATGATATCGGCTATATTTTTTTCGCGCCGATGATATGTGATTTCGTGCTGTGGTTTCGCGAAAAGGTGCGGGAGTTTGAATTAAAAAATATTTTTTTCTGCGCAAGAGACGGTTATTTGATCAAGCAGTTATATGACGAACTTTGCAACAGTATTTCCTCAGTTTATTTTTTGACATCCCGGACAGCGGCGATACGGGCAGGCATGGAAAATGAGTCGGATATTCAGTATGTGGGGGAGATGAAATTCAGTGGCAGTCTGAGAAGACAGCTTGAAAAACGGTTTGGAGTACATATTGGCGAAACGGAAGAGACTTCTGAACTGCTGGATTATAAGGAACAGATTTTGGAGCGTGCTGCATTAAACAGAAAGAACTATCAGCGATACATTGACAGGCAGATGTTAAAAGAAGGAGACGCAGCCTTTTTTGATTTTGTTGCCAAGGGAACTACGCAGATGTATATGAGCAGGCTCCTGCCGCAGCATCTGAAAGGAATCTATTTTTTACGGTTGGATGAGGAACAGATGCGTGGGAAAAATCTGGATATCGTTTCTTTTTATCATGGTGCGGATAAGAATGACAGCGCCATTTTTCAGGATTACTATATTTTGGAGACTATGCTGACTGCACCTATGCCTTCCGTAAGAGAGTTTGACGAAACGGGTAATCCTGTATATGAGTCGGAAACCAGAAGTGCGGGCGATATCAGATGTTTTCAGGAAGCGCAGGAAGGGATCCGCGGATATTTCAGGGAATATCTGAAGCTGTGTCCCATATCTGCCAGAAAGATAAATAAGAAACTGGACGAGATTTTTTTGTCCATGATTCATAGAATGGAGATTCTGGATCACGATTTCTTATCCCTAAAAGTAGAAGATCCCTTTTTTAACCGGATGACAGATATGACGGATATGCTATAATGTATATATATCTTATTATATAGTTGCCGGCAGGCAACGGAAGGTGGAGCAGTCGATGGACTTTGAATTAACAGCGTCAATGATGTGCGCGAATTACGGTAATCTGGAAAAGGAAGTGCAGGATCTGGAAGCGGGCGGCATTGATTCTTTTCATATTGATATCATGGACGGCCGGTATGTGCCGAATTATGCCATGTCGCTAAATGACATGAAGTATATTGCGTCAGCGACGAAAAAGCCGCTGGATGTTCACCTTATGATAGAGCATCCTAATAACAATATCTCTCTTTTTCTGGAAAACCTGCGAAAGGGAGACACGGTGTACATTCATCCGGAGGCGGAGTATCATCCATCCACCACCCTGCAAAAAATCATCAACGCGGGAATGATACCGGGAATCGCCATCAACCCGGGCACCAGTATCGAGACGGTTATGGAGATGCTGGTGATCGTGAAGAAGGTGCTGGTGATGTCGGTGAATCCCGGCAACGCGGGACAGATGTATCTGCCCTATGTGGGGAAGAAGATTACGAAACTGCTGGCGATTAAGGACGAGATGCACTTTGAGATCTATTGGGACGGCGCCTGCGGCGCGGATAAGATCATACAGTACGCGCCGCGGGGCGTGAGGGGATTTGTGCTGGGAACGACCCTTCTCTTTGGCAAGGGCACGGCTTACGGGGAAACGCTGCACAATATCCGGGAGCTGCATTTTTGACCGGAAAACAGCGGAAAAACCTGTTAGTGCAGGGCTAGGGGAAACTTGAGAGAAAAGTCATAGTCGTTTATGGGCGGACATAGACTGCTATGGGGGATACAAATATGGTGACAGCGTTAGTTTTGTCCGGGGGAACCGGGACAAGGATGGGTGTGGAAATACCGAAACAGTACATAGAGGTGAAGGGCAGGCCCGTTATTTCCTATTGTCTGGCGTGTCTGTTCGGCCACGACGGCATTGATGCGGTGCAGATCGTGGCGGACGAGGTATGGCGGGAGACGATATTGACTTGCATGGAGCGTCTGCATGGCGGGGCCGAATGGAAGAAGAAAGACCGTGGGACTGACAAATTCCGCGGCTTTTCCGCGCCGGGAAAAACGAGGCAGCTCTCGATCCTGAACGGTCTGGAAGATATAAGCAAGTATGCGCAAGATGAGGACTATGTACTGATTCACGATGCGGCCAGACCCATGGTGTCCGAAAAACTGATATGGGATTGTCTGGAGGCAGTGCGGGCCGGACATGACGGCGCGCTTCCGGTTCTGCCCATGAAAGATACGGTGTATTACAGTGAGAACGGCGGGGCGGTTACATCCCTGTTAGATCGCGGCAGGATCTTTGCGGGACAGGCGCCGGAGCTTTTTGTGCTGGGAAAATACATGGAAGCCAACAGGGCGCTTTTGCCGGAACGGATTTTACGGATTAACGGCTCCACGGAACCGGCGGTTATGGCGGGCATGGATATTGCCATGATTCCGGGGGATGAGGGGAACTTTAAAATTACGACCAGGGCGGATTTGGAGAGGTTTCAGGAGAGGGTCTTTGTCTGACAGACATTTTCCATATTTCATATGGTATGTTTGATCTTGCAACTTTCCCCGATTTGTTATATGATATTTTTAATATTTTCGTGGGACAAGCGGCAGATGGCTTTGACTTTATTATATGGAGGTTACTGTATGAGTGAAACATATGTGGAATTGCTGGTAGCGAGAAAGCCGTCCGTGCTGATGCGTTTCTTAAAGATGCTGCTGATTATGCTGACGGTCGTTTTCGCACTGATTGGATTCCTTACGCCCTTTGTGGTGGGAATGCTGATCGCGATTGTGCTGGGCGGATGCGCTTATTTTGCGCATATGAATGCGGAGATCGAGTATGAATACCTGTATCTTGACAGGGAACTGAGCATTGATAAGGTTCTGGCGAAGAGCCGCAGAAAGAAGGCTGGCAGCTATTCTCTGGAGCAGATGGAGATTTTTGCGCCCCTTAATTCCCACAGACTGGATTCCTATAAAAACCGCCAGATGAAGACGGTTGATTACAGCTCTGGCGTAGCTGCACAGCCGGAGCGCCGTTACATGATGATCTGGAACGGTGACACGAAGATTATTCTGGAGCCGAACACGGACATGGTTAAGGCGATCCAGGGTATTGCGCCCCGTAAAGTTTTTACGGATTAGCAGAATAAAGTGGTTTGAGAAATACTGTCAGTTGAAGGGCTGGCAGTATTTTGCATAAAAAAGCGCTGGTCCGGAGCGGAAAACCGGACACTGCAGAATTACTTACTAACACTTACTAACCAGCAGAACACAGGAGGAGAGAAGATGGGTCAGATGATTGGCGAAGGAATTACTTTTGACGACGTGCTATTAGTGCCGAGCTACTCGCAGGTGATTCCGAATCAGGTGGATTTGACAACGAATCTAACAAAGAAAATCAGGTTGAACATTCCCATGATGAGCGCGGGGATGGATACGGTGACCGAGCACCGGATGGCGATTGCCATGGCCAGACAGGGAGGCATCGGTATCATTCACAAAAACATGTCTATAGAGGCGCAGGCTGAGGAAGTGGACAAGGTGAAACGCTCCGAGAACGGCGTGATCACGGATCCCTTTTCTCTGACACCCGAACATACGCTGGCAGACGCGGACGCGTTGATGGCCAAATTCAGAATTTCCGGAGTACCGATTACGGAAGGCAGAAAGTTAGTCGGTATCATTACCAATCGTGATTTAAAATTCGAGACAGATTTCAAGAAAAAAATTAAGGAGTCCATGACCTCCGAGAACCTGATTACCGCCAAGGCCGGCATTACGCTGGATCAGGCCAAGGAAATGCTTGCAAAAGCCAGAAAAGAGAAGCTTCCCATCGTGGACGACGACTATAATCTGGTAGGACTCATTACCATTAAGGATATCGAAAAAACCATCAAATACCCTCTTTCCGCGAAGGACAGTCAGGGCAGGCTTTTGTGCGGCGCGGCAGTGGGCATTACCGCCAACGTGCTTGACAGGGCAAGGGAGCTGATGGATGCGAAGGTGGACGTGATCGTGCTTGATTCCGCTCACGGGCATTCTGAAAACGTGCTTAAGTGCGTGCGGATGATTAAGGACAAATATCCCGAATTACAGGTAATTGCCGGCAATGTGGCTACGGGAGACGGTACGCGTGCGCTGATTGAGGCGGGCGCAGATGCGGTGAAGGTGGGTATCGGTCCCGGCTCCATCTGTACGACCCGTGTGGTGGCAGGTATCGGTGTGCCGCAGATTACGGCGATTATGAGTGCGTATGAGGTGGCGAAGGAGTACGGGGTGCCGATCATAGCGGACGGCGGCATCAAGTATTCGGGCGACATGACGAAGGCGATTGCGGCAGGCGGCGACGTCTGCATGATGGGAAGCATGTTTGCAGGCTGCGAGGAGAGCCCCGGCACTTACGAGCTTTATCAGGGCAGAAAATATAAAGTATACCGCGGCATGGGGTCTATCTCCGCCATGGAGAACGGCAGTAAGGACCGCTATTTCCAGACCGACGCCAAGAAGCTGGTGCCGGAAGGCGTGGAAGGTCGTGTGCCTTACAAGGGAAGTGTGGAGGATACGGTGTTCCAGTTGATGGGAGGCTTGCGTTCCGGTATGGGATACTGCGGCACGGCTACGATTGAGGAGTTAAAGCAGAAGGGCAGATTTGTGAAGATTTCTGCGGCTTCGCTCAAGGAGAGCCACCCTCACGACATTCACATCACGAAGGAAGCGCCGAACTATTCGGTGGATGAATAACAGTGTGAGAAGAAGTTCTAAAGACATCGCGCCATAGGACGCGATGCCAAGAACTTCTAAATCTCACACGGGAGAACGCCCGGAATACGGGCCTTCTCCGCATAGAACTGCTTAAGAGAGCGAGGAAACAATATTATGGAAAAGAAAAATTTGGCGAAAGAGCTTGCGGGGAACGCTTATCCGGGGCGCGGCATTGTGATCGGGAAGTCGGCTGACGGCGCGTATGCGGTGACGGCATATTTTATCATGGGCCGCAGCGGCAACAGCAGAAACCGGGTGTTTGTGGAGGACGGAGCGGGGATACGCACGCAGGCATTTGACCCTTCTAAGATGGAGGATCCGAGTCTGATTATTTATGCGCCGGTGCGTGTGCTTGGCAATAAAACCATTGTCACAAACGGCGATCAGACAGATACGATTTATGAATTGATGGACAGGCAGCAGACTTTTGAGCAGGCTCTGCGCACGAGGGAATTTGAGCCTGACGGGCCGAACTACACGCCGCGCATTTCAGGAATTATGCATCTGGAGAATGCCGGCTACAACTACGCCATGTCCATTTTAAAGAGCAATAACGGCGATCCGTCTTCCTGTAACCGCTACACCTTCGCATATGAGAATCCGAAGGCGGGAGAAGGCCGCTTTATCCATACTTATATGGGGGACGGCGATCCGCTGCCAAGCTTCGAGGGAGAGCCGACGCTTGTGGGGATCGAGGGCGGTATCGACGAGTTTACGAAGACGGTCTGGGAGAATCTGAACGAAGAGAACAAGGTGTCCCTGTTCGTGCGCTACATAGAGATTGCCACGGGAAAATATGAGACCAGGATCGTGAATAAGAACCGGTAGCGGCAGCAGGAGAAAACAGAAACGATAGGAGAGCACAGAGACGATGAATGAACTGGAATTAAAATATGGCTGTAATCCGAACCAGAAGCCTTCCCGTATCTATATGGCGGACGGCGGGGAACTGCCGATTCAGGTGTTGAATGGCAGACCGGGATATATCAACTTTTTGGATGCTTTTAACGGCTGGCAGCTTGTCAGCGAATTAAAGAAAGCCACCGGACTTCCGGCAGCCACTTCTTTTAAGCATGTGTCGCCTGCGGGGGCGGCAGTAGGTCTTCCCTTAGAGGAGACTTTGGCGAAGATTTACTGGGTGGACGATTTGGGAGAACTCTCTCCGCTTGCCTGTGCCTATGCCAGAGCGAGAGGCGCGGACAGAATGAGCTCTTTTGGCGATTTTATCGCCCTCTCCGATGTGTGCGACGCGGACACGGCCAGACTCATCAAGAGAGAGGTTTCGGACGGTGTGATCGCGCCGGGCTATGAGCCGGAGGCGTTAGAGATTCTGAAAGCGAAAAAAAAGGGCGCGTACAATGTGATTCAGATCGACGAAAACTATGTGCCCGCGCCGACAGAGGTGAAGCAGGTGTACGGTATCAGTTTCGAGCAGGGCAGGAACGAGCTGAAAATAGACGATGCCTTCTTTGACAATATCGTGACGAAGGAAAAGGAGCTGCCAAGGCAGGCGAAGATCGATCTGGCGATTGCCATGATTACCTTAAAATACACGCAGTCCAATTCCGTGTGCTATGTGAAGGACGGGCAGGCCATCGGCATTGGCGCGGGGCAGCAGTCCAGAATCCATTGCACGAGACTGGCCGGGACGAAGGCGGACAACTGGTTTTTGAGACAGTCTCCGCAGGTGCTCGGCTTACAGTTCGTAGACGGCATTGGCAGGGCGGACAGGGATAATTCCATTGACCTCTATATCGGGGAGGACTACATGGACGTGCTGGCGGACGGCGCATGGCAGAAGATATTCAAGGTAAAGCCGGAGATCTTTACGACGGAAAAGAAGCGCGCGTGGCTGGATCAGATGAGCGGTGTTGCGCTGGGGTCGGATGCGTTCTTCCCCTTCGGGGACAACATCGAGCGCGCCCACAGAAGCGGCGTGCAGTATGTGGCGCAGCCCGGCGGATCGGTGCGGGATGATAACGTGATCGGGGTGTGCGATAAGTACGGCATGACCATGTGCTTTACGGGCATACGGCTCTTCCACCACTAGGGAAAAGCAGCGCAGGCGGAAATTGCTTTTTTCAGGCAATAGTGGTATGATTTAGTAGTTGAAAATACTATTAAAGTAAAAAAGATAAAGGAGTGGAAAAGGGACAATGAGTAAGAGTTTTGAGGATCTGTTATCGAAGGTTTCCGAGTGTGAGATGAAGAAGGTTGCGGTAGCGGTGGCGCAGGACAGCGCGGTGCTGGAGGCTGTGGCCGCAGCGAAAGAGCGGGGCATCGCGGAGGCGATTCTTGTGGGCGACGCTGACAAGATCAAAGAGGTGGCAAAGGCGGATAAGGTTGATATCAGCGGCTTCGAGATCATTGATGAGAAAAATGACTACGAGGCAGCCTTAAAAGCAGTCAGTCTGGTGCATGAGGGCAAAGCCGATATGTACATGAAAGGCCTCATCGACACGAAGTCCTTCTTAAAGAGCGTGCTGGACAAAGAGGTGGGCTTGAGAACCGGCAAGGCCCTTTCCCATGTATGTGTGTTTGAGGTGGAGGGGATCGACCATCTTCTGTTCCTGACGGACGTTGCTTTTATGACATATCCCACGCTGGAAGATAAGGTACATATCATCGAGAATACGGTGGATGTGTGCCATGCCTGCGGTATTCCGAACCCGAAGGTGGCGCCTCTTGCGGCGGTCGAGGTGGTGAATCCCAAGATGCCCGTCACGGTGGAGGCGGAAGAGCTGACAAAGATGTGTGAGGAAGGTAAGATTGCAGGCTGTGTTGTGGACGGCCCTCTTTCCCTCGATCTGGCGATTGATCCTGAGGCGGCGAAGCATAAGGGCGCGGAAGGCAGAAAGATCGTCGGCGATGCGGACGTGCTGCTTTTCCCTGATATTCATGCGGGCAATCTGGTTTACAAGTGTCTGGTACATACGGCAAAGGTGAAGAACGGCAACATTCTGACCGGCACGAAGGCCCCGGTTATCCTGACTTCCCGCTCCGATGATTTTGAGACGAAGGTAAATTCCCTCGCTCTCGGCGCAGTTATGGCCGGCGCGATGGCGAAAATGAACTGATCGAGCAAGCTCGATCGCGAGGACTGCTTCGCAGCCTCGGCAGATGGGGTGAGCTGAACGACACGAGAAGCATTATTTTGACATATTATGGAGGGCAAAGCAAAATGGCAATAAAAAGTTTAATTATCAACCCCGGTTCCACATCCACCAAGATCGGTGTGTTTGAGGATGAAACTCTCCTGTTTGAGGAGACTTTAAGACACTCTACGGAAGAGATCGCACAGTATGAGAAAATCGTGGATCAGAAAGACTTCCGCAGAAAGATTATTGAGGATCTGTTGAAGGAGAAGGATTTCGATGTGAAGTCCTTAAATATGGTAGTGGGGCGTGGCGGTATGTTAAAGCCGATTCCCGGCGGTACCTATGCGGTGACCGATGATCTTCTGGAGGATTTAAAGATCGGTGTGCAGGGTCCTCACGCTTCCAATCTGGGCGGCATTCTGGCGAGAGAGATCGGCGATTCCATCGGCGCTCCCTCCTATATCGTTGATCCCGTGGTGGTTGACGAGCTGGAGCCTGTGTCCAGATATTCCGGCGTGCCGGAGCTTCCAAGAACCAGCGTATTCCATGCGCTGAACCAGAAGGCGGTAGCGAAGCGTTACGCGAAGGAGCAGGGCAAGGCGTACGATTCCCTGAATCTCGTTGTGGTACATATGGGCGGCGGTGTGTCTGTGGGCGCACATAAGAAGGGCTGTGTGGTTGATGTGTTTAACGCCCTTGACGGCGACGGCGCGTTCTCCCCTGAGAGAGCAGGCGCGGTACCCAGCGGCGCGCTCATAAAAATGTGCTTTTCCGGGAAATATACGGAGAAAGAGGTTTACAAGAAGTTTGTGGGCGGCGGCGGCTTCAATGCTTACTGCGGTACCAACGACATGCGCGATGTAGAAAAGATGGTGCAGGACGGCGATAAGAAAGCCGAGGAAGTCAGAGAGGCTTTCATCACGCAGGTGGCAAAAGACATTGGCGCGATGGCATGTGTACTGCAGGGCAAGGTGGATCAGATCATCGTGACAGGCGGTATCGCGTATGACAAGGCGGTAGTTGCGGGTCTTAAGGAGAAAGCGGAGTGGATTGCACCCATGACCGTATATCCCGGTGAGGATGAGCTGATGGCTCTGGTACAGGGCGGACTGCGGATTCTGCGCGGTGAAGAGGAACTGAAAGTATATTGAGAAAAGGATTCTCGTGCAATATGAGGCGGCGGAGGGGCAAAAAGCAGGCTCCTCCGCCGTTTATTTGCCGGATAAGGCTGAATACGAGGGGTTTTGCTTGAATTTGCCCCCTGTATCTGGTAAAATATAGTTTAGTGTTTGGTATTGTGGGGATTTTTTGAGAGAAAGGCATGTGTCCGTTAAAGAGGCGCATGAGAATGAGAAAACTATGAGCGTGGTACAAAAAATATTCGGAACGCACAGTGAACGGGAGATCAAGCGCATCAACGGGCTGGTTGACAAAATCGAGGGTATGCGCCCGGCGATGATGGAGCAGACGGACGAGCAGATGCGTGATAAGACGAAGGAATTTAGAAAAAGACTGACCGAGGGTGAGACTTTGGACGATCTTTTGCCGGAGGCTTATGCGCTTGTCCGGGAGGCGGCCAGAAGAGTGCTTAATACGGAACATTACAGAGTGCAGTTGATCGGCGGGATTATCCTGCATCAGGGACGTATCGCGGAGATGAGAACCGGTGAAGGAAAGACGCAGACCTGTCTTTTGCCGGCTTATCTGAATGCGCTGGAGGGGAAGGGCGTGCATGTGGTCACGGTCAACGACTATCTGGCGAAGCGTGACGCGGAGTGGATGGGACAGGTTCATGAATTTCTTGGCCTGAAAGTGGGATGTGTGTTAAACGACATGAAGCCCGAGGAACGCAGGGAGGCTTATAACTGTGACATTACCTATGTGACCAACAACGAGCTGGGTTTCGATTATCTGCGTGACAACATGGTTATCTACAAGGAACAGCTTGTGCTCAGGGATCTCCATTACGCCATTATCGACGAGGTGGACTCGGTACTGATCGACGAGGCCAGAACCCCGCTGATCATATCCGGTCAGAGCGGCAAGTCCACGAAGCTCTACGAGGCGTGCGACATTCTGGCGAAACAGCTCATCAGAGGCGAGGACATGGAAGAGCTGTCCAAAATGGACGCGATCATGGGCGTGGAGCGGGAGGAGACCGGGGACTTCATCGTGAACGAGAAGGACAAAGTGGTGAATCTGACCGCACAGGGCGTCTCCAAGGTGGAGCGGTTCTTCCAGATTGAGAATCTGGCTGATCCGGAAAATCTGGAAATACAGCATAATATCATACTGGCTCTGCGGGCGCACAATCTGATGTTCCGCGATCAGGATTATGTGGTAAGCGAAGATCAGGTTATGATTGTGGATGAGTTTACAGGACGTATCATGCCGGGGAGACGTTATTCCGACGGCCTGCATCAGGCGATTGAAGCGAAAGAGCATGTGAAGGTGAAACGGGAGAGCAAGACCCTTGCCACCATTACCTTCCAGAACTTTTTTAATAAATTCGAGAAAAAGGCGGGTATGACGGGTACGGCCCTCACGGAGGAAAAAGAGTTCCGTGATATTTACGGCATGGACGTGGTGGCGATTCCCACGAACAAGCCTGTGGCCCGTATCGATCAACAGGACGCGGTTTATAAAACGAGAAAAGAAAAATTAAAGGCCATTCTTCTTGCGGTGCAGGAGGCTCACGCCAAGGGACAGCCGGTGCTGGTAGGTACGATCAACATCGATGCATCGGAGGAGCTTTCCGCCATCTTTAAGAGAAACGGCTTGGAACATAAAGTGTTGAACGCCAAGTTCCACGAGCTGGAGGCGGAGATCGTGGCGGACGCCGGTATTCACGGGGCGGTTACCATCGCTACCAATATGGCGGGCCGTGGTACGGATATCAAGCTGGACGACGAGGCGAGAGCGGCGGGCGGTCTGATGATTATTGGTACGGAGCGGCATGAGTCCAGACGTATCGACAACCAGCTCAGAGGCCGAAGCGGCCGTCAGGGAGATCCCGGTGAATCCAAGTTCTTTATTTCGCTGGAAGACGACTTGATGCGGCTGTTTGGTTCCGACCGCATGATTACCATGTTTAACGCGCTGGGTATCCCGGAGGGGCAGGAGATCGAACACAGCGCCCTCACCAAAGCGATTGAGACGGCCCAGAAGAAGATAGAGAACAATAACTTCGGTATCAGAAAGAGCCTGCTCGAGTACGATCAGGTGATGAATGAGCAGAGAGAGATCATTTACGAGGAGAGGCGCCGCGTCTTAGACGGCGAGAGCATGAGGGACGCGATCTACAAGATGATTACGGATATCGTGGAAAACTGCGTGGATATCTGTATCGGTGACGACTCCGATTTCGAGGAGTGGGATTACAATGAATTAAATACCCTGCTGATTCCCACGGTGCCCTTAAAGCCAGTGGATGCGTCGCGGGTGTTAAAGCCTAAGAAAAACAGCCTGAAACAGCAGTTGAAAGAGGAAGCGGTCAAACTCTATGAGAGCAAGGAGGCGGAGTTCCCGGAGCCAGAGGCGATCCGTGAGATCGAGCGCGTGATCCTGCTCAAAGTGATAGACAGAAAGTGGATGGATCACATCGACGATATGGATCAGCTTCGTCAGGGAGCTGGCTTACAGGCTTACGGACAGAAGGATCCGCTGGTGGAGTACAAGCTGAACGGTTATGAGATGTTTGACGAAATGACGCAGAACATCAAGGAGGAAACCGTGCGCCTGCTCTTCCGTGTGCGCATCGAGCAGAAGGTAGAGCGAGAGCAGGTGGCCAAGGTGACCGGCACCAACAAGGACGATACCCTGCAAAAAGGTCCCGTGAAGCGCGCGGAGGCGAAGGTTTATCCAAACGATCCCTGCCCTTGCGGAAGCGGAAAGAAGTATAAGCAGTGCTGCGGCCGGAAGTGACGGACAGGGCAGAAGCGGCGGCCAAAGAGCAGGTTTTGCTTTGGCGAATAGAAATACACTCAGCAATCATACACTAGTCGTAAGGAAAGAAGGTGTATATCGTGAGTAATAGAGAAAGAATTATTGAACTGTTAGATTCGATACCGGACTATAAAATCGGCTATGTGCTGGCATACGTTCAGGGTGTTGCGGCCGATGAAGAGGCAGACGATATCTTTTGCCAGAGAATGGCAGAAAACTATAAAAACGCACCGATTGAGGATAAGGAAGGAATACCGCTTGAAGAATGTTTAAAAGAGTGGGGGCTTGATTGATGTATCAGATTATCATTAAAAAGAAAGCCAAGAAATTTATTGATAAACTTCCTGTCAATGAAAGAAGGCGCGTGGTAGCCGCAATAGAACGACTGCCTGACGGTGAGGATATTAAGAAACTGAAAGGCTACGATGATCTGTTAAGGCTGCGTGTGGGCGATTATCGGATTATATATACAGTGGATAACGGAAAACTAATTGTTTATGTGGTTGATATTGACAACCGTGGAGACGTTTACAAGAGATATTAAGAAAGAAGGTGAAGTTAAGTGGTAGAATTAGACAATATGAAATCGGAGCTTCTTGCGTACGAAAGCCCCTTAGCGGAAGTGAGGGATTCACTTTAACTTAGCAGATAAGGTGAAGCGCATCGAGGAGCTTGACATGGAAATGCAGGCCCCGGATTTCTGGGATGACCCGGAGAAATCCAACCAGAAGATGCGGGAATCCAAAGGGCTTAAGGATATTGTGGAGACGATGGACGGCCTTTCCGGTCAGTATAATGACATTTTGGAACTGATCGAGCTTGGCTATGAGGACAACGACCCCGCCATCATTCCCGATATCGAGGAGGAGCTGGCGTCCTTCAAAGAGACGTTTGAAAACATCAGGATCAGCACCCTTCTCTCGGGCGAGTATGACAGGAACAACGCGATATTGAAATTAAATGCCGGTGCGGGCGGCACGGAGAGCTGCGACTGGTGTGGTATGCTTTACCGCATGTATACCCGCTGGGCGGAGCGGAAGGGCTATTCGCTGGAAGTGATTGACTATCTGGACGGCGACGAGGCGGGCATTAAGTCCGTGACTTTCCAGATCAGCGGCGAGAACGCTTACGGTTACCTGAAATCGGAGAAGGGCGTGCACAGGCTTGTGCGGATTTCTCCTTTCAACGCGCAGGGCAAGCGGCAGACTTCCTTCGTGTCCCTTGACGTGATGCCGGACATCGAGGAGGACGTGGATGTGGAGGTGAAGGACGAGGATATCCGCATCGACACTTACCGAAGCAGCGGCGCGGGCGGCCAGCACATCAATAAGACTTCTTCTGCTATCCGTATCACCCATTTCCCGACAGGGATCGTGGTGACTTGTCAGAACGAGCGCAGCCAGTTCCAGAACAAGGACAAGGCGATGCAGATGCTAAAGGCGAAACTCTATATGCTGAAACAGGAGGAGAATGCGGAGAAGCTGTCGGATATCCGGGGCGATGTGAAGGAAATCGGCTGGGGCAACCAGATCCGTTCCTATGTCATGCAGCCATACACGATGGTAAAAGATCACCGGACAAACGAGGAGTCCGGCAATGTGGACGCGGTGATGGACGGTGCGATTGATCCGTTTATCAATGCGTATTTGAAATGGATAAATAGTTAAGCGACAGGATGTTCAGTCAGTCAGGGCAGGAGACAGGTATGCCCTGACTGACTGAACATATTATAAGGAAAAATATGAAAAGCAGATATCTGTTAACTTATCTTAGAAGATTCGTTCTTTTCGTTTTTGTCGTATGCCTGACAGGGCTTTTCAGGGAGCATTATCAGACGATACAACATAAAAAGTATATGGACAATCTGAGCAGTACGGTGAAAGCGGAGGAGGCAGAAGAAGATACGGAAGTAATTGAAACAGAAGCGGCAGACAATACGGCGGAAGCGGAGGAACGGAATACAGATACGCAGGAACAGCCAGTCATGGATAGATTTGCCGCGCTTTGCGCCAAAAACAATGACTTAACGGGCTGGATTTCTATTCCGGATACGGTGATTGATTATCCGGTCATGCAGTGTGCGGATAACGAATTTTATCTGCACCATGATTTTGATAAGAGAGAAGACAGGTATGGCTGCTTATATGTGAAGGATATTGCAGATGTCAATACGCCGGGCACCAATTTTGTCATATACGGACATAATATGAAAGACGGAACCATGTTTGGTATGTTAGACCAGTATCTGGAGCAGTCTTTTTATGAGAAACACCGGCAGATTTTTTTTGATACACTTTATGAGGAGCGGAAATATGAGATCATGTCTGTCTTTCTTTCCAATGCAAATGGTGATCAGGAAACAGGATTTAAGTATTATCAGTTTTATCAGGCAGATACAGAGGAAGAGTTTGCATACTTTTATGATCATATAATGGACAAAGCGCTGTATGATACGGGGGTGACAGCGGAATTTGGAGATACATTTCTTACGCTGTCCACTTGCGCTTACCATGAGGAAGACGGAAGAATTGTGGTGGTAGCTAAAAGAGCAGAAGAGTAATGAGCGGGGGAAACGGGATGAGAAAGAGTAAAAACAAAGGTTACAGGTGGATAGCGGTGATGCTGACGGCGGCTCTGCTGGTCGGACAGTGCCGGGTGCCCGTGCTGGCAAAGGAAGGGACTGTTCCCACGGAAACGGGCATTCCGGATGAAAATAAGGATGGCACGCAGATGGGTGGCGCTGATGTGGCGGACAAAGACGCGCCGAAAGACGACGAAGATGACGGCGCAGAAGGAGGCGGTGCAGGCAATGACGGCGCAGGGGAAGCCGGTGATGGTGCAGACAATGGCGGCACGGAAGAAGGCGGCGCAGATGATGACGAAGAGGACAACCCCGGCGCGGCTGATGACGGGACAGGAGACGAGGGCGCGGAAGAAGCTGTTTCACAAAATGCGCTGTCTGAGGAAGCGGGGACGGCGCTGACGCAGGATGAGGGTATGGAAACGTATGCGGCTGATGGTACGATCTGGGATGATGGTTCTCATCTTTGGTACAGGGTGACGGGAAATGGCGAAGTCGAAGTAAAAGGGGAAGACCCGGATAACAGGGTAGCAAACGTAATCATTCCTGAATCATTCGTGAAGGATGGAGTTACCTGGCGTGTGACAGGAATAGGGGCAAACGCATTTCAGAAGAGCTGGACGCTGGAAAGGATTTCTATACCGGCAAGTGTGGAGCGTATAGGGGATAATGCATTTGCGCTCTCCGCCCTTTCCGACGTTACGATAGCGGAAGGCGTGAAAGAAATAGGAAATAGAGCGTTTGATAGCTGCTTTTTGAATAGCATAACGATACCGAAAAGCGTGAGAAGCATAGGGGAGAGGGCATTTGCTTATAACGAAGATTTAAAGAGTGTAATGATACCGGAAGGTGTGACAGGTATAGAGAAGGGGACATTTGATAGATGCATCAGGCTAACGAAGGTAGAGATACCGGGAAGCGTGACGAGTATAGGTGATGGCGCGTTTAGCTCTTGCAGCAGTCTGACCAGTGTGACAATACCGGCAGGCGTGACGGAAATAGAGGAAACTGCGTTTGCAGGGAGCGGCTTGACCAGCGTAGAGATACCGCAGGGTGTGACGTGTATAGAGACGGCTGTGTTTGAGAACTGTAAAAGATTAACCAGTGTAACGATACCGGAAGGTGTAACAAATATAAAGAAGAACGCATTTTATGGATGCGAGGGCTTAACCGCCATAGAGATACCGCAAAATGTGACGCAGATAGGGGAGGCTGCATTTTATAAATGCAAAAGATTAACCAGCGTAGAGATACCGCAAGGTGTGACGCGTATCGAACAATATACATTTGCGTCTTGTAGCGGTTTAAATAATGTGGAGATACCGGGAAAGGTAACAAGTATAGGTGAGGGCGCGTTTTCAGATTGCAGCAGTCTGGCCAGTGTGACAATATCAGAAAAGGTATCGACGATAGGTGTGGAGGCGTTTAAAAATTGTGGCCAATTGAAAGCGTTTTATATTGTTGTATCATCAGATGTGAACATCCGGTTTCCGCAGGTCGGGAGAGACGCATTTGCTCCTTTTCCCGACAATAATGAGGGGAATAAGAGATATATTCATTTTTTTGGTACATATGATACGAGTAAGGATGAATTGAGGGGACAAGCCTATACTGACGCCTTTAAAGAGGCCGCGAAAAATGACGGCGATGCAGACAATGGCAGATGGTACGGCTGGTCCTATGAAGGAGTGACCGTAGATACTTACACTGTGACCATCAACGTGAAGAAAGACAAAAATCCATGGAGCGGCCACAGCAGAACCTTTGCCCTGCTTGGCGGCGGTGGCGGCGGTTTTCTCGAAGTGCAGGGACAGACGAAAGACAGCTCTTACAGCATCAGCCGGGTGCCGGATGGGACCTACCGCGTCTATGATGTCACGGGCATTTCCGCGGATTCCCTCTATTCCGGGGCGGGGAATCTGGGGATGGATGTGCGTGTGAGCGGCACGGACACGCAGGTGGATGTGACGGTCAACGGGGCGGACGGGGAAGAAGACGTTCATTACTATACGGCGACTTTCTATGATGGCGCGGATGCGTATAAAGCCGGAACCCCGCAGGAGCCGCAGATTGTCCTGCGCGGGCGGCAGGTGTTGAAGCCGGCGGATCCGGGCAAAGCGGATTACGATTTCGCCGGGTGGAAGACGACGGACGGCGGCAGCACATCCTATGATTTTGCCGCTGCTGTGACCGATACCACAGGTATCTTTGCAAGCTGGGATGAAAAGCCGGGAGGAGACGATAAGCCCGGTGGGGATGAAAAGCCGGGAGGAGACGATAAGCCCGGTGGGGATGAAAAACCGGGAGGAGACGATAAGCCCGGTGGGGATGAAAAACCGGGAGGAGACGATAAACCGGATGGCGGTGACAAGCCGGATGGCAGCGATACGTCAGACGGCGGGGATAATCCGATTCCGGGTGGCGGAGACGGTGACACAGGGGATATACAGACAACTGCCGTGGTACAGACAACGGCGCCTCAGGCCGTAAACAGTGCAGCAGAAAATGTCCGGGCGTCTGACGGCGCAGAACAGGGATCAGAAAAGGCGGCGTCAAACGGGGGAGAGCCGAAAACCGGCGATTCCACTCTGGTGGAAATTTACGCTACGGCAGCCATGATTGCCGGGCTGACGTATCTGCTTCTCTGTTTCATGGAAGAAGGCCGCGGTATGACTGAGAGGGAGAAGGAAGTGTTTGTGAAGGCGTTTATCCGATGGGCGAAGAAGGGCGGCAGATTCAGGAAGTGTTGTGCGATCGTGGCAATTTTCTGTCTGCTGGTGTACTATCACGGTATCGGAAAACGTGCGGGTCAAAACGGTTTTGACAGGGAATACCTGGGACAGGCGATGTGATTACAAAAAATCGAGCGTCGGCACGCTCGATTCAGAGAATGCTTCGCATTCTCCTTCAATGATTTATGCTGTCGCACTTTCCTGTTAAAGTAAAAAAGGCCGCTTTCAGGCGGCCTCCGTATTATGCTGAATCAGATCCAGAAAGAACGCGGCTTCCGTGGCGGCTATATAGGGGATAACCCACAGCAGGGCGAGTCCCCAGGATAACAGTCCGAGAAGCATGAGCGGAAGAAAACTTACATAGAGATAGAAGAGCCGTCCCTTGTGATGCACCATGAGACGCCGGCTTTTTCGCAGCAGCTCCTTAGCCGTGTACTGCGGAAAATCGTGGAGCAGGAAAAATGCCTGTGCATAAAAAAGCGTCAGCATGACGGTAATCACTCCCGACAGAATCAGGGAGAGGGCGTAGGGCAGCATAAGCTTTATCGTCTGGTCCGAATGATTTAAATTTGTCATCATCAGGTAATTCAAAATAATCTGCGGCAGGCTTCCTATATAAGTGATCAGGGCGATCCATGCCTGCATGGCGACGGCTTTGTCAGGGCAGAGCCGAAATCCGTAAAACAGATCAGCCACTGAGACCGGATGGCCGCAGATCAGCTTTAAATAAAGGTAGGCGTTGCCCGACGTAAACAGTCCGGTCAGCACGGAAACCAGAAACATAATCGCGTAGTAGAGAACCGTGCCGGATATCGTGGAGAGATCAACGACCAGACTCACGGCGATGGTGGCTGTGCCTGAAATGGCGCCGTTTAACAAAAAAGCGCCGATGACCGTGCCGTAATGCCCGAGAAGACGCTCTCTGGCGCTGGCTTTCAATTCTGCCGAAGATTTAAACTGGTTCATGTCAGACTGCCTCATCGAAGTTCATGCCGCGGTATTTGTTTGCCGCGTCAGAGGACTTCATATCTTTCTGGTAAGGATTTTCCTCGTTGAAATACTTGATCTGGGTGGCGGTGGTGCCGCCTGATACATAGGTCCGGCCGCACTCCGGGCAGATATCCGTGTGGATGGATACATTGCAGGAAACCACCTTGCCGTTTTTCTCGGCGGCTTTCTGGTAAGCGTTGCTCACATGCTCCTGCTCGTGGCTTCTTACCTTGGAAGCCGCCGATTTGGGATCAATGTGGGAGGGCGCTTTGAAGGAGACGTCCCCCTCGTCGGAGCCGTCCTGATATTTGCGGTTCTTGCACGTCTCGCACTCAGCGGGCGAGGATTTTTTACCGGCCTGCTTTTCAGTGGATTCGCCGGGATTGCGGACGATAACGCGGCCGTCTTCGGACGCCTGCGGGGAACCGGGCATATTCTGCGCGGCGGCTTCTGCCCCGCGGGAGCCGGAAGTATAAGGAATATAATTGGAAGTTCCCATAATCGGAGAGATCGTCATCATGTTACCCTGCCTTTCTTCTCAAAATAAACTGATTTATTCAAATTCTTCATCCCACATATCGTAGATTTCGTCCATCATCTCATAGTAAGAGATACCGTACTTTTCCTCGCAGACTTTGTTGACCTCTTCGGTCAGTTCCGGGGAAAGCCGGGGAAGGGAAAACACCAGCCAGACAGCGGAAACGCACAGCACCACGTCCAGCACAAGTCCGGTAATACAGCACGCCATGCCCGCCTTCGCCTTGCCGGTCATTTTCCTCGCGCCGCCCTTTGAGAGGATTGCGAGCACTATGCCGACGCCGCCCAGAAGAAAGGGCAGGGACAGTCTCAAAAGTAAAAGACTGCCAAGCGTGATAACACCCAGAATCATCGAGGCGGTGGCCATACCGTCGCCTCTGGTTTTCGTGGGGACAGGCTGTAAAGGCGCGCCGTAAGGATTGTACTGGTTGTTATTATACGGGTTATTATTGTTGTAAGGGCCGCTGCCATACGGATTATTGTTGTAAGGATTGTAACCGCCGCCGGGTCCGCCCTGCGGATTATTTGGCTGATAGTCCATAATACCTCCATGCCGGAATCTGCAAAACCATGTCTGCAAGACTTCTGTTACTTATAATCTCCTATAGTTTAGCATATTTTTCCGAAAAAAACCATAGCTTCACATGTGCGGACAATATTTTTCTTATATTTTTCTTAATTTAGGTATGCATTTCCTGTGGCGGAATTTGGATTTATCCTGTATAATAAAAACGTTAGGCTAAAGAATGCATGTATACTTTGGCGTGATGAAGCGATAAAGAAGAGGGTACTTATGGACATTATACTAAAACTAAAAGAAGAATTACAGGTAGAAAAATGGCAGGTGGAGGCGGCGGTATCGCTGATTGACGAGGGCAACACGATTCCTTTTATCGCCCGCTACCGGAAGGAGATGACAGGCTCCTTAAACGACGAAGTTTTGAGAGATCTGCATGAGCGGCTTACTTATCTGCGGAATCTGGAGGAGAAAAAGGCGCAGGTTCTTGGCAGCATCGAAGAGCAGGGCAAGCTGACCGATGAGCTTCGGGAGCGCATCGAGGCCGCGCAGACCATGGTGGTAGTGGAGGATCTTTACCGCCCTTACCGGCCGAAGAGAAAGACACGCGCGGGCGTGGCGAAGGAGAAAGGCTTAGAGCCGCTTGCGGCGTTTATACTGGCGCAGGAGACGACGGCCCCGATAGAGGAAGAGGCGGCGAAGTACATCCATGAAGACGAGGATGAGGCGAAGACCGTGAAGACGGCGGCTGAGGCGCTGCAGGGGGCGAAAGACATTATAGCGGAACAGATTTCCGACGAGGCGGATTACCGCATCTATATCCGCGACGTGACCATGAAGGAAGGAAAGCTCGTAACTGCCGCAAAGGACGAGAAGGCCGAGAGCGTTTACGAGATGTATTATCAATATGAAGAACCCGTCTGCAAAGTGGCGGGACACCGGGTGCTGGCGATCAACAGGGGCGAGAACGAGAAATTCCTGACAGTGAAAATCGAGGCGCCCGAGGAGCGGGTTCTGCAGTTTCTGCGCACCAAGACTATAATAAATGAAAATCATGTCACATCTCCGATTCTGGAGGAAGTAATCGCTGACAGTTATGACAGACTGATTGCGCCCGCCATCGAGCGGGAGATCAGAAACGACCTCACCGAGAAGGCGGAGGACGGCGCTATTTCCGTTTTCGGAAAAAATCTGGAGCAGCTTTTGTTACAGCCGCCCATCAAGGGTAAGGTGGTGCTTGGCTGGGATCCGGCTTTCCGCACGGGCTGTAAGCTGGCTGTGGTGGACGAGACGGGAAAAGTGCTCGATACGAAGGTGATTTATCCGACCGCGCCGCAGAACAAGGTGGAACAGGCGAAGGCGGAGCTGAAAAAGCTGATTAAGAAATATAACGTTTCCCTGATTTCCGTTGGAAACGGCACGGCGTCAAGAGAGTCCGAGCAGGTGATTGTGGAGCTGATTAAAGAGCTGGATGTGCCGGTGCAGTATGTGATCGTGAACGAGGCGGGCGCCTCCGTCTATTCCGCGAGCAAGCTGGCCACGGAGGAGTTCCCGGAATTTGACGTGGGACAAAGGAGCGCAGCTTCCATCGCCAGAAGACTGCAGGATCCGCTGGCGGAGCTTGTGAAGATCGATCCCAAATCCATCGGGGTGGGGCAGTATCAGCACGACATGAACCAGAAGAAACTGAGCGAGGCCCTTGGCGGCGTTGTGGAGGACAGTGTGAACCGGGTCGGCGTGGATCTGAACACCGCTTCCGCGTCTCTTCTTGAGTATGTCTCCGGCGTGACCAAAGTGATCGCCAGAAATATCGTGGAATACCGGGAGACGAACGGCCGCTTTTCTAACAGAAAACAGCTTCTCAAGGTGGCCAAGCTGGGGCCGAAGGCATTTGAACAGTGTGCCGGTTTCATGCGCATTGCGGACGGCGATAACCCGTTAGACGCCACCAGCGTGCACCCGGAATCCTATGAGGCGGCCGGGAAGCTGATGGAGAAGCTGGGACTGACTATGGAGGATGTGAAGGAGGCGCAGAAGAAGGCGGCGGTGAAGAAACCGGCTCCCGCGAAGGAGAAAAAGCCCCGCCCGAAAAAGCCGGTGATCCGCAACACGGACACAACCATGGGGAAAGCCCTCGCGGCGGCTCTTGGCGGCGTGGATATGGCAGTGGAAGAAAATGACACAAATGTCACAAGTTCCGGCTCCGGACAGACTGCGGTGAGCAATCTGGCAAAGCGGGTCAAGGATAAGAAAAAGCTGGCCGAGGAGCTTGGAATCGGGGAAATCACACTGGCAGATATTTTGACCGAACTGGAAAAACCGGCCCGCGATCCGAGAGACGACATGCCCGCGCCGATCCTTAGAAGCGACGTATTAGATATGAAGGATTTAAAACCCGGCATGATCCTGAAAGGGACGGTCAGAAATGTAATCGACTTCGGCGTATTCGTGGATATCGGCGTACATCAGGACGGACTGGTACATATCTCGCAGATTACGGACCGCTACATCAAACATCCGCTGGAGGCGGTCAGTGTGGGAGATATTGTGGACGTGCAGGTGCTCACGGTGGATGTGCCGAAGAAGCGCATCGGTCTGACCATGAAAATCGGCAGGGAGAGCGCACCGGCGAAAAAGTAGCGGATCAAGCCGGTGGTAAGCCGCGGAATGTAAGAAAAAGCCGTTCACCCAAAAGCCCGGTAAAGGAATGTGAAATCCGGTGCGGGCGTGAATGGCGGCAGAGTGTAAGAAAAGGAGTTTAGTCATGCTTAAGTACATTGTGAAGAGAATTTTGCTGGCGGTCGTGACGATCTGGGCGGTTGCCACACTCACCTTTTTTCTGATGAATCTGGTGCCGGGCGGCCCGTTTTTGTCGGAGAAGGCGATCAGCCCCCAGGCGCAGGCGGCGCTGGAGGCGAAGTACGGACTGGATAAGCCTATGTCCCAGCGCTACGTGAATTATATGATGGGGGCGCTCCATGGGGATTTCGGAGACAGCCTGAAACAGAGAGGCCGTACCGTCATGTCTATCATTTCCATGAAATTTCCGGTGTCCGCGAGAGTCGGCGGTATATCCGTGCTGGTGGCGCTGATTCTGGGTATCCCGCTTGGCAGTATCGCTGCCTTAAAGAGGGGAAAGCCGGCGGACAGCATCATCAGCGTGATTGCGACCTGCGGCATCGCGGTGCCCAGCTTCGTGATCTGTACGGTGCTCATGTATTTTGTGGGCGTTAAGCTGGGGCTTCTGCCGACCATGGGCCTGGAGAGTGCGAAGCATTATGTGATGCCGGTGATCGCCTTGTCTTTCTATCCCACGGCCTATATTATGCGTCTGATGCGTTCCTCCATGCTGGATGTGCTCGGACAGGATTATATGCGCACGGCCAGAGCCAAAGGACTGGCAGGCGGAAAAATTCTCTTTAAACACGCGCTGCGAAACGCGATTCTGCCGGTAGTCACCTATGTGGGCCCCATGTTAGCTTACACCATCACAGGCAGCTTCGTGGTGGAGAAGATCTTTGTCATCCCGGGACTGGGCGGAGAGTTCATCAAGGCTATCAACGGGCGTGACTACACGCTTATTATGGGTTCGACGATCTTCCTCGCGACCCTGGTCATTGTGATGAATGTGGTTGTGGACATCATCTACAAGCTGGTTGACCCGAGAATTAAGTTGAAATGATATCACAGGGTCATAATGACAATATTGCCCGTGCTGGTATGGAAGCAGCCATTGGCATTTATAATCTTCTAACTATGAGGAAGCGGCAGGCTACGCAGTAACTTAACGGATTCCTCATGGTTGGAGGATTGCAGGAATTGCGCAGCAGTGGAGCAATCCGTGATATTTAGTAGATATAAAAGAAAGGTATGATATTACAATGAAAGAAAATCCCTTAAGTTTTCAGTTAAAACTCAAGCCGGAAGATTTTCTGCCGGCTACGGAGGAAGAAAAACAGAGTCAGGTCATCATGCGCGAGAGCGTGAGTTTTTGGAAGGACGGTATGCGCCGGCTCCGGAAAAATAAGGTGGCGATGGTTTCGCTGGTTGTGATTATTGTGGTGATGATATTTTCCTTTATCGTTCCCGCTTTTTATCCTTACACATATAAGGAGCAGATCAAGGGGGCAAACAGCCTTGCTCCTATGGAGTATTCGGCGGAGGAACAGGCGCGGATCGATGCGGGAGAGAAAGTGTTCCCCCATTTTTTCGGCACGGACAAGATGGGGCGTGATTACGCCATCCGTGTGATGATGGGAAGCCGCATTTCCCTGCTTGTTGGTCTTGTCGCGACGTGTATTATCCTGGTCATCGGTTCCGCTTACGGTTCTGTTGCCGCTTTCTTCGGCGGCTGGGTGGATCTGGTGATGATGCGTATTGTGGATATCATTTATACAATTCCCGATATCCTTCTCATCGTTCTTTTGTCCATGTCTTTGAAGGCGCCGCTTGCCAATCTGGCGACCAAGCCGGGTTTCCACTGGCTCAATATCGTGGGTGAGAATCTGATCAGTATCTTTGTGGTGTTTGCCCTGCTCTACTGGGTGGGCATGGCGAGAATGGTCAGGAGCCAGGTGCTCATGTTAAAAGAGAGCGAGTATGTCACGGCGGCCAGGGCTTTGGGCGTTAGCAATGGCAGAATTATCAAGAAGCATCTGCTGACCAACTGTATCGGCACCCTGATCGTGACGACGACACTGCAGATTCCGTCCTCCATCTTTACGGAGAGTTTTTTGAGTTTCTTAGGTCTGGGCGTTGCGGTGCCGCTGCCCTCTCTTGGAAGTCTTGCCAGCGACGCGCTAAACGGCATTAACACGTATCCGTATCTGCTGTTTATCCCGGCGCTGCTGATCAGTCTGATTATTTTAAGCTTTAACCTGCTCGGGGACGGTCTCAGAGACGCCTTTGACCCGAAGCTGAAAAACTAGCGTGCGAAATGCGAAAAGTACTTCTAAAGACGTCCCGCTATAGGACGGAGACCGAAGTCAGCAAGCTGACTTGGAAGTACTAAGTTTCGCATAAGAGAATGCCAAAATGCGGCATTCTCCGCAGAGATTTTGAAAGGAGTATGGCTATTAGAAATGAGTGAATATCTGGTAGATGTAAAAAACGAACGGCTTTCTTTCTTCACGCCCGCCGGAGAGGTTAAGGCGTTAAACGATGTCTCCATCCGTCTGAAGGAGGGAGAGGTCTTAGGAATCGTGGGAGAGAGCGGTTCCGGCAAGTCGGTGACGGCGTACAGCCTGATGGGACTTACCGCCCACCCGGGGAAACTCCTCGGCGGTGAACTGCATTTTAACGGGCATCAGGTAGAGAAGATGACCGAGAAAGAAATACGAAAATTTCGTGGAAATGAGATTTCCATTATCTTTCAGGATCCGATGACCAGCCTGAACCCGGTTTATACCATCGGCAATCAGATTACTGAGGTGATCCGGCTCCACACGGACAAGACGAAGCAGCAGGCAAAGGAGCGCGCGAAGGAACTGCTGGAGCTGGTGGGCATCAACGAGCCGGACAAGCGTTTAAAACAGTATCCGCACGAGCTGTCGGGCGGTATGCGGCAGCGTGTGATGATCGCCATCGCGCTGGCCTGCGAGCCGAAGCTTTTGATTGCGGACGAGCCGACCACGGCGCTGGACGTGACGATTCAGGCGCAGATTCTGGAGCTGATGATGGAACTTAAGGACAAGCTCGGCATGGCGATCATTATGATCACCCATGATCTGGGCGTGGTGGCAAGCATGTGCGAGCGCATCGCGGTTATGTACGCGGGCAGAATCATTGAGTACGGCACCACGGACGATATTTTCTATCATCCGAAGCACGAGTACACGAAGGGACTGATCCGCTCCATTCCAAGACTGGACACGAAAGAGCATGAGAGGCTGGTTCCCATCGAGGGAACGCCGGTGGATATGCTGAATCCGCCTGCGGGCTGTCCTTTCGCGCCCCGCTGCGACGCGGCCATGCATATCTGTCTGCGGGAAATGCCGCCTGTTACCACATTCGGCGACGTGCACTATACCCAGTGCTGGCTGAACCAGAAGGAAGAGATGGAGAAAGGAGCGTCCCATGAGTAAGCATTTGATAGAAGTAGAGCATCTGCGCCAGTATTTCCCGGCGGGAGGCTTCGGAAAAAATAAAAAATTTGTGAGAGCGGTGGATGACGTCTCCTTCTATGTGGAGAAGGGGGAAACCCTCGGGCTGGTGGGAGAATCCGGCTGCGGCAAGACCACCACGGGGCGCACCATGCTGCGGCTTTATGAGCCTACGGGCGGGAAATTCACCTTTGACGGGGACGTCATCTTCGATGTGGAGAATAAGCAGTACGCGAACATGCTCCCCTACAGAAAACGAATGCAGATCGTGTTTCAGGATCCTTATGCAAGTCTTGACCCGCGCATGACGGTTGGCGACATCGTGGGAGAGGCCATTGACGTGCACAAGCTGGCGGAGAGTAAACAGGACCGCTACGATCAGATCATACACATTCTGGAGCGTGTGGGCTTAAATTCGGAGCACGCGAACCGCTACCCCCACGAGTTTTCCGGCGGTCAGAGACAGCGCGTGGGCATTGCCAGAGCGCTGGCGGTGCATCCCGAATTCATTGTCTGTGACGAGCCGATCTCGGCGCTTGACGTGTCCATCCAGGCGCAGGTCATCAATATGTTTGAGGACTTGCAGGAGCAGATGGGGCTGACCTATCTGTTTATCGCTCACGACCTGTCGGCGGTGAAGCACATTTCCAACCGCATCGGCGTGATGTATCTGGGCAGAATGGTGGAGCTTACGGACAGCTATACGCTGGTGGACCGCCCCCTGCACCCTTACACGAAGAGTCTGATCTCGGCAATTCCCGTAGCAGATCCGAAACAGGCGAGAGAGAGCCGGCGTATCGTGCTGGAGGGAGACGTGCCAAGCCCCTTAAACCCGCCGTCAGGATGTACCTTCCGCACCCGCTGCCCCTATGCCGACGAGAGGTGCGCGGCGGAGGTTCCGGAGTGGAAAGAAGTGGAAAACGGCCATTTTTGCGCCTGTCACCATATTGACAAGTGCAATTAAATGTGATAAACATGTTAGATGGTAAAGTAAATCATTTTAGAAGAGGAGGAAAAGATTATGAAAAAGAAAGTAATCGCGCTGATGCTGGCAGCGGCTATGGTTGCCGGTGTGACGGCCTGCGGCGGCAGTTCTGCGGAACCGGCTCCGACGCCCGGGATCGACGATGCGTCAGAAACCACAGAGGGGGGGGAGGCTCCCACGGATGATACTGGTGCTGACAGTACTGCACCCGCAGCTTCCGGTGAAGGGAAAATCCTGTCTGTACAGATCGGCCCGAACCCCGAGACCATCGACCCGGCGTTAAACAGCGCAGTGGATGGCGGTAACATGATATTACACACGTTCGAGTGCCTTTTGACGGTGGATCAGGACGGCAAGCTGGCTCCCGGCCAGGCTGAGACCTGGGAGACTTCCGAGGACGGCCTGACATGGACATTCCATTTAAGAGACGGTTTGAAGTGGTCTGACGGTTCCGCCCTCACGGCAAACGATTTCGTATACAGCTGGCGCAGAGTCTGCGATCCCATGGTAGCGGCTCCCTATGCAGAGACCGTTCTCGGCATGGTAGAGGGCTATGCGGACGCGATCGGCGGCAATCTGGAAGCGCTCGGCGTGGAAGCGCCCGATGATAAAACCTTTGTGGTTCATCTCTCCCAGCCCTGCTCTTACTTCGGCTCTCTGGCAGCTTTCGCTACCTTAAGCCCGGTACAGCAGGCAACCATCGACGCCAACGGCGACGGATGGGCAGTAAATGCTGACACCTATATTACCAACGGATGCTTTTATATTTCCGAGTGGGTGCCCGGTTCTTATATCATGTGCACGAAGAACCCCAACTACTGGAATGCTGACGCGATTAAATTAGACGGTATCAAGTTCAACCTGATCGAAGACCCCAACGCGTCCTACAGTGCATATCAGACAGGCGAAGTGCTCTTCATCAAGGATGTTCCTACCGAGGAGATTCCTTCCTTAGAGGGCAACGAGGAGTTCTACGTAGATCCGATTATCGGAACCTACTACCTGAGTCTGAACACAGAGAGAGAGCCCTTCAACGATCCCAAGGTGCGTAAGGCGCTGAGCCTTGCCATCGACCGTGAGTATGTGGCAAATACGCTGATGCAGGGCACCTATTCTCCTGCAAGCAATTTCATGGGTCCCGGCTGGATTGACACGGATGGTTCTCAGTTTATTGACAATGCAAACGGTGGCAAGCCTTATATCGACACGGCAAACCACGAGGCGAACGTGGAGGAGGCGAAGCAGCTTCTGGCGGACGCAGGTTACCCGGACGGCGCAGGCTTCCCTGCCATCACTTACTCCACCAACGATACAGGCTACCACAAGGTAGTGGCTGAGTATTTACAGCAGGCATGGGCGGAGATCGGCGTTGAGCTGCAGGTAGATATCGTAGAGTGGGCAAGCTTCACCCCCATGAGACGTAACGGTGACTACGATGCTTCCCGTAACGGCTGGGTAGGCGACTACAGCGATCCTTCCAACATGCTGGATCTGCTCTACTCCAGTAACGGTAACAACGACGGTAAGTTCAACAATGCAGAGTACGATGCGGCTATGGATACTTCCAGAACCACACTGGACGCTGCAGAGCGTTCCGCAGCCCTTCACAAGGCGGAGGACATCCTTATGAACGAGGCTGCCTGTGTACCCGTTGCTTACTACAATGACTTCTGGTTACAGAGCAGCAAGATCCAGAATATGTGGCATTCCGCATACGGCTACTGGTACTTCATGTACGCTGACATTGCTGAATAAAAAATAAGATAAAAGGCGTAAGGCTTCTATGGATTTGAGGGGTCTTACGCTTTTTTTCTGCCAGGTATTTGCCATAACATAGACTTTATAATTCCGATGTGGTATGCTTATATTGTAACAGCAATAAGCCACAGGAAAAGGCAGGTGATCGTATGCCAAACAATGCAGAAATCGCTAAAACCACGATAGATGATTTCAGAGAAATACAGGAGTATATGTTATTGGCGAAGAAAGAGAACGCGACAGAGACATATGCCAAGTTGAAAAAGAAGTATATTTCTTTGAAAGCATTGCTAAATGTTTTAGGCGTAAATCTTACGGATATTGACGAAATCAAAGAGTAAATTGCAGCTTGATTTTAGCGTGCCCACGTGGTATTCTATTACAGGAAAACAAAATAAGAGAAAAGTTCTTCGGGGCAGGGTGCAATTCCCTACCGGCGGTGACAGTCCGCGACCTGTTGTCATTCAAGCGTTTACCCGCGCGGGGATGAAACGGCTGATCTGGTGAAATTCCGGAACCGACAGTATAGTCTGGATGAGAGAAGACGGATAAAGTGACAGAAATGTCATATTTATCAGGCAGAAGTCTGTGCCGCCGGCACAGTGCACAGACTGCTCAGTGTGTATGATATGCCCCCGGAGTTTCGACTTCGGGGGCTTTTTGCGCGCATAAGCAGAGTCGGAAGAACTTTCTCCTGCAAAAAAAAGGAGGAAAAGAAAATGGGTAACGGATTATTACAGAGTATTGCGGACAATGTGATTTTTGTCCTTGTCTGCGTGGGAGTGGCGGCGGCGCTGTTTTTCATCGCCTACGGCACGGAGAAGACGATGCAGAAGAAAAACGGGGTGACAGAGCGCATCCTCACCACCAGAAAGATCACCATGATCGGTCTTTTTTCTGCGCTGGCTGTGGTTTTGCACATACTGGACTTCCCGGTTCCTTTTCTGGCGCCAGGGTTTTATAAGCTGGACTTCTCGGAAATTCCCGCGCTGGTGGGCGCATTTGCGTTCGGTCCCGTGGCGGGCGTGATGATCGAATTTTGCAAGATCCTCTTAAAACTTGTGATCAAGGGCACCAGCACGGCCTTTGTGGGCGATCTGGCAAACTTTGTGATCGGCTGCAGTCTGGTTCTTCCGGCGTCGATTCTGTACATGTTTAAGAAGACTAAGAAAAGAGCCGTGGCTGCCTGCGTGGCGGGTTCCCTGATTATGACGGTGTTCGGCACGGCCTTTAACGGTGTTTATCTGCTTCCGGCATTCTCGAAGCTCTTCGGTATGCCCATGGATGCCATCATCGCGGCGGGCGCGCAGATCAACGGAAATATCAACAGCGTTACGAGCTTCGTGATCTTTGCGGTAGCGCCGATTAACATAGTAAAGAGTGTGGCGGCGTCGGGCGTTACCATGCTGATCTATAAACCTTTAAGCCCGATTCTGAAAAATGCGAACCCTGTGCCGGAGAGAAGGATGAGCGGGATTTCCAACTCCGGAAACATGTGATGCGCTAACGGTGAAAAGGGGTTAACTTCATAGGGAAAATGCGAAAATACTACTTTTCTGCGGAGAAGTAGTATTTTCTTTTTTGTAAGGTTCCTGTAAGATTTTTGTAAGAATGCAGGAGTAAAATAGGAATGGAACGGAAATGGATTTAAGAATGATTTAAGATTTTGATGTGCTTCTTTTAAGAAAAACGTGATATGGTATACTGGACACGAACACAAGAAAAAGATGAAGACAAAAGAGAACGTATTTCGTTATAAAAAAAGAATACCATTACAGTTTTAGCATACATAGAAGGAAGGAAAGTAGTATCATGGAGACGTTGGTTGAAATCAGGGATATCTGCAAGGTCTACAATCCCGGGGAAAATGAAGTGAAGGCGCTGGATCATGTGAGCCTGACAATCGGGGAAGGAGAGTTCGTGGCGATTATCGGGCATTCCGGTTCGGGCAAATCCACGCTGATGAACATGCTCGGCTGTCTGGACGTGCCCACAAGCGGCAGCTATTATCTGCACGGACATGATGTGGCCCGCATGTCGGACGACGAGCTTTCGGATATCCGCAATCAGGAGATCGGTTTTGTCTTTCAGGGGTTCAATCTGATTCCCAGCCTGACGGCAGTGGAGAATGTGGAGCTGCCTCTGATTTACAGGGGTGTCGGAAAAAAGGAGCGGCTGGAGCTTTCAGAGAAGGCGCTCGACAAGGTAGGGCTTAGCAAGAGAAAGACCCACAAGCCCTCTGAAATGTCCGGCGGGCAGCAGCAGAGAGTGGCGATTGCCAGAGCCATCGCGCAGGCGCCGCCTATTATTCTGGCGGACGAGCCGACGGGAAATCTGGACTCCAACTCGACCAAAGAGATTATGGATATTCTGCGGGGGCTTCACGAGGAGGGCAGAACGGTAATCCTGATTACCCATGACGATGAGATTGCGGCCCGGGCAAAGCGGGTTATAAAGATTATGGACGGCAAAATAGAGGAGGATTATGAAAATGTTTCGGAAGGCAGAGAGTAAGACGGAAAGTACGGCGGAAAACGTGGAGATCACGGAAAAAAAGCCAAAAAAGGAAAAGACACCAATGGATAAGGAGAAGAAGAAAAAAATACGCCGCCGGGTGATCGCGGGTGTGCTGACGGCTCTCGTTGTCGCCTTTTTTGTGAGAAATTCCCTTATGGCGAAAAATACGGCGCCGATGGTGACTACCGTGGCGGCTGCCGTTGGAGAAGTGGAGCAGATCTTAAGCACCGGCGGCACCGTGAAAAGCGATGAGACAAGAACTTATTTCGCGCCTCTGTCCGTGGAGGTGGGCGATGTGATGGTGAAGACTGGCGATACGGTGAAAAAGGGTGATGTGATCCTCACCTTTGACGAGAAAGCCCTGTCCGAGGAAAAGCAGGCGGCGGAGTACAGGATGGCCTCCAATGAGGGCGGCTATGAAAGCTCTGTGCACAAAAATAATGAGTACATAGCCGATCTGTCCGAGGCGAACCGGAATCTTCCCGTGCTGGAGCAGCAGATTGCGGACAATGAGAAGCTGTTAAAGGAAATCAATAAGAAAATCGAGGATAAGAGAGCAGGCTGGTCTTACAACGGCGCGGCTTTGCAGGCGTCCATTTTAGAGCAGCAGAAAATGATTGAAGACGAGAGACAGCGCATGGAGGAGCGGCACGCCTGGGAGGCGGAGCAGCAGATTGACTCCGACGATGAGGAAAAGAAGGAGAAGGACGAGGCTGCAAAGGCGCAGATCGCCTACGACGAGCAGGTGTTGCTGAATCTGCAGGAGCAGGCCCAGTATAATGCCTACGAGGAGCAGAATAATAAAGAGATCAGGGATTTGCAGCGACAGGCAAAAGATGTGGAAGACCTGATTGCTTCCTATAAAGAATACCAGTCCGAGATGAAGTCCCAGAAGGCATCCTCGGAGTCGGGCGTTCTGGATGCGGGCGGCAAGGCCAAACTGGAGGCGGACACGGCCCTTGAAAAGCTGACCAATCAGGAGAAACTGGACGCCATCGCCGAGGTGGAGAACGGCCTGAAAGCTGATTTCGGGGGCGTGATCACGGAGCTTGAGGCCATAGCCGGACAGCCGCCCACGGAGAGCGGGAAGCTGGTTACAATCGAGAGCACGGAGAAGGTTTATGTACGGCTCAGTGTTTCCAAGTATGATCTGGAAAAGATCGCCGTCGGGCAGAAAGCGGACATTGATATCGCCGGAAAGACATACGAGGGCACGGTGAGCAAAATTGACGGTATGGCGACCCGGAATAACAGCGGCGCCATGGTAGTCGGCGTGGACGTCAACATCGACAATCCGGATGAGAACATCTTTCTTGGCGTGGAAGCCAAGGTCTATGTCCATATGGCGAAAGCGGAGGGCGTGGTTACGGTGCCCATTGAGGTGATCAACAGCGACCGTGACGGCGATTTCGTGTACGTGGAAGAGAACGGCGTGGTGACGAAGAGGCGCATTACCACGGGGGTCACGTCCGACAGCTCAATCGAGGTGAAAGAGGGACTTTCGGAGGGTGAAAATGTAGTCATGGCGAACGGCATGGAGTTTGAAGACGGCACGGCGGTAACGGCGATGCCGATGCCTTAGTGCAAAAAGAACTGCGAAAGACGTCCCGCCATAGGACGGAGACGCAAAGTCAGAAAAGATGGCTTGAAAGTTCTATGCTTTGCGCGAGATAATGCCGGAAAACGGTATTCTTTGAGTGACAGAATATAAAGGGACGAGGACAAAATGGGACAGATATGGGAATATATAAAAATAGCCTTAATGAATATTAAGACGAACAAAGGGCGTTCCGCCCTCACCATGCTGGGCATTATCATCGGTATCGCCTCCGTTATTATGATTATCTCCATCGGTAACGGGGTGCGCGCCTCTGTCAATGACGAGCTGGAAAATATGGGCGGCGGTCTGATTGCCATTTACGTCAACGGTGACGTGGAAGGCAATGAAGTAAAGTTTAAGGAGGAAGATTTTGAACTGGTAAAAGAAAAGGTGGAGCATGTGAAGGGTGCGACGACACAGTACAGCTACTGGGGCGCAACGGCCAAGGGGCGTAAGGGAGGCGACTTTATGGCAGTCCTTAACGGCGGCAATACGGCGCTGCAGTATGCGGTCGGCAGCGAGCCGATTGTCAGGGGCAGGTATTTTTCCCAGAGTGAGTACGAGGCGGCCAGCATGGTCTGCGTGATCAAGGAAAGCGATGCGAGATCTTTGTTTGGCACGACGGATGTGGTGGGGATGACCTTCGAACTGAATCTCTGGGGTGTGAGTCAGGACTTGCGGATCGTTGGCATCAGGGAGGATACGCCGGCAGGACTGATCGCCGCTCTGAACGGAGGCGGATATATGCAGGTGGAGATGCCGCTGACAGCCATGGCGTCCGGATTTGGTTTCTGGATTGAGGATTCTGATTATATGTATGTGGTCGCGGAGAGCTCCGAGTATGTGACGCAGGTGGCGGCGGACACCATTAATCTCATGGAAAACCGCTATAATGTGCGCGGGGAAAACAAAATTATGATGGAGAGCTTCGCCGACAATACAGCGGAATTTGACCAGATCCTCAGTATGCTGACACTGTTTATCTCCTTCGTGGCTGCGATTTCTTTGCTGGTGGGCGGCATCGGCGTAATGAACATCATGCTGGTGTCCGTGACGGAGCGGACGAGGGAAATCGGAATCCGCAAGTCGCTTGGAGCGAGAACGAAGTCGATTCTCTTACAGTTTCTGGCGGAAGCGAGTATTATCACCCTGATTGGCGGTCTGATCGGGATTGTGCTGGGAGAGCTGGGAGCAAGGGCAGTCTGCGGCGCCATGGGCTTTACGGCGCAGATCAACGTTACCACGGTGCTTATAGCGGCGGCCTTCTCCTCGGGCGTGGGTATTTTCTTCGGTATTTATCCCGCGAAAAAGGCGGCGAAGTTAAGTCCGATTGAAGCGCTGAGACATGAATAGAGTGAAAAGAACTTCTAAAGCTCAGCAGGAGAGGCTGCTTCGCTAAGAAGTTCTAGATTTGCTTTGCAAATCACTTTCACTCAGGAGAATGCCTGAAAAGCGGCATTCTCCGCATTGATTTGAAATTTAGGGATGATGTCGCGCCGTGTTGAAATGTCGAATATTTTTCTTGCACTTTGTCTGAATTTTAGTATAATAGATCTCAGTATGGAAATCGAATTTGACGTTAAAATAACACCTAATATTTTATATGATTATATGCTTCAGCACACCTATTCGCGGCTGCCCGGATTGATGGGGACGCTTGTAGGTGTGCTGATGCTGTTTCTTTTTACGGCGAACAGACAGCCGCTGATCCTGATTATCGCGCTGGTGATCCTGCTGTATCTGCCGTGGACGCTCTTTTTGCGGGCGGCTGCGCAGGCGAAAAGCAACCCGGCCTTTCAGAAGCCGCTGCACTACCGGCTGTCGGATGAGGGCATACAGGTATCGCAGAACGGCGTTACGGAACAGATGGCATGGGACGGTATGGTAAAGGCTGTTTCCACGCCAAAGAGCATTGTGGTATATACCACGGCGGTGAACGCCTGCATTTTTCCCAAAAAGGATTTGGGGGACAGGAAGATGAAGACGATCGAGATTATTTCCACCCACATGCCGCCGAAGAAGGTGAAAATCCGCGGTTAGTGTGAGAATGCCTTAGAATACAGGTGTTTTCTGCACAGAAGGCGGGAGAAGATATGACAGAAACGATAGAGAGCCGCAGTGCGGCGGATACATTCGCATATGGAAAGTCTCTGGGGGAGAAGGCACTTCCGGGGGAGATTTACACGCTGACCGGCGATCTGGGTGTGGGAAAGACCGTGTTTACACAGGGCTTTGCGGCCGGGCTTGGCATCATGGAGCCTGTGAACAGCCCCACCTTTACCATCCTGCAAAGCTATGAGGAGGGCAGGATTTCCCTTCACCACTTCGACGTGTACCGCATCGGCGATGTGGAGGAGATGGAAGAGATCGGCTATGAGGACTGTTTTTATGGGGACGGCGTCTGCCTGATCGAGTGGGCGGACCTGATCCGGGAGATTCTGCCAGAGGATTGTATCAGGGTCACCATCGGGAAAGATTTGTCGCAAGGGTTTGACTACCGCCGCATTGTGGTGGAGCGGTAAGCGTGAGGCGTCCGCTGTGTTTTTACGCGGGGATGCGAAAAGGAATGGCATAGAATTGATTTTGGGGAAGGAAAGCGGGGCGGCGACTTGAAAATCATAGCGCTTGACAGCTCCGGTCTGGTGGCTTCTGTGGCACTGGCGGAGGATGACAACTTAATTGCGGAATATACCGTGCAGTACAAGAAGACGCACTCCCAGACGCTTCTGCCCATGCTGGACGAGATTGGCAGGATGGTGGAGCTGGATCTTAACACGGTGGATGCCATAGCGGTGGCGGCGGGGCCGGGATCCTTTACCGGGCTGCGGATCGGTTCGGCCACGGCGAAGGGGCTGGCATTTGCCCTCGGCAAGCCGGTTATTCCGGTGCCGACGGTGGACGGACTTGCCTTTCAGATGTACGGCGCAAAGGATCTGGTGTGCCCGATCATGGACGCACGGAGAAATCAGGTATATACGGGAATTTATGAATTTCTTCCGGACCAGACCGGCCGGTTTGTATATGACATGCATGTTATCAGACAGCAGTGCGCCGTCTCCTTTGACGAGATCGCTGAGGAGCTGAACAGGATTGACAGAAGTGTCATATTTTTGGGAGACGGTGTGCCTGTTTTCCGGGAACGGATGGAGCAGGTTATGCGCGTGCCTTACACGGCGGCGCCCCTGCACCGGGCCAGACAGTCGGCCGCGGCGATTGCTTCGCTGGGACAGCTTTATTATGAGCAGGGCAGGACGATGGACGGCGCGGCCTTTGCGCCGGAGTATCTGCGGCTGTCGCAGGCTGAACGTGAGCGGGCAGAGAAGGAGCGTGAAGGGGTTCTATGATCGTATATCGCAGGATGCGGGCGGAGGATGTGCCCTTTATCAGCCGTTTGGAGGAGGAGACTTTTTCCATGCCGTGGTCGGCGGCCTCTTTTTTGCAGATGATCGAAAAGGAGGATACGGCGTACTTTGTAGCTGAGGAGGGCGGAAAGCTTCTTGGTGGCTGCGGACTGCTTTTGATAGCGGGAGAGGGGAATATTACCAACGTGGTGGTGGCGCCGGAAGCCAGAAGGCGCGGCGTGGCCACGGGACTGTTGACTTATCTGATGGAGGAGGGTGACCGGGCGGGTCTGACGGCTTATACGCTGGAGGTACGGGTCAGTAACGCGGCGGCCATCGGGTTGTATGAGAAACTGGGATTCGTGTCTGAGGGGATTCGTCCGGGGTTTTATGAAAAACCAACGGAAGATGCAGTGATTATGTGGAAGAGATAGGCAGCGCATGGAACAATTACCACTGGTATTACGCCTTTTGTCTGCTAGAATGAATACAGCAGTAACTATGAAGATACCGACTGGTTACGACAGCAGCTTTAAAGGAGGATTGTCATGCGCGAATATAAAGAAGACAGAAAGTTGGCCAAGGTAGTCTGCAATGCCTGCGGCAAAAATTTGCTGGTAGAAAATGGCATTTTAAAGGAAGAGTGCATCCATGTGGATCACGATTTCGGATTCTTCGGTTCCAAAGACGGGGAGAGCGACAGCTTTGATCTGTGCGAGGCGTGTTATGAGAAGCTGATTGCCGGATTCACCGTGCCTGTGGAGCGGCGGGAGAGGAAGGAACTTTTGTAGGCTGCCCCTGTTTGAGAGAAAGTAGGAGCGCGTATGTTGGATATCTGTTTACTGGGTACGGGAGGGATGATGCCCCTGCCGCACAGATGGCTTACTTCGCTGATGGCGAGGTATAATGGAAAAAGTATACTGATTGATTGTGGGGAGGGAACGCAGATCGCCATGAGGGAGAAGGGCTGGAGCCCGAAGCCGATTGATGTGATCTGTTTCACCCACTTTCACGCGGATCACATCAGCGGCCTTCCGGGGATGCTGCTCACTATGGGCAATGCAGAGCGCACGGAGCCGCTTCTTTTGATTGGTCCGAGAGGGTTAACCAGAATAGTCAACTCTCTGCGGGTGATCGCGCCCGAGCTGCCCTTTGAGATTATCTGTCTGGAGATCACGGAGCCGGAGCAGGTCTTCCCTTTCAGCGGATTCCGGATAGAGTCGTTTCGGGTTAACCACAACGTGCCCTGTTTCGGTTACAGCATTGCCATAGACCGCGCCGGGAAATTTGATCTGGAGAGGGCGCAGGCTTTGAATATTCCCAGAAATTACTGGAATCCCCTGCAAAAAGGTGAGATAATAGAGGAGGACGGTTATTACTTTACGCCGGATATGGTGCTGGGAGCGGCCAGAAGAGGCTTGCGGGTCACTTACTGCACGGATACGCGTCCGACGGAGAGCATTGTGAGAAACGCGTCCGGCGCGGATCTGTTCATCTGTGAGGGCATGTACGGAGAGCCTGAGAAGGCGCAGAAGGCGAAAGAATATAAGCACATGACCTTTTACGAGGCGGCGGAGATTGCGAAATCCGCAGGAGTGCAGGAAATGTGGCTGACGCATTACAGCCCGTCGCTTGTCCGGCCGGAGGAGTTTATGCCGGAAGTGCGGAAAATTTTCCCGAACGCCGTGGCTGCAAAGGATGGCAGAAGCGTGGATCTTGTGTTTCGGGAAGAGTGAGACAAGGAGGGGAAGATGAAAAATTCAAAGGTTGCTAAGACGGTAATTATCGTGGTCGTTCTTGCGGCCATCATTCTGGTTTATTATTATAGTCTGGGTCACCGGGCGAAACGGCAGGAAGTCGAGGAGGCGATTGCGGCTACTGTGGTGCAGAGCATTCTGATGCGGGATCTGGAGCATAATTATCCGCCCACACCAAAGGAAGTGGTAAAATATTACGCGGAGATTACGGAATGCTTCTACAACGAAACCTATTCCGACGAGGAGCTTTTGCAGCTTGCCAGTAAGATACAGATGCTTTATGACGCGGAGCTGGTGGCGAATAAGACGCAGGAACAGTATATGCAGGATCTGCGGGACGATATCGTGGAAATGAAGGGACAGCAGCTCACGGTTGCAAGCTATGAGGTTTCCGCCAGTACCGATGTGGAATATTTTACGCAGAATGATTATTCCTGCGCCAGATTATACTGCACGTTTTATCTGAAACAGCAGGGCGGCGGCCGGGTGCCGTCACAAGAGCGGTTTGTGCTCAGACAGGACGGGGACGGACACTGGAAAATTCTCGGCTGGGAGCTTGTGGAGGATTAGGTGATGGGAAAGAACGGAAAAACCGTGACGATTCTGGCCGTGGAGACTTCCTGCGACGAGACGGCTGCGGCGGTTGTGGAAAACGGCAGGGAAGTCTTATCCAATGTGATATCTTCCCAGATCGACCTGCATACGCTCTACGGGGGCGTGGTGCCGGAGATTGCCTCGCGCAAGCATATCGAAAAGATCAATCAGGTGATGGCGGAGGCGCTTTTGCAGGCGGGGAAAAAGCTCTCCGATATGGACGCCATTGCGGTTACTTACGGGCCGGGGCTTGTGGGCGCGCTTCTGGTGGGTGTGTCTGCGGCGAAGGCGGTCAGCTTTGCGTCGGGGATTCCGCTGATCGGCGTGCATCACATAGAAGGCCATATCAGCGCCAATTACATAGAAAATAATGAACTGGAGCCGCCCTTTGTCTGTCTGGTCGTGTCGGGCGGACATTCCCATCTTGTGGTGGTGAAGGACTACGGGGCATATGAAATACTGGGACGCACAAGGGACGACGCGGCGGGGGAAGCTTTTGATAAGGTGGCGCGCGCCATCGGTCTCGGCTATCCGGGAGGTCCCAAGATTGATAAGGTGTCTAAGGAGGGAAATTCGGAAGCCATCGCATTTCCAAGAGCGAAGGTGGGGGATTCCGATTATGATTTCAGTTTCAGCGGTTTAAAGTCCGCGGTTTTGAATTATCTCAATTCCTGCGAAATGAAAGGAGAGTCCTTCTGTCAGGCTGACGTGGCGGCCTCCTTCCAAAAAGCGGTGGTAGATGTGCTCACGGAACACTCCATGCATGCGGTGGAGTCCTGCGGTATAAAGAAATTTGCCATTGCAGGAGGCGTCGCGTCCAACACGGCCCTCAGGGAAGCGCTGGCGAAAGCCTGCGGGGAACGGGATGTGGCGTTTTACCACCCCTCGCCCCTTCTTTGCACGGACAATGCGGCGATGATCGGCGCGGCGGGATATTACGAGTATGTAAAGGGTGTGCGGCACGGGTATGATCTGAA